>Ga0207648_10000499_pt1 | contig 43734 bp, 48 predicted proteins | sample KBSMisM32_FD_184310 | JGI IMG/M metagenome (GOLD analysis project Ga0207648, IMG submission 184310) | Miscanthus rhizosphere microbial communities from Kellogg Biological Station, Michigan, USA - KBS Miscanthus M3-2 (SPAdes) (version 2) | ecosystem: Host-associated > Plants > Roots >... | reverse complement strand
ATAAGATCTCTGCGTGTCCGGCAGGGTGAGGAACTAGGGGTGACCGTGTGAGCACGACTCTCGTCACCGCGACGTTCATCTCCGACTTCTACGACAACCTCGTCGACAACGAAGAGCAGGGGCTCTTCTGGGTGCTCTGCGGCTTCATCGGCTCCTTCGCCTTCATCCGCATGAGCACGCGGCTGATGCGGAGCCCGAAGGTCCCCTGGTGGCCCGGCAGCATCGTCAGCGACAGCGGCGTCCACCTCCACCACCTGGTCTTCGGGATCGTGACGATGATGGTCGCCCGCGCCCTCGGCTTCCTCGCCCTCGGCCACAGCCCCTGGGCCGAGCTCTGCGCCTTCGCCTTCGGGATCGGCGCCGGGCTGACGATCGACGAGTTCGCCCTCTGGGTCTACCTCGATGACGTCTACTGGGCCGAGGAGGGCCGCAGCTCGATCGACGCGACGGTGATCGCCGTCGCGGTCATGGTCCTCCTCCTCCTCGGCTTCACTCCGTTCACCTTCGACACCAACTCGCCGGCGCAGGTCGTCGGCAGCGTGCTCGGTGCGCTCGTCGTCGTTGCGCTGGTCGCGATCTGCTTCTTCAAGCAGCGCCTGATGCACGGTGTAGTCGGCTTCTTCGTCCTGCCGATCGCGCTCTATGGAACGGTCCGCCTCGGAAAGCCAGGCTCGGCCTGGGCACGGCGCCGTTACGGCAAGCGGAATCCCGAGAAGCAAAGCCGGGCGGAGGCGCGCTTCCCGCCGGACCGGCGAACCGAGCGCTTCAAGAACGCCTTCCGCGACATCGTCGGCGGCAAGCCGAGCGAGGGAGTGGCGGCGGCCCAGCAAGAGGCCGCCGCCGCCACCCGCGAGGCGATGGCGGAAATCCGTCACCGCACCGGACAGGTCGTCGGTCACGACGAGTGAGCAAACGCGCATCCGACATTGACCCACACCGGAGTGTGGTCAATGTCGGATGCGTCAGCCGGCCTCGGCGATCGCCTTCTTGCGGTTGCCGATGACGGCGCGAGTCCAGCGCTCATCCCTGCTCTTTCTACTCCCCCATCGCCTTGATCACCAAGCGCTTCGGGCGGCGGCCGTCGAACTCGCAGTAGAAGACCTGCTGCCAGGGGCCGAGATCGAGCCGGCCAGCGGTCACCGGCAGCACCGCCTGGTGGTGGACGAGGAGGTTCTTCAGGTGGGCGTCGCCGTTGTCCTCGCCACCGCGGTGGTGGCGGTAATCGCCCCCATCGGGCAGCAGTTCCTCGGCGACCCGATCGGGCGGCGCCTGCCAGCTCGCCGGCGCGACCTTGTCGAGCCATTCGAGCACGTCCTCGTGCAGGCCCGGCTCGTCGTCGTTGACCCAGATGCCGGCCGTGATGTGCATCGCGGAGACGAGCACCATGCCCTCGTCGATGCCGGCCTCGTCGACGGCAGCCTGGACGTCCTCGGTGATGCGGATCAGCTCACGTCGCTCAGCCGTGTCGAACGTCATGTAGGCGGTGTGGGACTTCACTGGACTCCTTCGGCGACGATCTGCTGACCGGGCCAGAACGGCCACTCCTCGAACTCGCTGCAGCGTCCGTCGGGGTCGAAGCGGACGACCCAGAGGTCGCGGTACTCGAGGTGCTGTGGCGGACCGTAGCGAACCGCGATCCGAACCACAGCGGCGTCGCCCTCGACTGCGACGATCTCGTGCGCCATCTCGAACGCCTCGTCGGGCCCTTCGCGCTCGCGCTCCCAGAGCTCGGCGATCTGCCCGAGCCCGACCGCGGGCTCCTCGTAGGGAGACATGCGGTAGCTGGCTTTCTCGGTGAAGAGGGCCTCCAGCGACTCGGTGCCGGCAGTGCGCCAGGCGCGCTCATAGCCGGCAACCCAGCTCTCGACCTCCTCCCTGAGCACCTCAGACTCCTCTCGCCTCGGCCATAGCCCGAACCTTAGGCGCATCCGCGGCGTGCGCGCCAAAATGACGAACCGAAACCGAGTTAACGGTGGGTCAACACTGCCGGCCTAGAATCGGCCAGGTCATGCGTCGCACTGCAATCGCGGTCCTGCTTCTCACCGCATCCATCGTCGCGGTCGCGCAAGGAAACGCGATTCAGAAAGAATCGCTGCGCGTCCAATTCGACGCCCGCATCGCGCCGAGCAGCCTTCCTCGCAAACGGCCGGCGCCGGTGACCCTGAAGTTCACCGGCAAGATCGGCACCACCGACGGCACTCGGCCACCCGCGCTGAATGAACTTTCGGTCGCGTTCAACCGAGCCGGCCGCCTCTCGCTGCAGGGCCTGCCCGTCTGCCCGCCAAGCAGGATCCAGCAAACGACCACCGAAGCGGCGCTGGCTGCCTGCCCGGGAGCGCTGGTCGGTCACGGCAGCTTCAGCGCCAACGTCGACTTCCAGGGAGCCCCGGCGATCCCCGCCCACGGCAAGGTCCTTGTCTTCAACGCGCGCATCCACGGCCGACCGAGCCTGCTGCTCCATCTCTACGGCTCGTCTCCGGTGCGCGCCGCCTTCGTCCTGCCCTTCATCGTGTCCCATCTGAGGCATGGCGCCTTTGGCGTCTCACTCTCGACTCAGATTCCCAGGCTCGCCTCCGGCCTCGGCTACATCACGGAATTGAAGCTGGCGATCGGGCGTCGCTATGGCTTCGCCGGCCGGCGGCGCAGCGTGCTCAGCGCCAGCTGCGCCCTACCGGCCGGCTTCACGACACTGCCGATCGACCTCGCCAAGGCGAGGTTTTCGTTCGACGACGGCCGCACGGTCACGGGCAATATCGGGGGCGAATGCCGGGTGCGTCAGTAGCCATACTTTTCGGCCCGCTTTTCGGCTTCTTCGATCGCCCGGTTTGCTTCTTCTTTGCCCTTTTCGAGGCCTTTCTGGGCTTCTTTGTTGGCGTTTTCGATCGCTTTTTCGGCCGTGCCCTTACCGTTTTCGGCCCCCTGCTTGGCCTTGCTCTTGCCCTTTTCGAGGCCTTCCTTGGTGGCTTCTTCGGCTTCCTTGAAACCCTTGCCGACTTCTTTCTTGGCGGTTTCGATGCCCTTCTTGGCTTCTTCGGCGCCTTTTTCAATCGCCTTCTTAGCTTCGTTTTCGCTGTCGCCACCGCCGCAGCCGCCTGCCCCGCCGGCAACGAGGCCGACCGCGATCGCCAGCGCAATCGCGCGCACCGCTCGGGCCTTCCACCAGCTCGAACCTATGCCTGACACGCTCACTCCTCTCGATTTTGCAAAAAGGGATGTAGGGGCGATCTTCGCACCGCGGGCGGCGGCTCGCCAGCGACTGGCCAGCTGGCCAGTCGCCTCGGTAGCATCCCCCTTCCCCGACCAGGAGCGCTGCGATGAACCCTGCCGACCCGAAACTCGAGGACATCCAGGTCATAGAGCGAGAGCTCTGGCCCGACGGACCGCCGCACGCGCTCTTCAAACGCCTGCGGAGCGAGTGTCCGGTCCACTGGTCGGGGGGCGTTTCGGAGTTCCCCGAGTCGGCCGGGTTCTGGTCGGTGACGACCGCCGACGACGTGCACGAGGTGAGCCGCGATTGGCAGGCTTACTCGTCGGAACTGGGCGGCGTCACCGCCGTCAGCGAGGTCTTTCCGATCGAGCTCTCGCGGGCGATGTTCATCGGCATGGACCCCCCCAAGCACGACCGGATCAAGGCGCTCTTCCAGGCGGGCTTCACCCCGAAGCGGATCGCCGCCCACGAGGAGGCGATCCGCGAGATCGTCAGCGGCGTGCTGGACCGGCTCGACGGTCGCGAGACGTGCGACCTGGTCATCGAGGTCGCCCAGCCGGCGGTCTCGCGCGTGATCGGCAGCTTCATGGGCATCCCCGAGGAGGACGACGAGGCCTGGGCGACGCTGATGAACGCGACGCTCGGCGCCGGCGATCCGGACCTCAGCCCGGGCGGTGTCCAGGAAGCGCTGGAGCGGGCCCTTCCTCAGATCTTCGAGCGCTGCAACAAGCTGGTCGCCGAGCGACGCGAGAATCCCACCGGCGACCTGACGAGCGTTCTGGTCCACGCCGAGGTCGAAGGTCAGAAGCTGGAGGAGCACGAGATCGTGATGGGCTTCTTCCTTCTCGTCGCCGCCGGCAACGACAGCACCAAGGCCACCTATGCGAGCGGCATGCGGGCCCTGATGGAACATCCCGATCAGCGCCAGCTGCTGATCGACGATCCGTTGCTGATCCCGGGTGCGGTTGAGGAGTCGCTGCGCATGTTCCCGGCCTTCGCCCACTTTCGCCGCACGGCGACGCAGGATGTCGAGCTGGGCGGCCAGCAGATCAAGAAAGGCGAGAAGGTCGTCATGTGGTATGCGTCCTCCAACCGCGACGAGACCCGCTACGAGGACCCCGACCGCTTCGACGTCCTGCGCAACCCCGAGCACCAAGCCTTCGGGGCCGGCGGTCGCCACTTCTGTCTCGGCACAGCACTCGCCCGCCTCGAGCTGAAGATTCTCTTCGAGGAGACCCTTGCCCGCTACCCCAGCATGGAGATGGCGGGCAGACCGAAGTTCGTCGAGTCGGCCTTCCTCAACCAGCTGAAGACGCTGCCGGTGAGGCTGGGTGCGTAGCCCTCGGGCCCGGGGTGTGTCATATACCCACGCCGACCGCCGCAACATTCGCGGAAACGGTCGGTTTGAGCATTCCGACAACCGGCCCACTGCGGGCCGGTCGACCATCCAAGGAGGCAATCAGATGAGGTCTCGTCAGAGAGCGTGCGTCATGGCCGTCGTCGCAATGGCCGTCTGGGCATCGCTCGCGACTGCCGCGCAGGCCACCACGATCACGATTGGGAGCGTTCTACCGCTTGGCTCCACGCCAACCGAATTCGGTCAGGTACAGACCTTCTTCAACACCACGTTGCCGGAGAAAGGCGCGAACCTCTCCTCGCCGGTCACCGGCACGATCATCCGCTGGCGCGTACAGGACGTCGAAGGCGGGCCCTTCTACCTGCGGGTCCTGCGGCCGACCGGCACCGGCGCCTACACGGCCGTCGGCAAAAGCAGCGCCGCCGCACCGGTGGGAGGCGGGCTTCAAACCTTCACCACCAACCTTTCGGTACACGCCGGCGACCTGATTGGCGTCGACCCGACCAACGGCAGCGACAAGATCGGCGTCGCCGCAGTCCCGGGCGCCAACTTCAGCTTCATCTTCCCGCCGCCCTTCGACGGCGCGACGATCGCGCCCAGCGGCACTTCCTCGGGCAACGAGGTCGAGCTCAGCGCCGAAGTCCAGCCGGCGCCCGCGATTGTCGAAGTCGCGCCCGGCCATGGTTCCGTCAAGGGCGGAACGTCCGTGACCGTCACCGGTACGAATCTCACCGCCGCAAGCGCGGTCAAATTCGGCACGGCGGCAGCGACCGCGTTCAAAGTGGAATCGGACACACAGATCACCGCGACCGCTCCGGCGAGCAAAAAGGTCGGGCCGGTCGACGTCTCGGTCACGACCCTCGCCGGCACCAGCGCCACGGTGCGTTCCGATCGCTTCTTCTACCGCGGCTGCAAGGTGCCGAAGCTGAAGGGCAAGACCCTGAAGAAGGCCAAAAAGGCCCTGGCCAACGCGGAATGCAAGCTGGGCAAGGTGAAGCGCGCCAGCGGCAAGTCGGGCAAGGTGCTGAAGCAGCAGCCCGGGCCAGGCAAGGTGCTGGCCCCGAAGGCGAAGGTGAACGTCACCGTCGGCCGCTAGGACTCAGGGCGAGAGCACCCGGGCTCCGTCAGGGGAGCTCGGGCGCCTGCCCCAGCGGGTGCAGCTCGCCACGGGTGAGCGCCTCGGTGCGGAGGTGGGCAATCGCCCGGTACTCCTCCGAGCCGACCATTTCGAGGAACGCTTGGCGCGAGGGATACTCGACGAGGGCGACGAGGTCCCAGCCATCCTCACCGAGCAGAGGCGGCGACGCCTGTCCCGCGAAGACGATCCGACCGCCCACCTTCTCGAGCAGCGGCGTCACGGCAGCGCCGTATTCGGCGTAGCGCTCAGCGCCTCCGTCGGGACGAAAGGCGAGCAGATTGAGCATGACGACGGGGACCCCGTCGCCGGCGCGCGCCGAGAATGCCGCGAACCCCTCCCGGTTGACCTGCTCGGGACCCATCGAAGCCTCCATGCCCACACCTCCCGTCGTCGACAAATCTAAGGCGCGAAGGCTACTGCGCTGCTTCAGAGGCCCAGCTCGCCCACGCCGCGCTCGCCCCAACCCAGATGATGCGCCAGCTCGTGCCGCAGTGTGCGCTCCACCTGTGCCGCCAACAACCGCCGGTCGTGCCCGAAATCCCGTTCCAGCGTGTCGCGATAGATGACGATCCGGTCCTCGTACCGATCAGCGTCGATTCCATCGCCGAAGTACTGCCCATACGCCCGCTCCTCGCCCCCGAGCTCGGAAACCACCACCGGCACCTTCTCAAGCACTGCCTGGAATTCCTCAGGCAGCCGATCGATCGCGTCGGCGACAAGCGCCTCGAAATCGTCGAGGTCCCGGGCGTCGGCCATGCCCAGACCGTACCCAGCGGGTTTCCGCGGCCTACTTACGGCTCAGTTTCCCGCGCGTCCTCAAGCGCTCGGTGGCGCTTGCCAGCTCGCTGACCTCGACACCCAGGCCGGCGGCGACGCGGGTAACCATGCCCCAGGAGGGATTGAGCGCGCCGCTCTCCAGCCGGGATACCCAGGTCGGGTGAACGCCGGCGGCATGGGCAACCGCTTCCTGCGTCAGTTCCCTGCTTTCGCGAAGCTGTCTTACGGCCTCGCCCAGTGCGGTCTGCGGTTCGGAGCGAGGCGGCATGAGCGCGACACGCTCTAGGACCGCTGAGCATCCGTCCATAGCAAACTTGCATGACCGTATGTAGGCTCCGCGACCGGCTCGGAGGGAGCCGCAAGAAGTCTGTGAAGCCGAAGCGATGAAGCGCTGTGCACGACGCAACTAATACCGCTGCGAGGTTCGGCGATCGAGCCGACACTGGGCTGGTGCGCCGGCCCAGCCTGCTGCATGCCTACTTCGTCTTGAAAACCTGCAGCAGCGGCACGATCGAATCGACGGGCGCGATGCTCATCCCTCGCTCACCCCCTCCCCCTCGTCAGGCCCCAGCGAATTGCCAGAAGAGGGAGGATGGTAAGGAAATTCTTAACGTTGGTGGTTTGCTTAGCGTCAAGAAGGCTGCGCCGCAGGCAGCTGCATATGCTCAGGCGTCCTCAAAAAAGTTCAATAGACCCTGATCGGAGAGAAGGAATGGGCGTAAAGCACGCGGAGCTAAGACCCGGGCGGAACCCGGCTAAAAAGCGATCGAGGCTTCCAGAGGAAGCGCCTACATACCCCGCAAATCACCGGGTCCGGCTCGAAGCGCTCATCATCCTTCACGAGGGAGAGTTCAGCGCAGCTGACATTGCGAAGATGATTGGCGAGGACACGTCACACGTGACCAATCACCTGCGTGACCTCTACGACGCTGGCTGTATCGAATTTGTCGGGCACAAGGGAGAGGGCAACCTCAAAAAAGCGGTCTACCGAGCCATTGCTCGACCTTTTACGAGTCGCGAGGAAGCCAAGGAAATGTCGCCAGACGAGCGCCAAGAAGCCGCTGGCGTGCACCTTCAATGGATCTTGGCCGAGGCCCTTGCGGCCTACCAGAAAAGAAAGATGGTCAGCGACGAGTACTGCGTCGTGATGTCGGATGAACCTTGTCTCGACGTAGAAGGGAGACGCGAACTGCATGACTTTCTCGCCGCCTGCTGGACCGGCGAGAATACAAAGCTGTTGACTGAGCTGAAAGGCGTGCAGCAGATCGCGGCGAGAGCTATGAACCGGATGTCGAAGTCGAAGGAGGCCGGCATGACTGTGGTCACCTCGCTAATGGCCTTTGAGCGTGCGCGCCCGCGAATATCCGACGGGTCTTCCCGAGTGCCGATAAGCAAAACGTGAGCGTTAATCAAATTCGAGTTGTCATCCCCGTACCGATCTGAAACTGTCCATCGGCTCGATTAAGGCAAGGCTGACGCGTCGCTCGGGGCGCCAAGCAGATCATCAATGGACTCCACGCATCGATATGTCGCCGTCGCCTCCTAACGGGTGAGGGCGAGCGACGGGGCCGACGGGATCTCCCCGAAGTCCAAGGAGTTCTTGGTGCTCCTGTTCACCAACCTGAGGGAAAACCTGAACGAGACGGAGCCCGGAGCCGCCGAGCAAAAGGCGATCTTCAACGCCCTACTGGATGGACTGGATCGTGGAGAGTTCTTCGATGACGGAAGGTTGTCTGCATACGTCGCCGGACTGGCGGAGGCCACCGACAGGGAGAACGAATACGAGCGCGTGTCGCTCGAACACCGAGCCTTGGGGGAGCTGGGCGATGCCCTCACGAGAGAGGGGTGAGGCAATCAAGCAGCGGTTCGCCAGCAACCTCCTGCGTATCCGCCGAGACCAGGGCCTGACTCAGGAAGCGCTCGCCGACCTGGCCGGCATACACCGCACTGAGGCGAGCCTCCTGGAGCGCGGCAAGCGAGAACCTCGCCTTGGGACGCTGGTGAAGTTGGCTGCTGCACTCGAAGTTCCCCTAGACGCCTTTCTCGAGGGAATCGACTGGTTGCCACCCGAGAGAACGCCTGGAGCTGCAGGTGGCTTTCGGGTCAAGCCAGATCGGGTCCGCTCGTCCTGAACGGGGACCATTCCAAAAGAAAGAAAAGGGAATGGGGCGGGCTGGACTCGAACCAGCGACCGACGGATTATGAGTCGGGCTGGAAGCCGTCCGTAGCGCCGAATCGTGCCTGACGGGACGCGCTCAGTCCGTGGAGCTTGCCTGAGTTCGGTGGAGTCCGGGACAAATTTCGGGACAAAGTTTCCGGGCGACCGTCAGACCAGCTCATCGCACCTATGCGGCGATGGGATGACCGGTCGAGTCCCGTGCCTCGATATGCGCGCGAGGAGGGAACTGAACCGTGCCGTAATCACGGCGACGGAGGCGCAGCAGAAGCGCCGTCACAGCGAGAGACCAGCGCGCGGGGCCGTGAACCTCCTCGGGCCGAACGAGCAGCTCGTGCCCATCGGCGTAGACGATCACGACGGGATCGCCATCGAACAAGGCTCGGGTAGCCATCTCGCCCTGATTGGGATTGTCGGCCGAGATGAAGTGCGTCCGGTTGGGATACCGAGCAGCCAGCCCCTCGTCGTCGATGCTGGCGAGAACCCGCTCGGTTGCAGGGTCGGTCTTTGCGTCACGGCTCATGATTCCCTCCATTGTCTCACGATCTCCAGAGCCTCCCGCTTGGCCTTTCTTATTGCCGCCGCCATCGCCACATTGGGGAAGTCGAAGTCCAGGATTGTGGCTACCTGCTTCCCGCCCGTCCTCGTGTGCTCGTGCTCATGATGCTCGTTGACCGCATCTGCGTTGTCCCAAAGACGCACGGTCGTCCACTCGCCGCCCTCAAAGCTCTCCAGCGTGATCGCGTAAGAGACGGGCGGAGGTGGCTCGCTGCGCCGGAACCGGATGCGGATGCCCGGCTCCACGTCAATGAAGATTTCGCGCTCGGTCGGAACCACAGACAGAGAGTTTCAAAGCCTCCGGCGGCTGGGATCGGCCGACAGGGTCTGAGGCAAAAACGTGACGCAAATTGCAGTTGCCTTCGACAAGCAAGTGCAGCCGTTCCTATGGGGCGGGCTGGACTCGAACCAGCGACCGACGGATTATGAGTCCGCTGCTCTAACCAACTGAGCTACCGCCCCGCTCGGATGAGCCTAGCGCGGGAAGGCCGGACCTAGGCGCTGAAGAGCTGGGCGAGGGAGCGGCCGACGTCGGGGGGCTCCTCTTCGCCGTTGGCCGCGGCGGCGGCGCCTTCGGCGATCGCCTTCGCGGCATCGGCGATCTGATGGCTGCGGCCGCCGCGGATGGTGCCGGTGGTCTTCGCTTCGGCGAGGTCGGATTCCATCAGGCCCGCCAGCTCGGCGAGCCGGCGCAGGCCGACGACGCCGGCAGCGCCCTTGAGGGCGTGAGCCTCCATCCGCAGGGTCTCGAAATCTTCGGTCTCGGTGGCGAGGCCGGCCGTGATCACGTCGCAGCGCCGCCGCGCCTCCTCGGCGAAGGAGGCCAGGAGCTCTGCGTCCGGTGTCGCTTTGTCGCTCATTCGCCGACCAGCTTCTTGATCACGCGGGTCAGTTCCTGCACCCCGAAGGCCCCGTCGATCTCGTCCTCGATCCTGCTGTCGGCGCCGATCGCGAACAGCCACGGCTCGGTGGGAAGGTGGAAAGCTTTCACCTGCGGTCGCACGTCCTTGCTCGGATCGTTGTCGTTGTAGATCTCCATGTGGATGAAGGCCACCTTCTTGCCGTACGTGTGCTTGAGCTGCTCCGCCACGTCGACGACGGGCCCGCAGACCCGACTCTGGCAGAACTGTGGGGTCGCGAACAAGAGCACGATCGGCTTCTTTCCCAGAACTTCCGCGTAGTCGACTTCGTTCTGCGTGTCCGGCGGGATGCGCGTCGTGATCTTCGCGAGGTCACCTTTCGCGTCCGCCGTGGTGGGCGTGTGAATCAACGGCGCCTTCTGCCCCGCGCGAGGCACGCGCTTGAAGGCGCCGACCACGGCGCTGGGCAGCAGAGTCGTCGAGAGTTCGCCTTCGTGGTCGATCAGCGCGGCGATGCGCCACTCGCCATCGCTCGGGAAGTCGATGTGCGTCGTGTAGACGACGCTCGCCGCATCGGGGTCGCTCGTCGTCGTCTTCGCGCGGTAGGCCGGCTCGGTCCGCAGCGATTCGATTGCCGCCGGGAAGGGTCCGACGGCGGGCTGGTCGAGCGCCCTTTTTTCCGCGTCCGCGGCGGCCTTGCCACCGGCGCTCAGTTCGCCCGACTTGGCGCCGGCCGGCACCTTGGCGAAGTAGAGCGCGACCTTGGCGTCGGAGACCTGGGTCCGGTCGCGCTGGAAGACCCCGAACGGATAGCGGTTCTCACCCTTGTTGAAGACCTCGGCGGCCGGCGAGACGACGAGCTTCGACGGCGACGCGCCTTCCAGGACTTCGGCGAGGGTCTTGCCGCGGGTGCTGGGGAAGTCGCTCGTCGGCGGGGCCGGCTGGCTCTTGGCCTCACTCGATGACGTTTCGTCCTTCGAACTCGAACCGCCGCAGCCCGCGGCGAAGGCGGCCGCCGCGACGAGCGCGCAGCAGAAAACGGCACGTACCGCGGGAGAGCGCATCGCGCGGCATGTTATTGGGCGGCGCGGGGGCGCAACGGCTCCTTGCAGCCGGACCGGGCGCGCCCGAGGTAGGGTCCGCGGCAAGCGGACGACCAGGAGGAAGCGAAGATGGCGGAGCGAGCGGCACTGATAACAGGCGCATCGAGCGGGATCGGGCTCGCGATCGCCAAGGCGCTCGGCGAAGAGGGGTACGCGCTGACCATCGCGGCTCGCCGGCCCGAAAAGCTCGAGAGCGCCGCCGCCGAGCTGCGCGACGCCGGCCACGAGGTCGAGAGCGCCGCCGCCAACATGGCCGAGGAGCAGGAGCTCGTCGCCGTCTTCGCCAGGCACCGCGAGGCCTACGGCCGGCTCGACGTGCTCGTCAACAACGCGGGGGTCGGCATCGGCGCGCCGATGGAGGAGATCCAGACCAAGCACCTCGACATGCAGCTCGCCGTGAACCTGCGGGCGCTGGTGATCGGCACGCGCGAGGGTCTGCCGATGCTGCGCCAAGCCGGTACCGAGCACGGCAAGGCGCTGATCGTCAATACCGCCTCGATCGCCGGCAAGGGCGGGCAGGCGTGGCTCTCGATCTACGCCGCGACAAAGGCCGCGGTGATCAATTTCACGCAGTCGACCCACCGCGAGGTCGGCAGCGCCGGGATCCAGTGCACCGCGCTTGCCCCCGGGTTCGTCGAGACGCCGATGACCGAGTTCGTCCAAGGCCAGATCCCGCCGGAGGAGATGATCCGGCCAGAGGACCTAGGCGAGGCGGTTCGCTTCCTGCTCCGCACCTCGAAGAACTGCCATGTGCCCGAGATCGTCTTCACCCGCCCGGGCGAGGGTGTCGACACGCCGTAGCGGCGCCCACGCCGCGCCCCTCCGCTTCCTTGTCGCGGCCTTCGGCGACCCCGGCCACGTCTTCCCGGCGATAGCCCTCGGACGGGCGCTGGCCGTACGCGGCCACGAAGTGACGCTCGAGACCTGGGAGGAGCGACGGGAGGCGGTCGAAGGCGCCGGCCTTGGCTTCGCCGCCTCCGAGGAATACCGGATGTTCCCGCCGCCCGATCCGGATTCGCCGGAGGGCTCTCACGCCGCGGAGGCCGCGCGGGCCCTCCTCCCCCTGCTCGGGGAGATGCGCCCGCACGCCGTCGTCAGCGACATCCTCACCCTCGCCCCCACGCTGGCGGCCGAGAGCGTCGGCGTTCCGCTGGCGACGCTGATCCCGCACATCTACCCGGTCGTCCAGCCAGGTCTGCCGTTCTTCGCGGTCGGATTGCAACCGCCGCGAACCCCGCTTGGGCGCAGGGTGTGGAGGGCCGGCCAGCGGGCCCTCGACATCGGGCTCGAGCAGGGACGCCGCGACCTCAACCGCCAGCGGGAGCGGCTTGGCCTGGGACCGATCGATCGCTTCCACGGCGGGATCAGCCCCGACCTGGCGCTGGTCGGCACCTTCCCGCAGCTTGAGTACCACCGGCGCTGGCCGGCCGGCGTCGAGGTCACCGGGCCGCTCGCCTTTGAGATCCCCCACCCCGATATCGCCCTGCCGCCGGGGGGGGAGCCGCTGGTCCTCGTCGCGCCGAGCACGGCCCACGACTCAGACAACCACCTGGTGCGTACCGCACTCGCCGCCTTGGCTGACGAGCCGGTGCGCGTCGTCGCGACGACCAACCGCGTCGAGCCCCAACGGCCGATCGACGTCCCGGCCAACGCCGTCCTCGTCGATTGGCTCAGCTACTCGCAGCTGATGCCGGCGGCCTCGCTCGTCGTCTCCCACGGCGGCCACGGCACCGTGGCCCGCGCACTCGCCGCCGGCACCCCGCTCCTGATCTGTCCGATCGTCGGCGACATGAGCGAGACGGCGATGCGCGTCGCCTGGGCGGGATGCGGGCTCTCACTTCCCTGGCGGCTCTGCCGCCCGGCGCCGCTGCGCTGGGCTGTACAGCGCATCCTGCGCGACGCCTCGTTTGTCGACCGTGCCGGCGAGCTTGCCGCCTGGGCCGGGAAGAACGACGGCGCCGAGCGCAGCGCCGAACTCGTCGAGCAGCTGGCCCTCAGCCGCATCGCCGCCTAGAAAGCTCCGGGGGTGGGACTCGAACCCACAACCTCTCGGTTAACAGCCGAGCGCATCTACCAATTGAGCTACCCCGGACCGAGTTGGGCCACCACCCAAGGAGGCCTCAAACGCGTCACAACTCTACCGATCCCTATTGGGGTCTTCGCCACGCCGGCCTCTGCCTCTTTCACCAGCATTCGCTTGACCTTGCGACGCCCTCTCTGAAGCAGCTTTCGTATTGCGCTCTCTATCTCCAATCCCAAGCGGTCAGCCGCCGACGCGCTCCGCGCGGGCGATGCGTTCGACCAGAGCCGCTCGCTCGCGGCTGAGCTCGGCGCGGCGCTCGTAGTCGTTGCGCTCGCCCGCCGAGGCGATCTCGGCCTCGAGCCGGCGCTGCTCCAGCAGCAGGTAGTTCAGCTCCATCGCCTCGGGCGAGGCGGGCTCGTCATGAGCGAGGATGACGAGCTCGGCGATCAGCCCGCTGAGTTCGGCGTCGCCATGGGGCAGGTTAGAGGCGGGATCGTCGAGATGCTCACGCAACCAGGCAGCCGCCCGTACCCCGAGCGGAGAGAGATGGTCGTCGGTGAGGCTCGCGAGGAACCCAGCGCCCTGCTCGGGCAGGGCGATGCACATCGCCAGCAGGGCGCGCTCGCGACGCTCGCGCGAGGTCAGCTCTGCTGGGCGCCGGGCGGGCGGCTTCGCGGTGCTCACGCGAACCCCCTCCTCCCTGCCACCGCTCGCCGGGCGCGATGCCACCACCCGCCCCATCACCATCGCCGGCTCCAGATCGAGACGCTCGGCCACCTGTTTGACCAGCTCGTCCCTGCTGATGCTCTCGCCCATCCCCGCCAGGATCGGGGCCACCTCGTCGAGCGCCCGGTCGCGCTCGGCCGGCGAGCCGGCATCCGTGCGCGCGAGCACCATTTCGACTTGGAAGGCGTTGAGCTCAACCGCACCGTCGACGAGCTCGACGAACCGCTCCGCGCCCCTCTCCCCCGCCAGCATCTCAGCCGGATCCTCCCCCGCCGGCATCGCGGCAACCCGCAGGCGCATCTTGCGCCCGGCTGCGACCCGCTGGGCGCGCAACATCGCCTCCTGGCCGGCGGCGTCGGCGTCGAGCGCAAGCACCACCTCGTCGACCATGCCCGAGAGCGAGGCGACCTGCTCCTCGGTGATCGCCGTGCCCATCACGCCCACCGCCTCCTCGATGCCGGCCTGGTGCAGGGCGAGCACGTCGGTATAGCCCTCGACGACGATCGCCCGCCCGGCTTTGGCGATCGCCGCCTTTGCCAGGTCGATCCCGTAGAGCATCTGGCTCTTGTGGAAGAAGTCGGTCTCGGCGGTATTGACGTACTTGGCGCCCTGGTCGGAGCGCATGGCACGGCCTCCGAAACCGAGCGCGCGGCCGCGCCGGTCTCGGATCGGGAACATGATCCGCGAGCGGAAACGGTCGTACTCGCCGCCGCCACGACCACGCTGGACGAGCCCGACGCCGCGCAGCTCCTCGACCTTGAAGCCGGCTCGCTGGCCGCGCAGCAGCACCTTGTCCCAGGCGCTCGGCGCGTAGCCGACCGCGAAGCTGCGCAGCGTCTCCTCCCCCAGCCCGCGCTCGGCCAGGTACGTGCGAGCCTTGGCGGCCTCATCCGCCTCCCACAGGTAAGCGGCATAGAAGGTGGCGGTCCGGTCGAGCAGCTCGCCGAGCCTGCGACGCTGCTGGCGCCGGGCCTCAGCGCGCGGATCCTCCCGCTCCCGCTCGAGCTCGACCCCGTAGCGATCGGCGAGCAGCTCGACCGCATCGGCGAATCCGAGGCCCTCCTTCTCCTCGACGAACTTGATCGTGTCGCCGCCCACGCCGCAGCCGAAGCAGTGATAGAGCTTCTCCTGCGGGTCGACCGAGAAGGAGGGCGTGCGCTCCTCGTGGAACGGGCAAAGCCCGACCCAGCGGGCACCCTGGCGGCGCAAATCGGTGTGCGCCGAGACCACCTCGACGATGTCGGCCGCCTGCTTGACGCGCTCGAGGCTCTCGGTAGAGATCAGCGCCAAAGCGCCTCCTCGGGCACGGTGAGCTCGGTGTACTTGGCGATGCAGTAGCGGTCGGTCATCCCCGCCAGGTAGTCGGCGACCCGCTGCCACTCGCTCGCGCCCGAATCGAGCTCGGGCACCTCGTCTGGGTGCTCGATGTAGTGATCGAACAGCGCGCGCATCGCGCTATGGACACGCCGGTGCTCGGCGCGGGCCAGTGGCCCGAGGTAGACCCGGTCGAACATGAACTTGCGCAGACGCAGCATCGCGCCGCCGACCTCCTCGCTCTGCACGATGTCACCAGCCTCGCGCGAGCGCTCGACGATGTCGCGCACAAGGGTGTCTATGCGTGCCGAGCCGGTCTGGCCGAGCAGCGCGATCTCGGCCTCGGGCAGCTCGTCCTCGTCGAGCACACCAGCGCGCAGGGCGTCGTCGATGTCGTGGTTGATGTAGGCGACGCGGTCGACGAGCTTGACGATCCGCCCCTCCAACGTGTCCGGCTTTCGCGAGCCGGTGTGGTTGAGGATGCCGTCGCGGACCTGCTCGGTGAGGTTGAGTCCTTGACCGTCGCGCTCGAGCGTGTCGACGACGCGCAGCGAGTGCTCGTTGTGCTTGAAGCCGGCGCCGCAGCGCTCGCGCAGCGCGTCGTCGAGGGCCTCCTCGCCGGCATGGCCGAAGGGCGGGTGGCCGAGGTCGTGGCCGAGCCCGATCGCCTCGGTCAGGTCCTCGTTGAGACCGAGTGCACGGGCGACCGTGCGGGCGATCCCGCAAGCCTCGAGCGTGTGGGTCAGCCGGGTCCGGTAATGATCGCCCTCGGGAGCGACGAAGACCTGCGTCTTGTGCTTCAGCCGCCGGAAGGCCTTGCTGTGGACGATGCGGTCGCGGTCGCGCTGGAATGGCGTGCGGACGGGGCTGTCGGTCTCCTCGACCCCCCGCCGCGCCGGATAGGACCGAGTCGCCTCCGGAGCAAGAAAAGCTTCCTCCCAGGCGGAGACCCGCTTCTCGAAGCTCGCGGTCACATCCATCCGTCGATCCTAAGGGCCGGTCCCGGTAGGGGTGAAGCGTCTTGTACTTTTTCTGCGTCACCGCCGGCGGACAGCAGACAACTGTCTTCAGAAAAAGTTAAGCGGAACCCCTGCCAGGACCGGCCCTCACGCCGCGGATCGAAGTTGCACGTGCGCATGATGCTCCAGGGTCTCGCCCACGGCGCGTTCGGCCTGACGCAGCGCCAGCTCCTCGGCGGCCGGCGCCTCGGCGAGAGGGCTGCCGATCGCCGCGACCATGAAGCGGTGGGCCTCCTCGCCCAGCGGAAAGGAGCCCGCTTCGCAGCTCGCGCAGACGACGCCCCCGGCCGCGCCCGAGAAACCGGCAAGATGCTCGGCGTCGCCACAGTGGGCGCAGGCGGCCAGCTCCGGGGCGAACCCAGCCGCGAGAGCGAGCTTGAGCCGGAACGAGAGCGCGGCCTCCAGCCCCGTGGCCCGCGCCGCGGCCGAGTCGTCGAGCAGCGAGAGGTAGCGGCAGAGCAGGTTGTAGGCGGGTTGATTGGGCTCGGGCGAATCGAGCAGACGCAGCACCGCGTCGCAGGCGCGCGCGGCCGCGTCGAGGCTCGCGCCCCTTTCGCGCAGGGATGGAAAGCCCTCGACGGTCGCCACGCCGGTCACCGTGAGCAGCTCGCCGCGGCCTTCGTGGAGGACGAGGTCGAGGCGGAAAAACGGCTCGAGGCGGCCGCCGAAGCGGGATCTCGGTTTCCGCGCCCCCTTCGCGATCGCGCCGATCCGGCCGTGGCTCTTCGAGTAGAGATGGAGAATCCGGTCGGCCTCGCCGTAGCGGATGCTGCGCAGCACGACCGCCTCGGTCTTCAGCGTTCTTCCCGCCATAGCCGACCTACGGTGAACGACGGGCCGGACGACGCCGGCGCGGTCGACGACGCAAGCGCACCTGGCAGCTTGGGCAGTAATAGGTCGAACGACCGGAGACGACGATGCGCACGATCGTCGCCCCGCAGCGCGGACAGGCCTCACCCTCCCGGGTATGGACGAGGAACTCGTCCTGCATCGTGCCCTTCTCGCCCCGGCCGTCACGGTAGTCGTCGATCGACGCCCCGCCGCCGTCGATCCCGGCCTCCAAGGCCGCGACGACCGCGTCGCGCAGCGCGGTCAGGTGCTCGGGCTTCATCGAGCCGGCCGGCGACAGGGGATGCAGGCGGGCGCGGAAGAGCGCCTCGTCGGCGTAGATGTTGCCAACGCCGGCGAGCCGCGACTGGTCGAGCAGGAAGGACTTGAGAGGAGCTGTGCGGCCGACCGCCATCTCGCCGAGATGCTCCGGCGTGAAGTCGTCCGACAGGGGCTCGACGCCGAGCTTGGCGAAGCGCGCCTCAAGCCGATCGTCGTCGATCAGGAACGCCTCGCCGAAGCGGCGCGGATCGGTGAACCAGAGCTCGCGGTCGCCGCCGAGCCGAAAGCGCGCCCGAAGGTGACGGGCGGAGGCCGAGCGCTCGCCCTCGTAGAGGCGGTGGCCCTCGGAAGGATCGAGCTTATCCTCGCCCTCGACCAGCACGAGGTTGCCGGTCATCCGCAGGTGCATGACCAGCGTGCGCGCATCGTCGAGCCCGAGCAGCAGGTACTTGCCGCGCCGGCCGAGATGCCGGATCGTCGCGGCGCCGACGGCCCCTTCGAGCTCAGCTGGCGGCGTGGGGCGGCACCAGCGCGCGTCGAGAACCTCCAGCGACTCGATCGCGACCCCTCTCAGCTCCGGGTCGAGCTGCCGGCAGACGGTCTCGACCTCCGGCAGCTCAGGCACCCCCCAGTTCTACACGAGACTCCACTCTCGCTGACTTCGTGGTTAGGGACACATATGTGTCCCTAACCACGAAGTCAGCGAGAGGTGGCGCGGGGGTGCGCCTGGAAGTAGACCTCCTTGAGGCGCTCCCCGGAAAGGTGCGTGTACATCTGGGTGGTCGAGACATCGGCGTGACCGAGCATCTCCTGCAGGGCGCGCAGGTCGCAACCGCCGGCGAGCAGATGAGTGGCGAAGCTGTGCCGCAGGGTGTGCGGACTCATCTGCCCTCCCAGGCCGGCGATGCGGGCGTTGCGCTGGACGATCTTGTAGAGGCCCTGGCGGCTGAGTGGCCCACCGCGGAAGTTGACGAAGAGCTTGGGCTCGTGTCGCTCGCCGACGAGCTTCGGCCGGCCGCCGCGCAAGTAGGAGGAGATCGCGGCGATCGCCTTGCGTCCGAGCGGGACCAGGCGTTCCTTGCCGCCCTTGCCGCGGGCGCGCAGGAAGCCCTCGTGAAGGTCCACGTCGGCGACCTCCAGCCCAATCGTCTCCGAGGCGCGCAGCCCGCACGCGTACATCACCTCGAGCAGGGCGCGATCGCGAAAGACGGTCGGGTTGTCGCCACGCGGCGCCGCGAGCAGCCTCTGCACCTCGGAGTAGTTGAGGACCTGCGGCAGCTTCTTGGCGCGGCGAGGCGCGCTCAACGCGGCCGTCGGGTCCTCGGCGATCAGCTCGTCGCGGCGCAGGTGCTTGTAGAAGGAGCGCAGGCAGGCGGCCTTGCGGTTGACGGTGGCGGACGAGCAGGCCGGACGGTCTCCACCGGTGGCCAGCGCGGCGAGGAACTCGCTGACGTCAGCCGGGCCGGCGGCGAGCGCGTCGACGCCCCGCTCTTCGAGGAACGAGCCGTACTGATGCAGATCGGTGCGATAGGCGTCGAGCGTGTTGCGCGAGAGTCCCCGCTCCAGCTCGAGGTAGGAGAGGAAGTCGAGCACCAGCCCCTCGAAGCGGCTCTCGGTCCTCTCTGGCGCGGCGACAGACATGGCGGCTGGTTCTCGCCGCCCTCGTTCAACCCTTGTCGCGCAAGGCGGCGCCCGCGGCGATGGCGGCGGCGAAGAAGAGCGGGTCCTCCCCGAGCGTCCGCCCCATCGTCTCCGCCGGCAGGCCGCTGGCCGCATACCCGGCGAGGTCGGCTGGCGCCTCGTGCAGGCGATGCCGCCAACCGGCGGCGTCGGCAAGGGCCGCTGTTACGACCGGGTTGCCCGACGGCACCGCGATCTCGACCGGCGCGAGGAGCATCCGCAGGACGGTCAGCGTGTGGTGGCTGACGGGACGATGCCGCTCACGCGGGTCGCCGCTGGAGAGCCGCGGCGAGATCACGGTTCGGTGGCCGAGCGCAAGCGCGGCGTGCGCCGCGTCCAGTGCGGCGATCCCGCCGTGCCCAAGCTCGGTCTCCGATCCGATGATTCCTGGCCCGGGTCCGACGACGATCGCATCCCAGCCGAGCTTGTGCGCCGCCGCGTCGATCGCCCCGGGCACCGAGAGCGCCTCGTGTTCACCGCCATACGACGGGGCAACCGTGACGTGTCCCGTGAGCAACTCGCGCTCGCGAAGCGCGGCCACGTCCCGGCTCAACGATCCCGGCAACGCCCCACCGGCTGTCTGCACGTAGCCGATCGTCGTCATCGGATCGGCTTGCTTCGCCGCCCAAACCGCCGGCGCAAGGTGCCCGTGCAGCGGCAGCACCAACACCGCCGGCCCTGGTCGCAACGCTTTTTCATCGGATTTCAGCGAAAAAGCGTTGCGACCCTGGTCGTCGGGGTCGCCGAAGGGGCGCTCGATTGGGTCGACCGGGTGCTGGAGCGAGGTGTAGTTGAGCTTCATCACGTGCGCGTCGCTTGGCGGCTCGGCGTCGAGGCCGCGGGTGAGGTTGACGTGGACGACGTCGAAGCCGCCCGAGCCGAGCCCAAGGTCGAGCGCGGCGACGTTGACGACGACCTCGTCGCCGACTCGCATCTCGCCGAGCAGGCCTTCGTCCGCCCAGGCGGGGCGGTCTTCGCCGTCGACCTCGACCGTCAGCGGGTCCTCGGCGACTACGACGCCCTGCCGCAGCTTCAGCCGCCCGCTCACGTCGCGGCGGCCGCGGCCTCGGCGACGATCCCCTCGCAGACCTCGAGCATCGCGTCGAGACTGCGGGCGCTCACGGCCTCCTCGGGAGTGTGGTTGGCCTCGGTGCCGTTGGCCAGCAGCACGCAGTCGAAGCCGGCGAGGACGAGGGCGTTGGCGTCACTGCCGCCGCCTGTCGCGGTTCGCCGCGGCTCGAAGCCCGCCCGGCGCAAGCCTGTCTCGGCCAGATCGAGGGCCGGCGAGCTCGCCGGGATCCGGTAGCCGCGGAAGAGCTCCTCGATCGCCACGTCGGCGTCGCATCCGTGCTCGCTCGCCCCCCATGCGCAAGCGTCGCTGAGCGAGCCTGCAACAGTCGCGGCGCGTTCGGCGTCCAGGCTGCGGGCCTCGGCGACGATCTGGCAATGCCCCGCCACCACGTTGCCCGAGGTCCCGCCGGAAATGACCCCGACGTTGGCCGTCGTCTCCTCGTCGAGCCGGCCGAGCTCCATGCGAGCGATCGCCGCCGCGGCGGCGGCGATCGCGCTGCTGCCGTCCTCGGGGCGAATGCCCGCGTGAGCCTCGACTCCGTTGAAGTCGGCGACCACCCGCTGTTGGGTGGGCGAGCTGACGATCACCTCGCCGATCGCGCTCGCGTGGTCGAGGACGAAGCCCATTTGTGAGCGCAGGCTGGAGACGTCGAACGCCTTCGCCCCCCGCAGTCCCTGCTCCTCGGCAACGGTCAGCAGGAGCTCGATCCCGATCGGCGGCGGTTGCTCGGCGTGGCGGGCGACGAGCTCCATGAAGACGGCAACCGCGGCCTTGTTGTCGGCCCCGAGGATCGTCTCTCCCGCGCTGCGAAAGACCCCGTCCGATTCGACGACCTCGATCCGACCGTCGTGCGGGACCGTGTCGATATGGGCGCAGAACATCACCCACCCGTCGGTCTTCCCCGGCAGGCGGGCGAGAATGTTGCCCGCGCCCGCTTCGGCGCGTGCAGCGGCGCCGTCCTCGCTCACCTCCAGGCCCAGCGCCCGCAGCTCGGCGAGGATCGTGTCGGCGACCTCGCGCTCCTCCCCGGTCGGGCTGCGAATTTCGCACAGCCGCACGAAGGTCTCATAAAGCCTCTCCACGCGGAGAAGGCTAGTGGGCGACCGAGGAGCCCTCGGACTCGGGCAGCTCCGCCCCTTCCGCCGGCCGCTCGCCGGCCTGCCGCGCCGCGGCGCCGACGAACTCGCGAAAGAGCGGCTCGGGGCGATTCGGGCGCGAGTTGAACTCCGGGTGGAACTGAGCCGCGACGAAGAATGGATGGTCGGACAGCTCCACCATCTCGACCAGGCGCTCGTCGGGAGAGGTGCCGCCGCAGACCAGGCCCTCGTCTTCGAGCCGGCGGCGCAGCTGGTTATTCACCTCGTAGCGATGGCGGTGGCGCTTGTAGATGACGGCCTCGCCGAATATCTCGCGCGCCCGCGTGCCGTCGTGCAGCTTGACCGGGTCGGCGCCGAGCCTCATCGTGCCCCCCATCTCGGAGACCTCCTTCTGCTCGGGCAGCAGGTCGACGACCGGGAACGGCGTCTCCGGGTCGAACTCGGCCGAGTTCGCGCCCTCCATGCCGGCCACGGCGCGAGCGAACTCGACCACGGCGATCTGCATGCCGAGGCAGATCCCCAAATAGGGGATCGAGCGCTCGCGGGCGATCCGTGCCGCCGCGACCTTGCCCTCGATCCCGCGCTCGCCGAAGCCGCCCGGGATGAGGATGCCGTCGACTCCCTCGAGCCGCTCGGGGTCGAAGGCCTCGGAATCGACCAGCTCGACCTCGACCTCGACGCCGTGGTGGATGCCGCCGTGCTCGAGCGCCTCGATCACCGACTTGTAGGCGTCGGCCAGTTGCACGTACTTGCCGACGAGCGCGATTCGCACCTTGCCCTCGGCCGCTTCGGCCCGCTTCACCATCGTCTCCCATTCGGCCAGGTCGGGCGGCGGGCCCTCCATGCCGAAGTGGTCGAGCACGAGGTCATCCACCCCCTCGGCGCGGAAGACGAGCGGCACCTTGTAGATGTTGTCGACGTCGTTGGCCGAGATCACCGCGTCGACCGGCAGGCTGGCGAAGAGGGCGATCTTCTCGCGGATCTCCCGGTCCAGCCGTCCCTCCGACCGACAGACCAGCGCGTGGGGCTGGATGCCGATGCGGCGCAGCTCGTTGACCGAGTGCTGCGTCGGCTTCGTCTTCAGCTCGCCGGCGTGGCCGACGTAGGGCACGAGCGTCAGGTGGACGAACATCGACCGGCGCGGCCCCAAGTCCGTGTACAGCTGGCGGATCGACTCGAGGAAGGGCAGCGACTCGATGTCGCCGACCGTGCCGCCGATCTCGGTGATCACGAAGTCGACCGACTGCGACTCGGCGACGATCCGGATCCGGTTCTTGATCTCGTTGGTGATGTGCGGGATCACCTGCACCGTGGCGCCGAGGTAGTCGCCGCGGCGCTCGCGGTTGATCACCGAGTTGTAGACCGCGCCGGCCGTCACGTTCGACGCCCGCGAGGTGTTCTCGTCGGTGAAGCGCTCGTAGTGGCCGAGGTCGAGGTCGGTCTCGGCGCCGTCCTCGGTGACGAAGACCTCGCCGTGCTGGAAGGGACTCATCGTCCCGGGATCGACATTGATGTAGGGGTCGAACTTCTGCAGCTGGACGCGGAAGCCGCGCGAGACGAGCAGGCGGCCGATCGATGCCGCCGCGATCCCCTTGCCGAGAGCCGAGACGACGCCGCCGGTGACGAAGATGAAGCGGGTGTCTCCTTGGGAGGTTCTGCTCATGCCCTGGCTCTGCCGAGCGAGTCTAGCCAGCGCAGGGGCGGAACCGACTCGATCGTCGCCGAGATCGAACGCAACTCTCCGTAAATGGTCAGTCCCGCCACCGCGGCGAGAGCGACCAGGCGGGCGTCGGGGCCGAGCGTAGTCAGCAGCCAGACGCCGGCGACGGCGCCAATCAGGTTCGAGCCCGTGTCGCCGAGCATCGCCCGCTCGCGCAAGGTGAACCAGGCCCCGACCAGGATCGGCCCGGCGAAGATCCCGAGCAGCTCGATCGGCCCCAATGTCCAGGCGCCCAGGCAGAGGCCCAGGCCGAGCAGCACAAGCGCCTTCTCGGCGCGGCCCGGCCGCAGATCGAGCAGGTTGAAGAGGTTCGTCGCCAGGATCAACAGCGCCACGTCGGCGAGGTAGCGCCAGGATTCGAGACCCCGTCCGGAGACGACGTAGGCGGCGAGCGCCAGCGCGCCGAGGGCCTTCACCGCGCCGGTCGAGAGGCTGCCGGCACGCAGCGCCCGTGCGTGTCCGCGCCATCCCCGCGGAGCCCCCCCGCCGACCCTCTCCCCCAGTGCGTCGTCGAGAAAGCCCAGGAAGGCGACGCCGAGCAGGTACGGCATCCAGCGCCGCAATTCCGGTTCAAGCAGGTCGAGCCCGGCACGGTCGTTGAGGAAGGCGAGCGGCGCAAGCGCGGCGAGGCCCGCGGTCGCCACCACCGCCCCGAGCGGAAAGGCGAGCCGGGCGCCGCGGTAGTTGAGGCGAACGAAACCGGCGTCGAAAAGGCCGCGCACGGCGGCCGGCACGACCAGCAGGGCGACGCCGAGCGCCACTGGCAAACCCATCCAGGCCATGCTCAATGCGGCGCCGCGGGCGGCAGCAGGTCAGGCAGCAGGCGGTCGGCGGAGGTCTTGACGCCGAAGCTGCCCTCCGCCCCGAGCAGGGCGAAAACGGTCGCCACCCGTCCGGCCGGCGTCTCGACGTCGTCGACGCTGGAGAGGTCGTTGTTGCCGAAGAATGCGATCGACGACGGTTCGGCCGAGCTCGTCTCCACCCCGACGGTCGCGGTATGGGTCCCGGCGATACCGGCGAGCAGCGCCGATTCGAGCTGCGCGGCATTGCTCCGCTGCAACGACCCCATCTCTTCCGGTACCTGGCGCACGACGAGGACGCCGTCAAGGGCCCCGAAGTTGCCGCTCGCGCGCGAGAATAGGTGGCCGCGCACCCGCTCCAGCAGCGTCCCGCCGCGCACCAGCTGGCGACCGACGCCGACGCCGAAGGCCGTCAGCGCCTCGGGGTTGCGGCGCAAAGAGGCGAAGCGCGTCTTCGCCAGATCCCCGGCGAGAGCCTGCAGGTCGACCGGCTCGCGGAGCACGCCGACGCCGACCAGATGCGCCCCGGTCGGCCCAAGCGTGTCCGCGATCGCCCCGGAGACTTCACCCGGCAGACCGCCGAGAGCGACGATCCCGATGCGCCGCCCGGCGAGCCTGTTGCGAACCAGCGCCGGGTAGACCGCATCGGCGAATTCGTCGGAGCGCGCCAGGCGCCCGCTGAGTTCGTCCGCCCGCGAGCGGGCGTCCTGGAGGTTGCCGGTGAGGCTGTGCTCGAGGTTCTTGCGGGTACTGGTCAGCGCGTCGCCGCCGAACTCGGCGCCGATCAGGATCCCGATCGCGAGAGCGAGGAAGACCGCGATCAACGAGGTCGCGTGGTAGCGGGCGCTGTAGCCCATCAGAACCCCAGCCAGATGCGGATCTTCAGCCAGACCAGCTGGAAGACGTCGTTGAGGGCCGGCGAGGTGACGACGACGACCGCCAGCAGCAGCGCGAAGACGGCGAGGAAGACCACCAGGGGCCCGAACGACGAGGCCGGGTTGTAAAGGCGGCTGACGCCCTTGGCGTCGACGAGCTTCTCACCGATCCGCAGGCGGGTGAGGAAGGTCGACGACATGCCGCCTCGCTTGCGATCCAGGAACTCGATCAGGTTGAAGTGGGCGCCGACGCTGACGATCAGGGCGGCCCCCTTCTCGTAGGCCATCAGCATCGCGACGTCCTCGCTGGTGCCGGCGGCGGGCAGCAGCGTGTGCATCAACCCCATGTCGAGCAGGCGTTGTCGTCCCGGCGCCCGTCCGTCGGGATACGCGTGGACGATCAGCTCCGCGCCGCAGCGCAGCGCCTCGTCGCTGGCCGAGTCCATGTCGCCGAGGATGACGTCGGGCTTCATTCCGGCTTCGAGTACGCCGTCGGCGCCGCCGTCGACGGCGACCACGATTGGGCGAACGTCCCGGATGTACGCGCGCAGCGCCTTCAGGTCGCGGCGGTGACGATCGCCGCGGACGACGATCAACACGTGGCGATCGCGGAACGACGCTCGGGTCGAGGGAAACTCGATGCTGCCGGTCAGCAGGTCGGTCTCACCGCGCACGTGGGCGACCGTGTTCTCGGCGAACTCGGCCAGCGCCTCGTTGACCCGCTCGCGCTGGCCCTCACGCTGGCGCTCCAGCTCCTCGATCGAGAGGATCCTGCCCCGCAGCAGGGGACGGTCGTCGACCAGCACGGCGTCGCCGTTGACGGTGGCTCGGTCTCCGTCACGCAGGAGCTCGAACGGATCGCCGGCGTCGACGTCGAAGACCGCTATGCCCGCCCTGGCCAGCATCAGGGGCCCGGCATTCGGATAGCGTCCGTCGGAGGACGAGGAGGCGTTGACCACGGCCCGGACGCCGGCGGCGATCAACTCCTCCGCCGCGATCCGGTCGACGTTGAGATGGTCGATGACCGCAATCTCGCCAGGCGCCAGGCGCTTGACCAGGTGCTTGGTGCGGCGCCCCAGCCGCACGCTCCCTTCGATCGCTTCTGCAGACGACGGGCTGCGGCGCGACAGCAGGGCAGGGAAACGACGGCGACTCGCTGCGGTTGCCACCGGCTGAGATTACCTCTCCGCGAAGGGGCGCGCCGGTAGTCGAGTACACACATGGAGCCCTAACCACCGGCGCGTCTCAGGCGGCGGCGAGCAGCTCGCGGGCGTGCCTGGTCGCCGCCTCATCGGAGCCCTCGCCGCCCAGCATGCGCCTGATCTCGACGACCAGGTCATCGCCCTCGATGCGGCGAACCGCGGCACTGGCGGTCTCGCCCGAGAGGTCCTTCTCAATCGTGAAGTGAGCCGCAGCCAGCGAGGCGACCTGCGGCAGGTGCGTGATGCAGATGACCTGGCGCCGCTCGCCCAGCGCCCGCAGCCTCTCGCCCACGGCCTTGGCGGTCGTGCCGCCGACTCCGGCGTCGATCTCGTCGAAGACGAGCGTGGACCCGGCGGCGCCTGTAAGGCCGCAGAGGGCGAGCATCACCCGCGACAGCTCGCCGCCCGATGCGGCGTCGCGCAGCGGCGCCGGCTCGATGCCGGGGTTGGGCGAGATCCGCAACTCGACACACTCGGCGCCGTCCGCGCCGTAGCCATCGACTTCTGGCTCGAGAACGACCTCGAGCTTCGCGCCGGGCATCGCCAGGCCGTCGAGCGCCCCGGCGACCGCGTCTTCGAGCGGCTGGGCAGCCTCCCTACGGCCCCTGCTGAGGCTCTCGGCGAGCTGCGTGCGGAGTGCTTCGGCCTCGCCGAGCGCCGCCTCGGCCTCGGCTCCGCGCACGTCAGCGCTCTCGAGGCGATCGATCTCAGCCCGGCAGCGCTCGGCATGGGCGAGCACCGACTCGACGCTGCCGCCGTGCTTGCGCTCCAGCCGGTCGATTGCCGCCAGGCGCTCCTCGACCGCAGCCAGGCGCTCCGGGTCCGCCTCGAGGCCCTCCAGGCAGGACCGCAGCTCGCCGCCGAGCTCGCCGAGCTCGATCGCCAGCGCGGCTGTCCGCTCCGCAAGTGCGTCGATCTCGTCATCGACCCCGCCGACACCCCGCAGCGCCGAAGCCGCCTGCGCAAGCGGCTCCGCCGCTCCGCCGCCGTCTTCCTCGGCGCCGGACAGCGCAACCTGGGCGCCTCCCACCGCCTCGCGCAGCGCCTCGGAATGCCGCAGGCGCTCGCGCTCCGCGCCGAGCTCCAGTTTCTCCTCAGGATCGGGGGCCGCCTCCTCGATCTCGGCGAGCTCGTAGCGGTGGAGGTCGAGATCGCGCTCCCGCGCCCCGCCCTCGGCCCGGATCTCCGCCAGCTCGGCCGCCAGGCGCAGGCACTCGCGATGCGCCCGCCGGTAGCCCGCTCGCCGCTCCAGCTGCTCATCGCCTGCGAAGCCGTCGAGAACGTCCGTCTGGGCCGAGGAGATCGTCAGCTTGCGATGCTCGTGCTGACCGTAGAAGGCGAGAAGACGTGCGCCGAGCGCCTTCAGGTCCGCCGCCGAGGCGGCACGACCTCCGACGAAGGCGCTCGTCCGGCCGCCGGCCGAAACGCGCCGGCCGAGCACAATCTCCTTGGCGTCCTCGGGCAGACGCGCAGCGAGATCGGCCAGCTCCGGCTCCGCGAGCAGGCCGTCGGGAAGGTCGAACACGCCCTCGACCCAAGCCTCCTCCGCCCCCGGCCGCACGATCTGCGGCCGCGCCTTGCCGCCCATCAAGAGGTCAAGGGAGTGCGCAAGCACGGTCTTGCCGGCGCCCGTCTCGCCGGTGATCGCGTTCAGGCCCCCACCGAGCCTCAGCTCAGCTTTCTCTATCAAGAGCAGATTCTCGATCCGCAGCTCTCGGAGCATCGACCCCCTGTGTACCACTTGGCGCGGCGGGTCCTGTCACGGATTTGGCGCCACCATCCCTGCGGTGCGGTGGCTCCTCGGGATGGTCCCCCAAATCCGCACCACCCGCCGCGAGAAGCGGTCAGGCAGACACCGGCTCCGCGGCAGCCGCCTCGCTGGAAGCTGGGACGAAATCGCGAGCACGTACGAGGACGAAGCCAAGCGCGGCGGCGACGAAGGCGATCAGCGAGCCGATCAGGAGGATCTCGTTGAAGCCGCTGACGAAGGCGACTTTGGCGGCGTGGACGACTTCCGCGCGCTGCCCGGGCGGTGCGACCTTGGCGGCGGCCACCGAACCGCCCGAGGCGACGATCTCGCCGAGCCCATGCTGCGCCCGGGGCAGCAGTTCGCTGAGCTTCGAATCGACCTGCGACTGGAAGACGGCGCCGAGCGAGGCGACGCCGGTGGCGATGCCGACCTGGCGGAACGTCGTGTTGATCCCGGAGCCCATCCCGGCTTTCTGCGGCGGAACGACGCCGATCGCCGCCTGGCCGATGCCGGGATTCGCGGTGCCGATCCCGATGCCGGCGACGAGGAAGCCGAGCAGCAGATCGCTCTCCGGGGAGTCCGCGGTCAATCCGTGCATGAGCAGCAGTCCGATGCCGACGCAACCGAGGCCAACCCCGAGCAGGACGCGGATCGGGATCCGGTGCGAGAGCGAACCGGCGATCGGCGAGGCGACGAACGAGAGCACCGTGAGCGGCAGGAAGCGCAAGCCGGTTTCGAGCGGCGAGAAGCCCTGCACCCCCTGCAGGTAGATCGTCAGGTAGAGGAACATCGCGAACATCCCCGCCGAGAGCCCGAAGGCGACCGCGGAGACGCCGTTGAAGGCGGGCTTGCGGAAGAGCTCGAGCTCGAGCATCGGGTGCGAGCTGCGTGCCTCGACCGCCAGGAACGCCAGCAGGAAGACCACCGCGCCCCCCAGCGAGGCGACGATCACGCCGCTGCCCCAGCCTTCGGGATTGCCGCGGATCAGACCGAAGATCAGCAGGAAGAGACCGATCGAGAAGGTGATGAGGCCGGGCAGGTCGAGCCGCTGCGGGTCCTGGGCGGCGACATTGGCGAGCTTCATCTCGGTCAGCGCGATGGCGATCGCCCCGATCGGCACGTTGACGAAGAAGATCCATTCCCAGCCGAGGTGCTCGGTGATCACGCCGCCCACCAGCGGGCCGATGGCCACGGCGCCGCCGATCGCCGCTCCCCAGACGCCGAACGCCGTCGCCCTGTCCTTGCCGTGGAACTCCTGGCCGATCAGCGCCAGCGAGGTCGCGAACATCGCCGCGCCGCCGACGCCCTGCAGGCCGCGAGCCAGGTTCAGCAAGGTCGGGTCGCCCGAGATTCCGCAGAGGAAGGAGGCCAGGATGAAGATCCCGAAGCCGAGCGAGAAGACGCGCCGGCGGCCGAGGCGGTCGCCGAGCGACCCGGCCGTCAGCAGGCAGGCGGCCAGCATCAGCGAGTAGGCGTCCACGACCCATTGCAGGCTCGAGAGGCTGGCGTTCAGTTCTCTCTGGATGTCCGGCAGGGCGACGTTGACGACCGTGATGTCCAGCAACAACATGAACGTCGCGATCGTGATCAGGACGAGAGTCCACCACTTGCGCTCCATGCGATCGAACCCTAGAGAACCGCGTTCATCGGCCAGGGTCGCACGCTTTTTGGTTGCTATACGACGAAAAAGCGTTGCGGCTCAGACGGCTAGATGGCCGAACTTCTCGCGTATGCGGTGGTAGAAGCTCGTGCCCGGCAGCTGCGCGAGCCTGCCAATCCCGTCCGCGAAGCGCACGTCGAGGGTCGCCCCGGGGGCCAGCGTCGCCGCCGCCGCACCATCGATGGCGACGTCGACGGGCTCGCGGCCCGCAGCGTTGCCGACGCTGAGCACGTCGCCGGGCGCGACGACGAGCGCCCGCGCCGTGAGCGAGTGAGGCGAGATGTAGCTGACGACGTAGCCCTTCACTCCCCAGGCGAGGATCGGCCCCTGGTTGGCGAGGTTGTACCCCGTGGAGCCGGCCGGGGTCGCGGCGACGAGCCCGTCGCAGCGCACATTGCCAACCTCCTCGCCGGCGATGCGATAGCTGAGCTCGGCGACGCGGTCCTGGGGCCGGCGGCTGAAGCTGACGTCGTTGAGGGCGAAGCGCTCGGCGCCGTCGACCTGGATCGCCAGCCCGGGCAGGTCGATCGTCTCGGTCTCGCCGGCGAACGCGCGCCGGATCCCGGCCTCGGCGTTCTCGCGCTCGACCGCGGCCAGGAAGCCGACCGTGCCGAAGTTGACGCCGAAGACAGGCACCCCGGTCCGCGCGTACTCGCGCAGCGCGTAGAGAATCGAGCCGTCGCCACCGAGGACCAGGCAGAGGTCGGGATCGGCCGGCAGCGCCTCCACCTGTTCGACGCCGGTTGCGCCATGACCGTGCTTGGCGACCTCCTTCGCGGTGGCGACAAGGCGCCAGCCGCCTTCGCGAGCGGCGGCTGCAGCGATTGCCACCGCCTGCGTCGCCGCCGGCGGGTGCGAGTGGGTGATCAGCGCCGCGGTTTTCACACTGCCACCTCGGCGACCGCCGCTTCGAGATCGGCGAGGCCCTGGCGTCCGACCCCGCACCAGACAAAGGTCTCACGATTGCCCTTCGGGCCGGGCAGGCCGGAGGAAGCGAAGCCGAGCACGCCGAGGCCGATGGCCTGCGCCGCATGGGCGACGCCGAGAACCGCCTCGCGACGGTCCGCCGGGTCGCGGACGACGCCCTTGCCGACCCGCTCGCGACCGAGCTCGAACTGGGGCTTGACCATCGCCAGGGCCTCGCCGCCGAGCGCCAGGCATGCCGCCACCGCGGGCAGGACCTTGGACAGGGAGATGAAGGAGACGTCGACCGTTGCCAGTCGCGGCTCGAACGGCAGGTCCGCTGGGGTCAGCTCGCGCGCGTTGAGGCGCTCGATCGTCGTCACGCGTGAATCCTCGCGCAACTTCAGGTCGAGCTGACCGTAGGCGACGTCGACGGCGGCAACGCGAGCCGCGCCGCGCTGCAGGAGGCAGTCAGTGAAGCCACCGGTAGAAGCGCCGATGTCGAGGCAGTCGAGGCCGGCCACGTCGATTTCGAGCGCCTCGAGCGCGTTTTCGAGCTTGACGCCGCCGCGCGAGACGAAGCGCGGCGCGTCCTCGACGATCAGCGCCGCCCCGAGCCCGACCAGCTGGCTCGGCCGAACGGCCAACGGACCGTCCTGACCCACCCGCACGGTCCCCGCGCGCACCGCGTTGGCGGCCGCCGTGCGCGACGGAAACAGGCCGCGCTGGGCCAGAACAGCGTCTATCCGGGCCTTCTTCATCGCCGAAAGGTAGCGCTGAGTCGCAAATTGGCTGCAAACCGCGTTCCCTAACGAGGATTTAACTGGATTTTTGATTAGCCTGATTGCATAATGAGCATTGTGGGTAGGGACCAGATCGGCAGCTCAGGGATGGCCCGCCCCAGGCACGTATGTGAGCCGACTCACATAAAAATCGCACGTACGTTCGTATGATGTCTCAAGGATTCAAGAGGATGACCGATAAGGAGATCGAACAAGACTTCATGGCTGGGCTCCGCGCCGCCCATATGGCGCCCATCGCCTCCCACGATGAAGCGTCCGCGACGCATCCACGGGCCCACCAACCTCCCACGGATCCACATATATAGAGATAAATATCTCTCCTCCCTGTAGTAACCCCAGAATTCGCCTCGGCTTCCCGCCGGGGCGTTTTCTGTTGTGCGGGGCTTTGACAAGCGGAATGCGGGGGCTGTGTGGCGTCTGCGCGGGCCGACCCTGGACTCCGCCGAGAACCCCGTGCCACAGTCGGTGCCACAGTCAGGAGGATCGGCTGCGCTGCTGTGCCCTGCGATGCGCTCGCAACCCTGAGCGCGGCGCGATCGCCAGCCAATGGCATTCGGCCGGCGCCCCGTCCGTTGGCTTGTTGCGGTAGATCAGGCGGAACCGAGGCTTGCCGTCGTACGAGGGAATGTCGAAGCGAACGCGCCGGCAGTCCGCCAACTCAGGATGGATCCCCCTCCCCATCGGTTCGCCCAGGAAGGGGTTGGCTTTGCATTCGACCAACAACTCAGCGATCCGGAGTTTCAGCGCCTCGACTTCAACCGTCTGCTGGGACTCGTCGCTCGGCGAGGTCGTCGTCAGCTCGGCAACGTCATCGCGAACGCCCTTGGCGAAGGTGACTGCCACCTCGCCGGATGGCTCGGCGTTCATCCCTTGGAAAGCTCGATGCCCAGCTTCGCCAACGCCTCAGCTCCGTCTTCCTTGTGATCGGCGGCACCGCTGCGGATGCGCTCCGCAGCGATCGCCGCGGCTTCGTCGTCAGCGCGGCGGGACTCGAAGGTCTCGGCCATCGCGTCGATCTTCGAGTTCATCGATTCCATCTGCTCTTCGAGCCGACGAACCTTGTCTTGAACTCGTCCCGATTTCATCCGCGAAATAAGAGGCACTAGGGCGAGGATACCGACACGGGCCGACCCCAATCCCTATCCGCCACGACCCGCCGCCGCTAGTCCGAGCACCACTGGATTCCGCCACGAAGGTCGGCAAACTCTGAGATGACTAGTTCTGGCTAGGTGTAGTTCCCAAACAGGTTGTTCCCAAGCAGCTCGTTGAGACGAGTGGTGGAGGGGAACGCTGAAGCCGAGACCCTGGCCATCGAATTCTGCCGCCGAAGACAACGAAGGACAGTCATCGGATTAGTCGCTCCCGGTGCGGCTGAGATCCCGAATTGCCCGAGCCAGTGTCCCAGAATTCGCCTCGGCTTCCCGCCGGGGCGTTTTCTGTTGGGCGCATACGCGATAGTTCGCGCGTGAAGCGCAGTTGGGGAATGGTCGCAGCGGGGCTGGCCACGGTGGCGTTGCTGCTGGCAATGTCCCCGGCGGAGGACCGGATGACGGAAACGGGCGGTCCGGGGATCGTCCCCTTCGAGTTGACCGGCGGCCAGCATCGCGCCGACGAGATCCTCGCCGAATGGGGCGAAGCGGGCAAGGACGCGGCGCGCGAATCGCTCTGGATCGACTTCGGCTTCCTGCTCGCCTACGGCGCTCTCCTCACCCTCGCGCTGCGTGCAGTGCGCGACATGGCGGGCACGCGCGGTTGGGACCGCTTCCATGCGACTGGCGCCGTTGCCGTCTGGCTCGGCGTCGCCGCCGCGGCCTGCGATGCGCTCGAGAACGTCTTCCTCCTGCTGACCATCGCCGGCGCCGGGTCCGCCTGCCCGCTGCTGGCGACGATCTTCGCCGCCTGCAAGTTCGCGTTCCTCGCGGCGAGCATCGCCTACCTGGTCGCCGGCCTGACGATGCGTTTCGTCGTCAAACCGATCAGAGAAATCTAACCGAAAGCTCACCGCGATGCGGTGCTCAGGGCACCGCCGCGGCCAACGAGTAGATCGAACGACGCTCCCTAGACGCGTCGACCCACACCGATAGAGATGTCTCTCCTCCCTCTAGTAACCCCAGGAGAGACGCCGGGAAGGCTAGCCGATTGCGCGATTTGGTGCAAGCCTGATTCGAATCAGGCACGAATCAGCGCAGCGCCGGCGCCTGCGAGCCGAGCGCAGCCAGGACCCGCTCGGCGAGCGCCTCACCGGTCAGGCCGACTTCCTCGCGCAGCAGCGCTGGCTTGCCGTGAGTTACGTAGCGGTCGGGCAAGCCGACGCGCATCGTCCGCGCCCGCTCGCCGGGGCGGTCGGCAAACGCTTCCTCGACGTGCTCGAGCACGGCGGAGCCGAAGCCGCCGGGAAGAACTCCCTCCTCGACCGTGACCAGCAGCTCATGGCCCAGCGCCAACCGCTCGATGAGCTCGGCGTCGATTGGCTTGGCGAAGCGGGCATCGGCCACAGTCGGCCGCAGGCCGTGCTCGGCCAGCAGCCGCGCGGCGTCGAGCGCCACGGTCGCCCCGTAGCCGAAGCCGAGCAGCGCGACCCGCTCGCCGCTCTCCAGCAGCTCGCCCGAGCCGATCGGGATCTCACATGGCTCGGCGGGCAGCTCCGCCCCCTCGGCGGCGCCCCGCGGGTAACGCAGCGCCGCGGGGCCGTCGTGGGCGATCGCCGTGCGCAGCATGTGGACGAGCATCGCCTCGTCGCGCGGGGCCATCAGGACGACGTTCGGGATCGGCCGGAGGTAGGAGACGTCGAACGCCCCATGGTGGGTCGGGCCGTCGTCGCCGACCAGGCCCGCGCGGTCCATCGCGAAGGTGACGTCGAGCTCCTGCAGGCAGACGTCGTGGATGATCTGGTCGTAGGCGCGTTGCAGGAAGGTCGAGTAGATCGCGCAGACCGGCTTGGCGCCCTGGATCGCCAGCCCGGACGCGAGCAGGACGGCGTTCTGCTCGGCGATGCCGACGTCGTAGTACTGCTCCGGCGCCTCGTCGGCGAGCCTCTGCAGTCCGGTCCCCCCCGCCATCGCGGCGGTGATGCCGATCACGCGGGGGTCGCGTTCGGCCTCGGCGACGATCGCATCGGCAAAGACCTGTGTGTACTGCGGCGGCGAGCCCTTGGCCGGGGGCCTCTCGAGCCGCTCCGGCGCGATCGCCTCGGGCGCGTCGGATTCCTGAACGGCGACGGGCTTGGCCGCCGGCTCTCCGTTGACGATCGAGTGCGGCTTGGCGGCGTGCCATTTCTCCATGCCCTCCAGGCCACCCTCCTCGGCCGGGGCGAAGCCCTTGCCCTTGACCGTGTGGACGTGGACGACGACCGGGCGGTCCGCCTCGAACGCCTCGCGCAGCGCCTCGCGCAGCGCCTGCACGTCGTGTCCGTCGATCACGCCCATGTAGGCGAGGTCGAGCTCCTCGAAGAAGAGACCGGGCGCCCAGTAGGCCTTGATCGCCGCCTTGATCTCGGGCCCGAGGCGCTCGATTCGCTTGCCAAGCCCTAGCGGCAGCTTCGTCAGCCGGTCCTCGACCCCCTCGCGCGCGTGATACAGGCGCGGGTTGAGCCGCACCCGGTTGAAGTAGCGCGAGAGCGCGCCGACGTTGGGCGAGATCGACATGCCGTTGTCGTTGAGCACGATCACGATCGGCGTCTGCAGGCCGCCCGCCGCATGCAGCGCCTCGTAAGCGACGCCGCCCGTGAGGGCGCCGTCTCCGATCACCGCCACGACCCTGCCGTCTTCGCCGATGCCCTTGCGCATCGCCTCCTTCAGTCCGACCGCGTAGCCGATCGAGGTCGAGGCGTGACCGGCGCCCATGATGTCGTGCTCGGACTCGAAGATCGAGCAGAAGGGGGCGAGCCCGCCGTACTGGCGGATCGTCGGCAGGCCGTCGCGGCGCCCGGTGAGGACCTTGTGCGGATAGGCCTGGTGGCCGACGTCCCAGAGGATCTTGTCGCGCGGCGAGTCGAGCAGGCTGTGCAGCGCAACCGCCAGCTCGCAGGTGCCGAGGTTGGCGCCGAAGTGACCGCCGATCTCGCCGATCGTGTCGATCACGTAGGCGCGCATCTCCTGTGCGAGCCGCTGCAGCGCCTCGTCGTCGAGGCCGCGCAGGTCCGCCGGACCGTCGATGCAGTCGAGCAGCGGCTCCTCCGCTGGCTTTGCTCCGTTCTCGTTGTCGCTCATGCTTCTCTGCTGAAGATGTAGTCGGCTACACGCCGCAGATCGCCGGTGTCGCCGCCGGCGTCGTCGAGCGCGCGAACTGCCTTGGCATGGGACTCGCCGGCAAGCTGGCGAGCCTGCTCGAGGCCGAAGAGGCTGACGTAGGTGACTTTGCCATGTCGCTCGTCCGTTCCGCGGGGCTTGCCGAGCGTCTCCGCGCTTCCGGTCACGTCGAGGATGTCGTCGACGATCTGGAAGAGGACGCCCAGCTCGCTGGCGAAGCGGCGATAGGGAATTGTCTCAGGTTCGGAGGCTCCCTCGAGGATCGGCACGACGTCGACGCTGGCGGCGATCAGGCGGCCGGTCTTCAGCGAGTGCATCGTGCGCAGCAGCTCGGCGTCGCGCTCCTCGACGGTCATGTCGACGTACTGGCCGCCGACCATGCCGTCCACCCCGGTGGCCGCGCTCAGCTCGCGCAGCGCGGCGAGCACGCGACCCGGCTCACCCGGCTGCTCGCAGAAGAGCCGCACCGCCTCGGCAAAGAGCGCGTCCCCGGCCAGGATCGCCACGTCCTCGCCGTATCTGACGTGGGAGGTCGGCATGCCGCGGCGCAGCTCGTCGTCGTCCATCGCCGGCAGGTCGTCGTGGATCAGCGAGTAGGTGTGGATCAGCTCGATCGCGCAGGCGGCCTTGACGAAGCGCTCGGGCTCGGCGCCGAGAGCCCGGGCGGTGGCCAGGGTGAGGACGGGACGGATGCGCTTGCCCCCCGCCAGCAGCGAGTACCGCATCGCCTCGCCGAGCCCGTCGGCGGGAGACGGGACCGGGAAGCGCAGCGCTGTGAGCGCCTCGTCGACGAGCGCCCGTAGGTCCTCCGGGTAGCTCACCGCCGGGTCATGAGGGCGCCTCGCTCTCGCGGACGCGCCGGTTCGTCTCCTCGACCGCCTCCGCCGACAGCTCGGCGGCCTCGTTCGCGAGCTCGGCCGCACGCGCGTCGTCGACCTCCTCGCTCTGCAGTTCGCGAGCGATTGCGTTGAGCCGCTCCGAGATCTCCCGCAGCCTCGTCATGAGACGCGCTCGCGTAGCGCCGCGCCGAGCACGCCGTTGACGAATGCGGGCGCGTCCGCGCCGCAGTATTCCTTCGCCAGCTCGACCGCCTCGTCGATCGCCACCTCGAGCGGCACGTCGTCGCTGTACCAGGCCTCGTACAGCGCGACCCGCATCACGTTGCGCTCGAGCGGCGCGATCCGGTCCAGCTCCCAGCCTTTGGCGTGGCGGGCGATCGCGGCGTCGAGCTCGGCGCGGTGCGCCTCGACGCCCTCGGCGACGGCCTTTGTGAAAGGACGCGACTCGGCGACGAGCTCCGCCAGCGGGCGCCCGGTGACGTCGCGCTGATAGCAGGCGAAGACGGCGTCGCGGCGCTGGTCGGACCTACGCATCGGCTTCCATTGTCGCGCTTGCCCCGGTCGGGCCTCAGGCGCGCGAGACGTACTCGCCGCTGCGCGTGTCGACGCGAACGGTCTCGCCCTCCTCGATGAAGAGCGGCACGTGAATCGAGACGCCCGACTCGAGCGTCGCCGGCTTGCTGCCGCCTCCCGACGCCGTGTCCCCCTTCACTCCCGGCTCGGTCTGGGTGACCTTCATGTCGACCGCGCTGGCAACCTGCACGTCGCTCGGCCGCTCGTCGACGAAGAGCACGTCGACCTCGGTGTTCGGCACCACCCAGCGCATCGCGTCGGCGGCCACGTCGCGGGGAATCTCGATCTGCTCGTAGTCGCGGGTGTCCATGAAGACCGCGGCCTCGCCCGAGTCGTAGAGGTACTGCATCTTGCGCGACTCGGTGTGCACCGGCCGGAACTTCTCCCCCGCGCGGAAGGTCTTGTCCTGGACGGTGCCGTCCTCGATCTTGCGCAGCTTCGTGCGCACGAAAGCGCCGCCCTTGCCGGGCTTAACGTGCTGGAACTCGAGGATCTTGAAGACGGTCCCGTCGATCTCGATGTGAGAGCCGTTCTTGAACTGGTTGGTGCTGATCACGGCGGCGAAGTCTATGCTGGTGAGGCCGGGGAATGAAGGGGAAGCTCTCAATCGCATTGCTGGTCGCTGCCGTCGCGCTGCTCGCGTCCGCGGCCGCGCGGGCCGAAGAACCGGCGCCGCCGAGCCGGGCCGAATACGTGTCGCAGGTCGAGCCGATCTGTCAGGCGAACACCGAAGCGAACGAGGCGATCCTCCGCAACGTCCGCCGGAAAGTCAGGAGCGGCAAGCTGACCCAGGCCGGCAAGCAGTTCATCCACGCTTCGGCGGCGTTCGGATCGGCGGTCGACAAGATCACCGCCGTGCCGCGCCCGCCCGCCGACGAAGAACGGCTGCTCAAGTGGTTCAAATTCCTGCGCATCGTCCAGGCCAACCTGCGCAAAGTCGGAACGGCGCTGAAGGCGGGCGACAAGATCCTGGCGACGCACGAAACGATCAGGGTCGAACGCAGCGCCAACGCCGCCAACAACGTCAGCTACGTCTTCGAATTCAACTACTGCCACCTGAGCCAGTCGCGCTTCACCTAGGCGGTCTCGCGGGACCTCCTTACGAAGATTCGCCGCCGGTGCGCGTGGTCAGGCCCGTGGCGGCCCCGCCACCGAGCACGCGGCGGACGAGCCGGGGCGAGAGGATTCGCGCAACGCCGGCGAGCGCATAGGCCCGCGGCACGTAGCGCTCCGCCTTGCCGCGCAGCCCGGTCTCGACGATCGCCTCGGCCACGTTCTCGGGCTTGGAGACGATCCAGCGCGTCAGGGCCCGCTCACGCAGCTCGGTCGCCGGAAAGCCCTCGGTGGCGACGAAGCCCGGCAGCACCATGCCGACGTGCACGCCGGAGGGGCGCTCCTCTGCGTACAGCGAGTCGGTCCAGCCGATCAGGGCGAACTTGCTCGCCGAGTAGGCCCCCGAACGCGCCCGCGCCACCCGCCCGGCCGTGCTCGCGACGTTGACGACCGCGGCCGGGGACGAGCTGCGCAGCAGCGGGAGCAGCGCCTCGGTAAGGCGCACGACCGCGTCGAAGTTGAGCTCCATGTGACGGTGGACGTTGGCGTAGCCGCCCTCGGCGAAGCTGCCGCGCCAGGCCGCCCCCGCATTGTTGACGAGAAGGTTGAGGCGGCCGCCGTGCTCCTCGACGTGAGCGCGGATCCGCGGCGGCGCATCGGGCTCGGTGACGTCGACGGCCAGGTGGGTCGCCTTGCACGGCAGCGCGTCGGCGAGCTCGCGAAGGCGCTCCTCGCGGCGGGCGACCAGGATCAGCTCGGCACCGGGCTCGCGCGCCAGGCGCCGAGCGGCGGCCTCGCCGATCCCGCTCGAGGCGCCGGTGATCAGCATCGTCGTCCCGCCCGCGCTCATGCGGCAACGCTATTCGATGCGAGAGCCACCGGTGGGCGCCGATTCGACATACTGCGCGCGCCGTGTCCGAGACTCCCCGACTACTCGACAAGCTCCTGCGGACCGCGGCGCCCTCCGGATACGAGGCGCCGGCGGCAGCCGTCTGGCGCGAGGAGGCGTCGTTCGCCTCGGTCTCGAGCGACGGGATCGGCTCCTCGGTGGCCCGGATCGGCGAAGCCTCGCCCCTGCTGGCCGTGGTCGGCCACATCGACGAGATCGGCCTCGTCGTCCGCCACATCGACGACCAGGGCTTCCTCTGGTTCGCCCCGATCGGCGGCTGGGACCCGCAGATCCTGGTCGGCCAGCGGGTCGAGCTGCAGGGCAGGGACGGACCGGTCCTAGGCGTCGTCGGCCGCAAGCCCTTCCACCTGCTCGACCCCGACGCGCGCAAGAAGGTCGTCGAGCTGAAGGGCCTCCACATCGACGTCGGCGCCGCCGACCGCGACGAGGCGGCGGCGCTGGTACGCGTCGGCGACCCGGTCGTGATCGCGAGCGAGCCGCTGCGCCTTGCCGGCGGGCGGGCGATCTCGCGCTCGATGGACAACCGCCTCGGCGCCTACGTGGCGCTCGAGGCGCTGCGCCGCTGCCACGAGCGCAGCTCCGTCGGCGCCAGCTTCGCCGCCGTCGCCGCCGTGCAGGAGGAGATCGGCCTCTTCGGCGCCCGCACCTCGGCCTTCGCCCTCGAGCCCGACCTCGCCGTCGTCGTCGACGTCACCCATGCCACCGACGCCCCCGGCATCGACGAGAAGGAGCTCGGGTCCCACAAGCTCGGCTCCGGCCCGGTCGTCTACCGCGGCGCGACGCTCTCGCCGAAGGTCTTCGAGCTGCTGGTCGAGACCGCCGAGCAGGCCGGGATCGAGCACACGCTGGGCGCCACCGGCAACCACACCGGCACCGACGCCGACGGCATCCAGTTCTCCCGATCGGGCATTCCCACCGGGCTCGTCGCGATCCCGCTGCGCTACATGCACTCGCCGGTCGAGATGGTCGACCTCGCCGACGTCGAGGCCGCGGTCGAGCTGATCGCCGCCTTCGCCGCACGACTCGACGGCGACGTCGACCTCAGTCGTTGACGACGACCGTGTCGCGGCCGCCCGCCTTGGCCGTGTAGAGCGCCGCGTCCGCCCGGGAGACGAGGTCGTCGGTGTCGACGAACCTCGGCTGGGAGACGGCCACGCCGACGCTGACCGTCACCGCGACGCCGACGGGACGCCGCCTGCGCACCGACTGCCGCAGGCGCTCGGCGATTTCGATCGCCGCCTCCTCGTCAGCGCCCGGCAGGATGACGAGGATCTCCTCGCCGCCGACGCGGTAGATCGAGTCCCCCGCCCTCAGCGTCGCGCGCATCGTGTAGGCGATGTCCTGCAGCACGGCGTCGCCGGCAGCGTGGCCGAGCAGGTCGTTGATCCGCTTGAAGTGGTCGAGGTCGCAGAGCAGCAGCGCGTGCGAGAGGCCCTCGTCCGGGTTCGAGGGCTGCCCGTCGAGCTCGGCGAGGCGCTGCTCGAGCGCATTGCGGTTGAAGAGCCCCGTCAGCGGATCGAGGGTCGAGCGGCGCCGGTGCGCCCGGTCCGACTCGACCAGCGCACCGGAGAGGATCACCGTGCTGAGCACGAGCGCAGCGGCGGCCAGCACGTCCTGATGATGTGCGCCGGCGACCGCAGGGTCCAGCCCATAGGTCCCGGCGACCAGAAGGGCCAGGATGTAGACCGTCCCGACGATCATGCCGCGTGGCGAGAAGCGGGCGCCGAGGGTCACGGCGGGAAGCGCGTACCACATCAGGACCGGGCTGGCGGCCCCTCCCGTCGTCGCCACGGCGAGCGTGAGCAGGACCGGCAGCAGGCCCCAGGCGCCGCTGGCCCAGAGGGCGGGGTGCGCGCTGGCCTGCAGCATGCGATCGGCCAGGGAGAAGGCGATGAAGCCCCCGACCAGAGGGGCTATCCACCACCAGCCGACTTCCGAGGACACGGAGACGAGCCCCAAAGCAAGAATCAGGAAGCACGCCGTGCGATATGGCCGCAGGCGCACCTGCATGTCGAGCAGCCGTTCACGACGGGCGTCGCTGCGCATCTCGGCCAGCGAATCGGGCGGCCTGTGCGCGGCCGCAACCTCGGCTGCGCGCATGGCGCCTCCGTTTTGGCTGACTGTGGCCACGAGATGACATCGGCCACATCGGGCGGCCACTTGAGGCTGCAGCAGCTCTATTAGCGAAATGTCTTGTCTGCGTAGCTTCAGTCGACGATCTGCAGCGGCTTCGGCAGCCCACTGAGATTGCGATGACCGTCCTCCGTGACGACGACGAGGTCCTCGATTCTCACGCCGAGCTCGCCCGGCAGGTAGACGCCGGGCTCGATCGTCACCACCTCGCCGGCCTGCAGCACGTCCTCGGAACGCTGGGAGACGCGCGGCTCCTCGTGCACCTCGAGCCCGACCCCGTGCCCGAGGCCATGGCCGAAGCGGTCGCCGTGGCCGGCGGCATCGATCGGATCCCGCGCAACCGCGTCGACGTCCTCGCCGCGGGCGCCCGACCGAACCGCGGCGAGCGCCACCTCCTGCGCCCCCCGCACCAGCTCGTAGACGCCGCGCGCCCGCTCGCCGGGCTCCCCGGTGGCGAAGGTTCGAGTGCCGTCGGAGCAGTAGCCGTCCAGCTTCGCGCCCATGTCGAAGACGACCAGCTCGCCCTTCCCGATCCGCCGCTCGCCCGGCTCGGCGTGAGGGAGCGCGCCGTTCGGCCCCGCCGCCACGATCGCCGGAAACGAGGGCTCGGCGCCGAGCTCCCGCATCCGCGCTTCCGCGGCGCTCGCCACCTCGCGCTCGCCGCGCCCGGTCAGGCCGCGCTCCAGGGACCAGCGCCAAACGCCGTCGGCGAGCTCAGCGGCAGCCGCGATCGCCGCCAGCTCGTCCTCGTCCTTGACCCTGCGCAACCTTTCGACCAGCCCTCCCGCGCCCTCCAGGACCACGCCGTCGGCAAGTTTGTCCTCGAGCTTCCCCTTCGTGCGCACGGACATCTTGTGGTCCTCGTAGCCGGTGCGCCCGCTGAGCCGTGCGGCGATCCCACCGAGCCAGTCGTCCTCGACGGTGACGACCTCCCAGCCATCGACCTCGACCGCGGCCCGCTCGGTGTAGCGGAAGTCCGTGAGGAAGGCACGGACGTCGGGGGCGCAGACGCAGGCGCCGTTGGTGCCTCCGAAGCCGGTCAGGTACCGCACGTTGACCAGGTCGGAGACGAGCAGGCAGTCGAGGCCCCGCTCGTCCACCAGGGCCGCCAGCCGGTCGCCGCGCCCTCTCATCGGCCGGTGCTCAGGCCAAGCTCGGCGGCAAGGCGCTCCAGCGCCTCCCTGTAGCCGTCCGGCCCCCTGCCCGAGACCTTGGCCACGACGAGGCCGTCGAACACCGAGACCCCGCGCCAGTCCTCGCGGGACTCGACGTCGGAGAGGTGAACCTCGACGGTCGGAACGTCGGCGACGGCGAGCGCGTCGGCGATCGCGCGGCTGTAGTGGGTCCAGGCGCCGGCGTTGACGAGGGCCGCGTCGGCCAGCTCGGGGACGCGGTGGAGGTACTCGCAAAACTCGCCCTCGGAGTTGGTCTGGAAGAAGATCGCCTCCAGGCCCAGCTCGCGCGCCCAGGTCTGGATTTTGGCCTCCAGTTCGTAGAGCGAGAGCCCTCCGTACATCGCCGGGTCGCGACGCTCGAGGATGTCGAAGTTGACCCCGTGCAGTACGGCGACGCGGTTGTGCGCGCTGGTCATGCGTACAACTCTTCCACGGCGGCGCGAACCTCTGCGGAGTCGACCTGCTCGCCGAAGCGAGGCCTGCCGGGCTCGGAGAGCAGGACGAAGCCGACGCCCTCCGTGGTGCGCTTCTTGTCGCGCTGCAGCGCCTCCATGATCGGATCCGCTTCGACCGCGGAGGCGAGCGAGGTGGGAAGCTCGTGGCGAGCGAGGATCGACTCGACCTCCTCGCGGAGCTCGGCTGCGTCCGACAGTCGCAGGGCGGCGAGCAGGCCGAGTCCGATCGCCTCGCCATGGCGGTAGCGTCCGTAGCCGCTGGCGGCCTCGATCGCGTGCCCGACCGTATGACCGAGGTTGAGCACCTGCCGCAGGCCGGAGTCGCGCTCGTCGGCGGCTACCACTTCGCACTTGTAGCGAGCGCAGGCGAAGATGACCGCGCCAAGGCCCTCCGGGTCGATCGACTCCAGAGCCCGCGCTTCCCGCCAGAGCTCTCCGCCCGCCAGCAGGCCGGTCTTCAACAGCTCGACGAAGCCGGCGGCCAGCTCGGCGCGCGGCAGCGTCGCCAGGGTCGAGGTATCGGTCAGCACCGCGGCGGGCGGGTGATAGCCGCCGACGTAGTTCTTCCCCTCGGGCAGGTCGACGCCCGTCTTGCCACCGTAGGACGAGTCGACCTGGGCGACCAGCGTGGTCGGCACCTGGATCACCGGCACGCCGCGCTGGTAGACGTGGGCGCAGAACCCGGCGAGGTCGCCGACGACGCCGCCGCCCAGCGCGACGACGTGGTCCTGCCGGGTCATGCCGGCACGGGCGAGCTCGCGCAGGACGCGCTCGGCTTCGGCCATCGTCTTCGCCGTCTCGCCCGGCTCGGCGTCGACTCGGGCGGCCAGCGGCCCGACTCGATCGGCGTAGAGAGGGCCCACCGCGCTATCGGTTACGAGGAAGCGCCGCCCGGGCAAGGGCCAGGGGGCGCTGCCGAGCAGGTCGCGACCGACGAAGACCGGATACGCCCCCGACGCGCCTGTCGCCCAGACCATGCGAGTCCCGGCGGGCAGTTGCGGCAGGGTGAGCAGCGAGGGCATCGCCCGTTCGAGCGCCGCCCGGTCGCCGGGAAGGACGATCGCGTCGGCGAGGCGCTCGTAGTGGGGAAGGCGCTCGGCGAGCAGTGCCGTGACGTCCTCGACGCCGGTCGCCAGCGGCCGGTCGGTGCGGGCGATCCTGCGCCATGCCTCGTCGGCGCCGACCTGCAGCCAGACGACGACGTGACGGTCGAGCGCCTTCCGCACGCGCTCGGAGAGGACGCTGCCGCCGCCCAGCGCGATCGCGCCGCCGTCGGCGTGCTCGAGCAGCTCGCCCACGACTTCCGCCTCGCGCGCCCGGAACGCCTCCTCGCCGTCCTCTTCGAAGGCGGCGCGTATCGGCTTGCCGAACGCCTCTTCCATCAGGTCGTCGACCTCGGTCGTCCCGAGGCCCGCTTC
>Ga0207648_10000498_pt1 | contig 43756 bp, 29 predicted proteins | sample KBSMisM32_FD_184310 | JGI IMG/M metagenome (GOLD analysis project Ga0207648, IMG submission 184310) | Miscanthus rhizosphere microbial communities from Kellogg Biological Station, Michigan, USA - KBS Miscanthus M3-2 (SPAdes) (version 2) | ecosystem: Host-associated > Plants > Roots >... | reverse complement strand
AGTTTTATTTTAGTTCCGGCAGTTTTGAATGTCAGCGGCATGTCAAATCCTTTCACACAATTCGCATACCGGTAGAAAACTTTTTTCTTATCAGCACTAAAATAAAAGTCGAATTCCGGTATCTGCGTAGTTCTCAAATATTGATAAAATACTTTGCTATAATCAAAGTGCAGATTGCTGGAAATATAATTCTCGATTTGTTGTGTCGTAACAGTCTGATGATAAAATGTTTTATTCAAACCACGTAACACTTTCCTGAACAATTCGTCATCATCCAGTCCGTGCCTGATCGCATGGAGCATGTTACCTGATTTCGGGTACATGTCACCGCTACCCTGATCGTTCACGTTATATTTCGCAATTATGGGGCGATCATTCTTAATTCCTCTGCGTATGCCTGCGTTGTAGGCATCCGCCGCTTCTTCATTAAAGATATAACCAATAAAAAGCGTTTCGCTGTAATTGGTAAACCCTTCATGCACCCACATATCAGCAAGATCGTTCGTCGTAATATTATTACCAAACCATTCATGACCGCTTTCATGAATGATAATGAAATCCCATTTCATTCCCCATCCGGTACCTGATCCATCGCGTCCGCGGTAGCCGGGTTTATACCAGTTACCATACGACACTGCACTCTGATGTTCCATGCCCGTGTGTGAAGTTTCGATTAATTGATAGCCATCCTCATAAAAAGGATAGGGACCAAACCAATGTTCAAAAGCCTTCAGCATATTGTGCACTTCCGGCGGCATATATGATTTTGCCTTTTCGAGGTTGTAATCAAGCACCCAATAATTAACATCGAGCTTTCCTTTTTCCCCGTTATATATTTCACTAAAGTTTACATATTTACCGATGTAGGGAATGATACAATAATTACTGATCGGATTTACCACTGCCCATTTATAAGTGGCCGTTCCGTCGCCGTTAACGCTTTTATTTTGAAGCCTGCCGTTTGCAATAGCTACCAGCGTATCGGGCACAATCATTGTTAAACTTGCACCGCTGTCCGGTTCATCGCTTTGATGGTCTTTGCAGGGATACCAGATAGAAGCGCCTAATCCCTGGCAAGTGACAGTCATCCACGGCCGCCCAAGCGAATCTTTGGTCCAGGTCCAGCCACCATCCCAGGGAGGCCGTATCGCTTCATGAACTTTGCCGGAATAATATATTGACATTTCGTGTTTAGACGATTGTTCTTGTTCCGGCGTCTTCACATGCCAAACATTTCCTTCACGGGTAAAAGATAGATTCTGGTGATTGAGCAAAATGCTGTCAATCATCAATGGCTCTTTTAAGTCAATCTGCAGCATCCTGCCCGCGTTTGCTTTAACAGTATTATACGTGATTACATTCTTGCCGCTTATCGTTTTACTATCATAATCCGGCTTCACAGTTATATCATAGCGTAACACATCCCACCACGCTCTTTCCGGTGTAATACTGCCTCGCAATGTATCTGCATGGGTAAATATTTTTGGCACTGGTTGTTGCGCTTCGCCAACAATAGAAACGATCAACATAATTATCAGTACTGCGTTTCTCCAAACCAACATACAAAAAATTTTATTGAAGATGCTCATTTGTGAAGTTCGTGAGAATAAAGTTCATTCTTAAAACAAAGAAAGGGGTGGAAACCCCTTTCAATTTACTATGCTAAGTGAACTATTATCATTTCAACTCTAAAACCTTTTAGCTTAACGAGGTTTAAAAGTATCCTGACTTTTAAAAAATTGGTTTTTCTATTTTATCGCTTATTTAACGGATTTTAACCCATATCATACATAGACAATTCATGTACATCAATCTACCTTCTGATTATATTCATTGAGATATTGTCTTGGTGATTTGCCGGTAATTTTTTTAAACACTCTATTGAAACTGACCGCGCTGCTGAATCCTGTATCGTATGCAATTGAAGAAATACTTTCAAAGTCGCCCGAAATAATTTTTTTACAGGCTTCATTTATTCTTATTTCACTCAGAAAGGCAATGTATGTTTTGCGTGTATGTTTTTTAAAATAACGGCAAAAAGCCTGTGGTGTGAGATAAGCGACATCCGCTACCTGTTTCAATTTTATGTTTTCAGAATAATGCGCCATTGTATAATGATACACATCATTCATACGCAAACCTTCCTGCTCAGTAAACGAATAGTCAGAAGAAACAGATGCAAGTGGTTGCCAGCTTTTCAATGCAGACATGGTTTGCAGCATATTGATAAATGCAGCAATCCGGTGCCCCTGCTTGCCATTTTTTACACCGAGCATTTCGTGACTGATTTTCTTTTGTTCGGCAGACGGTACAAGTAACCCGCTTACGGTGCTTTCAACAAATTTTTTAATTGCTTTAGCTTCCGGCAGATTGAGAATTGACTGGAAAAAGCCGTAAGGATTAAAAAAAATAGTCAGTTCATGAATCTGCTTTTTGTTTCGTTTATCAAAATACGCAGGGTCGCTCTTAAAGATATGTGGTTGATTGGCACCTATTATGTAAATGTCGCCCGGTTTGAATCGTTGCATATAGTTGCCGGCTATCAACGTACCCTCACCCTTTATCACCCATGTTATTTGCGTTTCATTGTGACGATGGAGATGATTGTAAAAATGAGGTTGTATATCCTCCTGCACAACAATGGAGTTCTCCATTGCAACCGGTATCGTAAACTGAACTACCTTCATTTTTTACCGATATTATCAAATTTAATAGCAAAATTAAAAACAAACTGCTAAAATCAGCAAATAACATGCTGCAGGGACCTATTCATTAAACTAAATTCAACAATCGTTCATAATCTTCTTTATTCTCCTGACCAGCTTTTAAAAATCGAAGATTGCAATGGATCAGGATTGCTGACCTGGGTTATTGCAAAATTTCTTTCCTTCTTCCTGCCCAACGTTATCTCTTTCTCCTTTATACCATCTGCGCCTGAATAAACGATCTTAATTTTATCTCCCGGCTGTAAAGACATCAATAAACTATCGAAGGATTTTGCATTCGTTTTGTTTCCATTAACAGATAAAATACAATTCCGGTTGCGAAGTCCCGCTTCCCATGCCGGCGATTGCCACTGTACATTGCCGATAAATAAACTGTCATTTTTGTCCCGAACGTTTATACCAAGCCAGCCCCCAGCTACCTCATGGGTTGCCGTATCGATAGACAGTCCTGCGTAATTTAAATACCGGGGATAATCCACAGTTTTTAGCGTATATATATAATCAAAAAAATCCTGCAGCGATGTGCCAGCCATTTTTTCGCATTCATTCTGAAATTCAGCTTCTGTAAATCCCCTGCTCTTCTGCTTATAGTATTTGTTATACAGCAATCGCATCAGATCGTCGAGCGATTTTTTATTTTTTGTTTCATGCCGTAGTTTAAAATCCAGCAACATACCTAACGCCGGTCCTTTGTCATAGGGAGAGATAGTTTTATTAACGTCATCACCAGTACGTCCAAACGGCCCATCTGACCATGTATCATAACTTGCTTCTGCAGGCGTTTGAAAATTGCGCCCGGGCTTACTTTCATATTCTTTGATACTCTGTGAAAATGTTTTCAAAAAATCGTCCGTTGATGTAAAGCCCGCTCTTTTTACCACCAGGTATTCATAATAAACCGTCACACCTTCTGATAACCAAAGCATTTTTGTGCGGCTGCCGCTGTCATAATCAAATGGCCCAAGTTCTATGGGTCTTATCCGTTTTACATTATAATGATGGAAATATTCATGCGCAAGAAAATTATACATGCGTATCGTTCCTTCCTTTGTATTTAATCCGTCACCTGTAAAGGCAACTGATGTTGAATTCAAATGTTCAATTCCCCCGCCACCCGGTCCTATACCCAGGAATGTGTAATGCGTATAAGGTATATCGCCTATAATAGCGGAAGCTGCAGTAACAATTTTCTGCAGATCATTCATAAACCTGGATTTATCAAAATCTCCCGGTTTGTAGGCAACAAAATAATGAGGAATTCCTTTTACCGTAAATGAAGGGAATGATTCAAGATTGCCCGCAAGTATCGGGCTATCATAAAGTATATCAAAATCCGGTGCGATAAAAGCATACTGCCTCCCTTTTACGGAATCGAGGCCGGTTGCTACCCTATTCCAGTTTGAATACGGCTGCATTGTCACAATTACGGGATGTTTTAAAAATCCATTTGGATAAACAAATACACCCGCCGGTGAGATATAAGCTCTTTCTTCATCGACATAGTTAGCAGCAACAAACGGAGTCTTGGCTTTTACATCATAGGAAATAATGAGAACATTATTATTTTTTGTTTCCACCTTCCAGCTGTTCCGCGATTCCTTTTTCCATTCCAATCCTTTTCCATCTTTTGTCACTGCCTTGAAATTTTCTACATTATCTGCATAGTTCAATAATTGATAATAGCCAGTTGTCCATGCAGGCATTTTAAATTCAACAACATCTTGTTTTAGTCCTTCGCAGGTGAATGTTACATGAAGTAAATGCGAGGCAGGGTCATTCATTGCTATTGTAAAGTATAAGCCCGTCGCAGATTGCTTTGGCGGTTGTGCGTCAACAAAACAGGTAACGATGATAAATAGTAAGGTAAAATGGGGTTTGCGCATCGACTGCTATTTGGTATAAAAGCGCCAGTTGGTTTTAAAATCTTTCTTTAAAGGTTGATTGGTGAGAATAGCCCGCAACATTTCAATCGGCATTCCATTTTCATGCAGTATCGCATCATGATATTGTTTGTAGGTCATTTTCTTTGTGTCCACCAATTCTTTTTTCAACGCGAAGAATTGCAAACCGCCAATCATATAAGCCAATTGATACAAAGGGCTATAGCCACCAACAAATGAACGGCGGACTTCACCTTCGGCATTCGCCCTTTCATGACCAACGCGATCTACAAGGAAATCTATACACTGTTGTGGAGTCCATTTGCCGAGATGATAACTGAGCGAAAAAATAATGCGTGCACAACGGTGCATGCGCCAGAACAACATACCGATGCGATCTTCCGGCGAACGGGGAAATTTTAAATCCCACAATAATAGTTCCCAGTACAATGAATTACCTTCTATCCAGAATGGTGTGTTGAAATGCCTGTATGCTTTATATCGGTCATTCATAAAGCCCTGCATGTGGTGACCGGCAATCAATTCATGATGCACTGTCGCCCGTGAAAAATGAGGATTATTGCCACGCATGCTCATCATCTTATCATCATAACTCATGGAGTTGGTTGGATAAGAAATGATCAACGATTCGCCACCGAGAAAAAAAGGGTTCACCAATTGCCGTTCAGGTGTCATCATAAACATACTCCATCCTTCTTCCGCCAGCGGATCAATCGTTACAAGATCATTCTTCTTTAAAAAATCAACTGATTGCTTATACAAATCATACATCGCTTCAGGTTGCTGGCCCGGTTCCACATAGGAGTTCTTTACTTTCTCCTGTGCTGCTTTCCAGTTATCGCCAAATCCCATTTCTCTCGATGCCTTCAGCAATTCAGCGTCACACCAGGCAAATTCTTTATTGGCGATATCTACCAATTCTTCGGGCGTATAAGGAATAAACTCAAGCTTTAATTGCCTTATCAATTCTTCGCGACCGATCGGGTTACCAATAATTCCACTGCCATCATCTTTTTGGGAAGAAGTCAACCGGCTCTTCTTTGTTAATGAAGCAGCATACAAACCCAGCAGGCTATCCACTTCTGAATATGTCTTAGGCACCCACCATGTGAACAAAGGATCATAACCATTATAGAAAGTATAATAATCCTTCAAAGATCCCTGCAAACCTTTCACGGCATCCGCAGCAGTCTTTGCCTGCTTCGACTCCAGGCTATCACCTTTTTTTAAATCATCCAGTGATTTGACGATTTGCTTTTTTACATCATTCAACGTTTTTGCTACCTGTTGCCCGTTTACAACAAGACCTCTTCTTCTTGGTTTCTCCAATGCATAGATCGTATCAGAGAATGGAACATATTTGGTGACTTGTCCATAATGTTTTCCTTCTTCCTCCAGTTTATATTTTTCATCATCGAGATCCCGCTTAAAAAGTAAGTAATCGACTTTGCCATTAATACCCATCTTATCAAAATCCATTGCTTCCAATTGCCTTGTATAATCGCTGATCAATTGGAGTAAACGTTGTCTTCTTTCGGGTGAATTGTACCGGCTGCGATCATCGTCATTCCACCATTCAGAACGGTTACCGCTGGTAGAATAAAAGCGCATCACCACGCCATGATCGGCATTGTAATGCACCATGATATCGTTCACTTCACTCGTTTGCAGGTACAGGTCATTTTTATCCTGCTGGCAAAAAGCAGAAGGAAATGCGACAAAAAACATCATTGCAATAAGCAGAATTCTGTTCCGGTTCATAAATTAACTACGATTAAATAAAGTAAGATTTGTTTAAGCCTGTATCAATAATCAGTTCTTTATTGTGCGTGCACCAAACACACGTCCTGCAGTTTTTCCATAATTAGCTTCAATCCGCACTGTTATTTTATCTGAATGTTCGATCAATTCTCCCGGCAAAAGATACGTTTTATTGTAAAACTTCCCGGTCGTACCTCCGTTCCACTCCTCAGTGGCAATTTTTCTTCCGTTTACAAGTATATCAAACTTCCGGTCTTTATCATCACCGATATACGTGAGCAGTAAACTATTACCTGTTCCCGCTTTCGGTTCTACTTTCATTTCAAATGAAAAATAGTTGGCAGCTCTTGCTTCTCTTCCATTCACACCGAGTGCATCACTCACATACGATCTCTCGCTGGCAGTAAGGTTATGATCCCGCTCCGGCTGCATTTCACCGATCCGGAAATTATCAATTGTTCGCACCTCAATTTCCTTTTGCTCTCTCTTTTCCTTCTCATACTCTTCCTGTCTCGCCGTCCATTGATCGTTGGTAAAATAATCCCAATAAACACTGTAATAGTTTTTATAGGTTTTATAAAAAGGAATCAACTTCACATCAAAGGGTTTGCCTACACCTTTTACTTCAAAACTCAGCGTTTCATTTGACACCGGTTTTACCCAGTCATTGATATTCTTATTATCTGTCAATAAAACCGGCACCCCATACACCGGGTCGGGCATTGTGTTTCCCAGTTGTCCTGCCAATACAACCGGCCCATACAGAAAGGCTACCCTGTTTGGATTATCCGGCATTCTCTCCGTATATAAGCTCATCGGCATGCTTAGTTCTATTTTGTCATTATTGGCCCAGCTGCGATTGATAATGATAAACCCATTATCTAACACGGAAGTAAACTCTTTTCCATTAACTTTTACAACATATCCATCTTTCGACCAAAGCGGCCTGCGTATTTTAAGTGTGAATTTTACCGGCTTCTTTGCAGAAATAGTAAATTTCATGTTACTGTTTTCCGGGTACGCCGTTTCTTGTTTTACGGCAACGCCTCTATCCCTCCACGTTAGTACAGATGGAATAAAAAGATTTACAAACAAACTTCCATCCCTGCCTTCATAGTAAATTCCTTCGGTATACTTGGAATGATTTTCCATACCACTGCCTACGCAGCACGTAAACGTGTGAAATGAATCGCTGAAGACCTTCTGCGTTCCCATTCGCAACGGAACAAAATAGCACATCATCCCGGTTTCAGGGTTTTGCGAGGCAAGAATATGATTATAGAGCGCCCGTTCATAATAGTCTCCCAATGCGCTGAAAGGCTCCCATTGAAACAAATGCCTCGTCAGCTTCAGCATATTATACGTGTTGCAGGTTTCGCAGGTATTGTCACTCAGGCGATCACTCAGTTTATCTTCTTCACCGCAATATTCATAGTTGCTGTTGCCGCCGATAACATAAGAATGATGATGCACCATCGTTTGCCAGAAAAAAGAAGCAATTGTTTTATCCGATTCTTTGCCGGTCAATTCATATTGTGTCGCACTACCGATTGCCTTTGGCACATTGGTGTTCGAATGTTTACCGGGCAATGGATCAATTTTTTTAGACAACGGTTCCATCACAAAGTCATCATAGAACTTATACGAAAGATCGAGATACTTTTTATTTCCGGTCACCGCATATAAACTTGCCAATACATCATTCATACCACCGTATTCGCAACGCAACATTTTTTGTAACTGTTCAGGGCTTAAATTCTTCAGTGTATTTTCCGTCCAGTCGGCCATGCCCGTTACAATTGTCAATGCTTTTTTATTATCACAATGCATATAGGCATCGAGTAAACCGGCCATTACTTTATGCACCGTGTACCATGGGCTCCATCCTCCATTCAAGTCAAATCCACCTGTTTTTATTTCACCTTTTGCCAGCTTTCCAAAGATGGAATCTTCTTTGGGTATCGCTCCTACATACCCGGTCTTTCTTGCTTTTTGACAACGTTCCAACTCGTTGACAATAGAATCTACCTTGTTCTTAAATCGTTTATCACCTGTTGAGGCATACATCATGGAGCAGGCGGAGAGATAATGTCCCAACGTATGGCCTGACAGCCCTTCACTTTCCCATCCTCCATATACGTCACCGTTCGTTGGAAGACCGGCATTCTTGTAAAATCTGTGTAACAGTCTGCCTGCATCAATCGCCAATAAAAAGCCGGCATCCCTGTCCATTGCATTCTTAAAAGGGCTGCCATTCAGCAACCGCACGTCTGCCAGGTTAAATGCATAAGCCTGGATGTTCACGACAGGCTTCACTTTTATTTTAGGGTTATTCTTTTCAGGTGTGTATGACTGTGATTTCGTGTTATGCAGCATACAAAAAAAACAAGCAAGCAAACAAATTCCTTTATTCATTTTTACGAAAATTTAAAAGAGATAAGATCATCTTTTACGACTCAACTAATACTCACTTTATTGAACGTTCAAATTCAGCATTGATCATCGGGAGTTGAACATTAATATTTCCAAAGGGTCATCTTTCCAAAATAATTTTCATTTCAAGCTCCACTCATGCACCCCCGCCGCATATTCTACCGGCAACTGCACTTCCAATTTCATCGCTGTTGTTGTCACTGCTTCAAACTTCACTTCATTGTACTTATCCTTCGCTATTTCATACGACGATGTATTTTTCACCGGCACCCATTCGCCATCCTTTTTGTAATACAATTTCCAGGCTAACGGTATACGACAGCCGCCCCAGGGACCGTCATCAAACCAGTATACTTTCGATTCAGAAACAGTATAACTGGAATCAAAATCATATTGTATCCACTCCGTCGTATTCTTCTTTGGCCACCAATGCAGGTAAGAAGCGCTGCCGTCCTTTGAATCCTGCGGATCGTATTGGTCATTTACAGCGCGAAACATTCTTGCACTGTTTACAGACGCGCTTACTTTACTTTTCGAAGCAATCGTCGGCGCCGGCTTTGGTCTTGCTGCCGATTCATTATAGGGTATCCATACTTCCATCTCACTCGGTCCACGGTTGGCCCATGAATAATAAGGTATCGCCGTCACCTCCTGTTGTGATTTAACAAGTTCGTCACTGTTTAACTGTCGTTTTGTTGAAGTACCCTTTGTTTGTAACGTCATCACTCCTTTCAATAAATCGGGTTTGTAAACAGTTTGAATCGCAGCATTTTTATCCACCACAATATTCATTACAGCAGAATCCTTGTTATCGGGGCTCTCGAGACAATATACAATCGGCCCCATCTGCAAAGCAAACCGATCTTTATCTGCCTGTACATTATTATCAGCCACTACTTTTTTTACGTCCATTGGCAGAGTAAGTGAAATCTTGTCTCCCTTATTCCACGTACGGTCTACAACTGCATAACCTTTTATTAACTGATACTTTACTGGTTTACCATTCAGTAAAATGGTAAATGACGTTGATGATTTATTTTCGTCAACATACAAATTGCCGGGAATTGGTTTATCCATCGACCAGCCGGGTATACGAATATGCAAAGCAAATTGAGTTTTTTGCAAAGGATTGATGGTTATTTCATTGACCCCGTCCCACGGATAATTTGTTTGTTGTATAATCGAGATCCTTCCTGCCGGTAATTTTATGGCTGAGATGCTCCCGACAAAAAGATTTACATACAGATCATTTTTATTTTGAGCATATACATAGCCGGGCATAGAAGGCAGAAATCGTGTCATATTTGAAATACAGCAGGCGCAGCTAAACCAGGCACTACGCTGATGCTGACCGAGTGAAGCCAATGGGTTTGGATAAAAGAAATGATCACCGCTTAATGATACACCCGACAATAAACCATTATAAAGAATCCGCTCCAATACATCTATATATTTACTATCGCCATGCAATAAAAACATGCGGCTGTTCCAATAAACATTCGCAATCGCTGCACAGGTTTCCGCATAGGCGCTCATGTTAGGAAGATCGTAGGCTTTACCAAAAGCTTCACCATTATTCGTGGCCCCGATACCTCCCGTGATATAAATTTTTCCATCCACCACATCATTCCAAATGTCATCAATTGCAGAAAGGTATTGCTTATCGCCTGTAAGCGCGGCCACATCGGCCATACCGGTATACATGTAGGTCGCCCGTACTGCATGACCAACCGCCTCGTGCTGATCAATTACTTTTATATGCGACTGGCTATACTCCTGGTTCATGTGCCCTTCTTTCCCCCGCAGATCAAGAAAAAATTTTGCCAGTTCCAGGTATTGCTTTTTCCCCGTGGCACGATACAGTTTTGTCAAACCTGTTTCTACAATCTCATGACCTGGAAATTTTTCTTCTTTGCCAGGGCCAAATGTTTTTACGAGCAGGTCTGCATTCTTAATCGCGATATTGAGCAAATTCTTTTTCCCGGTTGCCTGGTAATGAGCCACTGCCGATTCATACAAATGGCCCGCATTATACAATTCATGGCTCAAATCTTCTTCTTTCTCCCATCGCCTGCTGCCGATCCACTCATGCGGCTTTGGCGCTTTCATCGTGCGGAATGTATATAAATACCCATCCGGCTCCTGTGCCGCAGCGATTATTGCAATCAACGTATCGAGATATTTTTCAAGCGCGGGATTCTTTTTTGCCTGCAGGCTATACGATGCGCCTTCAATGATTTTATACAGATCTGTGTCATCAAACGGGTAAGCCGTCATCGTATCAGGCGGCAATTTGCCGGCAGCACGAAGAAAATTATCAATGCGTCCATATTTCCTGCACTGTTCGAGTGTGTACGGTATCGTTATACCGGCATTCACATTTATTTTCGGTGCCCAGAAATTATCCATTACGTGCACCTGTGTGAAAGGAACCGGTTGAATCGGGTAATCATTTCTTAACTGGGTATGTGCCGGCTTCCCACAAAGTATACCGGCAACGCCGGTTGCAATCACTGCACGATATAATTTCATAGTGCTGTCAATGTTGAAGTGGTTGATCTCTATTTATTTTTGTACCCGGCTTCATTACTGTTGTCAAGCTTTCGTTCCCGCCTTCGGAGGAACCTTCATCATTCTATCCCCTATTGAGCATTGTTGAAATTGTCCTACAATTATTGAATCTCTACTTCTCCGGATTTTATTGTTTTACCTGTATTACCAATTGTGTAAACGAATGCGGTGGAAAAGTATATGTAAAACTTTTTCCCCCGATAGGAAAACTTTTTTCCTTTGTCTTTACTTTTTGTTCATTTACCGAATTCTCATCTTTCAGCCCGGCTGAATACACTTCATACGCAGTTCCTTTTCTGTCCGGCATTCCAAACTGATTTTCGATAGTTGTCTCAATCGCTTTCGAAGGATGCCTGTTCACTACATTCACAACCACCTTTTGATTCTTTACATTGTACGCGGTAGACACGTCCAGGTAAGGAACACCTTTATATTTCGCTGTATTAAATGTATCGCTTTGTACAAAACTGTTGACCGCTGAGCCATAGCAATTGGCAGCGAATAATTGCAATGGATAATAGGTAGTTTGTTTCCACAACTTGTCATTCGTGATCATCATCGGGGCAATCACGTTCACCAATTGGGCTATATTGGCCATCTTTACAATATGCGCATTGCGGATAAGTGAATTTAAAAAAGTAGCAACCGCCAATGCGTCCTGCAAATCATATTTTTCTTCCAGCTTTTCTTCTACGCCTGTTCTGTACCATACATTATATTCATCGAAGGCGATGTAAATTGGTTTTTCAATTCTATTCTTAAAACGCACTTCATTAATAATCGCTTCGGTCTGCTTTATCTCATTCTCCGGCTCTTTCATCGAAGCCATGTATTCCAGATAGTTATTTGTACGATCGCCATAGTAAAAATGTAATGATATATAGTCGGCATGGTCTTTTACATAGTTCAATACCGTCCGGTTCCATTCGGGCGTATTACCTGCCCAATAACTCAAACCACAAACCGTTAATTTAATTGCCGGGTCAACCCACTTCATCAATTTCGCAGCCTCCAAAGCGTATTTACCATAATCATCCGCAGTCTTTGCTCCCATTTGCCATGAACCATCCATTTCATTACCCAATCCCCAATATTTAACTTTATATGGTTTAACATGTCCATTCTTCGCACGAAGATTTGCATAATAAGTGCCGGTATCACCGTTACAATATTCCACCCAGTTTCTCGCTTCATCCAATGTACCCGTGCCGAGGTTCACCGGTATGTAAGGCTGTGTACCGAGGCGTTCTGCATATTGCAGAAATTCGTCCGTTCCGACCGTATTCGGTTCGACGACACCCCAGGCCAGTTCTTTTCGTTTAGGCCTCGCCGATATAGGCCCGATGCCATCTTCCCAGTGATATCCGGATACAAAATTGCCGCCCGGCCAGCGAAGAATAGAAACACCCAGCTGTTTTGATGCCTCCATTACATCTTTGCGAAAGCCATATTGATCTGCCTGTGGAGAAGAAGGATCATAAATGCCGCCATAAATGCAACGACCGAGATGTTCCGTAAAGTTTCCGTACAATAACGAATCAATTTCCCCGGTTGCCCTTTCAATATCTATTTTGATTTTTGCTTTCAGTGTCTGCGCATGGAGTATACATTGACCTGAGGCAAACAAGAGAAATAAAAATGATTTTCTTAACATGTAACGGGTTTGAACCATTTCAAAGCTAGCCGAGATTCAGTGTCTGAATGACACTTAATTTGCCGGATATTATACGAAAATTAACGCTTTAAATCCGAATAGAAAGATTTTGTGCTAAAATCGGCGAATTTTTTGATTCATCTGAAGCAGTAATTAAACCATACAGGTATTTTGATACACGGAAATTCCATCCTGTATGGCTTGTACTTCTTATACTGCTCAAAATAATCATGGCGATTAAACACTTATTTCTTTTCCAATGTAGGATATACAATACCCAACTGCTCGAGATAAGTTTTATACTTCGCCGGATCGTAATAATATTTCTTCATCTCCTCCCTGTATTTTGCCATTGTCTCGGTATTAAGATATGTTGGTGCCGGATCGTTCACTGAAATAAACGGTTTATATTTTACATCTTTTGTTTGCACATTGGTAAAATACGCTTTGGCACTGTCAATAATTTTCGGTGTTGTAAATATATCAATCAATGTCAGCGCTGCAGCTTTGGCACCGGCGAGGGATCCTTTATGGGCGATAGGTGTGGCCATGGCTATCGCATCTGCCCAATGATGTCCTTTTGTGCCGGGTACATTCGCCGGGTACCATAATACTATTGTTGGAACATTCCAGGATATATCGGCAATATCATCCGAACCGCCACCCCACGAAAAAGGTACAGAACCCGTAATTGTATCTACTTTCACTTTTAAACCATCTATCGGTTCTCCCTTCTGGTCCACTTTGGGTGATTCTACCAATTTCTGTACAGCATGTGCCAGTTGCTGGTCAGCTTCACTCCACACGGGCATGCCTACCCGTTTTATGTTTTTATACATTGTTTCAGCCAGCGGTTTATTAAAATGACCCGGCCATGCAGTGCCGACTATTTGATAACTCATCTTCGTATCTGTCATCATCGCTGCTCCGTTGGCTATTTTAATACCGGCATCATACATGCTTTTGATATCTTCGTATGTCCGCTCCCGGAAGTAATACCATACACCTGCCTTCGATGGCACTACATTTGGTTGATCACCGCCATCTGTTATTACATAATGTGAGCGTTGGGTTGGCTTTAAATGTTCACGCTTGAAATTCCAGGCCACATCCATTAATTCAACCGCATCCAATGCACTCTTGCCTCTCCACGGTGCCCCGGCGGCATGTGCCGCTTCGCCATCAAAAGAAAATTTAACCGATACGAGACCATTCATTCCGGGATCGCCGTAACCAACACCGAAGCCACCAAAAACGTGCGCAAAAATGCAAGCGTCTACGTTTTTAAAATATCCATCACGGATATACCATGCTTTACTGCCTAACAATTCTTCTGCAACACCCGGCCAGATAATAATCGTTCCGGGCAAATTATTTTTTTGCATTAATTCCTTTACTGCGATTGCAGCATAAATAATAACCGCCTGGCCTGAATTGTGTCCTTCGCCATGACCCGGCGCACCCTCTACAATTGGATCCTTATATGCAACGCCTGGTTTTTGCGATGCCTTTGGTATGCAATCAATATCGCTGCCCAACGCAATAACGGGACTGCCGCTACCCCATTTCGCCATCCATGCCGTTGGTATTCCCGATGTTCCTTTTTCAACCGTAAAACCATTTTTACTGAGAATGTCTGTGATATACTTTGATGTTTCTATTTCCTGGAAACCGAGTTCGCCAAAAGAAAAAATCATATCGACCATTTCCTGCACCTCTTTTTCTTTTGCAGAAATTTTTGTTAGTGCTTCTTTTTTCAGATTTTCAATAAAAGCGCCGTTATACTGTTTTGCATTCTGCGTATATCCATCCAGGTAGAAAAGACATACAAGGATTGAAAAAATAAAATACATCGCCTGTGTGGCAGGCCGTTGTTTAAATACTCTCATGTGCGTGGGGATTTTATCAAATATAATGCAACCGGATAAAATTTAAAAAATTGATGGTTGAATACCTGCGTTATTTTATCTTTTGTTTTGTTGGATTAAATATCTATCTTCAAAAGCGTACTATCCCACCTATGTAATAGTTACCTTTCCAGGCTTGAGAAATCAATTTTATGAATGTGCGATTCTATTAATTAAGTCGCTATGTATCCCACTGCGTTCCTGTTGCGTCTTGCAAAGACGGTGTCTGTATCGGCTGTTGCCCTCATGGCACTATTAATTGCGTTTGGAAATATCACCGACTACTATAGTAACTATTATTTTGTTGTTCATGTGTTGAAAATGGACACAACTTTTCCCGACAGTAATATTCATTACCGCAGTATCGCGAACAATTCCCTGTATCATGTCTTCTATATATTCATCATTCTTTTGGAAACGGCAATGGCTTTTTGTTGTATCAAAGGCGCCTGGCTGCTTTTCAAAAATTTGAAACATACGGCTGCGATATTTCATGCCGCGAAGAATTGGGCGATTGCCGGTATAACGATCGGGATTATTATTTGGTTTGTGGGATTTGAAGTGATCGGCGGTGAATGGTTTGCCATGTGGCAAAGCAATACGTGGAACGGATTGGCAAGCGCAGAAAGAATTCTGAGTTTTCTCGTTTTGACATTGATATTATTACACCTGAAAGAAGAATAAAACTATAATCAATGGAAAGCAAATTATAGGTATTGACTGTTTTATCTTGCTAAAGAATGATTATGGAAAGCGATTGAATCCAGCTCTTATCTGTAGTTAATCAGAGCATCACCAACCCGTAAAACAATAAACCTGGTTAATATGATCAGCGAACCAAGCACAATTTCCGTCGTATCCCCAGTTGCCCAGCAGGAAAGAATTTCCATGCTCGATAGCCTCAGAGGTATTGCGATACTCGGTATTCTGTTAATGAACATTCCCGGATTTGCACTTCCGCAAAACCAGGCCTCCGATCCTTCTGTCTTAAATGAAACAGGATTAAATTTTAAAACCTGGTACTTTATTGAATTAGTATTGACAGGAACGCAACGGGCGTTTTTCTCGATGTTGTTTGGTGCAGGAATAATTCTTTTTCTCAGTCGTCTGGAAAAAAAAGTGCCGGGATACATGGCTGCAGAATATTTTTTTCGCAGGCAATTGTGGTTACTGGTTTTTGGATTATTTAATGCTTACGTATTATTATGGTTTTGGGACATTCTTTTTGCTTATGCCATCTGTGGTATGATTTTATTCGCATTTCGCAGGTTATCACCAAAAGCTTTACTCATTGGTGCTTTGGTCAGCCTGCTGTTTATGACACTGCGCGAGAACAGGGATCTTTATCTCGATAAAGAAACTATTGCAAAAGGAGAACGTATTGCACGAATAGATACGAACTCGACAAAATTGACAGATCAACAAAAAGAAGACCTGGATGCAATGCTGGCTTTTAAGGAAAAAGCAAGTCATGAAGGCAAAGTAAAGGCGTCAGCAAAGGAAGTCAGAAACATTCAAGGTCGTTATGATAGATTGTATGCGTATCAAAGTGAAAAAAGTCTGCATGTAGAATTGTACTATACCTTCTTTCTTATCTGGGATATATTGTTGTTTATGTTTCTCGGTATGGCCTTTTTTAAAAACGGAATACTGATAGGGAAAGCATCGAATAAAATATACTGGATAATGTGTATCGGCGGGTTGACACTTGGGTTCGCCTTAACTTATTTGCATCTGCAGCCAATAATCGAAACCAGCTTCGACGAATATAATTACAGCAAAAGGGTTTTTGTTGAATATTTCCAGTTGTCGCGTATGCTGCGATCCATCGGGTTTTTTGGCTTGGTAATGTTGTTATACAAATCGGGTTGGTTCAAATGGCTATTTGCATTATTGCGGCCTGTCGGTCAAATGGCATTTACCAACTACCTGATGCAATCACTGATGTGCGGCTTATTTTTTTATGGAATAGGCTTTGGCATGTTTGGCAAACTGCAGCGTTATGAAATATATTATGTGGTCGGTGCGGTTTGGATTATTGAAATAATCTGGAGTCATATCTGGCTCCGGCATTTCAGGTTCGGTCCACTGGAATGGTTATGGCGCAGTCTTACGTATTGGAAAAAGCAACCAATGAAATACAGTGAGCAGGTAAAAGAATCTAAGCAAACGCCTGAACCGGTTAGCTAACTTGTTTTACGTGTCATTTAAAATACCGCTCCGCATAATTTAAAAAATAAGACCAGTTAGGCCCGGTGGTATGCCCGCCACTATGCTGGCGAAATGCGATTTCTCCATCAGCAAGATTTGTTTCCATCGGGGGAAATTCTGTTGTTCCTAAATCTTTTTTACCTAATAAATTATATACCGGTCCCGCATATACGCCTGCAAGAAACATTCCTTTTGCATCTACCCATTGACCCTCTACCTTCGGCGAACCTACACTGATGAATACCGGCCGCGGTGCGCACAATGCAATTAATTCATGTGCATCTACCGGTAAATCGTTTGACGTCAAAGGGCCTGCATATTTTATAAAGTTGCCGGCAAACCAATGATATTCTCCTGAAGAAGCGAGATTCTCTACTTGTTCACCAAATACGCGGCGAAGAATCTTTGCACCACCGGCTCCCGATGATCCTATAAAACCGATTGATATCCGCGGTTCGTAAGCCATTGCAACAAGTGCCGCTTTTCCATAACGCGAAAGTCCTTCTATTCCTATTTTTTTTGCATCTACCGATTTGTCTGTTTCAAAATAATCAATCGCTCTGCTTGCTCCCCACGCCCATGCACGCAATGTTCCCCAATCACCCGGTTTGCGCGGCTGGCCTTTGTTTACAAGGCCTATAATACCTTGGGTTAAACCGGCACCGTTGTCTGCCTGGTAACTGGTTGGAATAATTATCGCATATCCATAACCTTTAGCCAACACCTGCTCTTGCCATGGCTTTGGAGATATTGTACCCGGTGGCGGATCAGGGAAACGAAAGCCCGGAGGAAAAATAAACCCGAATTCCATAATTACAGGTACAGGTTTATTTGCTGCCTTCGGTGTTACCAATGTGAGCTGAATGTCTACATTGATTTGCGGCCAGGATGAATTGTCCACGTGCCCTGATAAATCTTTTTTAACAGCAGAAATATTCCCCACGATAGTATCCGTTACTTTCACAATCCGCCAATTCACTGCTGGTATTTTTGATGGCAGGCGCCCATATATTTCTTTGTCAAAATCGCCAACTATTTCACTGCGCCTTTTCTTCCACCATACATCCGGCGAAACAACTTTTTTTCCATTTTTCAATATCAATGGATCAGGTAAGGATGTATAAGTAGTAGCTTTTGATTCATCTGTATTTGCCGCATTCGGTGCCTGCGGATTGCCTGATGGTCCGGGCCTTGTTGAAGTAATTTTTAATTGAGCCAACATGTTTGCGTAATCTTCCTGTGTCGACTTTTGTGTAGCTACACGTATGCTATCGCGGTGTTGCCAATCTTTTACATTGTCTGCTACATCAAGCATCGGCGCTATCCAGATGTCTTTTTCGTTTTGTTTTAAAAAATGTACGAGTTCGCTATGCGCCTGGATGGAAACATTAATGGCGTGTTCACCACCCACACCATGAAAAAGAAAAATGAGCAATGAATTTGAGCTCATTGCTTTTTTAACCAATCCGATCATCTGCTCCCCGGATTCACCATTCATGGCATAACAATCGGTATTGTATAGATCAACCTTATCTATTGTATGCATTTCATGACGCACGGCCCTTGCCGCAACAAAATCATCTTTCATCCCGTTTATAAAAGAAGAATCACCAATTTTCATATCTCCGCAGGTAAACGCAAATGTTCTTTTTGTCTTTCCATCTATTGCCTGGAGAAAAATATTTGTCATTCTTGTTTCATCAATCATTCGCCTTACCGAATAGGTACTCATGTCATAATCCTTCGTCACCCATTCCCTGCCCGGTGCATTGCCAATACATGGATGAAATAAAGTATGGTTACCGAGCTCATGACCGTCTTTGGATGCCTTCCGCCAGTCAGCTATACGTTTGCTGCAGCCCGGTGCATATGCAGTGAGATAAAATGTTCCCTTGAACCCAACGGAATCCAATAATGGAATTACATTATCAAGATGTGTATTTAACGCATCATCATAGGTAAGAACGACGGCACATTTTTTTCCCTGCCAGGGCGAAAAAAACTGGGCGGATAGATTAAAATGCAAGATGAGAATAAACAAAACGAGTAAATGCCTTTTCATATTTGTAATTTTTTCTGAACCATACAAGAACTACAAGGCATACAAGGTTTTCGATTATGCCAATTCTTAAGAAGCTCTCTTTTATTTCCCTAAATCTATTTCAAATGGCGATGCAGGCAAACCTTCCTTATTATAAAGATTTGCTCCTGCGGGATTGTCGGCCCATGCATATCGCAGGTATAATGGTTCGACAATGCTATCGCACCATACGATAACCTTATCGCCTTCGATTTTTGCATTCGCCCATACAAATTTTTTATCAGCGCCGGCTATCGCAAATTGTTTGAGATCTTCACCATCATTTGCAATCAAGCCGCTGCCCATATTATCGAAACTGATAACAACTGTATTTTTTTCAACAACCGCCTTTTTAAATATCGGGCCCGAATAAACGATATTTTCACCATAGGCTACTTTTTCTGCACCAAGCGCCAGCCGGTAGCCAACATCTTTTTTATTCAGCGGATGAATATCGTTCCACTCACCCAGGTCGATGGCAACAGCCATTGCCGTGTGAGGAACAGACAGTGTTTTTAACTGTGCATCTCTTAACTCAGCCCATTTACTTTCCGAAGGTGAATAATTTACATCCATAAAATTTGCTAACTGCACATAAATAAAAGGAACATCGGCCTGCTTCCACTGATGGCGCCAGTCTGCAATCAACGTCGGCAATAAGCGATAATACAGCGCAGGCCTATCCGCATTCGCCTCACCCTGGTACCAAAGAATACCTTTCACAGCATAGTTTATTAATGGTGCGATCATCGCATTATATAAAGAAGCCGGTTGATTCTGCAAGGATAGTACCGGCATCACTGCATGCTCTTCAAACACCTGGCCGACTTTATATAGCCACTCACCTTTTAAATCAATTTTCTTTTCACCAGCTTGCAGATAATAAGGTTTATCGGGAACAAAACCTCCTTTACCAACATTGTTTGTCACCCTTATCACAATCACATTTTTACCAGCTTTCAACACATCTGCAGGAATTTCATAACGCCGCGGTGGATATTGATACGTGATATTGCCGATTAATTTTCCGTTGATATATATTTCGTCTGCATCAACAATTCTTCCCATAAAAATCTTCGCAGCTATACCAGTCATGGACGATTGCAACTGGATTTCCTTTCGATACCAGACTACTCCATTCAAATCTTTAATGCCCTGGTCTTCCCAATAGCCCGGAATATTTATCTTGCCCCAGCCATGTGGTACATAACCGGTATCATACCATTTCAAATTTCCGGATAATCCTTTATCGTCCTCCCGTTTCGGAGCATTTGCACTATTGAATGCAGCGGCTTTCCTGTTATTGTCGTTCACATATGCGGTGTCTTTATTTCTTTCAATCGCCTGGATTAGTTCCGGAAATTGTTTCAATCCTTCCTCACTTATCCATGCTTCGGCCGGCGTGCCGCCAACACTTGCATTTATCAAACCAATAGGTATATGATACTTTTCATAAATTGTTTTTGCAAAAAAATAAGCAGTTGCTGAAAATTTAAGTATGTCTTTTTCAACAGCAGATTTCCAATGACCCGGTGGCAAATCATCAAGTGGATGTTGCAGATCTGTCAATGTTGGGATAAAGTAATGCCGTATTTGCGGATAACCGGCTTTGGTAATTTCGTCCGGGTATTTTTCCTTCACTCTTTCCATCGGCAATACCATATTGGATTGGCCGGAACAAATCCAAACATCACCAACCAAAACTTCTTTCAGAATTATCTTTTTCTCTGCAATGATCTCCAACGTATAAGGGCCGCCTGCTTTTACCGGTGTCAACCATACAAACCATTTGCCTTCGTTACCGGCAACCGTTTTCAACTTCTGTTGATTGAAATTCACTTTGACGGTTTGGCCCTTTGCGGCCCATCCCCAGATTTTCAACTTTACATCTCTTTGCAACACCATACTATCTGTAATTAATGCAGGCAACTTTAATTGTGCACCCGCAGCAATTACAAACCAAAATGAAAGCAGCAATGAGGTGATGCGTTTCATTAACACAGGAAATTATTTAACCGGATCAATTGGTTGGATACTGCCATCTTCATTATACTTTAGTTCGGTTACTTTTACATTGCGAAGATGAGTCTTACCCGAAAGCTGCACATCATGGTAAAACAAGTACCATTTCCCCTTAATTTCAACGATAGAGTGATGATTGGTCCATCCTTCAACTGGTTTTAATATAACGCCCTGGTAGGTAAATGGCCCGTACGGATTATCGCCTGTAGCATAACAAATGAAATGTGTATCACCGGTAGAATAAGAGAAATAATATTTGCCCTTGTATTTGTGCATCCACGACGCTTCGAAGAAACGCTTATCATTCTCCTTTTCATTAAATAAATTTCCGCCTTTGTCAATAATCTTTATTTCTTTTACTTTTTCTGCAAAACTCTTCATGTCTTTATTCAACTTTGCTATACGTGGCAAAATTGCCTGTTCTTCTGGTTTACGATTTTTTGCTGAAGAGTCATACTTATTATTATTCCATCGCTGCAATTGTCCACCCCATATACCGCCGAAGTACATGTAATACGATCCATCATCATCCTTGAATACAGAGGGATCTATGCTATAACTTCCTTCAATCGGCATTTTGCCTGCAACAAAAGGACCTTCAGGCTTTGCACCGGTCGCCACACCAATATGAAATACATCTTTTTTATCCTTTACAGGAAAATAGAGATAATACGTATTGTTTGCGTAAGCAGCATCCGGCGCCCACAATTGACGGCCGGCCCACGGAATATCTTTAATATTCAAGGCTATGCCATGATCTGTAACAGGACCGCCAATAGAATCCATTGACAGAATATGATAGTCCATCATATTGAAATGACTGCCGAGATCATCTTCCGGTGTACCGGTGGCCGTGTCATGCGACGGATAAATATAAATTTTACCGTTGAACACATGCGCAGAAGGATCGGCTGTATAAATATGCGAAACCAATGGTTGAGACAAGTATTCTTTTTCTTTCTTTTTTACGGCACTTGAGTCAGCAGCTTCTTTGGTGCCGGCACTACTCTTGTTGTCGTTGCAGCTAAAGAAAACAGCTGAGGTTGCTATATAAAACAGCGATGTGTAGAATTTCATTATGGCAGATTTTATTTTATCGTTTGTTAGTGTCTTGTTTTATCGTTTCCGGCGGACCAAGATAGCTTGGTTTTAATCCTCCGCAATCAATAACCAGCTTTTGCAAAATAATCCCTGCATCCGCCACGCCATATTTGATGCTATGCCGGCCAGGTTTTGAAAAGTTATGTTCCGTTGTTTTAATAATGATGTTATCAGCCACCCATTTCTCCCAGGTCTTCTTATCGTTATCATCTCTATTTATTGAAATTACCTGCGGTGGCTCATCGTCAATCGTAATAAAATATTTCAATCCATCTGTGTTATGAAGATTTAAGGTAGGTGAAAAATAAGCATTGATCTTTACCGTCCCGCTATCGTAAGTGTATAGTTCATACTCAAGTAGCGCCGATTTTTCGAAAGTCCCCGGCGAAACAGTAACAGGAAATGTGGTAACTCCCGAGCCGGTTTTACCAATACAGGGAATAGTTGTCCATTTTAATGATCCGATGTTCGTTGCTTTTGTATAATGCTGGGACTGTATGGACACATAGCCGTCAAACTCGAAAAATGTATTTTTCTTTTTGCCCGTGTCGGGGATCATGCGCTCAGCAGATTTCACCGGTTCATCAATAAAAGTAGATTCCGGTTTCTTTCCAGGAGAAATATAAAATAATTGTGGAATTGCATTTTGCGGAGGCTGCTGCCAGTAAGTATAGCCAATATGTGTTTGGTCCATCAAATGATTCCATTTGCCGTTTGAAACGGTGTGATACTGCACGGAAAGAAGTGAATCGTTAATAAACAACTGCTTTGCTTTATCAGCCTGTTCATTTGCATACACATTATTTTCATTAGCAAAAAAATGATTCCACGCAACGCTTTCGTATAATCGATGCAGGTTGGCGCCGGCTTTTACCGGGTGCAATACAAGTTGAAAGTAAGCGCTCCGGTATTCAGGCAGTATCAACTTATTTATCTCCTCAGCCTGCTTTTCCAACGTTGTATAATCTTCAGTCACCCGTTTCAACTCGTCATAATTAAAACTGTACGTGCTGTCATCCAGCAATTCCGGTTTCCGTTGCGCATTATAGCAACTGTATTTGGCGATCAAATCTGCAATATCAACAGCATATTTGTTTCCAAATTGTGCTGCAGCCCAATTTTCAGCATAAGGCGTTAAATCACCTGCATTTATTTTTTCCGGGTTCCATGCGTAGTCGAGAAAAAAAGAAATCGGGTATTCCATCGGTTTTATGTCACCGACATTAACAATCCATATCTGCCTCACATTATACTCCCATGCCAAATGCATCTGTTCCCATACCCTCGCAATATTATTTGTGTTGATCCATTTATAATTCCGCGGGTCGCCAACATAGTCAAAATGATAATAGATACCGTAGCCCCCCTTTCTCGGCTTTTCATGGAGTGATGGCAGGCGACGGATATTACCCCAGTTATCATCGCACAATAACAAAGTAACGTCGTCGGGCACACGCATCCCTTTATCGTAGTAATCCTGAACTTCTTTGTATAAAGCCCACAGCTGCGGCGTTGCAGATGCAGGTTTGCGCGTCACCTGTTCTATAATCTGCCGCTGATCTTTTACGATGCGTTCCAATAGAGCGGTTGCTGTTTCCCTTGTCATCGGTTCGTCACCATCACCGCGCATGCCGACGCTGACAATTTTTTCATTCGTCGCCCGCTCTATTCCTTTTCGCCAGAAATCTTTTAATCGCAATTCATTACTGTCATAATTCCAGGGTCCATTCCCATATCGTTTCCATTCCACATGCGCCCGCATCAATGGCTCATGGTGCGATGTGCCGATAACAATACCATACGCATCAGCCGATTTAATATTTACCGAATCATCATCATAAAAAGCATTCCCCCACATGGCGGGCCATAAATAATTTCCTTTTAAACGAAGGATCAGTTCAAACACTTTTTCATAAAACAAATGATTAAAACCGCCGAATTTTTCCTTTGTCCACCCGCTGAGTGCAGGTGCCTCATCATTTATAAAAATGCCCCGGTACTTCACTTTTGGCGCATCTGCGACAAAGACGTTATCCTTTACATACAATGCATTTTTCTTTTTCACAGGTACATCGGCCCACCAATACCATGGAGAAACGCCGATTTGTTTTGACAGTTCAAAAACGCCATACGCCGTTCCTCTTCTATCGCTGCCCGCAATCACCAATGCTTTTTTAATACCGGGAAACGGATCGCTGACTGATTGTACGAGGTAGGCCTCCCATTTATCTTTTATTTTAGCCGCATCAATTTTTTTTCGTTGAATCAGTTGCTGAATAAAAGAGGATCTCTCTATCGTCCCGATAATAATGCATGTAGCAGCAGAAGAAATCTTATTTGTTAATTGAGGCTTTTCCCCGGTAGCCATTTCAATATCCTTCTGAAGAAATGAAGCACATTTATTTACGACGGCAAAATCATTGGGATCAACATAAATACGCGTTTTTGTAACGGCATTATTCAGTGCAAAGAAACCCTTATCATTTTTTTCGCTGATTATTTGTTGCGCAATAAGATTTGCAGATAAAAGAACAGGTGAGATAACGAGTGAAATATATTTTATAAAATACCTGTTCATTTCAGTTCCAATTTCTAATTAATCAAACTACAATGATAAACTGCGGCCGATACCCAATTCCAGGCCTCTTAATTCCGCAAGGCCTCTTAAGCGTCCGATTGCAGAATAACCGGGATATGTTTTTTTATTCAGGTCATCCAGCATCTGGTGACCGTGATCAGGGCGCATGGGTATGGATTCATTTCTCTTTTGCATCAACAGCACAACCTCTTTTACAATCTCATACATATCCGTATCACCGGCAAGATGATCGTCTTCATAAAAATTTCCTTCGGCATCTCGTTTTGTATTGCGTAAATGCAAAAAGTAAACACGATCCCCAAATCGACGGAACATTTTAGGTAAATCGTTATCTGGTCTTGCACCATACGAACCGGTGCAAAAACATAATCCATTCGCTGGTGAGGGCACAGCAGCCAACAGATCGGCTGCATCTTGTTCCGTACTCATTATGCGTGGCAAACCCAATACGGCATAAGGAGGATCATCAGGATGGATGGCCATTTTCAATCCGCTTTCTTCTGCTACAGGTGCCACCTGTTGCATAAAATAAAACAGGTGTTGTTTTAACTTCTTTGCATCCACCTCTTCATATAATTTTAATGCAGATAAAATCTGCCCCGGTGTAAACGCATCATCACTACCGGGCAAGCCTAACAAACAATTGCGAAAAAGATGCTTCCTTTCATCTTCGCTCATTGCATTAAACTTTGCAGCCGCTTTATCTTTTTCTGCCGCGGAATAATCTTTTTCGGCGCCCGGTCTTTTCAATAAGAACAAATCAAACACAACAAAAGCTGATCGCTCAAAATACAAGGCTTTACTGCCATCTTTCATGGTATAAGAAATATCGGTGCGTAACCAATCGAGAACGGGCATAAAATTGTAGGTGACTACTTTCAGGCCGCAAGACCCCACATTACGCAGACTTTGTTTATAGTTTTCAATGTACAACTTATATTGCCCGGTTTGGCGTTTTATATCTTCGTGAACAGGCAGGCTTTCAATCACCGTCCATGTCATACCCGCCTTTTCAATCAATGCCTTTCGTTTATTGATTTCATCAACCGTCCAAACATCTCCAACGGCGATATGATGCAAAGCGGTTACAACGCCTTCACAACCGGCCTGGCGTATATCTGCGAGGCTTACTGCATCGTGCGGTCCATACCATCTCATTGCCTGGTGCATTCGTTTCATTAACCTGTAAATTTTGTGCTGTTAATTTAAATAAATATTTTACGATGAACGAAGATAAAAAATGAATAAAACATTCCTTTGGTTTATCCGCATTAACGATATTTACATCACCTTCAATTAAACAACGACAAAATGACCAATTCGCCGAAACCTATCGCGATCGTTACCGGGGGCGCTTCGGGTATAGGGTTAGCTATTTCAAAAAAATTTGCAGATAACGGCATTTATACAATAATTATCGGCAGAGATGATACCAAATTGCAATCCGCCGGTAAGCTTGTCGGGGAAAATGGAGAAACAATCCAAAGTGATCTTGCAAAACTCAATGAAATACCGGCTTTGATAGAAAAGATCCATAAAAAACATGGCCGCATCGATATACTGGTAAATAATGCCGGTATCAATATGAAAAAAGATTTTACGGAAGTAACTGACGAGGAATTTCAAAGGGTCATACACACCAATGTGAATGCAGTTTTCGCCATTTCGAGGGAAGTTGTAAAAGTGATGGAGAAACAAGCATCCGGCAGCATTATAAATATCAGTTCGATGGCTGCCAAATATGGATTACCAAGAGTGATCGCGTACTCGGCTTCAAAGAGCGCCATAGAAGGTATGACCGCTGCAATGGCAACTGAATTGTCGCCAAAAGGGATAAGGATCAATGCCATTGCACCTGGTTTTATAGTGACTGATATGACGGATAAAGCTTTTAAAACAGATAACGAACGAAAACAAAAAGCAATCGGCCGGACGCCGATGGGTTATATGGGCAAACCGGAAGATATTGCCGAAGCCGCTTACTTTCTCGCAACAGACGGTTCAAAATATATAACGGGCACCAGCATACGGGTTGATGGGGGTAATGCGATTGGCTTTTAAATTTGAAACAACTTATTCGAATGGGTACCAGTAAAACGAAAGCGCTTAAAATTGGAGGCACAGCACATTGGCCGGGCAATGACTTTTTGTTAAAGAATAAAACGGCACGGCAACTGTATCATGATTTTGCAGCCGGCATGCCAATTATTGATTATCACAACCACCTTTCGCCTCAACAAATCGCTGAAGACAGCTGCTTTGAAAATCTTACCCAGGCCTGGTTATATGGCGACCATTATAAATGGAGGGCCATGCGTGCAAACGGCATTGCGGAAAGGTATTGCACTGGCAATGCAAGTGATTACGAAAAATTTGAGCAATGGGCGGCAACCGTTCCTTATACGTTGCGCAATCCATTATATCACTGGACTCACCTTGAATTACAACGCTATTTTGATATTTCGGAATCATTGTCCCCGGCAACAGCAAAAAAAATTTATGATGAATGCTCGGAGAAACTTCGTTCAAGAGAATACAGCATCCGGAATTTACTGCGGAAAATGAATGTAAAAATTCTGTGTACAACAGACGATCCGCTTGATACATTGGATTATCATCGCAAAATAAAAAGTGATGATTTTGAAATAAAAGTGCTTCCTGCTTTTCGCCCCGACAAGGCGATGGATGTTGATGATCCGTTGAAATTTAATCAATATGTTGATAAACTGGAAAATGTTTCAGAAGTCCCCATTCATTCCTTTGCCGGTTATCTTTCTGCATTAAAACTTCGTCACGATTTTTTTGCTGAAAACGGATGCTCCGTTTCCGATCATGGTCTGAATGAAATGTTTGCCGATGATTATACAGAAAATGAAATAGCGGAAATTTTTTCGAAGATCAGGTCGGAGAATGATGTCAGCGAAAACGAAAAACGCAAATTCAAATCTGCAATGCTCGTCACTTTTGCAGAATGGGACCATGAAAAAGGATGGGTGCAACAATATCATTTAGGTGCTATGAGGAATAATAATTCACGCATGATGCAACAACTCGGTCCCGATACAGGCTGGGATAGTATTGGCGATATTCGTTATGGCCGTTCGCTTGCAAAATTCCTTAACAGGCTGGATAGCAATAATTCCCTGGCCAAAACAATTTTATACAATCTGAATCCATCCGACAACGCAATGATGGCAACAATGATTGGCAATTTTAATGATGGTAGCGTGGCGGGAAAAATTCAATGGGGTGCAGGATGGTGGTTTCTCGATCAGAAAGATGGTATAAAACAGCACCTGGATGTTTTATCCGATATGGGATTAATAAGCAGGTTCGTGGGTATGCTTACTGACAGCAGAAGCTTTCTTTCCTTTCCGCGACATGAATATTTCAGAAGAATACTCTGCAATGTTTTTGGAGAAGAAATGGAGAGTGGTGAATTACCGAATGATATTGAATGGACGGGAAAAGTGATACAAGACATTTGTTATAATAATACGAAAGTGTATTTTGGTTGGTAGATTGAATCGTGAATCATACAACGTATAAAAGGCATAGAAGGGAAGCACAGATTATTGACCCGTATGCTTTGCAGTTCTTGTATGGTTAAATAAAGTACCATAGTAAGCTTATAACTTCAATAATACGACGAATGTACACTTCGTGACAAATGCCTTCATAAACTAACAATAATCCTTCAAATGAAATACGCTCACGTTTCCATTTTCCTGCTTACGCTGATTCTTATTTTTTGCAAAACAAATGCCCAAAACACGATCGCCGGTTTTGTGTTTGAGGACATCAATCAAAATGGTATAAAAGACAAAAATGAAGCCGGTATAAAATCGGTCGCCGTTTCCAACCAGGTGGATGTAGTAACAACCGGTAACGATGGTTCATTTAGTTTACCAGGTGCGAATGGTTTTGGCATTGTGTTCATCACATTGCCTGATGGATACAAAAGCGTTGATACTTTCTGGAAAACCATTGACTCAACAAAAAAAGGAGCACCAATTAATTTTTCCCTGGTAAGATCAAAACCTGTCTCATCGTTCACATTTGTTCATGCATCCGATACGCATATCAGCCCTGCCAGCATCGACCGCATGAAAAAGCTGGAGCACATAACCGATTCGGTTAAACCGGACATGATGATCATAACAGGTGATCTCGTGAAAGATGCGCTGCGTGTACCCGAATCGACAGCACGAAGTTTATATGAATTGTTTAAGGCTGAAAAAACAAACATAAATACAAACGTATGGCTCGTGCCCGGCAATCATGAAATATTCGGCATTGAAAGGCATCTTTCATTGGTAAGCAGCAGCAATCCATTGTATGGAAGAAAAATGTATCGCTATTACTTTGGGCCTGATTATTATTCATTCAATTTTGGCGGTGTTCACTTTATTGCACTGAACAGTCTTGACTTTGAAGATCTGTGGTACTATGGTAAAATAGATTCAACCCAACTGGAATGGCTCAAACGGGATATTTCATTCGTTGATCCCAAAACCCCGATCATTACTTTTCAGCATGTGCCTTTTTATTCAGGCGGATTGAGCATACAAAATTATGAAGGCAACGGTCCTGCACGGACGATTGAACTGGAGAAAGGCGTTATTCAATACCGGCATGTGGTATCCAATGCACAGGATGTACTTGCCATTCTTAGAAATCACAACTATCCCCTGGCGTTAGCCGGTCATCATCATTTTCAGCAAAAATTTTCTTTTGCGGGCATGCCAACAAGGTTTGAACAAACTGCCGCTGTTATTGGGCCGTCAGAAGAAGGAGAATTGAAAATGCCATCCGGCATTATGGTTTATTCTGTGAAAGATGGAAAGATCGATGAAGGAAAATTTATTCCCCTGGACAAATAATTTCCAATGATTAAAAAAATTCTGTCTTTTCTTGGTATTGCTTTATTTCTTCTTATTGCCGTTATCTTGTTCAAAACTTTCACTGCAAAGCGATGGCCTGTCAGGGCGACGCACATTGATCTTCAGCCGTTACCGGATTCTGCATTACGGCATTTAAGCCAGGCCGTTCAAATAGCAACTATTTCAACAAGCGATACTTCTTCAATCGACACTGCAGCATTTAAAGCATTTGATTATTTTATTGATAAGGCTTACCCGCTTATTCATCAGCAATTAACCAAAACAAAAATTGACAGCTTCAATTATATTTTTGAATGGAAGGGGCAAAATCAATCATTGGCACCTATCATATTGATGGGACATTATGATGTCGTACCTGTTGAGAAAGCGGTGGCGGACAAATGGATAGAATCGCCCTTTAGTGGAAAGATAACCGACAGTTGCGTATGGGGTCGCGGTTCAGCAGATGACAAATGCGGTGTGATCTCTATTCTTGAAGCAACGGAGGCAATGCTTCGGAAAAATTATTTACCACAACGCACGATGCTGCTCTGCTTTGGACATGACGAAGAAATAAGCGGCCGCGGTGCAAGAGCCATAACAAAATACTTACAGGAGAAAAATATAAAACCGGAAATGGTATTGGATGAAGGGGGAGAAATTACTGAAGAAAAAATAAAGGACGTAAAGCGACCGATTGCCGTAATCGGTATTGCTGAAAAAGGATATGCCTCGTTCGAGTTGTCTGTGCAGAAGGAAGGTGGACACTCTTCCAAACCGGATAAAGAAACAGCGATTGACATATTGGTATCGGCCTTGTATAAACTAAGAACAAAAGAACCGCCATCCAGGATAACACCGCCGGTAAAAGAGTTTCTACACCGGATTGGTTCTTCTTCCGATATTTTTATAAACCGCATGGCTTCATCAAACATGTGGGCGTTTGAAAGCATTACGAAAAATATTTTATCGGCCAAGCCGGAAGGAAATGCCATGATCCATACAACGATCGTTCCGACAATAATAGAGAGTGGTATAAAAGATAATGTAGTGCCCTCTGTTGCAAAAGCGATTATTAACAGCAGGATACTGACGGACGAGAATTCAAAAACGGTTGAAGATTATATCCGGAAAACGATTAATGATAACCGGGTACAGGTAAAACGTGTCACCAGTCTTGATTCAGACCCATCACCTGCTACAGATATTCAATCACCTGCATTCAAGCGAATAGAAAGCGCAGTTTATAAAACAATACCCAATGTTATTCCCGCACCCTATCTTATGATTGGCGCAACCGATTCGCGCTATTACCGGCACATTTCAAATGGGGTTGTAAATTTCCTGCCGATGACAGACAGCAAGGGCTTTCATGGAATAAATGAACGATTACCCATACGCGATTTTCAGCGCTGTATTCATTTTTTTATGACGATCATTGAAGAAACAAACCAGGAATTCAGATAGTTTCTTTTAACCAAAGATCGAAAAAATTAAATGTCCAATATCCCGAAAATTAATATTGTTCTACCCGCGAACCTTCAGCATCGGCTTCACTTGTTGCATCGTGCCGTTCTGCAACCGCGCATAATAAGCTCCTGAAGGTAATCCTCTGTTATCAAAAGTAATTGTATAATTACCCAGCGTATAATTGCTGTCAACCGGTGTGCGCACGACCCTTCCCAACGCATCAATGATCTGGATGAGTGTGTGTCCGCCTTTAGTTGTAAAACGAATGGTGACCGTATCGGATTCTGTAAATGGATTGGGATACATGGATATCAGGTTGTCACCCGCGTTTTGATTCGGATCTGTTGGTTTACCGGTACAGCTTGCATCATTGATAACAGGTAAACTTTGGAAATTTTTGAATAAGATAGTCTCAAGATCAGTTGGCGTTACACAAAACCATTTTTCCAACACAGAAGCATACACGCTTCTGAAATCATATTGAAAAGGGATATTGTCATTCACATTCGCACCTGCAGGCATTGAGGGATTGTTGCCTGTAATGCCCGGCATTACATTTTTACCAAATAATAACATCGGCGCAGCTGCGCCATGGTCAGTCCCCATACTGCCGTTTGATTTAATTCTTCTTCCAAACTCAGAAAAGGTCATACCAATCACTCTTTCTTCAATAGCCAGGTACTTACAGTCATCCATGAACGCTTTTACCGCAGATGAAAGCTCGCTTAATAAATTTGCATGATTGCCAGTTGTTGTATCAGAAGCCTCGGTTTGGTTAGAATGCGTATCAAACTGATCCATACCTACCATATATATCCTTGTCTTTAGTCCTCCACCGATCAACCTGGCTACTATTTTTAATTGTGCAGCCAAATCATTATCAGGATAAGCCGTTTGCTGTGTTACCAAACCGGCTGCCTCTTTAATACGAACCGCATATTTATCTGTCAACTCTGCAATCTTACGGATATAAGCAAGTTCATGACCGGCCGGTGTATTGGGCACAGGGTCTTCTATTCCATTTAAAAGATTATAAAAACTGGTCGGATCCGTAATTGTCATTCCCATGTTTATATTCGGTCCCTGCAGGGCAAGCGAACTTATCCGTCCGATTTGAATTGCCAACGGATCGGGCATTGTATCATTTGGATATCCAACAGGATAATTGGGATACTCATTTGAGAGATAACGACCGGTCCAACCTGTTGTTATATTTTTATCCGCATCAGAACCACTCATCCATATATCGGCAGCGCGAAAGTGAGAAAAGTTGGGATCAGGATAACCTACTGCCTGCACCACATTGAGTTTACCGTCATTATACAACGTTTGCATTCCTGTCATTTTCGGATGCAATCCCGTTTGTGCATACCCGTTAAGCTTCAGAATTTTGGCTTCAGGTATCGCGATATTTGTTCTGGCATTATAATATCCGCTATAATTGGAGACAGGGATCACCATATTGAGACCATCATTGCCACCGCTTAACTGAATGATGACAAGAGCATGGTCCGTATCCACTGCCGGGTTCATAAGTGCCCGTAACAACGGCGAATCGCTATTGAATGCCTTTACTGAATAACCATCTACAATGGCAGGGAATATAGCTGCGGCAGGCACTGAGTTACGGAGAAAATCTCTTCTTTTCATAAGGATATTTTTATATTAAACAGCCGAAGTGTTTCTCTTATGGTTAGGTTATAAATTAAATGTCATTTATTATGATAATTGGTACTCAGCCATATCCATCAAATATTGGTAAAGACCTTTCAATCTCGTGTTTATTACATTGAGAACGGTCGGATCAGTTGGTGTTGCCAGGTATGCATTCCAGGCATTCGTCCAATAATAATCGGAGGTCTGGTTACTTAACAGGATTTGCTGTTTAATCATTTGTTTTGTTGTATCGGAAATGGGCATACGATAAATCAATGTAACAGCATCATTCACTAAAGCATTAGGATCTGATGGGTTGGATAATTTCTTTGTGAACTCGAGCGCATCAATTTTAACGGTGACCTCGCCCTGTGTAAATCCGAATGCAATCATCGCATCCGTAAACTGGTTACGTTTGGGCAGCGTATCTGAATTAATCCATATTTCGTGAAACTGCGGCGCCTGGTAATACGCTTGCCATCCCGATACATCAGGAGGATCACCAATATCCTGGTTCATTTCCGACATCCAGCCCACCAAACCATCCCACGTATTATAAGCGTCCTGGTATGCCGCTGTTTTGTCGGGAAACACAACACCGAATTCACGCATACAGCCTATTACGTGATCAACAGGAGGTTTTATCAAACAGCTTTGATTCAATACGTCAAAGAAATGTTCACTCTTGAATAAAGCAGATAGTACCGGCTTAATATCAAAATTATTCTCACGCAGTATCTGTGCCAGCGGCTGTATAACATTCGCTTCATCACCCGCATCGATATCATAATATACAAACCAGCGATAAAGTTTACGGCAGATATATTCTGAAACATTGCTTTTTTGAAACAGCATCGTGATCAGATCATCAGTTTCCAATGCACCGTTCGCTCCGGTTCTTCCCGTAATCGTTGTACCTCCATAAAAAGATGAAAATTGTTTATCGGAAGTATCGTGTTTCGTATCATCAAAATAAACAGCGAATGTTGTTTCATTGATTGTCCACCCTGTTAATATTTTTGCGGCTGTTTGTACATCACCCTCCGTATAAGGGCCGATATTAGTTACGGGATCTTTTCCAATAGTAAATAATTCCTGTAACTCGCGGCCATAGTTTTCGTCGGGTGCATCCTTTTCATTCAGGTATCCGTTCAAGAAAATCAACATGCCGCCGTCAATGGTTACATCTTTTATTAATTGTTTAAAATTGCCAAGGCAACTTTTGCGAAGCAGATCGTTGTGTTTATATACAAAGTGAGATGTGCCGATAGTTCCAACCTGTGTACCGAAATGATTTGCCCAGAATAAAGTAAGCTTTTCACGAATGCTTCTATCCTGGTTCAGCATTATGCCTGTCCACCATTTTTTAAATGACCTGTTCCTCGCATCATTCAGATCATCATTATCGGCAACAGGATTGTTGATCCATGTTTGTCCTGCAGCGACTGCCGCATCTGCTACGTCGCCACTATAGTCATTTACCGGTGGTGCGGGTAATGAAACTGACGGATTCAACAATTCATCAACAGCCTGTGACATTGAGCGCGATAAAAAATAATCAATGTCTGCTTTTGCAGCTCCAAACATCGTTCTTTTTAAAAGGTGCGTTACCTCGTTGATTGTCCACTGCCCGGAATATGGTATCAATCCTGATTCGGTGCGGAAAGGCTTTGGGGAAGCTTTTTGCTGACGGTTTTCCTTTTTTCTCCTGGCCGTCAGGAATTCTCTTCTATCCATAGTTTCGGTTTAGGTTAACAGAGGTATCAGATTTTGTCGGCATAAACCATCAAATATTAAACCCAAACACAAAAATGGGGGTAGGAATTTTACATGGACTTATACCCGGAATTACCAGTGCTTTTCCTTTGAGAGCAAACAACGGGAAGCTTAAAAGGCTGTGGTTGAGTCATCTTTATGAAATGTTCTTTCAATACAAATTCCACTCAACAATCGCTGTAGCTAACGTGGATGTTCATTTGTCAACTTTCGAACACCAAATTGATACTTTCTCCTTTAAAATCTCAGGGGCAACCTGACATGGAAATTTTTCAATGGGATATACACAAACACATAGCTCGCCTTATATCAAAGGTTTGTATGATCATAATGTTGGTAACCTGTCTTTTTATATAAGCTGGTGAATAATTTAATAAAAAAGCCATCTGCAAAAGCAAATGGCTTTGAAGTGTATGGCAAATGGAATGTGAAGAAAAACATTTTATCTCGTCAATACCATTTTGCGCACCATACTGAAACCGCCCGATGTTAACTTATAATAATATACTCCCGCAGCAAACCGGGAGCCATCCCACTCCGCCTGGTAACTGCCTGCATTCAATTGACTATTTACCGGTGTAGCAATTCTTCTTCCCGCCACATCAAATATTTCAAGTTTCGTCTGGTCATAAGTTTTCACATCCGATCCAACAATAAACCGGATTGTTGTTTTTGTTGCAAATGGATCAGGGTAATTTTGCGACAAGGAGTATACAAGATTTTGTTGTGGTATTGCGGGTACATCGTTTACTTCTCTTGCAGCAGCGCCCGCCGGCGTATATTTTATTGTTGTAAAATCCCAATGACTTGTTTTTCCTGTAGACGCTCCCGCAACATATACATTGCCGTTAGCATCGAGTGCAATTTTGTTACCCACATCAGCACTGTCTTTTGGACCATCATACGTTTTTACCCATTGCTGTGCGCCACCCGGATTATATTTAATGGTAGTCATATCCCATGAAGGGCTCACGCCATTTGTCCAACCGGTAACATACACGTTGCCTGATTTGTCTACAACGATATCATTTGCCTCGTCGTTATCGTTAGCCGTTCCATTAAATCTCGCTGTCCATTGCTTTACACCAGCAGCATTATATTTTATCGTGAGATAATCGGCGTTGTATGTATTGGATGCCTTCTGGTCAGAACCGGTAACATAAACATTGCCCGCAAGATCGACGTCAATAGCAAAAGCAAGATCACCGCCATTGCCCGGTCCGTTATATAAAGCTGCCCATTGCTGAACACCATTGGTATTGTATTTCACTGTGCCAAAGTCCAGTCCAACATTTGTTGCATATCCTGTTACGTATACATTGCCCGCATTGTCCACAGCCAGGTCAGTAGCACGATCCGGCTCACTGGCAGGGCCATTATATCTCGCTGTCCAGAGTTGAGTACCGCCCGTGTTATATTTTATGGTGAGATAATCTTGTTCCCCCAACGGATCTTTGCCTGCGAAACTGGTACCCGTAACATAAATGTTTCCCAATGGATCGAGGCCAATCGCAATTGCTTCATCATCCTGGTTGGCTGGTCCATTATATGTTTTAAACCATTGTTGGGTACCACCGGAATTGTATTTTACAGTGAGGTAATCTTTTTTTGTGTAGGCCCCGTTTCTTACTGTTGTATAACCTGTAATGAATACGTTTCCTGATCCATCTACTTTAATCGCATTGCCAGCATCGTTGCGTTGTATCCCTCCATCGTATCGGGCGGCCCATAGCTGGCTTCCCTGCGGATTATACTTCACCGTGGTCGCATCGTTGTCAATAAAGTATCCCGTAAGTTTATCACTATATCCCGTTACATATACATTACCTGCATTGTCAACGAATACCGATGCGGGCACATCACTGCCATTGCCGGGACCGTTATACTTCGCCAACCATTGCTGTACGCCATTGGTATTGTATTTTATGGTGACATAATCATTATCACTAGCGGAGCCAAATGCATAGCCGGTTACATAAACGTTGCCGGCGTTATCCGCAACCATACCGGTAATCGCATCCATGCCATTGCCTGTACCATTATACCGTGCGGGCCATTGAGCAAATAAAACAATTGAAGAATTAATGGTGGATAGTAGAACTACGAGTAGAAGTTTTTTCATAAACAGCGGCTTTATAAGTTATTCGTAAAATCTGGTTAAGAGGTTGCTTGCTCAAGATATTTTTAAACGCAACACCGGAGAATTTACAAGGGGTAAGAGAGGAAAATGCCGGTTCAAAATTCAGTGAAACAATTACAAACCGGAGTAACCTTGTTACCGAAGCATTTTAAAATAAAGCTGAATCATTCGAATTGACATCTTAACTAAAAGTTACCGATTATTCTGATAGCAGGCAAAAGAATAATTAATAAGAAGAATTCAAATATGTTTTGGGAAGTATTTCATTGATAATTATATCCTGCATTAATGCAGGTTCCGTATCCGGTATTGTATGTCCCGATTGCTCAAACCAAAATAATTGCTTTTTGGGCGCTATTACTTTAGTATAGTACTCTTCGGTAATAGCAAAATAAGTTTGGTAATCTTTCCTGCCTGTAAAAAAGTATACAGGACATTTAATTTCCGGAACTTTTTCAAACAGGTTTATCGATGATGCTTCATTAAATACTGTGAGCCACGTTGAAGCCCAGCTCAAAACAAATTGTTTTGGGAAAGAAATATTCAGCAGCCGCTGTCCACTAAACGCAAGCAACCATTTCCTGAGATAATATAATTGCTCACCATTTTCAAAAGGAATTCTAACATCCGAAAGCTCGTTTATCTCTTTCTTCTTACCTCTTTTCACAGCCTTTTCCTTCAACATGTTTAAAGCGACCCGTTCACTTTCCAATTGATTGATCATTGGGCTTATGGCAATGTACGCATATAATAATCCGGGATATTTATCTGCAATGTAAAAACCAAGTGCAGTGCCCCAGGAATGTCCAACCAGGTAAAGCTTTTTGTAATGAAACTGCGCCAGCAGTGAATCAATAATATCATGCGTGTCTTGCTGGAACAGATGTAATGTTAGTGGCTGATCCGACTTGTTCAGGCTTAACGTCTTTCCTGTTTCCCGCTGATCCCATTGTACAACAATAAACTTCTTTTGCAGTTCCTTTGTGAATTTATCTGCCTTATTCATAACAGAACCGCCGGGACCTCCATGCAACCAGAGCAACAGCGGTTTATTTACATCTTCTCCTTTTACGCTTACCCATTGATTAATCCCGTTAATTTTTATTGCATAAGATACATCGATCGGCTGTGCCTGTATTTTGAAATAACAGGCAATCACGATAATAATAAGCACGAGAAATTTCATCACTGTTATTGTTTATTTCTTAATTCTTTTCAATTCATAATGTTCGCCTTCATCATCGGCAACAATCGTATCAAACTTTCCATCCGGCCCTTCTTTAAATTCAAACTCTGCTTCCATAATTTTCAAAAACAAATGATGATCATTGGAAGGATAGATAGTTGTTTGTGGTAAACTAACCGTCGGCGATTCTACTTTCAACTTGCCATTTACCAGTGTAATGATTGCTTTCAATCGCCCGTCATATTCGCCCGTAAACTTCTGCAATTGTTCCGTAGTTAATTTTGCTGTTTCACGATACGGTCTGTAACCCTCCCATTCCCAGGGAATAGTAATGCCCGCCAGTTTCTCCACCAGTTCTTTAAAAATACTTTCGCCATTGGAACTGTTTGTCATAATAACATAAGCAACTTTCATTTCGGGAAAGCCGATGACGTAGTGCGTCCATCCATCAAGATGTCCTTCTTTAAAAAAAGCCTTACCATAATTTGTATTGAACAAGCCCCAGCCCAATCCATACGATAACCCGATCTTTCTATACTCCGCCAGGCTATCTTTTTCAACCGGGGGAAAAACCCAATTGCTGTATTTGATGGCAATTTGTGGTGACAGCATTTCATTTTTTGCTTTTGCCGATACCCTTTTTCCCTGCAACACTGCGGCCACAAAACGGGTATAATCTGCAATTGTAGTTTCCATAGAACCTGCGGCGTGCGCATCTGTTCTTTTATTTTTGGTAACAGTATCCTCATTCAGATTATGCCCCCATGCATAATCTGTTTCAAAAGATTTTTGCCAAATAAAACTGGTGCGGCGCATGCCAAATGGTTTGAAAATATTTTGCTGCGCTAATTCTTCAAGTTTCTTTCCCGTTATTATTTCAATTACCATCTGCAATAATTCAATACCTTCTCCGGAATAAGAATAAAACTGGCCCGGTGTAAAAAATATTTCCAGTTTCTTATTGTTATGCGGGTTATTATATTCTCTCCAGTTTGGAAAACCCGTTGTATGACCCAGGCAATGGCGGGCGGTGATCAATTTCCATCGCTCATCACCGGCAAGGTCTTTATAGTTATTGTATTCAGGCAATGGTTTGGGAAGATATTTATATAACGGCTTATCCAGGTCGATTACGCCTTTATCCACCAATTGCATCACAAGGTATGCAAACAATGATTTTGCCAAAGAGGCAGCATAGAAACAGGTGGCTGTATCCAGTTTTTGATTCTGTGGTTTGTTTTTGTATCCATAGGTTTTAATATAAGCCGGCTTATTATCGTTCACAATTCCCAGGCAAAGGCCGGTTACTTCGCCCTTCTCCATTAAACCGTTAACAAGATGATCGATAGAAGAAACGGAAACGATATGTCCATCCGGCCGTTTTACCTGGCTTTGACCGGAAAAATAAATGAACATAAATAGGCTGACGATTGAAAAACGTGCAGTATGCATAACCCGGTTTTTAAAATTTTTCTGTAACGCTTAAACGAAATGATTGAGATCCAAAACTCTTTATTAACAGGGAAATGAACGCAGGCAACAACTCTCAAATCCGGATTTGAGAACGATTTTACCATAAATGAATAAGTGATTAGCCCAGGGCAAGTGCGGTTTTCCTGAATTCTGAAGGTGATTGCCCGGTCAATTCTTTAAAGGTGCGTTGAAAAGTGGCCTGCGAATTAAACCCGCATTCAAAAGCGATACCGGCAATCGTAAGATTATTCATGTCGGGGTTTAGTATTCTTTCTTTGAATTCGTTCACACGATAACCATTCACAAACTCATTAAAGCTTTTTTGTAAATGCTGATTGAGTACTGCTGAGATAATTCTCGGAGTAATACCTGTGTGCTCTGACAATACGGCAAGGTTAAGGCTGGGATTGAGAAAAATTTTATCGTCGCCCATTGCCTTTAACAAAGAACCTATAACCTTGTCGGCCAATTGAGAAGATATTGAGCTTGCAGCATTTATTTTCTTATCAGCTACTATTTGTCTTTGCGATATGATATACCCTTTTATGCCCAGCCAGTAGATCAGAATTGCCATGGGTATATAAATCGGGTACCAGTCAAATGTATCCAGGATTTTGTCTGTGAATTGCGGAATAACGTATGGAACAAGGTATACGAACCATACAGATTGAAAAATTATAAATGCAAGCACAAATTGCCGCAGCCATCTATAATTGTCCGTTTGCCCGTTTAAATTTCCATTGAGTTTTGTTTTATATGCCTTTAAATATTTCCATGATAGCCAGACATAAATTGTTATGGACGACCACCGGGGTATATCTGCATATACATTATACGTATCAATAAAAATTCCCCAGGGACCTGGTTTGCCTCTTATTAACCCGGTAAAGTAACCGATGATATAAATAATAACCGTTAGTGATGGGACAAGATCAACAAGTACAGGATAAAAATGAATACGTTGTTTTTTCGTGATTTTAAAAGATGGATCGAGCACCGATTGCACATAAAACCAAAGCAAAGGCCCGAAAGGCATAACGACCACCAATGGAATAATATCAGCCGTTAAACGGAGAAACGATGAGCCGAACCAATTTTCATAATTGCCGTATAAATTAAAGCACGCCAGTGTGATCAGGAAAATGAGCAGGCTCAATACCGAGTTGGAATACCTGTTCTTCTTGGAAAAAAATAATAAACTGCTGACGATAAATCCCTGGATGGATCCTAATAAAAGAATTGTTTTAAAAGCGCCGGATAAAGTAATTGTAAGCATGTCGGATCGGGATTATAACAGTAGTACACCTAAGTTAAGTCAACCGGCGAAGAAGAGGAATTAAGAAATCATAAAAAAAAGAAAAAGTGATGTAGAAATGCTACATCACTTTTTATGATAATGTTGGAAAATTTATCAGTTGATGTTCTCAATAATACCTGCAATGCCCTGTCCGCCTCCCACACAAGCCGTCACCATTCCGTATTTTTTATTCAGCCGCTTCATGTCGTAAAGATTTTGAATGGTCAATTTACAACCGGTACAACCCAGTGGATGACCAAGTGCGATCGCGCCGCCATTAATATTTACAGTATCGGGGTTTAATCCTGCTTCGCGGATGACAGCGATTGCCTGCGAAGCAAAAGCTTCGTTCAGCTCTATCAAATCAATCTGCGACAAATTCATTCCAACCTGTTTCAGCGTTTTTGGTATAGCCGCAACCGGACCGATACCCATAATACGGGGATGCACACCCGCAGATGCACAGGCAACAAGCCGGCCGATCGGTTTTAATCCCAATTCGTTCATCATCTTCTCACCCATTACAATAACAAATGCTGCACCGTCACTTGTTTGCGATGAATTACCGGCGGTAACAGAACCACCGGCAGCAAAGGCAGGTTTCAATTTTGCCAATGCCTCCATAGATGTATCTGCACGTGGACCTTCATCTGTATCCACTACATAACTTTTTTTCTGCTTTTTCCCTTTCGGATCAACAAATACCTCTTCAACCGTGACAGGTAGTATGCCGTTTTTAAAATAACCGTTCTTTATTGCATTGATCGCTTTCTGATGCGAGTTGTAGGAAAACTCGTCCTGTTGTTCGCGGTTCACGTTGAATTCCTTTGCAACAGCCTCTGCTGTCAATCCCATGCTTAAATAATAATCCGGATCTTCTTTGGCAATAGAATACGCAGGCACCGTTTTCCATCCTGCTGTTGGTACAAGACTCATGCTTTCCGTACCACCCGCGACAATACAATCGGCCATGCCCATACGAATTTTTGCAGTGGCAATGGAAATCGTTTCAATACCACTGGCACAATAACGATTCACCACCATACCCGGCACATCAAAACCCAATGCCCGCGCAGCGATGATTCGTCCTACCTGCAATCCTTGTTCCGCTTCCGGTACCGCATTTCCAACAATTACATCGTCCACTCTTTTTGCATCCAGCTGCGGCACGGATGCCATCAATCCTTTGATCACATCCACAGCGAGATCATCGGGGCGATAAAAACGAAAGCCGCCGCGCTTTGCTTTCCCTACTGCGCTGCGATAACCGGCGATAATGTATGCTTCCTGCATAATAAAATGTTTTATAGGTTAACTTATTAGTTGTTTCAGTTACCGATATTGTTTTAATATTCCATACAGCATTGCACAAATCAAACCCCCGACTGCGGTATAAAACAAGTAGGAACCATTTTTCCTCGACGATTCGTTATAAGTGAAATACTCTTTATTCGTGTAACGGCTCTTTGTCTTTGAAAATGTATACCGGTAGCCCATATAGATTCCCAAAAGGCCGAGGACCGTTACCCACCCCACTATAAGACCCAATGTGCTGGCGTCTCTCCCCGCTGCTAATAGTTTATCTTCCTTCTGTACCAACTGCCATTTCCTTTCATTTATATCGGCGGGCAAAATGTTACGCTTTGAAAGTTCCACCTCAACAGTCTTAAGCATATCCGGACTCCATTCATCAAACTCATAAGCCATTTTGAGCAATTCGTCGTTGGTTTTGATTCCGACTATTTCGTCAAATTTGTTCATGGTTTTATATTAAAAATCAAGTTTACCGGAACCACTTGGTTGTTTATGCAACTTTCTAGATCAAAATTAATAAATTGCTTTCAATTTGTATTTTTGTAAAAACTGAGGGATGGGCAATACATTAACAATCAATCTGCGGAACAAAAAAGCCAGGAAGGTTCTCCAAAGCCTTGAAGAATTGAAGCTGATAGACATAATTTATGATAGTACAGTTAACTGGACTCCCAAAAAAAAGAAACAGGCAAAGGATATTCTGAACGCATATAAAACTGCAAGGCTTGCTGAGGTCGGAAAAGTTAAATTAAAATCGGCTCAATCTCTGTTGAATGAGCTTTGAAATTTTAAGAACAGAAGAATTTTCCCGCCATTTCAAACAATTGGCTAAAAAATATCCGTCCGTTAAAACAGATTATGCTTCGTTATTGGAATCGCTGGAGCAAAACCCGCTGCAAGGCACACCATTAGGCAAAGACTGTTATAAGATCCGAAGGAGGATCAGTTCAAAAAACACAGGTAAAAGTGGGGGAGCAAGAGTAATAACATATGTCAAAATTCTAAAAAAAAGGATAACTCTGCTCGATATCTACGATAAGTCCGAAAAGGATTCGTTGACCGAAAAAGAATTAATGGCATTGCTGAAAAAAGCGGAATGATCTATGTACAAACTACTTCGCAGTATCCTCTTCTTATTTCCGACCGAATCGGTGCATTATTTCTCCATGAACTGCCTGAAGATTTTGTGCAGTGTTCCGCTGATACGGGCACTTATCTCATGGATCTTTATTCCCAACAATAAAAAGTTATCAAAGAAGCAGGTCGGTCTGAATTTTAAAAATCCCATCGGTCTTGGTGCGGGTTTTGACAAAAATGCGCGTTATCTGAGAGAACTGGAAAGTTTGGGTTTTGGATTTGTAGAAATAGGCACGGTGACCCCATTGCCACAAGCCGGAAATGATCAACCGCGCCTGTTCCGTTTACCAAAAGATAAAGCGCTCGTCAACCGGATGGGTTTCAATAATGACGGTGTAAAAGTGATTGCAGAGCGGTTACGACAATGGTCAATAAAGAATGGTCATTCAGAAGACGGCCATTCACGTCTCACCTCCCACGTCCCGCGTTTCATCATTGGCGGCAACATCGGCAAAAAC
>Ga0207648_10000495_pt1 | contig 43912 bp, 36 predicted proteins | sample KBSMisM32_FD_184310 | JGI IMG/M metagenome (GOLD analysis project Ga0207648, IMG submission 184310) | Miscanthus rhizosphere microbial communities from Kellogg Biological Station, Michigan, USA - KBS Miscanthus M3-2 (SPAdes) (version 2) | ecosystem: Host-associated > Plants > Roots >... | reverse complement strand
TCCAGGCGATGCTGATCTCCGATCCCGGCGAAAACTGCCAAACATACACCATGTCAATATTCCACGCATTATAGTTTTGATTGTTATCACGATTAAAATGAGACGATGTTAAAGTGGCCAATGTGCCATTTTGTGCCAGGTCATAATATTGCAGCACATTCAACTTTGACCAGTAGTGGCGCAACCTGAAGGTAATACCCATATCACTGGTGAAAGTGTATTTAAAGTTGAATATGTTTTGAATTGTATGCACGTTGCGTTGGGCAAAGATCGGGTTATTGCTTACGCTATCGACTGTTTCATACCCGGTATAATGCATGTAAGGACTGTATGTAACGTCTTGCCCGAATGAGAATTTATTGCTGACGCGAAGATTATAGAAGGCTTCGGCATCGGTTCCCTGCCTGCCTGGGGTAGTGTAAATACGGTGGAACAAGCTTATGCCACCAAATAATCGCTTGGCTTGGTTGGTAAATAAATTCAGGCCCATCATATAGCTTTCGGGAACACGGAAAACACGACCCACCACGCGAGGCTCATAAAAATCATTGGCTTCTCCGGTGTGCTGTAGTCTGAAGTTAAAGCCCCAAAAGTTTTTCAGATTGGCATAGCCACCTATTGTTTGATTTAAGTTTTGATAGGCCGACGGTTCATACCTGCGCGAATAGTATACATTTGAAAACACACCCCACTGGGTAAAGTATTTTTTTGGTTTGTAATTAGCGTATTGCAGGTTAATGTTATGGTCGAAATAGTTATTGTATAACAGAATGCCCAGGTCATTCGGATTATACTTGCTGTCGACCAGGTCTTCAACCACATTCCATGTAAAATTGCCTAATGTTTTACCACCGTTTAGCTCATAGCTGAAGCCTGTGGTAGTTTTTTTGTTGGTGTAAAACAAGTTGCTCATCATGCCATAACCGCTCAGGTTGTAGGAGTTTTTCTTGTTGTTAAGATTAAAAACAAAACCGCCTACGTCGGCTGAATAATCCTTGCCAAACCGTTCCACATTGGTGTTGATGAGGGTTATAGCTGAGTTATTTTTCAGGTTTTGGTCCAACACAATAATGTTATAGTTAGTGACAGGTGATGTTTCGAACTGCCGCTTGTGACCAAGACTATCTTGTATTGTCGCATATGCGGGAGCGCTTACCGCATTAAACACACCAATGCCTAAACCATTGCCCAGGCGGCCGGACAGTTTGGTTGCATTATATAACCTGGTCTCAGTAGGATTTTTGATGACGGTTTCCCCGGGAGCGAGGTTGTCATATGCCCCGGAATAATTGATTGGCTGTCCGCCTACCCTGCGTGAATAGAAGATGTTTCCTTTATTGAAAAGCTCTGTACCTTCTGTAAAGAATGGCCGGTTTTCCTGGAATTTTACTTCGAATGGGGTAAGGTTCAGTATTTGGTTGTCTGATTGTACCTGTCCAAAATCGGGTATCAGGGTCATATCCAGCGTAAAACTTTCGTTGATGCCGTATTTCACATCCATTCCGCCATTGAAAGACGTTGTGGTATTGCTCAATCCGGGTGTATTATATGGATAGTGATTAACGTAAGTGGCAAAGTATGGATAGAATGCCAAACGCAACGGCGGAGTGATTTTTTGAATACCGTCAAGCTCCCCTTCCTGGTTCATCAAACCATTTTTCTTTGGGTCCAACTCATTCCAGAATAACTGGCGGTTTACACCCCTGCGCTCCCTTATAAATTGAAGCCCCCAGTTTTGTACATCTTTTTTGGCAAATCGCAGGGCAGAGTATGGTATTTTAAATTCTGCCGTCCAGCCTTTGTCATCTACGGTAACTTTGCTGTCCCAAACAGCGTTCCAGCTGGCATCTTCAATATTTCCGTTTTGATTGGGTGGTGTATATTTTGCGTCAAACTGAGCCCCGGCTGCGGTTGCATAAAAGCCCACACCATTTAGCCCGTCGTGATAGGTATCTAGCAGGATACCAAAAAAATCATCAGCCGCTACGTTATCCCTGGTGGTTAATTCGCGCGCTATTTTTTTTGAATCGGTTTCATACATCCGCGCAGCGACATAGATAGCAGTGTTATCATAAATGATCTTTACCTCGGTGCGTTCTTCATTTATTTCGTGGCGGCCGGCGGTGGGTTGGTATTCAACAAAATCGGTGGCAACGGGTACATTTTGCCAAGCCTCGTCATCTAAAACGCCATCAATTTTGGGAGTTTTTTCAGTCCGGGTGGCAGCATATTTTTTTACAAGTGTTTGTGAGTACGCGGTAAATGCGAAAAGAATAGAAAATAGCAGTGTAAAAATTAATTTCATTAATAAGGTATATGGCCATAAGATGTGAAAATAAGGCTTCGCGTTACAACCAGAATCGTTTAAATGCACTAATGGTGTTAATAGCATATATTTAATTGCGCTATTGCTTTGAGGCGCAGCAGATTTCATGAAATAGTCAGATAGAAAAAAATGCAAAAAACTTTATCTTGTAACATAAATCTTAAACCTATGAAAGCCCGTCCGATCAAATTTGCTGCTACTTTTTTATTATCGTTCTCGACTATTTTTAGTTCCGCGCAATCGGTTATTATACCTAATGGTACAAGGTTACCGCAGGACAGCATCGTCAAAAATCAATTGATCAATTCACTAAATGAATTCCTTGCTCAAAAGGAACAACCGGCCAAAGAGAATCCATTTGTTTTGAAAGAACGGCTGCCCGAAACTTCTGCTCTTCTGGATGAGATGAAAGGCATAGAACGGAGTCCAAAAACGAATGATTTTTTTAAACCATACCTGGTGAGTGCCATAAAGTTGGATGACCGCCATTTTATGGTCCAATTATCCTACCTGGGAGTTAACGACAATACACCGATATTACAGGCTATGTTTACACTGATAGTAGAAAAACAGGGGAATCAATTTTATTTTTCCTCTCCTCTTAAACAAAACACGGTATCATGGAGATCAAAGAAGATCAAAAATATCACCTGTTTTTACAAAGACACACTTAATGATGAAGATGTGAAAGCCTATTGTGCGGCATCGGTGTTTTATGACAAAAAGCTTAAGGTGGATGTTTTGCCTACGCTGGTTTATTATTGTGACGATTTTCCCGAAGCTTTGCAAATAACAGGTGTAAACTACCATGCACGTTACAATGGCATAAAAGATAATCTGCTTACTGCTGACGAAAAGGGTATTCACCTGGTTATTAACGGATGGAACGCAGAAAAGCATCGTTTTGATCCACATGACATGTGGCACGACAAGTTGAGAATGGTGATGAATAATGATGTTATCAACCGCCCGGTTGATGAAGGCTGTGCCTATTTGTATGGCGGTAGCTGGGGTTATACGTGGCCGGAGATCGTCACCAAATTCAAAAAATATGCGGCGGATAACCCCAATGCCGACTGGCTGAATTTATATATCGACAGTAAAAATTTCGAAGAAGGTGAAAAACCATTGCGTGTACCATACATACTGAATGCATTGATCGCTCAGAGGATAGAAAAGGAAAAGGGATTCTCACAAGTGATGGAACTGCTGGCTTGCGGTAAGCGCGAAAAAGGGGATGAAAATTACTTTAAAGCACTGGAAAAAGTAAGCAGAATAACAAAGGCGAATTTTAACGCGTCGGTGTGGGAACTGATCAAATCGTCCAAATAAAAACGGAAAACCTCTTTTTGACTTTCAACGGAGCGGGAATTGCTTCAAAATCTTAACTTTGCATCCTCAATTTAAAGATTAAAGTATTTTATACTCATGTTTGAAAATCTTTCGGATAAACTCGACAGGGCGTTTAAGGTCCTGAAGGGACAAGGATCTATTACCGAGATCAACGTGGCCGAAACCATGAAGGAGATCCGCAAGGCCCTTCTGGATGCTGACGTTAACTATAAAACTGCCAAAACCTTTACCGATGAGGTAAGGCAAAAAGCAATTGGTCAGAACGTATTGACCTCTATTTCTCCTGGTCAGTTGCTCACCAAGATCATGAATGATGAGCTGACCGAACTGATGGGCGGCAGCACTTCTGATCTTAATTTCCCGGCTACGCCGACTGTGATCCTGATCGCAGGTTTGAATGGTGCAGGTAAAACCACCTTCAGCGGTAAACTGGCTAATTTTCTAAAATCACAGAAAAATAAAAAGCCATTGCTGGTTGCAGGCGACGTGTATCGTCCAGCGGCTATTGAACAGTTGAAAGTTTTGGGTGAGCAGATCGGCATTCCGGTTTATGCCAACCTGGAATCAAAAGACCCGATTGCAATTGCAAGAGAAGGTGTTGCACAGGCTAAGCAAAACGGCAATAACGTAGTGATTGTGGATACCGCTGGTCGTTTATCGATTGACGAGGCCATGATGAAGGAAATTGAGCAGGTAAAAGCAGCTGTAAATCCACACGAGATATTATTTGTGGTGGACTCCATGACTGGTCAGGATGCAGTGAATACGGCCAAAGTATTCAATGATCGCCTTGATTTCACCGGTGTGGTTTTAACCAAGCTGGATGGTGATACCCGTGGTGGTGCGGCGCTCTCGATCAAGTCGGTAGTGAATAAGCCGATTAAGTTCATCGGTACCGGCGAGAAGATGGAAGCACTGGATGTGTTCCACCCTGATCGTATGGCATCGCGTATCCTGGGCATGGGCGACGTGGTTTCGCTGGTTGAACGCGCGCAACAGCAGTTCGACGAAAAAGAAGCTGCCGAGCTGCAAAAGAAGATACGTAAAAACAAGTTTGACTTTAACGACTTCTACAGCCAGATACAGCAGATCAAGAAGATGGGTAACATGAAGGATCTGATGGGAATGATACCGGGCGTTGGCAAGATGATGAAGAACGTAGAGGTGGATGATGATGCTTTTAAAAACATCGAGTCGATCATCCTGTCGATGACACCTTATGAAAAAGAAAACCCGGATTCTATCAACCAAAGCCGTCGCAACCGTATTGCGAAAGGTTCAGGGACCGATTTGCAGGAAGTAAATCGTCTGATCAAACAGTTTGAGGATATGCGCAAGGTGATGAAACAGATGAGCAATCCTGCGGCTATGGCAAGCATGATGCGCAGAATGCCAAGATAAATGATTTCGGAATTCGGAAGGACGAATTCGGAATTTTGAATATATAAATAAAGAGCGGCTTTTGGCGCTCTTTTTTGTGAAGACACAATAGCATCATATTTACATCATGAAACTAACCTTATCACTAATTGCAATTACCATTTCAATTAACTTGCTGGCCCAGACCAAAAGCGTCACAAATGAAGACCAATCTTCAGGACTAAAAGAGAAGTACCATGTCTTAAAATCTAACAAGAACATAAAAGAAGGCCCATATGCTGCATATTCCATTTATGGAGATCAACTGGTTTGTGAGGGTCTTTATAAGAATAATCTAAAAGACAGCGTCTGGAATTACTACAATTTTCAGCACAAGCTGGCGGAATTTGGAAGTTACTCGAATGGCGAAAAAGTAGGTATTTGGAATGCCTTTGATTCAAAAGGCGGATTGCAGATACAATTTGATTATACCAACAAGAAGTTGTTAATTTATCATCGCACCAAATCAGATAGTGCTAGTCGCCAATTTTATGTTATTAACAGCAATGATACTGTGAAGACCTTTTTAGGGCGCGCTCCTATATTTCTTGATGGTGAGGCGAGATCTATGCAGCAATTGCTAATGGGTATTCATTATCCAAGATCTGCTAAGGAACATAACGTACAGGGGAAAGTGTTGGTTAGATTTATAATAGACTTGAATGGCAAAGCTTCAAATTTCAGGGTTAAGAAATCATTGGGTTATGGTTGTGATGAAGAAGCTTTAAAGGCAGTTAAGCGTGCATTTGACGGTGGGGATTGGCTTCCCGGTTTATTAAATGGAAATCCTGTTGTTGTAGACTATGAGGCACCGGTAAGTTTTACCCTTGAAACAGTGGATCGTTAATAAATCCGATTCGAAATATGCTAAAATAACCTTAGAGCGGCCCGGGCCGCTCTTTTTGTATAAATACTTTATCTTTAGCATTATCAATAATCAACTATGCGGAAGTACACCCTTTGCCTGTTTTCTTTTTGTTCTCTTTTTTGTTTCTCTGCCAAAGCTCAATCAGCCGGCGCGGTGATCGACGTACAACATTATACCTTTAACATCCAGCTGAATGATAAGAACGATACCATCAAAGGCCAGGCAGGAATCAACCTTAGATATCTGAAGGATGCCGGTTCATTCCACATTAACCTGGTAAACCAGAAAGCCGGTGGAAGGGGTATGTTGGTTAGTAGTGTAACAGAAAATGGTAAGTCCATATCGTTCCAGCAAAATGCCGACGATGTAATTATTTCTACAGACGGTAAAGCAGGAACCGAACATCAATACACCATTACCTATAGTGGCATCCCTGCTGATGGCTTGATCATTTCGAAAAATAAATTCGGGCACCGTACTTTTTTTGGAGACAACTGGCCTAATCGTGCGCATAACTGGCTGCCCTGCGTGGATGAGCCCGCTGATAAAGCGACTGTCGATTTTATAGTAACTGCTCCTGATCATTACCAGGTGGTATCGAACGGTTTAAAAATCGATGAGAAGACATTGCCTGATAATATGAAATTGACCCACTGGAGCGAGAAAGCGCAATGCCCTACCAAAGTAATGGTTATCGGCGTGGCTGAGTTTGCGATAGATCATACAGGCGACGTAAATAACATTCCGGTTTATAGCTATGTTTTCCCGGAGAATAAGGGTAAAGGGTTTACCAGCTATGCGGTAGCCAAAGAAATATTGGCGTACTATATAGGCAAAGTTGGTCCGTATGCTTTTGAGAAACTGGCCAATGTACAATCAAAAACTATATTCGGCGGGATGGAGAACTCGGGCTGTATCTTTTATTTTGAAGAATCAGTGGGCGACAGAGGCATTGAAGAATTGATGGCGCACGAGATTGCGCACCAATGGTTCGGCGATGCCGCAAGTGAAACAAAATTCAGTCATCTATGGCTTAGCGAAGGGTTTGCCACTTACATGACTAACGTTTACCTGGAGCATAAATACGGTGCAGATACTTTAAAGCAACGTCTTAAAGCCGACCGCGAGACCGTTTTTGATTTCGAGAAGAAAAGAAAAACGCCGGTGGTGGATACCACTGTTCATGATAATTATATGGTGTTGTTGAACGCCAATAGTTACCAGAAAGGTGGCTGGGTATTGCACATGCTGCACCGAAAGTTAGGTGAAGAAGCATACTGGAAGGGGATTCGGTCTTACTACACCAAATATAATGGCGGAAATGCGAACACCGATAATTTGCGCGCCGAACTGGAAAAAGCCAGTGGCCAAAATCTGGAGCAGTTTTTTAAGCAATGGATATATACTGCCGGGGCCCTTCACCTGAACATTAACTGGCATTACAACGCAATAAAAAAATCAGTCGATATAACGGTGACGCAAAAACAGGCAGTTGCATTTGATTTTCCGCTGGAAGTATCAGTTGCAGGCAAGTCACATATTCTATCCGTCAAAAATAAAACAAAAAGCTTGTCTATCCCGGTAAAAGCAAAGCCGTCAGCCATTTCGGTTGATCCGAATGTAAACTTACTGGCTGCATTTGAAGTAAAGGAAGCTATTCAATAGTTTGGTATAAATGCGATATTTCTGCATATTGTTTTGCAAGATAAAATAATTCAAAATAATATACTTTTACATAGGAATAAGCGTTATAACACTAAACCAATAAATCACAAGCAGATACCTCACCCTATAGATATCTGTAAGCCGTTAACCTTTAAACATATATAGCCATGATCAGGTCTTATCAATCCATTTATGTAGCGTCTTACAGATGGATATTCAGAAATTTCGGCCAGGGTAAATTGCCTCAATTCAAATCATTATTTAATGTGAGCTTTTTGTTGATCATTACTTTGACAACTGCAATGATTTTAGCCCAATTTGCATTACGATCAGGGTGGACAACGGGCGGTATGGCGGGTAATATTGTTCTTCTGTTTGGCGCGGTGTTTTTTATGCTGGCGAATTACCTGGTGCTTTTAAATAACCGTTGGCTAAAACGGTTAAATAATAATCTGGCCCATATCAGCAAACACAATATGAATGCTGTATCTATTGTTGTGCTGATCAATATCATCATTATTTGTAGCTTTATGCTGTTCACAGCAGTATAAATGAGCCTATCGAATATTGATTTTCAAACCATTAACTGGTCCGAAATTATAAAAACCATACATCCCGGCGAAAGAGGCGAAGCCACGTGGCAAACCCTGCAATTTCCCGGGTTGCGCATCAGGATAGTAAACTATTCGGCTGGTTACCTGGCTGACCATTGGTGCCAAAAAGGTCATATCGTGCATTGTCTGGAAGGTGAATTTGTAAGCGAATTGGAGAGCGGCGGGGAATTCACTTTAACTGCCGGTATGACCTATGTTGTTTCTGACGAGTTAAGCAGCCACCGCTCAGTTTCCAAAAATGGCGTCAAACTGCTCATCATAGATGGTGATTTTTTAAAGTAAGCCTTACCAAAGGAATCGCGTTGATTTCCGCCCCTCACAAAAATTCTATATCTTTCCCGTAGAATAAACTTTATCCATTGTGTTAGTTAAAACTTTTGGGAGTGCGGTATATGGTATCGAGGCGATTACCATAACCATCGAAGTAAATATAAGCGGCGGGGCCAAGCCATTCTATTTGATTGTTGGCCTGCCGGACAATGCCGTGCGTGAATCTATGCAGCGTATTGAAGCCGCTTTGCAAACCAATAATTTCCGTATGCCCCGGCAAAAAATAATCGTGAATATGGCCCCGGCGGACATCCGCAAAGAAGGCTCGGCATACGATCTTCCAATAGCTGTCGGGATACTCGCTGGTTCCGGTCAGGTAGTTAATGAGAACCTGGATAAATACATTATTATGGGAGAACTTTCACTCGACGGAAGTTTGCAGCCGATAAAAGGTGCTTTACCAATTGCTATACAGGCGCGTAAAGAAGGATTTAAAGGATTTATCCTGCCTAAACAAAATGCGCGCGAAGCTGCTATTGTAAACGAACTAGAAGTGTATGGTGTTGAAAGCATAAGTGAGGTAGCAGGATTTTTTAATGGAGATTTGCAGCTAACCCCTGAAATAGTAAATACCCGGGAAGAATTCTTTAATAGCCTGAACAACTACGACAGTGATTTCAGTGATGTTAAGGGACAGGAAAATATAAAACGCGCTTTAGAAATAGCTGCAGCAGGCGGGCATAACGTCATCCTGATCGGTCCGCCTGGTGCAGGTAAGACCATGCTGGCAAGGCGTCTGCCATCTATACTGCCGCCACTAAGCCTGAATGAATCGCTGGAAACCACTAAAATACACTCGGTGGCAGGTAAGATGGCAGCAACCGATGCTTTGGTAACGGTAAGGCCATTCCGCTCGCCGCATCATACGATTAGCGATGTAGCGTTAGTAGGCGGCGGAAGCAACCCGCAACCGGGTGAGATTTCGTTGGCGCATAACGGCGTGTTGTTTCTGGATGAGTTGCCTGAGTTTAAGCGTACGGTACTTGAAGTAATGCGGCAGCCACTCGAAGAGCGCAGAATAACAGTTTCAAGAGCCAAACTCTCGGTGGATTACCCTGCCAATGTAATGCTGATAGCCAGTATGAATCCGTGTTTATGCGGATTTTATAACCACCCAGAAAAGGAATGCACCTGTCCGCCGGGTGCGGTTCAAAAATATCTGAACAAAATATCAGGGCCACTACTCGACCGTATCGACCTGCATGTAGAGGTAACACCGGTTAATTTTTCGGAGCTATCATCCGACCGTTTAGCCGAAAAGAGCGAAGACATCCGCGACCGTGTGATCAAAGCCCGCGATATACAAACAGAACGTTTCGGCAATAAGCCCGAACTGCATGCCAATGCACAAATGAGCCCGCAAATGGTAAGGGATCTTTGCAAGATTGATATGGCCGGGCAAGCGTTGTTAAAACGTGCTATGGAGAAACTAGGCCTCAGCGCACGTGCTTATGACCGTATTTTAAAAGTATCCCGCACTATTGCCGATTTGGCTGGAAGCGAAGAAATAAAGCTGGAACATTTGGCAGAGGCTATTCACTTTAGGAGTTTGGATAGAGAGGGCTGGGCGGGGTAGTTGTTGTCACCAACGATGGCGGAGATTAATTTCTTTATAACACCGACGATTGGGCCGGGTTTTCAATCCGCGAATAAACCAATATGTCAAAGAACGATTTTCATCATTTTCACAAATAATTATTGGAATATTCAACAGGCATAGACAAATTTAGGGGGTTGAATTGAGGAAAGTGGCGGCAGTGTTTTGTCGGTACGTAATCAGGCCGTTGCTGGCACACGCCTTTCCACCCTTGTTGGCGACAACAACGCGACAACATCAACAAGGCGGGAGAATTTATTTTAATATGATGAACGTAAATTAAAATTGTTTGAGCGGTGACTGTATCACAAATTCTGTCCCCACGCCGGGTTTGCTTTTTATTTTTATAGTTCCGCCCAGAGCCTCAACTTGTGTTTTTACCATAAACAACCCCAGCCCTTTACCTGCCATGCTTGGGTCAAAACGCTTATACATACCAAATACATGCCGTCCGTGTTTTTCCAGGTCGATGCCTTTGCCGTTGTCTTTAAAGTGAAGCTCAATTCTGTCAGCGAGTTTGCGGCTTTTTACGGTAATTATTGGAGATACGCCCGGCTTGCGGTATTTAATACTATTGGAAAGCAGGTTATAAAAAATGCTGTTGATATAGCTTGGGATACAAAAAACAGATTCGACCTCATCAAAATTATATTTAAACTGAACCTTCTCGTTCAAAACAACGTCGTGAATACTGGCTTTAAAAGCCTCGATAATATTATCGAAATAAATGACTTCTTGTTTCGCATTTAGCATTTCGCGGGCCTGCAAAACCTGATTAAGGTCTTTTATTACCGTATCGATGTTTTCAATGGACTGCACAACACGATCAAATACCTCCATCTTTGCTTCATTGTCCAGGTCATGGTTACGCATCATATCAGCCAGTCCAAGAATGTTGGCTACCGGCGCCCGCAGGTTATGCGAAATGATATAGGTAAATTGCTCCAGGTCCTTATCATGCTGAATTAGGTCGGCAGTCATTTTTTCACGCTCCAGTTCTGCATTTTTGGCTGCAGTTATTTCCTTATTAGCCAGGATGAAGCCTCTGTTTAGCCCGTCACCATCTCTTACGTTTAGCCAGCGTACATTAAACCACTTTACTGTTCCAGCCGCATCGGTATTGCTTATCTCATAAGCTACGGTTTCGCCTTTGGCAACCTTTTCCAGTGTATTCTTAATAATTGGCCAGCGCTCTGCCGAAAAATAGTCTCTTACCGAATTGCCCACAATAAGGGTCTGATCGTTTTGCTCCCGGGAGTACTTTTGAGCAAGATAATTGAAAGACATGATAACAAAATCAGTATTGAACAGCACGTAGGCGGTATCGGTATTTTCAAAGATTGCGCGGAGATTTGCTTCCTGCAAGTCGTTGCCTTCAGACAATAGCTGTTGGTTTATATCCTGTTCACTCATGGCTTCCTTCCTTTGATCGGCATTTGATCTAAAATGCTACGATAGCAAGCTTTTAATTAAAATTTGAATGTAGGACGACTTAATATTAACGGGGCTCAATTAAAGAATAGCAATTTTTAGGAGTATTATGATATTTATTGATTAACTAGTGTTAAATATACATATTAGAATAATTAAAAAAAATTAAAACATTTGTAACCTAAAAAGGTATAAATAGATTAAAGATTAACCCCGAAATATGGACAAAGCCTCTACTAAAAAAATCATCATTTTTGATGATGATGAGGATATACTTTCAATTTGCTGTTACGTTTTGGAAGAACAAGGCTGGGAGGTTCACGCCTTCACAGATTGCAATAATGTAGCAGAAAAGGTTTCGGGGATATGTCCGGATGTGATTTTGATGGATAATTGGATACCTGATGCCGGAGGCATTGTTGCTACGCAGACGCTAAAAAAGAATAACAAACTAAAAAATATACCTGTAATTTATTTTTCGGCAAATAGCGATATCCAACTATTGGCAAGCAGTGCCGGTGCTGAAAGCTATTTAGCTAAACCATTCGACCTGCAGCAGTTGGAACAGGTTATACAAAATGTTTTGGTCAATAATAATTGATTATAAATTTGGTGCAAGAATAAAGGCCGGTGGATTTTATTACACAGGCCTTTTCTTATTAACAAGCATCAGACATTATTGCGGTGCTCCGCCCGGAGGCCCTCCTGGCCCATCACCACGATTTCCTCTTCTAAATTCTCTGTCAGGGTTTTGACTTGGCGTTTTACCCGCAAATTTTTGTAAACGAAGCGTAAATGTTGCCAGGTAATAACGCGATAGCCTGTTAACATGCGTTTCTGTGAATGAGCTTGGTGTGGATGAAGATGAAAATCCGGTATTTTGATTAAACAAGTCAAATGCGGATAAGCGTATGGTTGCACGGTGATCCTTCAGGAACCGGCGTTCCACATACATATTCAAAATATTCGGATTAGTTACTTTGCCCAGGCTTGAACTATAACCATAATTGATCGCTTTGCCGTAATCATAGCTTACGGTCCAGTCTTTGAAATAATTTTTACCGTTAACGCCAATATTCCAGGTACGCGTAAACGGATTATTGTTTAATGGACTGCTTATAGAGTTATTGGTACGATTAATAGCGTAATTTGTCAATATTTGTGCATCGATTACATTAGTAAAATCAACCCTAAAGCGCAAACCTGGTGTTAATTGCAGGTTTTTAGCTATGTTTTTATTGGTGGTAGAATCTCCGGCAGTACTTACGTTGGTAAGATAGCTTACGCCATTTGAATAATTAACTGTACCTGTAAACATCAATGTGAACTTGCGGTTATCCCATGGTTTAGCATAGGTGAAATTACCGCTGATGTTATAGTAGCCATCTGCATTCAGATATTGCGTGAGGATGGAATTCTTATTCGAATAGGTAATAGTATTGGTTACAATTTGGTTATCGATCTTCTGAAACGAAACATTGGCAAACAAAATGTTCCCGGTTGCAAAACTGAATTGATTATAGCGAATTGAGAAATTGTTTGTAAACTGCGGTTTTAAGAAAGGGTTACCCTGTACCGGGTATAAGGCGTTTGACACATCGGTAATAGGTTGTAACTGGGTAAAACTCGGTTGACTGCTCGACCCGTTATAATTCAGACTGAATGCCTGGCTGCGCGAAAAATTATAAATATACCGCGCAGTTGGTATCCAGTTAAAAGTATTGACATGAGTTGATAGTCCTGTCAATGGCGAATAGCCGTCCAATACCGCAGGTTGTACACCTAAACCCAATGTGTAGTTATATTTTTTCTCTACAAAACGATAGTTTAAACCAAAACGGTTGGTTGTGAAATTGTAATTATATTCTGTACTTCTAAGGGTGTCAGGCGTAGACGGAAAATCAGTAGTCACAATCGAGGAATCGGCCAACTTACTATTTGTTGTATGCGAATGGCTAAGGGCATAATTAAACTCAAGATAATCTCTTTTCCCTATAGGTTCCAGGTATGATAAGGTGGTTCCGAGAGTAGTTGTGCGGCTGTTTGTATGTAACACCAGGTTGATTGGGCCTGTCGGCACACTATTATCTTCATAATCATTTATAACATGCTGGTACTGTGTGTTTGGAGCAGAGTTGATATTTACGTTGATGCTGAGATTACGGCCTTTACGATGAAAACGGTGATTAAATAAAGCGGCCACACCATACGATGGTGCATTTGATGTACCCGATGTGTATGAATTAAAAATGGTGTTCTGAATAGGGTTATTGATGTATGTCAGATTATTAGCTTCCTGGTCAGTCGAACGTGTAGTTGAATAAGTAAAGGTCGGCGTTATCTTTAAATAATTTACCGTATCGGGTTTATACTCCATGTTCCAGGTAAAACGTTCATTAAAATTTTTATCCAACTCGTGGGACTGCTGATTATTTGTGCTTGGGTTTACCGGGTTTGTGTTTTGCTGGAAGTTAGTACTATTAGTAGATACGGTATTGTCAGACATACTATAACTGCCGTATACTGATAGTTTTTTACCCCATTGATCGCGAAAGTTTGCACCTATCGAGTGTGCATCCGTGATACCATTTTGCGTAGTGATCAGGCTTCCGGAGTTTTGTGCTCCACGTGCGGCGTTACCACGACCACCGCCTCCTCCTCCAAAACCACCACCACCTCCTCCAAAACCACCACCACCTCCTCCACCGCCGGTGTTCGAGTTGAATGAGAAAGTATTTACGTTGGTATTATTGACGCTTCCAAGCAAAGCCATCTGCTGATCTCCATTAAAACGGAATGCATTTAAGTTGAAGAGATAGCGGTTATCATCAGGCAATCCCTGACTCTTTGGTAATAAGTCTTCGCCGTCACCTGCCGTTGCCTGACCAAAATATCCATAGTTTTTGTCCTTACGGATAGTAATATTCATAATCTTGTCAGGTTCGCCGGTTTTTACGCCGGTCAGGTTCGCCTGATCGCCATAATCATCTATCATCTGGATATTTTCAACCACATCAGCCGGGAGGTTTTTTGTGGCACTTTGTACATCCCCGCCCATAAAGTCCTTGCCGTTGATCCTTACTTTGGTTACCTGTTTCCCCTGGGTAGTAACATTTCCATTAACATCAACATCAACGCCCGGCAGCTTCTTTATCAGGTCTTCAACCGGTGCATTCTCCCGTACCTTATAGGCGCTTGCTTTATATTCAACGGTGTCTTCTTTAAGTGTCATCGGGTTAATCCCAACAATAGTTACCCCTTGTAGAGCATTTGTTTCCGGTTTTAATACGACCGTTCCCAAAGTGGCAGGTTTAGTATCAGCATCCAGCGAGAAATGCTTTTTGATGCTTTGATAACCTATTGAAGATATAGTTAGTGTGAGCTTAGTGCCATTTATAGCAGGGAAAACAAATTTTCCGTTTGGATCGGTAATAGTTACTGTGCTATCGCCTTTGTCTGATATCAATTTAACGTTGGCTCCGGGTACGCCGAGTTTGGTAGAATCTGTTACAGCCCCATGAACTTCCCGTCCGGTTTGTGCGTTGGCGTAAAGCGAGGTTAGGGCAAAAAAAAGAAAAATAAGGATTAAGTGTTTCATACTTTACATCATGTTATTGTCAGATCATAAAGACATTAACAGAACGCAAAGGTTCAACTTAAAAATATTAAATGGTTAAAAATCATAGCATTGTTACATTGTAAAACAAAAAAACCCTCTGATTTATTAAATCAGAGGGTGAGCTTATTTGAACTTTTAGATTATCTCAAATTCAATGCTGAAGCTACCTGGTTGTAGTTATTGTAATTCAAATGCGGATGTGTAACATTCAACAAAGTGACTGAATTACCCGGAATTACAACTACCTTGAAGAACAAACCACTTTGACTGGTACTTGCTATTATATTAACCTGGCCAACGCTATAGCTTACAACACTGATAGTTGTACCTGCCTGTGTGTATGGAAGCGGATACCAAGGACCGCTTACACTACTGCTTAGGTAAACCAAAACCAAACCCTGATCAACAATATTCTGATCTATTGCCGGTACACTTAAAGAAGTTCCGGTTACAGGTACGGAAATGTTTCTAAGTACATACGAATTTACATTGGCAGCACCTGTTGCACCAGTAACGCCCGTTGCACCAGCAGCACCTGTTGCGCCGGTAGCTCCTGCGGTACCAGTAGCACCTGTAGCACCGTTGGCACCTGTTGCACCAGTAGCTCCTGCAGTTCCGGTAGCGCCTGTTGCACCAGCAGCACCTGTTGAACCTTTGACACCTGTCGCACCAGCAGCACCTGTTGAACCAGCAGCGCCTGTTGCGCCTGTAGCACCATTAGTCCCGTTAGTTCCATTTGACCCGGTAGCGCCTGTAGCACCGTTGGCGCCTGTTGCTCCTGTAGCACCATTGGTTCCGTTGGTTCCATTTGATCCGGTACCGCCTGTAGCACCAGTAGCGCCGGTTGCACCGGTTGCTCCTTGTGGCCCTCCTGCAGGTCCTTGCGGGCCTTGTGGTCCGGTGGCGCCTATGTCGCCTTGTGTACCGGTAGCACCTGTTGCACCAGTGGCGCCCGAAGGACCGGGTGTTTTGTCTTTTTTACAACCATTAATACTAATAAAACATACTAGTAATATTAATGGCAATATGTGTCTAATTCGTCTCATATAGGGTACGTTAAAATAAATTAATTAAAGCTTTGTACGCGAACTGTTTCAATATGTTACATTTCATTTTGAGAAAAATTTTACTGAATTTTTTAGCTGTGTTTAAGTATAAATTATCTACAACTACCTGGAAACGATTTGCCTTTAATTAAAACAAGGGAAAAAGTTTTTCGTTAGAAATAAAAAGATTGCATTATGAAAAAAATCGCATCTTCACTTCATACCCGGATTCATCAATGGATCGATGCGTTTGGGTTCAGGTTAAATTCCTCCAGATCAAGCAAGAACAAAAACATTATTACCCGTCATTACTTTTTCCAGACCTTCAATTTTTTTGAGAAAATTGACACCAGGCATCCCGGGAAGGTTGAATTTTTGTGTTTTGATACTTATGGCGAAACCATAAAAGTGAAGTCATTGCTCGATTTGCAGAGTGCTTTCTTTGAAAACATCAGCCAATTGAAATAGAAGCAGGCTTAAATTCTACGCTTTAGTGTGAGAATAACTCTGTCAAACCGATGGTCATGGTAAACTTCGATCAATAAATTACGATCGGCTTTTGATTTGAGGACATTGTCAATTTCTTCCAGTGACATATCGACTACAGGTTTAAAATTAATTGACGTTATCTCATCGTCTTTTTCAAGCCCCACCTCGTCGGCCGCCGAGCCTGGTTCAACCCTGCTTATGATGAGATGTTTAAGCCCGTCGCCTGCGGCATAATACTCTATGCCACTCATATCATGTTCAAAAGGCTCGCCAAAATTTGTATTTGGCTTTAAATACAAGGCGTTATCCTGGTAATCAAATATTACTGTAAACCTTTTCAGTATCCCAACCCCAAGATTGCCATCTCTTGATACAGACAAACTGCTCATTGTTGCCTCGTCATAATCATTGGGAAAGGAAGTGATCACCTTTTTCAACTTGTATTTGCCCACATCCACCTCTTCTATCCGGCTAAGAAATCCCGTTATCGGCCCTGATAGACCAACGCCCAAATTAGCAATAATGAACTTTTGGGGAAGCCCATTCTTTTTGATCATGTTTTCCAGCGAAATAGGATGTCCGGCCCCAAGATCGATCACTAATTTGCTCATTTGCTCCGTACCATTAGGTAGCGTCACTTTAGCTTGAATATACGGCTTATGATATTCTACCGTCATGGGTATTTTTTCTCCTCTTCTAAACTTACGCACATCGCGGGGTCGGTAAACGGTTATTGTGCTATCGGTAAAGCTTAATTTGACAGCCAGGTTGTTAAAAAACTCATACCCTAACAATCCGTGAATAGGGATGCCCACAAAGTTTGACAAATTGAAATGATCCGTTTTAAGTATGGCGGCTGCAACATCATAGCTGGTCAGATCCGGGATTTCTATTTTTAGCGGCGGGGTTACATATGCTTCGTAAGCATCGCCCTCACCAAGACCGCCCATTTTTATGGTACGTTTATTCTGCAGATTTATGGAATCAACTAATTTTGGTTCAGTAATAACCATCAGGCCCACACCGGTATCCAATATGAAATTAAATGGCCCTCTGCCATTTATTTTTAATTTTATCACGACCAGGTTTCTTACCAGCTTAAAGGGTATTCGTACCGACTTGTATCCGTTATCCAGGTCAAAATATTGAGCCTTTGCTGGCGAAAAACTAAAACACATTAAACAAATCAAACCCAAAGCGGGCAGGAACTTTGTCTTATGAAATAGTTTAAGTAACAATTTGTTTATAATTGGATTACTAAATTTACGATAAAAGTTTAGTTACCTAAAATTATATGATGCGAAGAGGCTTGATAATGTTACTAATAGCAGCAATATTTTTATTTACAAATAATGTTGCCCATGCAGGGAAAATTAGAAAGCGAAAGATAAGGAGACTTTTTAAGCATTCATTAATCGTAAAGGATCATTTTACAGGTTTTGCATTGTATGATATGGATGCAAAAAGGATGATTTATGAACTTAACTCGGATAAGTATTTCACGCCGGCATCCAATACCAAACTATTTACTTTTTATACTTGCCTGAAGATGCTCGGTGATTCTATCCCCGCTTTAAAATATACAATCCATAACGACTCATTGATATTCTGGGGAACCGGTGATCCGGCTTTTCTTCACACCGATCTGAAGGGGATGAACGGTTTCAATCTTCTAAAAAACTCAGAAAAGCGATTGTTTTTTTCTTCCGGACAATATCAAAACCGGTTTTTCGGCTCGGGCTGGGCCTGGGATGACTATAATGACGATTACCAAGCCGAGATAACAGAATTGCCAATTGAAAATAACGCAGCTTTTTTGTCTGCCGATAAAAACGGAGCGTTGCAAATCATGCCATCTTATCTAAATCAATATTTAAAATGTGACAGTAATTATAAGCCATCGGCATATAAAGTTCAGCGGGAATTTCTGACCAATACATTTGTATATCCTGCGATGAATATCCAGGCTGATTATCACCAGGAAGTTCCATGGAAAACGAGCACAGCTTTAACATTGGCCCTATTGCAGGATAGTTTGAAAAGGGAAGTAACCGAAGTACATCTCCCAATGCCTGATAGCGCCAAAACTATTTACGATACTAATGCCGACACGGTGTACAAACATATGCTGCAGCCAAGTGATAATTTTATTGCCGAACAGTTATTACTGGTTTGCTCGGCAGTGAAGTTTAAAGTGTTGAATACTGATTCGGTAATTACTTATTCTAAGGCACATTTTCTGAACGATTTGCCGGATGCGCCGGAATGGGTGGATGGCTCCGGGCTTTCACGTTATAATTTGTTTACGCCGAGAAGCATAGTGGCATTGCTTTGCAAAATATCCGATGAAATGAAGAACGACAGCTTGTTACACAGCCTGATGCCAATAGGGGGTGTTGCAGGAACAATGCGTAAAGCATACAAAACGGATAACGGCATACCGTTTGTATGGGCAAAAACAGGCTCATTGTCCAATAATCATAATCAAAGTGGTTACCTGGTGACGAGAAAAGGAAAACGTTTGGCCTTTTCATTTATGAATAACAATTTCACCAGGCCAACAGGCGAAATTCGTGATGAGATGGTCCGCATCATCACCTATATTCACGATAATTATTGATTGCCCGGTTTCTTAGCTTCTTTTAAATTTCCCTGCAATTGAGGGTTTTGCGGAGGTAGGTCATCTACCTCATGCTCGACTTCAGTTTGCAGCACATGCACCGCATATTCGGCGGGCTCTATCCTGCTTCCGGAGGCCTCGGCATATACCTGGGTAAATTCGGCGCCAATGTATAAAATGGTAGAGGTATAATATATCCAAACTAAAATAACGATGATAGAACCTGCTGCACCATAAGCAGAGCCCTGGGCAGTATATTGTATATATAGACCAATAAGGTATTGGCCGAGCATAAACAGAAGGGCCGTAAAGATGGCACCCGAGCGCACATCCTTCCATTTGATTTTTACATCGGGCAGAAACTTGAATATGATGGCAAACAGTGCTGAAATTACCAGTAACGTAATAGCCAGGTTTATCATATCGAAAATGGTTACTGTTACGTAAGGTAAAAAACGTTCCAATCGGGTGCTGAGCGCCTTTACGACCAGGTTAATCATAAGACTTACCAACAACAAAAACCCAAGGCCTATGATGAGCGAAAATGAAAGGAAACGATTTTGCAGCCATTTTAGCCAGCCTTTTTTGGGCTTTGATTTTACTCTCCAGATAATATTGAGTGAATCCTGTATCTCGACGAACATACTACTGGCGCCAAGTAATAGAATGATAATGCCCGACAACAAAGCGACACCCGTTTTACCCGAAAGCGCAAGGTTCTTTACGACCTCCTGCAATTGGCGGGTAGCATCTTGCCCTATAAATTGTGACATCTGAGCATATAAAGCATCATTAAAGGAATAATGCCGCAACACCAAACTGGATATCGAAATGACCAATATAATGAGAGGGGCAATAGAAAAAACAGTATAATAAGCCAGCGATGCGCTTAATTTTAAGCCATTATCGTTTATAAAACCCATAAAGGTTGCTACAATAACTTTCCATAACGTTTTAAGATATCGTTTGCTTAAAATCCTCATCAGTGTGAAACGTCTTTTACTATTCATGGCTGTATACCACGATAATAAGCCAATTTTAAGCTTTTTTGTTTATAAAAATATCGGAAGGAGGTTAAATGCTAAGCAATTAGAATAGCCGGGCTAAATTATTTGATAATTCTGGCCGGAATTAACGCAGAAGTGCTGGTGTGTGTTAAAAGATTTGATTTTGTTAGTAATATTTTTTGTTCAATTCCTTGACATTATGATTCTAAAACTCATAATTTTATAGCACAAGATTACTCAATTCCAAAACGTGATTTTTCAGAAAGGATCCGGTGTTGGGGTTTGATATCAAAACTTTTAATTGTAAGATTTTTTTGGGGAAGCCGTTCAGTCGCAAGACCGAACGGCTTTTATCATTTAGTGGGCGTCTGTTGGCACACTCACCTTGCCCTTTTTAAATGGCTGCAAGTATATCAACGGGATAGAGAAGAGCATTACCAGCCCCGATATCAGGTAAGCATCATTGTAAGTTAATAGTAATGATTGCCTTACAACCGCGCCTTCAATAGCTCTGTAGGCCATCTGTGTCGCATCAATAGCCGATTTGCCTTTTGCCATAAAGCCTTGCTCCAACATGTGCATGCGTTGCAAAAATGCGTTGTTATACGGGTTAATGTTAGTTAGCAAGTTGCTTCTGTGTACACCCTGGCGAATATGAATTATGGTTGTAAGGGCCGCTATACCGAATGAACCACCCAACTGACGCATCATGTTATTCAAACCTGTTCCCTGGCCCATTTCAGGACCCTTCAAATCAGCAATAGCTAATGTTGTTAACGGAACAAATAAAAGCGCCATACCTACACCCCTGATTAACAATGGTATCAATACGTTCATCTCACCCGTTTCCAAAGTTGAACCGCTGAGCATGAAAGTAAATACAAAGAACAGAAACATGCCCGCTGTCGCCATAAATTGAGCCGGTATACCTTTGTTCAGCATCTTGCCAATAAACGGCATCATCACAATAGTACATAACCCACCAGGGAATAGGAGCTCCCCGGTTTGCTGTGCAGTGAACCCGAGCAGGTTTTGACAGAATACCGGGAAAACGAATACCGAACCATATAATCCAAAGCCCAAAATAAACGAGGTGAACATACCCACCGCGAAACTTCTGTGACGCAAAATACCGAAATTAACTATGGGATACTCGTAAGTGGTTTCGCGCCAGATGAATAGTATAGTACCAATAATAGCAGTAATCGTAAGTACTAATATGTAGGTTTTTGCAAACCAGTCTTCCGACTCACCTTTTTCCAATATCACCTGCAAACTGCCTACAGCAATTGCCAACAAGAGTATACCCCACCAATCGATGGGCTTTCCTTTTGCGTCCTTGGGCGTTTTATTAACAAATGTATAAGCACAGAACGCGGCCACAGCTCCTACCGGGATATTCACATAAAATATCCATTGCCATGTATAATGATCGGTGATATAACCACCAATGGTAGGCCCTACGGTTGGCCCTACTACAGCACCTAAACCAAACAACGCCGTAGCCGTTCCGATCTGTTCGCGGGGCCAGGTTTCCACCAAAATGGCCTGAGAGGTTGATATTAAACCACCTCCGGCAACACCCTGTATGATACGGAATATAACTAACTCGTTTAAACTGTGCGCATTACCGCAAAGGAATGAGGTAATGGTAAATAATATAATAGAACCTATGAAATAGCTCTTACGGCCAAAGAAACTGCCCAGCCACCCGGACATGGGTAGTATAATTACGTTGGCCACTGCATAGCCGGTAACTACCCAGGCAACATTCTCAAGCGTTGCGCCAAGGTTACCTTGTATTTGCGGTAGGGCTACGTTTACTATCGTGGTATCTATCAGCTCTAAAAGTGAGGCTGTAATTACCGTAATAGTAATGATCCATTTTTTAAAACCAGTTTCGGCCATTATTTTTAGTCTTTATAGATTACAGAAACATTTACACTCATACCCGGGCGCAGCTTTGCGAGTGTTTCTTTATCAGCATTGATCTTGATCTTAACAGGTATACGTTGTACAACTTTAACGAAGTTACCGGTAGCATTATCCGGAGGCAACAGCGAGAATTTAGCACCTGTAGCAGGCGAGAAATTGTACACCTCGCCATGTAGTTTCAGGTCAGGGAATGCATCAACTTCGATGTCTACTTTCTGACCGTTCTTCATGTTGGTTAGCTGTGTTTCTTTAAAGTTGGCGGTAATGAATAGGCTGTTATCGTTTACAATATTGAATAAAGTTTGTCCGGCTTGTACCAATTGACCCAGCTGGATATTCTTTTTAGAGGTAATGCCGCCTGATGGTGCTGTAACAGTAGTGTATGACAATTGCAGTTTCGCGTAGTCGACATCAGCCTGGCGCTGGGTAACACCTACGTTAGTTACTGTCAATTGATTGCGGCTTGTACCAACCTGCTCTAAAGCAGCTTTGTACTGATCCTGGGCAGCACGGTAAGAAGCAGCGGCTACGTCGCGGTCTGATTTTGCCTGGTCAAATTGTTGTTGGGTGATCGATCCGTCTTTTACAAGGTTAGCGTAACGAGCATAATCCTTGTTAGCTTTCTCTAGTCTTGCAGCAGCCGATTCAGCTTGTGCACGTGCGCTTGATGAGTTAGCGGCTGTCGCGATGATCTGTGACTGGCCAACGCCAACGCCGGCGCTCGCACCTTTTTGTGCTGACATTGCCTGCTCTAATTTTACTTTGTAGTCGCGGTCATCGATCTTTACTAAAACCTGACCAGCGTTTACGTGGGTGTTTTCTTCAAAGAAGATACTATCCACATAACCACCTACGCGGGCCACTACCGGGCTTACATCGCCGTCTATCTGAGCGTCGTCAGTATCAATGTGTTTGCCGTAGTAGATGTATTCTTTTATACCGAATATAATACCTGCTATGAGTATTAATCCAAGTATTATGGGTATAACCCTGTTCGGTTTCTTTTTAGGTTCTTGTTCCTGTGCCATTTTATTGGGTAGTTAAATTTTGTTATTTGTTAAGTTTTCCGGTTGATTTTAAGAGTGTATAGTAAGCAAGTCCTGCGTCTGCCTTAGCTAATTCAAGACTGATCTGCGCCTGGTACAATAATGTTTCGGCATCGGCCCTGTCGGTGGCAGAAGCTACATTGCTTTTATATTTTGATTGCAGGATCTTATCATTCTCACCTGCCTGATCGATGGAAGTTTGCAACAATTTAATTTTGTTAATTGCCTCCTCATATCCTTGATAGCTGCGGTTTACATCTTTGCGGATGTTATCAGCAGTAATACCCTGGTTGATAGAAACCTGATCGCGTTCGATCTTAGCCTCAGTTACTTTATTCTTGTTGGTCCAAAGCGATGAGAAGTTCCATGAGAAGGTTAAACCAACAGTTATAGGTGTGATGAAATTGCCTGATTTAGGAAGCGGGTTAGCTGAAACGTCTACATAATAACCACCTGCCGAAGCCGCCAGAGTTGGTAACTGATTAGCATGAATAGTTTTTATATTGTTATCAGCAACTTTTGACTGCAGCACCAATTGCTGTACTTCCTGGCGGTTAGCCATAGCGGTGTCGATATAACTGCCGACTTGACCGATCTGACGATCGGTTTCATTGATTTGGGCGATATTGATCTGGGTTGTTTCAGGCAAGCCTAACAGAATGTCTAAATCATAGTTGATGATCTTGCGGTTGCTTTCCAGGTCGATGCCATTCAGTTCAACATTTGAGCGTTGTAATTGGAAACGCAGCACATCGTTTTTAGTTACCAAACCCTGCTCGAAGAAACGTTGCGATTGGTGTATCTGCTCATCTATCGATTTCAGATTTTGCTCAACAACCTTTTTACTTTGCAGTACTTTATACAGGTTGTAAAACGAGGTGATCACATCGAAAGCAATCTCGTCTTTGTCCTTTTCTGCATCCAAACGTGAAACCCTGGTCAATAAATCGGTTGACTGCTGAGCTAATTTTAATTTACCGCCGGCATAAATGGTTTCCTTCAGCGATACAATACCTAAGTAGGCATCTGCACTGCTGGGTAAATTAAAACTGCTTTTTCCGAGAGCAAGATGATTGGCAGGTATCTCAGCACGGTTGTAACCGTAACTTACACTACCTGTAGGCAATACTTCATCTTTAGCCTGGTTGTACTTTGAAACAGCCTGATCAATTTTTGACTGTGACAGCTTAAGTACTTTGCTGTTCTGGATGCCCAGTTTAATTGCTTCGTCCAGGGTCAGGGTTCTATCCTGGGCAAAAGCGGTTGAACTTAGCATCAAACCCGGAACCAAAATCGCAATAGCGAAACGGTAGATGGGTTTCACCATTTTTTTAAATGGGTGATTAAGGGGGTTATTTATTTGTGTTATCATGTTCATTCACTAAGTAAGCTCTTAATAGTTTTTTCATGTAGGCTTCAATTCTGGGCTTCAATACTTCCTCCAGTATTTTATCGTTCTGGATATCAAATCCAAGCATTGCAGAGGTAAGTTGAGGTGTATTGACAATAAAGTTTTTGGTGCCATAAATGGTAGCTATTACCAGCTCCACATCCACATCTTTATTAAATTCGCCTTTATCTATACCTTCTTGTATAATCTTTTTCAGCTCCGAAACGTTAGCCATTAATATATTTGATATTTGGTCGGCCAACTCACCCCTGCGCTGCATAGTCAGCTCCTGGTACAGCATTTTCTGAAAACAGTTATTGTTGACCACACGCTGAACATATAGGTCGATATATTTTTCAATTTTATTCCACGAAGAGGTGGTTTCATCGCTACCGATATTTTGCAGCAGGTTTTTAAATGACGAGATCTTCCGGTTGAAAACTGCCAGGAACAAACCTTCTTTTGAACCGAAATAATAATTCAGCATCGCCATATTCACTCCGGCTTCGCCCGAAATTGTCCGGGTAGAAGCGCCGTCAAATCCGAGTTCTGAAAAAACCTTTTCAGCAACGTCAAGGATGTGTTCTTTTTTATCGATTTTATCTTTATCCATTTCTTTCAACGGCACAAAATTAATCAATCGATTGATTATGTCAAGATGAGTTTTGTTATATTAATGTAATCATTTGATTAAGAGTGGCTATAAAACCAATCAACTGATTAGTTTTTAACAATTTAGCAACGTAACAGTTTTGTTTTAGATTTGAAGTATTCAAAATATCCGTCTATCTTACCGCCTATTTTTTTCTTATGAAGAGTTTCCTTTTTCTGCCTGTATTTTTATTAGTTGCCAGTGCTGCTTTTGCACAAACTGCCCCGCCGACTGACCTAGTTACTATCGAACAAAATTTGAAAAAACTGGATGTGGTAGGCAGTGTGCTGTACGTTGCCGCACACCCTGATGATGAGAATACCCGACTGCTGGCTTACCTGGCACAGGAAAAACATTATCGTACCGGCTACCTGTCAATGACACGTGGCGATGGAGGTCAGAACCTTATAGGCAACGAGCAGGGTGAATTGTTAGGATTGATCCGCACGCAGGAGCTTTTAGCTGCCCGTAAGGTAGATGGAGCAGAACAGTTTTTTACCCGTGCACTTGATTTTGGCTTCTCAAAAGGTCCTGAAGAAACATTGAACTTCTGGAACAAGGAGAAAATATTAGGCGATGTAGTGTGGGTGGTCCGTAAGTTCAGGCCGGATGTGATCATCTGCCGTTTCCCTACTACTGGTGAAGGTGGTCATGGAAACCATACTGCTTCAGCTATGTTGGCCGAGGAGGCTTTCACCGCAGCAGCAGACCCGAAACGCTATCCCGAACAATTGAAATATGTGCAACCCTGGCAGCCAAAGCGCATTATGTGGAACACCTTCAACTTTGGCAACACCAATACCATTGCGCCTGATCAGTTTAAAGTGAACGTTGGGGTCTACAATCCGTTATTGGGCAAAGGTTACGGCGAAATGGCTGCCGAAAGTCGCTCTAACCATAAAACACAGGGCTTTGGCTCGGCAAGGCAACGTGGCGACGCTTACGAGTATTTTAAGACAATGAAAGGCGATGCACCAGAAACTGACCTGCTGGATGGTGTAAATACAACCTGGGGACGCATAAAAGGCGGCGAGTCCATCGGAACAGAGATCGAAAAGGTCACCAATGATTTTGATGCTAATCATCCGGATAAATCGGTTCCGGCTTTGGTAAAACTATATGACCGCATTCAAAAAATAGACGATACCCACTGGCGCGAACAAAAAACTAAGGAGCTAAGTGAACTGATTGCTGCCTGTACCGGCTTATGGTTTGAAAGTTATGCTGCTGATCAGACTTACGGATTGAATGATAGTATTGATGTACGATCGCAGATTATAAACAGGTATAACGACCGGGTAAAAGTATTACAGGTGGATGGATTACATTTTAATAATGGGAAAGCCATTCCGGCAAATGAAGTGCAGAACTTTAACAGTAAAATACCAGCTGATAAGGTCACCCAACCATACTGGTTAGAGCAGCCTCATGGTATAGGGTCATACGCGATTTCTGATGACCGAAAAGTCGGTAACCCGGAGAACCCGGACATGCCCAAAGTGAAGTTCGAATTTATTGTTGAAGGTACGCCAATCCAGCTTGATCGCCAACTGGTTTATAAATATACCGACCCCGCAAAAGGTGAGATTTATCAGCCTGTACAAATTGCCCCGCCTGTAACAGCCAATATACAGGATAATGTTTACATCTTCAATTCGCAGCAACCGCAAACTGTACAGGTAAAATTAGAGGCTTTTGAAAAGATCGGTTCAGGAACTGTTTCGTTGGATGCGCCCCCGGGATGGAAGACCAGCCCGGAAAGGGTTCAGTTTACCAATAAAAATAAAAGCGATGAATGGGAACAGGATTTTACCATTACACCATCTGGCAATAAATCACAAACCGGCATTCTGGAAGCTACCATAACACATGACCGCGACAACGCTGCTTATAAAGCTGGTATCCTGTCTATCCATTATAATCATATCCCGAACATTACGCTTTTCCCTGCGGCGCAGGCCAAACTGGTTCAGCTTGATCTGAAAATTGCAGGTAAAAAGATCGGCTATATCAACGGTGCCGGCGACCTGGTGCCCGAGGCTTTAAAGCAGGTAGGCTACGAAGTTCATCAGCTTTCAGAAAATGAGATTCTGAACGGTGATCTGTCAGGCTATGATGCCATCATAGTAGGTGTTCGTGCTTATAATGTTGATCCGCGACTGGTTATTGAGCAGCCCAAACTAATGGAATATGTAAAAAATGGCGGCAACCTGTTGGTACAGTATAATAACAGTAATGGCCTGGTCACTAAAAATATTGGTCCGTACCCATTCAAAGTAGTAAATGAACGGGTAACCGACGAGAATGCGAAGATCACCATCATTGACCAGAATAACCCTGTATTGAACTATCCCAATAAAATCACCCCTGCCGATTTTGATGGCTGGGTGCAGGAACGCGGTTTATATTTTACCAAAGATGCCGATCCGCAATATCAGAAAGTGCTAAAAATGGGCGATCCCGGTGAATCATCAAAAGATGGCGCACTGATCACCACGCAATATGGTAAGGGGCGCTTTATTTATACTTCACTGGCATTTTTCAGGCAATTGCCTGCCGGTGTTCCGGGCGCATATCGGTTGTTTATTAATATGATCAATAAGCCTAAGGCGAATCCGTAAAAAAACTGGTCATTACGAGCGATAGCGTGGCAATCGCATGCTATACAGGGCGGTCATGCATCTTCGCCCTGTACAGTTCGCGATTGCTTCTTCACTGCTCAGGCCGTTCATCGCAATGGCACAACAAATAATTCCCTCAAAAATTTTATTGCAATCCTTACAGAAACAATTACTTTTGCACTGTTGTAAATAAGCATAATATGGCACATCATCAAGAAGAGAAAAAAGAATTTAACGTAACCAATTTATATTACCTGGTTGGACTGGTATTTGGCCTGATGACCGGCGCGGTACTGGAAGTGGGGATTAAATGGATTATTGTTGGTGGTGTTTTAGGTTTATTGACAGCTCTTTTGTACGTTGCGGTATTTGTAAGAGGCCGTGAACAACGCTGATCCTGAATTACCCTCATTCATAAAAAACTGGAACCAGTTTTACGGTATCGTTATCGTATGGCTGGTTTTTTTAATTTTCGTATTTTGGCTCATTACCATTCTCTTTAAATGAGCCTGATTGACTGGATTGTTTTAGCGTTTACCCTTTTTGCCATCGTCGCTTATGGTCTTTGGAAAAGCGGACGCAATCAAAATATCGATCAATTTCTTGTTGGCGACCGCTCTATGCCCTGGTATACTGTCGGTCTGTCGGTAATAGCCACACAAGCAAGCGCCATCACTTTTTTATCAGCGCCGGGTCAGGCTTATTCTGATGGGATGCGCTTTGTGCAATTCTATTTTGGCTTGCCATTGGCGATGATCGTGCTGTGTATTACCTTCGTGCCGATTTTTCATAGGCTTAAAGTTTATACTGCTTATGAGTTCCTGGAGAACCGTTTCGACCTGAAAACCCGGGCGCTAACCTCGTTGCTGTTTTTAATACAACGTGGCTTATCTACTGGAATAACCATTTATGCACCATCTATTATCCTGTCAACTATATTGGGTATCAACACCGTTTACACCACGCTTTTTATCGGCGGATTGGTGATTTTCTACACCGTTTATGGCGGGACAAAAGCAGTAAGCTATACCCAGCTGCTGCAAATGAGCATCATATTTTTAGGGATGTTCCTGGCGGGAGTAATGGTGGTGAATCTATTGCCAGATGGGGTTGGGTTTACCAAGGCTTTGCATTTAGCCGGAAAGCTAGGCCGTATGAATGTAATCGACTGGAAATTCGATCCTGCCAATCGCTATAATGTTTGGAGTGGTTTGATAGGCGGTTTCTTTTTACAACTGTCTTATTTCGGTACAGATCAAAGCCAGGTGGGTCGTTATCTGACAGGAAGCTCTATTGGGCAAAGCCGCATGGGTTTGATCATGAACGGATTGATCAAGATACCAATGCAGTTTCTGATTTTATTGATCGGTGTTTTAGTGTTTGCTTTTTACCAGTTTAATCAGCCGCCTTTATTTTTTAATCAATATGAGGTAGCGCAGGTTAAATCGGGTCAGTATGCCGGGCAATATAATGATCTGGAAGAACAATATTCCGCCGCTTTTCAACAAAAAAAGATCAGCGCCGATAAACTTTCAAAAGCATTCGAAAGTAAGGACAGCGAGCAGATAAGTAAGGCAAGTAGTAATTTAAAGCAAGCTGATGCGTCAGAGCTAGCGATCCGCAAGAGTGCCATCGACCTGATGAAGAAAAACAACAAAAAAGCCGATACCGATGATACCAATTATGTTTTCCTGAATTTCGTCACCCATTTTTTGCCAAAAGGATTGATCGGCCTACTGATAGCAATTGTGTTTTTAGCTTCCATGGGATCAACAGCCAGCGCGCTTAATTCGCTTGCTTCTACTACCGTGGTGGATATTTATAAGCGGGTAATCAAACCCGATGCATCCGATAAAACCTATCTCAACGCCTCGCGTCTCGCTACTGTTTTCTGGGGACTGGTATGCATAGCAATGGCTTTATATGCTGCTAAACTGGGTAATCTGCTGGAGGCGGTTAACAAACTCGGTTCATTTATTTATGGTACGATACTAGGCGTTTTCGTAGTGGCATTCTATCTCAAAAAAGTAAAAGGCACGGCTGTATTTATAGCAGCAATAATTACCGAGGTCATTATTTGTATAATGGGCTTTTATGAAGTGATTGCTTATCTATGGCTCAATGCCATCGGTTGTTTCCTGGTGATCATCATAGCATTACTGATCAACCCGATTGTAAATGAAAAGGCTATTAATCAGGGGAAAATTTCAGGTTGATATACAATAAGATAAGTCGCTATGTTTTAGGGGGATAAGAAATCAATTGTAACATTATGGTTACACGACTAATCTTATCGTTTTTATATTTACCTTTAGTTAAATAATAGCATTAAATTAATTAGGGAAAATAGCTGGACGCGAGGTTTGGCTATTTTTTTGCTTTATTAGAAAGCCCCATGATTAATTATTACTTAATATGAACGTTCGCCTTTAAGATAAATTGCCGTCATCGTCAGGTTCTTCCGTAGAGATAGTAGGTAAATAACAAAAACTGCCATTGCAAACAGCAGAAGCCGTTTTTGCAATGGCAGAAAAAATCAATATAAATTATTTGGCCTGATCGACAACAGCCTGATTCAGGCGCTGATATTCATCGTCTTTTTGATCTTTTGCTAATTTAACGCCTTGTTGCGCAGTAGCCAGCGCGCCGGCCTTGTCACCCATTTTTAATTGGATGCGTGCTTTCCACACCTTATAGAACGGAGCATTAGGACTCATTTTTTCAGCGTCGGTTATCCACTCTAAAGCCTTTTTCAGGTCCTTATTATTCTCATAATAATACATGGCAGCTTCAAAATATGGCTTTTTATCATGGTTCATGATCTCGTCAATATTGGTCATTATCTTACTGTCCACCTCGGTACTGATAGGGAACGAGAACGAAATATTCTCCCATTTAACTTCCAGCTCGCACTTGGTTTGATCCACATTATTAAACTGGACAGTCATGGTTTCAATAGGCTCGGAATGGGTAATGGTCTTCACCTTAAAGCGCAGAAGATCTTCCGACTGCTTGTAAGTATAGGCGCCCCATTGATGTGCTGTTTTATTCAGTATCACGGTCCATTCGTCTTTACCGGGGATAGAGAATAATCCGTATTCGCCAGCAGGGACTTTGTTTCCATTGATGGTTACATCATCAGAAAATTTGATGATGGTAGCGGCATTGGCTCCGGTACGCCACACGGTGCCATATGGTTCAAGGCTTCCGAATATCTTCCGCCCCCTTACATTTGGACGGGAATAATTTAAAGTAATTTCTCCCAGGCCGAGCTCCTGCGTAATGGTTTGGGAAGAGCTCAGTTGCGGGACTTTCAGGTTTTGAGCATAGCTGTTTTGCGCCGCACATGCAACGAGCATGCCTGCCAGATAAAAATAGATGCGTTTCATTTTTTTGGTTTTATGCAGCTAAGATATTAATTATTACAGCTATATGACCGAACTATTGGTAATGACAATGTAAAACCCTAAGTTTGTAATATGTTCAAAAGGGCGGTGATCATTGTATTGGCGATGCTGTATTTAACTACAGTGTCTGGCTTTGCACTGAATCTGCATTATTGCTTTAACCGCCTATCTTCTGTTAAAGTTGATGAGCAAGTCAATCCTTGCGCCAAGCTGCAAAACAGTAAAATGAAATGCTGCAAGGATCAAAAGATCGAGATAAAGGTTAAAGATGCGCATCAAAACAACTCACCTTTACATTGGTCCAAGTTTTTCCCGATAGCATCGATACCGGTATCTGCATTTGTGATCTTTACTCCGGCTGTTCAAGACCAGGTTGTTGCCAATGTAACAGATCGCGGTCCACCTAAAGCGCCGACTGTTCCTCTCTTTCTAAAATACTGCACTTTCCTTATTTGATCTGATTAATCGTCCATCTTATTACTACGACAGCACTGCCGTATGTTTATTTTTTTAACGATTAATTTTTATCAAATGAAAACTCTTAAAATATTCCTAATAATATTTATTGCTTCTATAACTGCTGCAAAAGCACAATTCACCAAAGCCGAATTGCAGGTAAGTGGTCTCACCTGCTCCATGTGTTCAAAGGCTACCGAAAAATCACTGCGCACTTTAAATTTCATAGGCGATATCAAAGCCGATCTGAACCGCAATGTGTTTGTGATCACCTTTAAAAAGGATGTTCCGGTAAACCTGGATCAAATTAGCAAGAAAGTACAGAATGCAGGCTTTTTTGTCAATAACCTGAAAGCCACCTTCAATTTTGATATTGTCAAAGTAAACAACAATGCTTTTAATTATGGTGGGGATTCTTATCGCGTAGTTAACGGCGAAGGAAAAACTTTAGCAGGACCGGTTACGGTGACTGTGGTTGACAAGGGCTTTGCACCGTCTTCCGTCTACAAGAAATACACTACAGCCGATAAAGCCGAAACTGGCCGCGTTTATCATATTTCAATATAGTTTTCAAAATCCGAAAGATCATGAAGATTATATTATTGTCCGTCATCCTTTCGGGGATGACACTTTCTGCCTTTTCGCAGGAATTGTATGTGAACACCGAGCCAGCCAGCAATATGGCTACACATTCTTTGGGTATTCGACTGGAAAATCAGGGCTATTTCAATCCGGAATATAAAAACCGAACCAGTCTTGAAGTAATGTACGGCGCCAGCAAAAGCCTGATGGTACATGGCACTTTATATGCATCTGATTACTACCAGCATCAGCAGCATTTGGAGGGTGGCAGTGTTTATGCTAAGTACCGTTTTCTGTCGATAGACTCAGTACAGAGCCATTTCAGGGGAGCAGTATTTGTAAAAGCGGCTTCAATAAGCAACCCCGTCTATAATCAGGAAATAGCGCTTGAGGGAGATAACAGCGGCTTTCAAACCGGGGTCGTTTTTACTAAACTGATACACAAGCTGGCCTTATCTGCTTCAACAAGCTACCTGCATGGTTTTAATAACCGAGGCTATGATATACCTGCAACCAATGCACGTGATGCGATAGGCTACACACTATCAGCTGGCTACTTGTTATTCCCGAGGAAATATGAAAACTATAACCAGGTAAACCTTAATGTTTATACAGAGTTATTAGGAAAGACAAACCCCGGTTACGGGCAGAGTTATCTGGATGTGGCTCCTGCTGTGCAGTTAATATTTAACAGTTTTTTCAGGGTCGATTTTTCCTATCACGCACCTTTATATAACGAGATGACAAGGACAAGTAAGAATACTTATTTAGTAAGGCTTGAGTACAACTTGTTTAGTGTTTTTTAAAATCCACAATATGAAAAAGATCATCTTATCTATAATTACAACACTTTTCTTCGTTTCAGTATTTGCCCAAAAAATGCCTATGAAAAAAGATACCTCCATGAAAGGTATGGACATGAGTGATATGAAAATGGACTCCGCTTCGATGATGTCCATGAAAATGAATAGCCAATATTCGCTCGATGTGCCGATGAACCGGGATGGCTCCGGGACGTCCTGGGTGCCCGATGAAACGCCAATGTATGCCTATATGATCCACGGTAAAAAATGGATGACCATGATACATGGCAGCTTTTTCCTGAGGTATAATAAACAGGACCTGTTTAATTCCGGCAGTCGTGGAGGGAAAAAATTCGACGCACCAAACTGGCTGATGGCGATGACGCAGAGGCAAATAGGAAAAAATGGCTTATTTTCTATTAATACCATGTTTTCTTTCGATCCTTTCCTGGTTGGCCCGGGTGGATATCCTTTATTGTTCCAAACAGGAGAATCATACAAAGGCAAAAAATTGGTGGATATACAGCACCCGCATGACCTGTTTGCTGAATTGAGCATTAACTACACCCAAAGAGTAGCCAAGGATGCTGATATATCGCTATCATTCGGCTATCCGGGTGAACCGGCTTTAGGGCCTCCGGTGTTTATGCACCGCTTATCGGCTATGAATAATCCGGACGCACCATTAAGTCACCACTATTCGGACGCCACGCATATTACTTTTGGCACTTCGACCCTGGGCTTCCGTTATAGAGATATCAAATTGGAAGGATCAATATTCACCGGTCGTGAGCCGGATGAGTACCGCTATAATTTTGATGCCATGCGGTTTGATTCCTACTCTTTGCGCTTGTCATACAATCCTTCAAAAGAATGGGCATTGCAGGTATCAAACGGTTGGATACACAGTCCCGAAAGCGCCGAACCGCAACAGAATGTTGACCGGTTTACTGCATCAGCCATTTACACTAAAATGCTGGATGATGATAGCTATATAGCAACGACATTAGTTTACGGGCAAAACCATTTCTCAGATAATCATAAAACATTGCCATCGGTATTGCTGGAAAGCAGCTGGCAAATGCATAAAACTGCGGTTTATGGAAGATATGAATACGTGAAAAAGGACGCTGATGAATTGGACCTGACGGATGCCTATCCACTTGATCCAAATTTCGCCATTAATGCGTTTACACTGGGTGTTAACCGGGTATTAGCAACGGTAGCAAAGACCAATTTAACAGCGGGCATTCAATCTACTTTAAATGTATCGCCATCGGAGTTAAAGACGCTTTATGGGAGTGCGCCGGTAGGTTTTGAGGTGTATTTGAGGATAACGCCGAGGTAGTCCTTTTCGTCATTCTGAGCGATAGCGAAGAATCTATGACGAACATTTGTTGTCTCCCGCAATTCGAAATGAATCTATCATACAAATGCGTGGCTATTAAGATATGATTCGCAATTGATGCTTCACTATCGTTCAGCATGACAATTAATTATTTATAATTTCTAGAATGTCCGCAAAGCTATTTGCGGTATGGTCATGCCCCTCTACCTCCCCAAACCCATATTCCGCATAAATAAAAGGTATCTGATTCTTCTTAGCAGCTTCAAAGTCACCCATTGTATCACCTACATAAACCGGGTTTTTCAATTGATTGCGGGTAATGATCATTCCGATATTTTCAGCTTTCGGCCTGCCCGTATTGCCCGAACATTCATAATCTTTAAACAAATGCTCAAACTGATGCTGTTCTAAAAAATTCTCGATATAACCCGAAAGGCAATTGCTTACAATAAACAGCTGGAATTTTTCAGCAAGATCAGTTAGTAATTCCCTAACATCCGGATAAAGCCTACCGCCATATTCACGCATGTGAAATTTTTCCTGCTCGGCATAAGTGTTTGCCATATTCTGGTATTCTTCCTTGGGCAAAAAGAGAAAATACTGCGCGAAAATATCGTCTAATAATTTACCAGCGAAGGCGTGTGCAAGTTGCTTCGTAATCACAAAATCAGTAATGCCTTTATTTTGTAAAGCGCTGTTCCAAGCTCTCACACATGATTCGGACGCATCCCAAAGTGTGCCATCCAAATCAAAGATCAGTCCGTCAACCTTCAATTTTTAAATCTTTTGATGGTTTCGGTAATGTGCGCAAGGTGATGTTTTCCATGCCAGGAGTACATGGCCAAATTACGCTTTAAAGAAATTGTATCACCTGATTCAGGATGAACGAACGTGCGGTTCCATTGCTCTTCTGTCATGCCTTCAAACATGGCTACCATGCGTTGATGGATACCATCAAGCATTTTTAGTGATGGCTCGATCGGCAGGCGGTAATCCGGCAGCAATGCCCAATCCGCCTCTTCATAAGCTTTGATGGTTGGGTTTTCCTCAGTCAGCGCCCATTTAAAGCGGATGATAGAATTCATGTGGCTATCTGCAACGTGGTGCACTACCTGGCGGATAGTCCAGCCACCAGTGCGGTATTGCGTATCTAATTGCTGCTCAGTTAGTCCCAATACGGCATTGCGCATTCTACCCGGAAGGGTTTTGATATCATTTATCCAACCATTTATAGCGTGTTGCGTATACGAAACGGGTGGTTTAAACTTGCCGGTGGGGTATCTTAGCTCTTCGTCTGTCATAATTTTAATTGGTTGTGGTTGATGAATGTGGCGAATTATACTGCTGGGGCAGACAGGCATTCGCGTAAAAATAGCAATTTTAGCGATGCATTGTCTTTGCAAGAGACAAGCTTTAATATATTTTAGCGTTTACACTGTGTTTATTTAAATTGATGATCAAAAAATTACTAATACCCCTGCTGTGTTTTGTGTTTACTTTCTCCAGAGCTGAGACGATTAAGACTGATGTTTTGGTGATCGGTGGCGGAGCAAGCGGGGTTGCTGCGGCCATACAAAGCGCACGCAGTAAAGTAAAAACACTATTGGTTGAACCCGGTCCCTGGCTGGGCGGTAGCATGACCGTGAGTGGTATGTGTGTGCTTGAGGCCAACCGTAATTTGCCATCTGGTATCTGGGGCGAGTTTCACAGAAAGATTACTGATTATTACCGCCCGCGTTTAGGTTATGACACCACGCATAATTCTATACTTCGCTTTGAACCTTATACCGCTGCGGATATATTAAAAAGATGGACCGATACAGTAAAAAATCTGACCGTTAAACTAAAAACCCCATGGACAGCTGTAAAAAAAGATGGCACAGGCTGGGAAGTAACCATTATGGTGAATGGTGAGGCAGTAAAAGTGGATACCAAAGTACTGGTAGATGGTACAGAAACAGGCGAAATTGCTGCAAAGGCAGGAGCAAAGTTTGAAGAAGGCACAAATACTGAACGGATTACCTGGATAGCTATTTTAAAATATTTCGGACGGAATGCCGATAAGACTATTCCCAAGCCAGCGGGCTATAATCCATCAGCTTACCCCTCATGGTTAAAGCAACTAAATATGCAGCTGTCAGATCCCGTGAGAATACCAAACGATAAATTTATGATCGATGACAGGTATCATGTAAGCATTCCGGTTTCAGCGGTCGATAAGGATGAACTTTACAAAGAAGCCAAGCTAAACACATTGCGTTGGGTGTACTACCTGCAAACGGAATTTGGCTATAAGAACTGGGGCCTGGATAACCAGTTCGGAACGCCGGATAACTTGCCCCCTGTTCCGTTAGTGCTGGAAAGCAGACGTGTGAAGGGGGCAGTAAGAATGGCCGATGAAGATGTACTAAGGCCATATGACAGAGAGTCAAAAGTTTATCGTACTTCTATAGGGGTAAGTGATGCTCAAATTTTCGCTGATTCTGCAACAACCAGTCGTTTATTGGCTAATTATGCCCCTGGGTCACCATCTATTACTGTTAGAACACCTCATGTTGGCTATACTATTCCTTTGGGTGCTATTGTGGTAAGGGATTTAGATAATGTATTAGTAACAGAAAAAGCCATATCGGTAAGCCAAGGCGTCAACTTCGGAACAAATTATCCGTCAGTTCAAATGACATTAGGTCAAGGCGTCGGTGCTACGGCCGCATTTTGCGCTTTCTTTAAAACCACTACTAAGCATTTGAATGTGCGGATCATCCAGGGGGAGATATTGGATTACAAAGGCTATCTGGTGCCAATCACAGACATTTCACAAAAAGATCCCCACTGGCGTGCCGTGCAGCAGATTTGCGCAACAGGGTTGTTAAAAGGTGTTCAGAAAACCAAAGAGGACGAAGTCGAAATACATTTTGAACCCGATGATTTAGTAATCACCGGGGAGATAAAACCTTTTCTATTGGAGCTTTATACCCGTGCGTTTTTGTGGTTCAACAAAGAAAAACCTGCAGATAAATTTACTGTGGGCAACCTGCTTTCGCTTATCAGCGATTATACGCTAACTGATCCTAAAACATTGCAGCTGCATTTGCAAAAAGCATGGGGACCACAATTTAAGCTAACAGGCACTTTTGATCTGAATCGCCCGGTAACCCGCATGGAATTTGCAGTATTGACCAATAAATATTTGAATCCTTTTGCGAAGACGGTTGATTTGAGTGGACGGGTGATTAATTAACTACACCGTATTTGTCATTCTGAACGCAGTGAAGAATCTATAACGGGATTCCTTTGTGTGCAGTAATTTGAAAGGACTCCCTTCAAACATATGTGTGGTAAAAGATAGAACTCGCAACAGATGCTTCGTTTCTCAGCATGACAAATGGGTTCATTTCAAAATCGCATACATGTGTTCATCCAAAATCTCGCCACCTTTAATAACTGCATTTCTCATCACCCCCTCTTTAACATAGCCTGCCTTTTCCAAAACCCGCATTGATGCCGGGTTTTTGCTGTAAACACTTGCCTGTAAGCGTATAAAGTCGAGATGTGTAAATGCGTATTCGGTCACCAGCTTAACAGCTTCGGGCATGATACCCTTGCCCCATAGCTCTTCGCTCAACCAGTAGCCGATGATGGCTGTTTTGCGATAAACATCCTGTCTGGGTTCCATGCCAATTCCACCAATTACTTCGTCATCAATGGTAATCGCAAAGTTGATCACAGGGTCTTGGTCAATCAAAAAATCGACCCAGCTCATAGCAGCTTCCATCGTATATGGGGATGGGAAACGATCCATCAGGCAGGCGGACACGTTGGGGTTGTTTGCGTTTTTCTGAAGCGATATTTCATCTCCTTTTTTCCACCCGCGGATAATAAAACCGTTTCCTTGCAATTGTATTTCGGACATGCCGCGAATATACCATATCCACATGTATGTCCCCTCCTTTTAAGTATCTTAGCTAAAATGAAAATAGTAATTCTGTTTTTAGCGGTATTTTTTTGTTTGGGATGCTCTGATCATCCTAAACCTGTTGATGTAAAGATCGGACTGACAGACAGCAATCGCTCCCTAAAAATTGTCGGGTTTGATAAGTTGATCATAGCAGATATCGGTCGTGATACCAACAATGAAGCTTGGCAAAGCTTGCTGCCCATTTATAAGATGCCGGCGGATACCGATATGAAGGATTATCAAAACGTTCAGCCCGGGAAATATGTGGTGAAGGATAGCCTGGTAATTTTCACTCCGGATACTACTTTTAAAAAAGGGCAGGCCTATTTTTTAAGATATTTCCGGCATGATGAAGGCACCAGCGCCTGGCGATTGGTTACAGAAAAGAAAAGACCTGGAAGTATCAGCTATAAAGATTTGGTTTTTAGCTATTAAATGCACTCAGGTATTGAATTTTTAATAATAATTCGTATATTTGCACGGTAATTAAAAGAATTAGAGGGGGCAGTAGTCCCCTCTTTTATTTTACCTGTATAATCATCAGCCTAAAAATACGGATAAATGGATATTGAAAAGAGGGTGACAGAACTGGTTGAGGAGAAGATCGCAGACCGACCTGACCTGTTTTTGGTGAGTGTAAAGATGCATTCAAGCGGTAAGCTGGTGATACTGGTAGATGGTGAAAAAGGCATAGGTATTGCCGACTGCGCAGCTATCAGCAGGCATGTAGGCTTTCATCTGGAAGAAGAGAATGTGATAGAGAGTGCCTACAATCTGGAAGTATCTTCGCCGGGTATCGATGCACCGCTGGTATTACCCCGCCAGTATGTAAAAAATGTAGGCAGGCAATTGGCCATCAAAATGGCTGACGGCAGTAAAAGAGAAGGCAAGCTGACAGGGATGACCGAAGATGCCGTGGTAATAGAAGAAACAATAAAAGAAAAAGGGAAAAAGGCTGAAATTGTTGAAAGCGCTGTCCCTTTGGCACAGATAACAGAAACAAAAGTTTTAATATCATTTAAGTAAAAAAATGAGCAATATTAATTTAATTGAGTCTTTTCAGGAGTTTAAAGACTTCAAAAACATTGACCGCCCAACCATGATGAGTGTTCTGGAAGACGTTTTCAGAAGCATGATCAGGAAGAAGTATGGCAACGACGAGAATTGCGACGTGATCGTGAACACTGATAATGGTGACTTGGAGATCTGGCGTACACGTACGGTAATGGAAGATGGTTTTTCTGAAGACGACGACCTGGAGATTGAATTAGCAGAAGCACTCAAATATGATGAGGACCTGGAGGTAGGTGACGAATATGTGGAGCAGATCACCCTGGAAAGCTTTGGTCGCCGTGCTATCCTGGCTGCACGCCAGACATTGGTTTCAAAGATCCTGGAGTTGGAAAAAGACGAAATTTTCAAAAAATATAAGGACCGTGTGGGTGAGATTGTGACCGGTGAGGTTTACCAGGTTTGGAAAAAAGAAACTTTGGTATTGGACGACGAAGGTAACGAGTTATTGCTGCCAAAATCAGAGCAGATCCCTGCAGATTACTTCAAGAAAGGTGATAACGTGAAAGCGGTGGTAAGCAAAGTGGATATGATGAACAGCAATCCGAAAATCATTATATCACGTACTGCACCTGAGTTTTTACAGCGTTTGTTTGAACTGGAAGTACCAGAAATTTTCGATGGCTTGATCACCATTAAGAAAATTGTACGCGAACCAGGCGAAAGAGCAAAAGTTGCAGTAGAATCTTATGATGACCGTATCGATCCGGTAGGAGCTTGCGTAGGTATGAAGGGATCACGTATTCACGGTATTGTTCGTGAGTTGAAAAACGAAAATATCGACGTTATAAACTTTACCAATAATTTACAGTTATACATTCAGCGTGCCTTGTCACCTGCAAAGATCACATCTATTAAACTGGATGATGAGAAAAAGACAGCAGCAGTGTATCTGAAACCAGACCAGGTATCATTGGCTATCGGCCGTGGCGGACATAACATCAAATTAGCTGGTAAACTAACAGGCTATGAGATAGACGTTTACCGTGAGGCAGATGAGCAGGATGAAGACGTGGATATTGAAGAATTCTCAGACGAAATAGACAGCTGGATACTTGACGAGTTTAAACGCATTGGTCTTGATACTGCAAAATCAGTATTGGCTTTAAGCGTTGGTGAGTTGGTTAAACGTACCGATCTGGAAGAGGAAACGGTGAAAGAAGTGTTGTCTATTCTGCAGGCTGAGTTTGAATAAACTAAATAAGCAAAATTAAAATCGTATTTTTGCATTATCTAAGCAGAGAAAGTAATATTAAATGTCAGAAGACAAAGGAATAAAATTAATAAAAGCAGTAAAGGAACTCAACATTGGTATGGGTACCATCGTCGATTTTTTATCCGCAAAGGGGTTTAAAGTCGATAAGCAGCCTATGGCTATGCTTAGCGGTGATATGTACAATACGCTGTTGAAGGAATTTTCTGCCGACAAAATTATTAAGGAAGAGGCCAAGCAGATTAGTATAGGCAAGATCAGGAAAGAGGAGACCGTTCAAACTCCGGAAAAACCTGCTGAGCAGCGTCGTTCGAGAGATTTTGAGAACGAAGAAATACTGATCAAAAATACCGGCCATTTTTCTACTCCGGTTGAGAAACCGAAGCAAGAGCCTGCTAAAGCTGAAGACCGTAACGATGTGAACCTTCCGGGTGTGAAGGTTGTGGGTAAGATTGATCTGAATGCGCCATATCGTACCGAGAAAAAAGAAGAACCGGTAGTTGCTAAAAAAGAACCAGCGCCAGAAGTAAAACCGGAGCCAAAAGAAGAGGTAAAAGCAGCGCCTGTTGCTAAAGCCGAACCAGAACCGGTTAAAGAAAAAGAACCTGAAAAACCAGTGGTTGAAAAACCCGTGGCAGCGAAACCAGAAGAGGCAGCTGAACCGGAAAATGAAGTGATCCGTGCGAGGGCACAGCGTTTAAGCGGACCGAACGTAGTTGGTAAAATACAATTGCCGGTCAACGAGCCAAAACGCAATCAGCCGGTAGCTTCGTCATCTAATTCTAATAGTGCAGCTGACCACAAGCGTAAAAGAAAACGTAAAGAAGGCGGTGGTCCTCAGCAGGGGGGCGGTAACAACCAGCAACAACAAGGTAACGGCGCTCCAAACCAGAACCGTCAGGGAGATTTCCGTAACAGGAATCAACAGGGCGGCGGCGGTAACCGTCCGGATTTCAGAAGAGGCAGTGCACCAAGTACACCTAAAGAAGAGCCTTCAGAAAAAGAAATACAAGACCAAATTAAGGCAACACTTGCCCGCTTGAGCGGTGCAGGTAAGTCAGGCAAATTTGCGCAACGCGCTAAATTCCGTCGTCAAAAACGTGATGACGTTGCTGCAAGTGCCGAAGAACTGGCATTAGAGCAGGAACTGCAGTCAAAAGTGTTGAAGGTAACGGAGTTTGTTACCGCAAACGAGCTAGCATCCATGATGGATGTACAAGTTACGCAGATTATTTCGACCTGCATGAGTTTGGGTATGTTCGTGTCCATCAACCAGCGTTTGGATGCGGAAACCTTAACCATAGTGGCCGATGAATTTGGCTACCAGGTTGAGTTTGTAAAACCTGAAGACGAAGAAGCTAACCTGGATACACCGGACGAACCGGGAGATTTGTTGCCACGTGCGCCTATCGTAACTATCATGGGTCACGTCGATCACGGTAAAACATCCTTGCTCGACTTTATCCGCAAAACCAATGTAATTGCAGGTGAGGCAGGCGGTATTACCCAGCACATCGGTGCTTACGAGGTGACATTGCCGGATGACAAAGGGAAAATAACATTCCTGGATACACCGGGTCACGAAGCGTTTACAGCGATGCGTGCCAGGGGTGCCCAGGTAACCGATATTGTAATTATAGTTATTGCTGCTGATGATAGTGTGATGCCGCAAACCCGTGAGGCTATTAACCACGCGCAGGCTGCCGGTGCACCTATTATTTTCGCATTTAATAAAATGGATCGCCCCGGCGCTAATGCAGATAAGATACGTGAGCAGTTATCAACCATGAACATATTGGTTGAAGAATGGGGTGGTAAGTATCAATCGCAGGAAATATCAGCCAAAACTGGTTTAAATGTAGATAAGTTGCTGGAAAAAGTATTGCTTGAAGCAGAATTGCTTGAACTAACAGCTAATCCGGACAAACGTGCAGTAGGTACAGTTATAGAAGCCGCTTTGGATAAAGGCCGTGGTATTGTAACCACTGTATTGGTACAAGCCGGTATGCTGAAAGTAGGCGACCCTATTTTGGCGGGCTGCTACAGCGGTCGTGTAAAAGCATTGACCAATGAGCGTGGACAACGTGTAGAGTTTGCTGGTCCTTCCACACCGGTACAGGTGCTGGGTATGCAGGGTGCGCCAACTGCAGGTGATAAGTTCAATGCAATGGGAAGCGAAGTTGAGGCACGTGAGATTGCTAATAAACGTATGCAATTGCAGCGTGAACAAGGCCTGCGTACGCAGAAACATATCACGCTGGATGAGATTGGCCGCCGTTTGGCTGTGGGTAACTTTAAAGAGTTGAACATTATAGTTAAAGGTGACGTGGACGGCTCGATCGAAGCGTTGTCAGACTCTTTACTGAAGCTTTCTACCGAGCAGATACAGGTGAATATCATATCAAAAGCAGTTGGTCAGATCTCCGAATCAGATGTATTGCTGGCTTCGGCATCAGATGCGATCATCATCGGTTTCCAGGTACGCCCTTCACCAGGTGCGCGTAAGCTGGCTGAGCAGGAACAGATCGATATCAGGCTTTACTCGATCATTTACGATGCGATAAACGAGATCAAGGCGGCAATGGAAGGCATGCTTGCTCCTACTTTTGAAGAGAAGATTGTTGCGAACGTTGAGATCCGCGAAACCTTCAAGATCAGCAAGGTAGGTACCATCGCAGGCTGTATGGTGCTGGATGGTAAGATCACGCGTAATAGCAAGATCCGTATCATTCGTGAAGGCGTAGTAATCTACACCGGTGAACTTGCTTCATTGAAACGCTTTAAAGATGATGTGAAGGAAGTAAACGCAGGTTATGAGTGCGGTTTGAATATCCAAAACTTCAATAATATCGAAATCGGTGATATTGTTGAGGCCTATGAAATAGTAGAAGTTAAGCGTAAGCTATAATAGCTTTTCTTATAAGAATTAAAGGCTCTCTGGTAATCCAGAGAGCCTTTTTATTATAATAGTAAAACCACCGCCTAAGGCGGTAGGTTAGGTGTGAAGGCTAGGCCAGAAACCGCTATCTTAGTATTTGTGACGAAA
>Ga0207648_10000493_pt1 | contig 43940 bp, 36 predicted proteins | sample KBSMisM32_FD_184310 | JGI IMG/M metagenome (GOLD analysis project Ga0207648, IMG submission 184310) | Miscanthus rhizosphere microbial communities from Kellogg Biological Station, Michigan, USA - KBS Miscanthus M3-2 (SPAdes) (version 2) | ecosystem: Host-associated > Plants > Roots >... | reverse complement strand
CCGGACGACCTGCGCCACGGTGGACTGCTTCTGCCCGATCGCGTTGTAGATGCAGATGACGCCCTTGCCGCGCTGGTTGATGATCGTGTCCACCGCCACCGCGGTCTTGCCGGTCTGGCGGTCGCCGATGATCAGCTCGCGCTGCCCGCGGCCGACGGGCACCATGCCGTCGATGGCCTTGAGGCCAGTCTGGAGCGGCTCCTTCACGGGCTGCCGATCCACCACGCCCGGAGCGATGCGTTCGATCGGAAGGAACTCCGTGGTCGCGATCGGCCCCTTGCCGTCGATCGGCTGACCAAGCGCGTTGACGACGCGGCCGAGCATGGCTTCGCCGACCGGCACCGAAATGATGCGGCCGGTGCGCTTCACCGGGTCGCCTTCACTGATCTCCTTGGCGCCGCCGAGCAGCACCGCGCCGACGCTCTCCTCTTCGAGGTTGAGCGCGATGCCGAATACGCCCTGCCCGAACTCGAGCATCTCGCCGGCCATGGCACGTTCGACGCCGTGGACGCGGGCGATTCCGTCGCCGACCGAGATGACGCTGCCCACCTCGGCGACATCGATCTCGACCGAATGGCTGCCCAGCTGGTCGCGAATGATCTTGGAGATTTCGTCCGCTCTGATGTCCATGTCGTTCCTTCTTCGTCGTGCGTTTCGCGGGCGCTCAGCGGTTCTCCGCGAGCCGCCCCTTCAACTTCGCCAGCTGTGTGGCCAGGCTGCCGTCGTACACGGTGGCGCCGATGCGCGCGACGACGCCGCCGATGAGCGATGGATCCACTTTGGTCGTGAGGGTCACCTGACGCGCGGTGGCGGCGCCGAGACGCTGCCGCAGCGCGGCCTGCTGCTCGGGCTCGAGTGGGATGGCCGTCGTGACCTCGGCTTCGAGCACTCTCTGCTGTTCACGCAGGCGTGCGCGAAACGCCTCGAGCACGGGTTCGAGCAAGGTGAGGCGATCGCGCTCCGCAAGCATTACGAGCAGCTTGCCGACTGACGGGGTGAACTGCCCGCGCGCGACGAGCGCCTCCACCACCGACTTCTTGGCCACGGGAGGAATGCCTGGACTCTCGAGTGCGTGCCGCAGTTCAGCGTGGCCGGTGACGAGCGTGACGATGGAAGAAAGCTCCTGCTCGATCCGGCTCGGATCCGATTCCTTCAGCGCGACGTCAAAAAGCGCGCGGGCATATCGGACAGCGGATGCGCTGCTCATCGGGTCCTCGTGGAATCCAAGCGGGTGACCGTTGCGGAGTCAGACAACAACGTGGTCGCCTCCCGGTAGTTTCTTCGGGTCGTACGGCTCGCGCGCGGGGCTCTTCATCCGGCCTGCCGACCGCATGCGAGCTTGTACCTCAACGGCACAAACGTCTCTTTATATCACGGAAAAGAGCCCGGTTGTTAGGCAGAATCGTCCGGGCACCGCTTCCAGCGCCGGGGTCAGTTCTTGGCGGTGAGGTGCTCGTACAACCGATTCAGTTCCGTCTCGTTGTCGAAGGCGATTTCGATGGTTCCGCCAGCCCTGCGCCGCACGATTTTCACTTTCGCCCCCAAGGCGAAGCGCATGCGGTCTTCGGCGGCCTTCGTGTGCACGTCCGGGGGCGCCGGCGCCGGCTTCGGCACCGCGGGCTCGGAGAGGCGCTTGACCAGCGCCTCGGTGTCGCGCACCGAGAGGGCCCGCGAAATCACTTCACGAGCCGCATGCCGTTGCGCCGCGGCGTCTGGAAGCGAGAGCAGCGTGCGCGCGTGCCCCATCGTGATCGAGCCGGCCGCGAGATCGGCCCGCACTTCATCGGGCAGCTTGAGCAGCCGCATGAAGTTGGCGACCGAGCTCCGATCTTTCCCGACCGCCGCCGCAATCTGCTCCTGGGTCAGCGAGAACTGATCGGCGAGACGCTGATAGGCGATCGCTTCGTCCACCGGATTGAGGTTCTCGCGTTGAATGTTTTCGATCAAGGCGAGCTCGAGCAGCTGCTGATCGGATCCGTCGGCAACCTCACGAACGACAACAGGGACTTTGAGCAGCCCCGCGCGCTGCGCGGCGCGCCACCGCCGCTCGCCGGCAATGATGCGATAGGCGCCGCCCGCCAGCGGCCGCACGAGGATCGGCTGAATGATCCCCTTGTCCTTGATCGAGCGTGCGAGCTCCTCCAGCTTTGCGTCGTCGAACTGCATGCGGGGTTGCAGCTCGTTCGGCGACAGGCGGTCGATGTCCACTTCGAGCGGACCGCTCGCGGCCGCCGGGGGGGCGTCGGGAATCAGCGCGCTGAGGCCCTTGCCAAGTGCGGGGCGTTTGTCCACGGAAATACCCTCGAAAACCCTCTCAAGCCGCGTTGCGCGCCAGCAGCTCCTGCGCCAGCGCGTGGTAGGCGGCGGCGCCGCGCGATTTCGCGTCGTACAGCACGCCCGGAATGCCGTGGCTGGGCGCCTCGCCCAGCTTCACGTTGCGCGGAATGATCGTGTTGAACACCTTCTCGCGGAAGAACTCGCGCACGTCGCGCGCGACGAGTTGTCCCAGGTTCGTGCGCTCGTCGTACATCGTGAGCAGCACACCCTCGATGTCGAGCGCGGGATTGAACGAGGCGCGCACGCGCCGCATGGTCCCGACCAGATCCGCCAGCCCTTCGAGCGCGAAGTACTCGCAGTGCAACGGAATCAGCACCGCATCAGCGGCAACCAGCGCATTGAGCGTCAGCAGCCCGAGCGATGGGGGGCAGTCGATGAAGACGAAGTCGAATGACGGTCGCAGCCCATCGACCACCCGTTTCAGCCGCCGCTCCCGTTCCGGCATCGGCACCAGCTCGATTTCGGCGCCCGTCAGGTTGCGGTCGGTCGGGACCAGGAACATCGAGGGCACCGTGGTCGGGGCGAGAAAGCTGGCCGGGTCCGCGTCGGAGAGGAGCGCCTCGTAGACCGTGCCGCCAGGAGCTCGTTGTCCGCGCAGACCGATGCCGCTCGTCAGGTTGCCTTGAGGGTCGAGGTCGATGAGGAGCACCCGGCGACCGGTGCGCGCGATGGAGGTGGCCAGGTTGATGGCGGTCGTCGTCTTGCCGACGCCACCCTTCTGGTTGGCGACGGCGACGACCCTGCAGCCCTTCGCAGACTGTGTTGTTTCGGTCATACGGACTAATTGTGGCCTGTGCGCGTGCCGTGAGGGGTCATGAATCTACTGCTTCAGGGCTCGGGCGTCAATCGAGATTCGGCGAGTGTTCCACGTGGAACGTTCCGGGTCGCCTTCAAGATAACCAGCAGCTGACCGCGTGACGCTTCCCCGAGCGGGTGGGCTCCAATGAGCTGAAGTGGCGGAGGAAGGAGAGGCGCCGTCTCAGCAGCCGTTCGGAAGTGTAGCAGGCGACCACCCGGACGAATGAACGCCTGCAGAGCGGCGAAGACCCGTGCCTCGACCCTGACGGCCCGGATAGACAGAAGATCGAAGGCTTCGTGGAAGGAGGGGTCAGCCAGGAGCGCCTCGTGTCGGGTCGTCACCACTGTGGCGTTCTCCAACCCAAGTTCTCGGGCCGCCTCTCGAAGAAAAACGGACTTACGTGTCTTCACCTCGACCATCGCCAACCGTAGGCCAGGCAGCGCCAACGCAAGGGGAAGAGCCGGCGATCCGCCTCCAGAGCCGATGTCGATCAGCGACCCTGCGCCCTCCACGTAGGAGGCCGCCACCAGCGGCTCTATGAGCAAGCGGTCGAGACCCTCAGGAGTAGGCTCCGCGAGGTCAAGGCCGGTCAGGTTGATTTTGGAGTTCCACTTCGACAGCAGCTGAAAGTAGACCCAGAGCCGATCGGCGAGTGGTCCAGAGACAGCGACGCCGGCCTTCTTTGCGCGCCTCGAGAGCCGTTCTTTGAACTCCCGGCCGGTCATCGCCTCAGGATAACCGCGAGAGGTAGGCATTCAGCACGGCAACCGCAGCCGGCGTCATACCTGGGATTCTCGACGCCTGGCCAAGGGTCTCGGGACTCACCTGACTCAAGCGCTGGACTACTTCGTGAGAAAGACCCGGCACACGGTCGAACGGGAACCGGGCAGGTATGGCTCGTCGCTCCGCCTTCCGGAGCCTGGCGGCTCGTGAGGCCTCCTGCTTCAAGTACCCCTCGTACTTGACTGCCGTTTCCAGGCTGAGCAGATCGAGGTCGTTGACGGACTCGACTCTGAGACCAGCACGGACCAGATCGGCGAGGCGGACTTCTGGACGGCGAAGCGCCTGAGAGGCTGGCATTCGCGTACCCGGTTCAGTTTCGACGACGGTGTCTAGACTGCTGAGATTGCTCTCGTACCTGACTCTGCGCCGTTCGAAGCTATCCCAGCGAGCATCAGAAACGAGCCCGGCGGTTCGCCCTCGCGGCGTCAGCCGCAGGTCTGCATTGTCGATTCTCAAGAGCAGGCGGTGCTCTGCGCGGGAGGTGAACATCCGGTACGGCTCGAGACATCCTCGCGTGACCAGATCATCCACGAGCACGCCGATGTACGCCTCATCGCGGTCGAGCACGAACGCTGGCTTGGCCTGGACGCTCATGGCTGCGTTGATGCCAGCCACGAGACCCTGCGCTGCGGCTTCCTCGTACCCAGACGTCCCGTTGATCTGTCCCGCGAAAAAGAGGCCAGGGAGACGTTTGGTCTCGAGCGTGTGGCGCAGCTCGGTGGGCTGGACGAAGTCGTACTCGACGGCGTATCCCGGTCGCAGCATCTCGGCGTCGGCCAACCCAGGCATCGCGCGCACGATCTGCTCCTGCACCTTCGCCGGCAGCGACATCGAGAACCCGTTGACGTAAATCTCGTCCGCGTGCAGCCCCTCCGGCTCCAGGTAGATCTGATGGCGCTCCCGATCGGGAAAACGCATCACCTTGTCTTCGAGCGACGGGCAGTATCGCGGACCGATGCCGCGAATCTGCCCGTTGAAGAGCGGGCTCTCGCCGACGTGGTCGCGCACGAGCGCGTGCACGCGATCTGTCGTGTGGAGCAGCCAGCAGCTCGCACGGTTCTGGACGGGCGCGCGCGACTCGAACGAGAAGGCGACTGGCGAGGCGTCCCCCTTCTCCTCGATGAATATGCCGCGCTCGACACACGAGCGGAAGTCGATGCTCCGACGGTGCAGCCGTGGCGGGGTTCCCGTCTTCAGCCTTCCCATCGTGAACCCGAGGTCTCGGATGGACTCGGACAAGGCGCGCGATGGAGGTTCGCCGTGCCGGCCTGCGGGCCGCTGGTCGCGACCGATATGAATCAACCCGTTCAGAAACGTCCCGGCCGTGATGATCAGCGCTCTACACGAGAGGCGTTCGCCGTCCTCGAGCTCAAGTCCAACGACTCGCCCCCCGGACGAAAGAATGCCTCCCGCCTTGGCTTCGACAATTTCAATATTGGGGGTTGTGACCAATACATCGCAGACCCATGACGAATATGCGTGCTTGTCCGCCTGGGCACGCGGAGACCAGACGGCAGGCCCCCGGCTGCGATTGAGCAGCTTGAATTGAATTCCCGTGGCGTCGATCGCCTCCGCCATCAGTCCGCCCAGCGCGTCGATTTCGCGCACCAGGTGACCCTTCGCGGTTCCCCCGATCGCAGGATTGCAGGGCATATGCCCTGCGGTGCCGCGCGACAGCGTCACGAGAGCGACGTGGCAACCCAAGCGAGCGGCGGCTCGCGCGGCCTCGGCACCAGCATGACCGGCGCCCACGACGGCGATGTCGAACGAGAGCGAGCTCATTTCCCGATACAGAACCGCTCGAAAATATGCCGCAGAACGTCGTCGCTTGTCCTCCTGCCGACGATCTCGTCGAGCCGTTCACGGGCCTGCTGCAGATCGGCGGCGATGAACTCTTCGGGCGCCGCGGCTTGCGCCGCCGTCCGGGCCTTGGAAATCGCCGTGCGGGCGTCGTCGAGCAGAGCGACGTGCCGCATGTTCGTGATGGCGGGCGTATCGCTCAACGGCTCGGCGGTGGTCAGCGCGCCGGCGATCGCCTCGCGCAGCGCCGCGAGGCCGTCGCCGCTCCGGGCCGACACGGAAACGACAGACGCCGCGAGATCGGAGGTGTCACAACGATCCGGGCGATCCGACTTGTTCTTCACGATCAGGCGTGGACGCTCACGCGTCGCATCGAGCACGTGTCGATCGTCGTCCGACAGCTCCTCGCTCTGATCGAGTATGACGAGCACGAGCGATGATGCCGCGCGGGCTTGCGCGCTGCGCGCCACACCCTCCCGCTCGATCGGATCGACCGTGGGGCGTGCTCCGGCGGTATCCACGAGCGTGACCGCAAGCCCCCCGATGTCCACGCGTTCGGCGACGAGATCGCGCGTCGTGCCGGGCACGTCGGTGACAATCGCGCGATCGGTCCCGAGGAGGGCATTGAAGAGGCTCGACTTTCCCACGTTGGGACGCCCGGCGATCACAACCGTCACGCCCTCGCGCAGCATGCGACCGCGCGCCGCATCGGCCAGCAAGGTGTCGATGCGGCCGATGATGCCGTCGAGCGTACCGACGATCGCGGCCGGCTCGACGAAGTGATATCCCTCGTCGGGAAAATCGAGCGACGCTTCGAGGCGCGCCAGCAGATCGAAGAGTTCGGCGTCGATCGCGCCGATGCGCGCCGTCAAGGTGCCGTGCAGTTGATCGGCCGCCGCGCGGGCTTGCGCGGGCGTGGCCGCATCGATCAGATCAGCCACGGCCTCGGCCTGCGGCAGATCGCGCTTGCCGTTCAGAAACGCGCGAAGCGTGAACTCGCCTGGCTCGGCGAGTCTGGCACCGGCTCGCATGGCCGCGCGAACGATACCCTCGAGCAGCAGCGGGTTGCCGTGGGCGCTGATCTCGGCCACGTCCTCGCCGGTATAGGACTGAGGCGCCGCGAAGAACAGCGCCACCGCGTCGTCGGACGACTCGCGCCCACCGGCGTCGAGCACGAGCACGCGCGCCACGCGCGCCACGCGCGGCGCCGCGGCGGCGCCGGTCAGAAGCTCGCGAAGGATGTGCTGTGTACGGGGGCCGCTGAGGCGCACGACTCCGATCGCGCCGCGGCCTGGCGGCGTCGCCACGGCGACGATGGTGTCGTCCGGAGCGAACACGTCACCTCGAGCGCGTCCCTGCGTGACTAACGACGCGCGATGATCACCGTTTTCATGAAAGCGTCGCCGATGCTCTCCGACGTGACCGTGGGATCTTCGGCAATGACCATGTGCACGATGCGCCGTTCGTACGGGTTGAGCGGCCCAATCTCCTGCGGGGCGCCGGTCGTCCGCGCCTTCTCGGCGACGAACACCGCCATCTGTTTGAGCTCGGCATCCTTGTCACGGCGGAAGCCGTTGCAGTCCACGACGATTCGAGTGTCGTCGCCCAGCTGCCGGCGGAACGCCGTGGCCACCAGGTGCTGCAGCGCCTGCAGCCCTTCGCCGCCGCGGCGGATGAGGATTCCGCCGTCCTCGCCCTGGAGGTTGATGCGGGTGCCGTCCTCGGTCTGCTCCACCGACGTAGTCAGCTTCGCGCCCATCGCGTCGATCACGCGCTCCACGAAGCTCACAATCTGGTTCGTCAAGCTCTCGCTCACCGTCAACTCCCTACTTGGCGCGCCGAGCGGCCGGCGCCGGCGGCTTGGCCAACGTGGGCAGTGGGCCCACGATCCAGTTGGTCAGGTACTGCTGCCCGATCGCCCACACCTGGCTCACGAACCAATACAACACGACTCCACTGGCCGAGAACGCCATCATCGCCGTGAACATCACCGGCATCACCATCATCACGCGCTGCTGCGCGGGATCGGCGCTCGTCGGCGTCACCTTCTGCTGCCAGAACATCGTCAGTCCCATCAGCGCTGGCAGCACGAAGTAGGGGTCGGATCCCGAAAGGTCATGGATCCACGCCGCGAACGGCGCCCCGCGCAGCTCGACCGACTGCGAGAGCAGCGAATAGAAGGCCCAGAGCACCGGGAGGGTAATGAGCATCGGCACGCAGCCGCCCGCCGGGTTGACCCCTTTTTCCTTGTACAGGGCCGACACTTCTTCCTGCATCTTCTGACGGCCGGGATCGGTCATCTTCAGATGTGAGTACCGATCCTGTATCGCCTTCATCTGCGGCTGGACCGCCTGCAGCTTCCGCATCGAGACGGAGCTCTTGTGACGCAGCGGAAACATCACGAGGTTGATGATGATGGTGAGCAAAATGATCGACCAGCCGTAGTTGCCGGTGAAACGGTACAGCCATTTGAGCGTGCCGAGGAGTGGCACCACCAGCCAGGCGAACGTGCCGAAGTCGATGGCCCTCACGTAGTCGGGCCCCAGACGTTGCAGCTCGTCGAACTGTTTGGGCCCGACGTAGAAGCGGATCGCCTGTGCCGGCGCCGCCGGCTTGAGCGTGTAAGCGAGCAGGCGGCGCTGGGTCTTGTTGTCTCCCGGCAGCGTCAGCGGCTTGAACTCGGCGGAGCCATTGAGATCGTTCACGACGAAGGCCACGAAGTAGTGGTCGTCCACGCCGATGAATCGGAACGGTCCCTGCTGCACCGGCGCTTCGGCCGCCTTGTCGGGCGTCAGGCGCTCCACCTTCCCGCCTCGATGGAGCAGGACCCGCGGAGGCGCCACCGCATTGCCGGTGAAGATGCTGCCGCCGCCCGAGGCCGCGCCCTTGTCGCCGAGGCCGGGCCCCCACTGAATCGCCGGGTTGAGCGGCGACGTGCCACGTCGCGCGCTGATCGTCGCCGTCAACGTGTAGCTCGTGGCGTCGAAGCGGAACTCCTTGCGGGCCGCCAGGCCGTTCTCGTCCTGGAACTCGAACACGAGCGGGTCTTTCGCCTTCGTGACGTCGAACACGCCGTTGGTATCGCCGGTGACGCGGTAGAGGGCGGTGTTGAGGCGCGCGCTATCGCGGGGGTTCTCGGCCTGCAGAGAGAAAGGGTGAGGCTCGGTGCCAGGAACGTCGGATGGCACCAGATCCACCAGCTCGCTGGCGGTGTCGCGATACTTCTTGAGCTGCCAATGCAGGACCTGTGCACCGCGGTTGCTGAAGACGATGCGGGCCGTGGGGGTTTCCACGGTGATCTCACGCGACTGCGAATCCCCGAGCAGAGCGACCGCCTCGGGCTCGGCGACGGCGGGAGCGGACGCCGCCGGCGCGGGCATAGCTGCCGCCGCCGGGGCGGACCCACCCGAAGACGACGAGGCGGGTGATGCCGAGGACGCCGCCGGCGCCTTGCCGGGCGGCGCCGGGGGCGGCGTGAAGTAGGTCTGGTACGTGTAGAGGACGACGAACGACAGCAGAACCGCGATGAAGACCCTGCGTTCCATGTTTTGTCGCTAACGCTGCGGAATGGGATCGAAGCCGTGGCCGCCCCACGGGCGACAGCGGGCCAGTCGCCGCGCCGCCAGCCAGCTCCCACGAAGCGCGCCGTGCACCGCAATCGCCTGGGAGGCGTAATCGGCGCATGACGGCGTGAAGCGGCACGAGCCGGGAGCGAGGTAAGGGGAAACGAACACCTTATACGCGCGTATCGCGGCGAGGAGCGCCGACACGGCGAGGCCGGCGCGTGCCGGGCGAGGCGGTGTGTCTGGATACGAGGGCGGCACGGTAGTCGGCTTCAAGGCTGGTGAAGAGGGCATCGAGCATTTCTCGCCGCGGAACGACGACGACATCAAGGCCCTCGCCTGGCTTGTTCCGCCTGAAGACCTCGCGGGCCAGACGCTTCGCGCGATTGCGATCGATCGCCGGTCCCAGCTTGCGTGTGGCCGCCACGCCGAGGCGGGCCACCGGTCCGCCGTTCGGCACTACGAACACCGTCATGTAGCGAGCCTGGATCCGGGAACCGGACGAGTACGCGCGTTCGAAATCGGCGCGGCGCCTGACGTGCTCGGACCCGCTGAACCGCTGGCCGGCCACGCTCATCGCCTCGAACGCTTACCGCTCGTCGGCGACCGTCAGCCGCTTGCGCCCCTTGGCGCGACGCCGCTTGAGAACGATGCGCCCGTTCTTCGTGGCCATACGGACCCGGAAGCCGTGCGCTTTCTTTCGGCGACGCTTGTTCGGCTGATATGTGCGCTTGCCCTTCATGTGCCTCGCTGCCTCAACTGGACGAAACTCCGATCCTAAGCGCCTATCCTCAATACTGTCAACGTAGGACGGCAGTTCCTGCGGGGGAGTTCGTGACGAACGCCCAGGCGAGTTGTCGCCGAGGCAAAGGCGCGGCAAAGAAAAATAGCGCCAAAAGATTTAACAGAGGGATCGCCGAACCTTCCACTGCCTGGCAGATTCCGCGTGTGTTACAGTCCCCCTTCCCTTCCCCACCCTGGCCAGCGCCTATGGTTGGGATTGGGTTTCCTCCCCAAGATTTCCACAAGTTGTGGAAAAGATTGTGGAAAAGCACCCGGGCACTCCACAAGGAGTGACCGAGTTAGGCTAACTGTTGCCTTTTCAACCACTTCAGGGTGCTGTCAGGATAGACGCTTCGAGCGCGGTGCACGGTATGGAAGTGAGTATCTGGGACCAAATCCTCTCCAGAATCGAGACCAAGGTTAACCGGCATAGCTTCTATACCTGGTTCAAGCCCACCTCGCTGGTTCTCGACGCGGGTGGCTCCATCAGCGTGCGTGTCCCGAACCAGCTCTTCAAGGATTGGCTAGGAAAGCACTACTCACTAGTCCTGTCCGAGGCACTGACGGAGGTCCAGCGCCCCGACGCTTCGCTGGTATTCCTTCCGGAAGGCGTACCGCCACCGGAGGCGCCCGTCCCGTCCGTCGTCGCGCACGTCACGGAAAAACCGGAAGTCGTGGCGCCGCAGCCTCCGCGCGTCGGCAGCCTGAACGAGCGCTACACGTTCGACACGTTCATCGTCGGGCCGTCGAACCAGTTTGCCCACGCGGCCTGCCGCGCCGTGGCCGAGGCGCCGTCACGCTCGTACAACCCGCTCTTCATCTACGGCGGCGTGGGATTGGGTAAGACGCACCTGATGCACGCCGTCGGGCGCTACGTCCTCCAACACGACCCGACGCTCAAGCTGACTTACATCTCGTCGGAACGGTTCATGAACGAGATGATCAACGCCATCCGCTACGAGCGCATCCTCGACTTCCGCGAGACCTACCGCAGCGTGGACATCCTGCTGGTCGACGATATCCAGTTCCTCGCCGGCAAGGAGAGCACCCAGACCGAGTTCTTCCACACGTTCAACGCCCTCTACGACGCGCAGAAGCAGATCGTCCTCAGCAGCGATCGGCCGCCGCACGAAATCCCGCAGCTCGAAGAGCGCCTGCGATCGCGCTTCGAGTGGGGGTTGATTGCCGACATCCAGCCGCCGGATCTCGAGACAAAAGCCGCGATTCTCAAGCGAAAAGCCGAGGCTGAGGGTGTGCCGCTTCCGGACGATGTGGCCATGTTCATCGCCGGCCGGATCAAGTCAAACATCCGGGAACTCGAAGGGTCGCTCATCCGCCTCGTCGCCTACGCCTCACTGACCGGCCGTGACATCTCGCTCGACCTCACACAAGAGGTGCTGCGCGACGCCATCGATCTCGACACGCGGGCCATCACCATCGAGTCGATTCAAAAATACGTCGCCGACTACTACCAGATGAAGGTTCACGAGCTGAAGTCGCGCAACAACTCGAAGTCGATCGCCTTGCCACGGCAGGTCGCAATGTATTTGTGCAAGCAGCTCACGACGGCGTCGCTGCCGGAGATTGGCCGCAGCTTCGGCGGCAAACACCACTCGACCGTGCTGCACTCCATCCGGAAGGTCCAGCTGCTGCGCAAGCGCGAAGATTTCGACAGCCTGATCGCCGGATTTGTGGAAGGAATCCGGTGAATCCACAGCCTTCAACAGATCATCCGGTGCGCCCCTTGTGGACGCCGGACGGGCGGCTGGAAACCGCACAGGATCCCGACAGTGGATCGTGGCTCGATCCACAACAAACAAGGCCTTCTAAGTTGTTGTACGACAGGAAGTAATCGGCGACTTCAAGGTTTTGCACAGCACCTTATTTCTAGTATAATTTCTTCACTTCTCTGGATCTCCTTTCAGAAGAGATCAGAGGCATCCATCCCCGGCTCAACGACAGTCGTCCACGCTCAGTTTCGAGGTCGCCGCGCGCCTTATGGAAATAGTCGTCCGGAAGAACGAACTTCTCCGAGAGCTGCAACTCTTCCAAGGCATCGTCGAACGCAAGAACACGATTCCGATTCTTGCCAACGTGTTGCTCGAAGCCAAAGGTGATGAGATCCGCATGCTCGCGACCGATCTCGAAGTGGCGCTGCGCAGCCGCTGCCAGGCCTCGGTCGGTAAGAGTGGATCGCTGACCCTGCCCGCGAAGAAGCTCTACGAAATCGTGAAGGCGCTGCCCGAAACGGACGTGCGGATCGAAACCGACAAGTCGGGCGTGCGCGTGGCCGCCGATCGGTTCGACTCGCACATGCAGACGCTGCCGCGTGAGGATTTTCCGTCGCTGCCCGACGGCGCCGGCGGCACCAAGGCCTCGCTGCCGCGCGCTGCGCTGCGCGAGATGGTGGGCAAGACCCACTTCGCGATTACCGGCGAAGACACCCGCTACTTCCTCAACGGCGCGAAGTTCGTGCTCAAGCCGGGCAGTTTGACGCTGGTGGCGACCGACGGTCACCGGTTGGCGCTCGTCGAAGCCAAACACGAATCCGGCGTGACCCAGGAGATTGGCGTCATCCTGCCGAAGAAAACGCTGCTCGAACTCGGGAAGTTGCTGGGCGAGGGTGAGGGCGATATTCAGTTCGAGGCAGGCGAGAACCATCTGTTCTTCGAGGTGGGCGAACGCATTCTCATCTCTCGCATGATCGACGGGCAGTTCCCCGCTTACGATCGCGTCATCCCGAAGGGGAACGACAAGACGATCGAGTTCGATCGCGAGCGTCTCACGAGCGCGGTGAAGCGCGTGGCGCTGCTGTCGAACGAGCGCTCGCGCGCCGTCAAGATCGAAGTCAACAAGGGCAAGGTCGACGTCACCTCGAGCAGTTCCGAATTCGGTGAAGCCAGCGAGCAGTTGACCGTGGACTACAGCGGCCCCCAGCTCACCATCTCCTTCAACGCGCAGTACGTGCTCGACTTTCTCAACGTCGTCGAAACCGACGTTGTGTCGCTCTCGCTCAAGGACGAAGTCAGCCAGGCGGTCATGAAGCCGATCGGCGCCGAGGGCTACGACTACACGTACGTGATCATGCCGATGCGGATCTGACACCAGGGACTGGCGTGGAACATACCGAACAACCAGACCTCACTCGCACCGACATCAAAGCGGCTGGGGAGAGTTCAGACCTTTCAACGGCTCAGGTAAACGGCGCGGACGACTACGGGGCCGACAAGATCAAAGTCCTCGAAGGCCTCGAGGCGGTGCGCAAGCGGCCGGCCATGTACATCGGTTCGACCGGTGTGCCCGGGCTGCACCATCTCGTCTACGAGATCGTCGACAACTCCATCGACGAGGCGCTGGCCGGCTTCTGCGATCAGGTCAACGTCACGATCCACATCGACAACTCGATCACGGTCATCGACAACGGACGCGGCATCCCGGTCGATCGACACGAGAGCGGCAAATCGGCGGCGGAAGTCGTGCTGACCGTTCTGCACGCCGGCGGCAAGTTCGACAACGACAGCTACAAGGTCTCGGGCGGGCTGCACGGTGTCGGCGTCTCGGTCGTCAACGCGCTCTCGGAGCGCCTCGATCTGGAGATCTGGCGTAACGGCAACGTGTATCAGCAAAGCTACGAGCGCGGGACACCGCTCGCGGATCTGGAGGTCGCGGGCACGACGCAGCGCCGCGGCACCAAGGTCACGTTCAGGCCCGACGCGCAGATTTTCGAGACCACCGAGTACAGCTTCGACACGCTGGCGCAGCGCCTGCGTGAGCTCGCCTTCCTCAACGGCGGCATCCTGATCACGCTCGACGACGAGCGTGACGGCAAGAGCCACAAGTTCCAGTACGACGGCGGCATCGTGTCGTTCGTCGAGCACTTGAACAAGAACAAGGCGAACGTCAACGACAAGCCGATCTACATGCGCGGCGTGAAGGACGGCATCGACGCCGAGATCGCGCTGCAGTGGAACGACGGCTACTCCGAGCTGGTCTTTACGTTCGCCAACAACATCAACACCCACGAAGGCGGCACGCACCTGTCCGGCTTCCGGGCCGCGCTCACCCGCACGATCAACAACTACGCGGCCAAGAGCAGCCTCGCGAAGGACCTGAAGGACGCCACCATCAGCGGCGACGACATCCGCGAAGGTCTGACCGGCGTTGTCAGCGTCAAGATCCCGCAGCCGCAGTTCGAAGGACAGACCAAGACGAAGCTCGGGAACACCGAAGTCAAAGGCATCGTCGAGGCGATCGTCAACGACAAGCTGGGACAGTATCTCGAGGAAACGCCGGCCGTCGCCAAGCGCATCATCGGCAAGGCGGTGGATGCCGCGCGGGCGCGCGAAGCGGCCCGCAAGGCACGCGACCTGGTCCGCCGCAAGGGGGCGCTCGACGGCAGCAGCCTCCCAGGCAAGCTGGCCGACTGCCAGGAACGCGACCCCGCGCAGAGCGAGATCTATATCGTCGAAGGCGAATCGGCCGGCGGCTCGGCCAAGCAAGGGCGCGACCGCCGCTTCCAGGCCATCCTGCCGATCAAGGGCAAGATCCTCAACGTCGAGAAGGCCCGCTTCGACAAGATGCTCGGGAGCGACGAAATCAAGACGATGATCGCGGCGCTTGGCTGCGGCATCGGCGTCGAGGACTTCGACATCGAGCGCCTGCGCTACCACCGCGTCATCATCATGACCGACGCCGACGTGGACGGATCGCACATTCGGACCCTGCTGCTCACGTTCTTCTACCGGCAGATGCCGAAGCTGATCGACGGTGGCCACGTCTACATCGCGCAGCCGCCGCTCTTTCGCGCCAAGCGCGGGCGGAACGAGAACTACATCAAGGATGAGCGCGAGCTGGAAACCTACCTGATTCACCGTGCGGTCGAGTCGCGCGTGACCAGGATGGCCGACGGCTCCGAGCTCCTCGGTGAAGCGCTCGAACGTCAGCTGCAGCGCATGATCGCCTATCGGAAGCTGCTTCAGATCGTGACGCGCCGCGGTAATCCTCCCGAGATCGTCACGGCTCTTCTGGAGCTGGACGCGCGCGACAAGACCTTCTTCGAACACCGCGAGAAGCTCGACGTGCTGGCGGCGCGGATGACCACGCCCATTCGCACGGTCAGCGTGTCGAAGGACGAGGAGCACAACACGTATTCGCTCGACGTCGAGGACCGGTCGCACGGGTATCCGCGGGTCTTCCACTTCGGAGTCGAGTTCGTGTCGTCAGGCGAGTACCGGACCCTCGCGGCGGCTTACCGTGAGATTCAAGAGGTCACGTTCCCGGTGGTCGTCCGCGCAACTGACGGTGCCGCCGTGGACGCGGCAACCGAGGAGGCTGGCGCGGACGAAGCCGTTGAGACCGGGGGCGAGGCGCCCACGGCGGCGGCCGCCCCCGGCACCCGTGGCCGCAAGGAAGCCGACGTGACGCTGGCCAACCTCGACGAGTTTGTCGAATTCTTCATCGCCGCCGGCAAGAAGGGCGTGGCCGTGAATCGCTACAAGGGCCTCGGTGAGATGAATCCCGAGACGCTGTGGATGACGACCATGGACCCGGACAACCGCACGCTGCTTCAGGTGCGCGCCGAGGACCACGCCGAGGCTGATCAGATGTTCACCACGCTGATGGGCGATCAGGTCGAGCCGCGCCGCAAGTTCATCGAGGACAACGCCCTCGACGTGCGCAACCTTGACGTTTGACACCGCCTGCAAGCTAACACTGTCGTCTAGCGCCGAATCCCGCCGCTTTTCGCCACACCTTCATCGATGAGCACGACGCCTACCAATCGCATCCCCGTCAACATCGAAGACGAGATGAAGCGCTCGTACATGGATTACGCGATGAGCGTAATCATCGGGCGCGCGCTCCCCGACATCAGGGACGGCCTGAAGCCGGCGCACCGCCGCGTGCTCTACGGCATGAAGACGATGGGGCTGACGTCCACGCGCGGCTACCGCAAGTGCGCGAAGATCGTCGGCGAGGTGATGGGCAATTTCCATCCCCACGGCGACGCGTCGATCTACGACACGCTCGTCCGCATGGCGCAGGACTTCAACATGCGCTATGTGCTCACCGACGGCCAGGGGAACTTTGGCTCGATCGACGGCGACCCGCCGGCGGCGATGCGCTACACGGAAGCCCGTCTCGACCCGCTTGCCGACGAGATGATGGCGGATCTCGACAAGGAGACCGTCGACTTCGTCCCCAACTACGACGAGACGACCGACGAGCCGGTGGTACTCCCGGCTACCTATCCCAATCTTCTGGTCAACGGGTCCGCAGGCATCGCCGTGGGCATGGCGACCAACGTGCCGCCGCACAACCTGCGCGAGGTGGTCAACGCCGTCATCTGGTCGATCGAAGCGTCGCAGTCCGCCACGCCGCCCACGGCGGCGGAGCGGCAGCGGAAACTCCTGGAGCTGGTGCCCGGGCCCGACTTCCCCACCGGCGCTTACATCATCGGGCAGGCGGGCATCCGCCAGGCCCAGCTCACCGGCCGTGGCTCCGTGCTGATGCGGGCGAAGACCGAAATCGAGATCAGCAAGAAGGGCGATCGCTCGTCGATCGTGGTGACCGCGATTCCGTATCAGGTCAACAAGGCGCGCCTGATCGAGCGCATCGCCGAGCTCGTGCGCGAGAAGACCATCGAGGGCATCTCGGACATTCGCGACGAGTCGGATCGCGACGGGATGCGCATCGCCATCGACCTGAAGCGTGGGGAGGTGAGCGAGGTCATCCTCAACAATCTCTACAAGCACACGCAGCTTCAGACCAGCTTCGGCGTGATCATGCTCGCCATCGTCGGCGGCCGGCCGAAGATCCTCACGCTCGTCGAGTTCATCGACAACTTCATCGAGTTCCGCCGCGAAGTGGTGCGCCGGCGAACCGAGTTCGAGCTGCGCAAGGCGGAAGCGCGCGCCCACATCCTCGAGGGGTTGAAGATCGCCCTCGATCACCTCGATCAGGTGATCGCGCTGATCCGGGCATCCAAGAGCCCGGTCGAAGCCCGCGAAGGGCTGATGACCACATTCGGCCTGAGCCAGATCCAGAGCCAGGCGATCCTCGACATGCAGCTCCAGCGCCTCACCGGCCTCGAGCGGCAGAAGATCCTCGACGAGCTCGCTGAGATCCTGAAGCTGATCGAGCGGCTGCGCGCGATTCTGTCGAGCGACAAGCTGCTGCTCGAGATCATCGTGTCCGAGCTGCGCCACGTCGTGGAGAAGTTCGGCGACGATCGTCGCACCGAGATTCTGCCCGAGGAGGGCGAATTCCGGGCCCTCGACCTGATCGTCGAGGAAGACATGGCGATCACGGTGACCAACACCGGCTACATCAAGCGCACCGCCATCACGAACTACCGCAACCAGCGGCGCGGCGGCAAGGGCCGCATCGGCATGCGCACGCGTGAGGAGGATTTCGTCAGCCACCTCTTCGTGGCGTCGACGCACGCCTACATCATGATCTTCTCGGACCGCGGCCGCGCCTACTGGCTCAAGGTCCACGAGATCCCGGACGTCGGCCCCGACGGCCGCGGCAAGGCGATCGCGAACCTCGTCTCGATGCAGGAGGGCGAGCGCATCGCCGCATTGCTGACGGTGCGTGAGTTCGAGGAGAACAAGTTCATCGTCATGGGCACGAAGCTCGGTGAGGTGAAGAAGACCGAGCTGTCGGCGTTCAGCAATCCCCGTGCGGGCGGCATCATCGCGATGGACGTCGAGCAGGGCGATTCGGTGATTGCCGTCCAGGTGTCGGAAGGCAGCAACGAGGTCTTCATCGGCACCCGCAACGGCATGTCGATCCGTTTCCACGAAAGCGACGTGCGTTCGATGGGCCGGACGGCGGGCGGGGTGCGCGGCATCGAACTGCGGGACCAGGACGAAGTGGTGGCCATGGAGGTGCTGCGGCCCGGGGGGACCATTCTGTCGGTCACCGAGCAGGGCTACGGCAAGCGCACCGAGCTGGACGAATACCGGCTCCAGACGCGCGGCGGCGTCGGCATCATCAACATCCAGGCCAGCGACCGCAACGGCAAGGTGATTGGCGTCGCGCATGTGACCGACGACGACGAGCTGATGCTCATCACGCAGCAGGGCAAGATTCTGCGTATGGCGTCGAAGGACATCCGCACAATCGGCCGCGCCACGCAGGGCGTGCGCCTCATCGACATCGAGGGCGACGATCGCGCAGTGTCGATTGCACGCCTGGCCGAGAAGGACGAAGAGGACACCAATGGCGGCAACGGCGGCGAACCCGTGCCGCCGGCCGGCGAGTCGTCGTAGGGGCCGCCTTCAGGCGGCCCGTCGATTACGCCGGTTCGAGCTTCGCGAACTTGGCGCGAAGCGTCTTCGGCCCCACGGACAGGAACCGCACGACCAGCTTGACGTCGTCGTCGAGCGGCTCGAGCGCAGTCACCGTGCCGACGCCGAACGTGGGGTGCCGGACGCGAAGACCGACCTTGAGGCCGTTCGGGACGGACTGATCCTCGTCCTCGTAGTCGTACCGGGGCGTGTCTTCCTTCTTGCGCCGTCCATAGCCCGACCACCGATCGCCCCGCGATGCCGTGTAGGCGTTTGCCGACGTCAAGGACATGGCCGAGGGCACGGTCTCCATCAGGTTCGGCGGAATCTCGTCGATGAACCGTGACGGTTCGGTGCTCTGGTAGTCCCCGTACACCCGCCGGCGAGCGGCCGACGTGAGCACGAGACGGCGTTGCGCGCGGGTGATGCCCACGTAGCACAGTCGCCGCTCTTCCTCGAGCTCGGCCTCGTCGTCGGCCGATCGCGAATGCGGAAAGAGGCCCTCCTCCAGGCCGGCGATGATCACGACCGGGAACTCGAGCCCCTTGGCGCTGTGCATCGTCATCATCAGGACGTGGCTGTCCTTGGAGCCGGCTTCTTCGTCGGCGTCCGAGAGCAGCGACAGCTGATCGACGAACCCGGCCAGTGACGGCTCGGCCGCCCGGCTTTCGTATTCGCGCGCGGCCGACACCAGCTCCATCAGGTTCTCGATGCGCCCCTCGGCTTCTTCACTGTGCTCCTCGCGAAGATCCTTGAGATAGCCGCTGCGGTCGAGCACCTTGCCGAGGAGAAGCGCCACTGACGGCTCCCCTGCCGCCACGGCCGTCATCTCGACGAGCAGGTCGCGAAAGCCTGCGAGCGCGGTGACGGCTCTCGGCGTCAAGGTTCGTCGCTCGACCGCCAGGGTCAGTTTGGCCCAGAGCGAGGTATCGCTGGCCACCGGCTGCAGGCCGGCGAGGAGCGGCGGCAGGTCGTCGTCGGGTCCCACTTCGACGGCCTCGAGCGACTCCATCACGCCCTTGCCAATCCCGCGGGTTGGTACGTTGATCACCCGGCGAAGGCTGACGTCGTCGTGCGGGTTGAGCACCAGCCGCAGGTACGACAGCGCGTCCTTGACCTCTCTCCGCTCGTAGAAACGGACGCCGCCGATGATGCGATAGGCAATGCCAGCCCGGCGCAGCGCGTCTTCCACGGTTCGCGACTGGGCGTTGGTGCGATACAGCACCGCCGCCAGGTTCTCGGCGTCCTCGCGCAGCGCCTGGCGGCAGACGCGCGCGATGTATTCCGCCTCGTCGAGGTCGTCGCCGGCGCGGTAGTACAGGATCGGCGCGCCGCCGGCCTGCTCCGTGTACAGGCGCTTCTCCTTGCGGTTCTTGTTCTGGGCGATCACCGCCGAGGCCGCGTCGAGAATGACCTGCGTGGACCGGTAGTTGCGCTCGAGGCGCACCACCATGGCCTCGGGAAAGTCGTGCTCGAAATCGAGGATGTTGCGCAGGTCGGCGCCGCGCCACTTGTAGATCGACTGGTCGGGGTCGCCCACGACCGCGAGATTGCGGTGAATCGACGCCAGGCGCTGAATCAGCAGGTACTGCGGGCGGTTGGTGTCCTGATACTCGTCCACCATGATGTAGCGAAACTGCTCCGCGTACTTCCGCCGCACCGATTCCGACTTCTCGACCAGCTCCACGGTGTAGAGCAGCAGGTCGTCGAAGTCGAGCGCCCGTGCATCCTTGAGCGCCTTCGTATACATCGCGTAGAGCTTGCCGATGTGCTGATCCCGCGGATTCCAGGAACCCTCGAAGACCTCTGGCCCCTCCATGCGGTTCTTGGCGTGGCTGATGCGCGACAGCACCATACGCGGCTGCGTTGCGGAGTCGTCGATCCCGAGCTCCTTCAGCCCCTGCTTGACGACCGACAGCTGGTCGTTCGAGTCGTAGATGACGAAGTCGCGCGACAGCCCCACGTGAGGCGCCTCGCGTCGCAGGAGCCGCGCGCACAAGGCGTGGAAGGTCGAAATCCACATCTTGCGGCAGTCCATTTCGAGCAGCTTCTCGACACGCGTCCGCATCTCCTCGGCCGCCTTGTTCGTGAAGGTGACGGCCAGGACGGCGGAGGGGTCGGCAAAGCCGTCCCGCACGAGATAGGCGATGCGATGGGCGATGACGCGCGTCTTCCCAGAGCCGGCGCCCGCCAGGATGAGGAGCGCGCCGTCCGTCTGCAGAACCGCTTGCTGTTGTTCCGGGTTGAGGCTGGAAACGAGGTTCATGTAGTGGACCGGCGCGACCCGCAAAAGACGCGGGCCGCGCGACAGTATCTGGCAAACCGGCTTAACGCCGGTTCGCTATCAGGCGGCCCACTACCTATTCTACCGTGACGCTCTTGGCCAGGTTGCGCGGCTGATCCACGTCGCAGCCGCGGCGCACCGCGATGTAGTACGCGAGCAGCTGAAGCGGAATCGTCATCACGATCGGCGTGAGCAGCGCCGACGTGCGCGGCATCGGCACCTGGACGTCGTTCTTCGGATCGAGCACCGCCGTCATGCGCTCGTCGCCGGCGGTCGTGATCGCGATCACGGCGCCGCCGCGGGCCTTGGCCTCCTGCACGTTGCCGACCATCTTCTCGAACACGTGGTCGTCGGGTGCGATCGCCACGATCGGCATCCGCTCGTCGATGAGCGCGATCGGGCCGTGCTTCATCTCGCCGGCGGGATAACCCTCGGCGTGGATGTAGGAGATTTCCTTCAGCTTCAGCGCGCCTTCGAGCGCGATCGGATAGTTGACGCCGCGGCCCAGAAACAGGAAGTCGGTGCGGCTGTAGAACCGCTCCGCAATCTTTTCCACGCCCGCCGAGGCCTTGATGGCCTTTTCGATGGTCTGCGGCAGGTGCAGCAGCTCGTCGATGTGCCCGCGAATCTCGTCGGGCGTCAGCGTGCCGCGGACCTGCGCCAGGTACAGGCCGAGCAGCTGCAGCGCCACGAGCTGCGACGTGAACGCCTTCGTGGAGGCGACGCCGATCTCCGGCCCCGCGTGGGTGTAGACCGTGCCGTCGGCATCGCGCGTGACGGCACTTCCCACCACGTTGCAGATGGCGATGCTGCTCGCCCCTTTACGAGACGCCTCGTGGAGCGCCGCGCGCGTGTCGGCGGTTTCGCCCGACTGGGTGATGACGACCGCCAGCTCGTTGGGCGCGACGATCGGATTACGGTAGCGATACTCGGACCCGTACTCGACTTCCACCGGCACCTTCGCCAGCGCCTCGAGCATGTACTTCCCTACCAGGCCTGCGTGCCACGAGGTGCCGCACGCCAGGATGATCACCTTGCGAAGGCTCTTCAGCTTCTCGACGGGAATATGCAGGTCCTCGAAGAAGATCTCGCCGCGGTCGAGCGACACGCGCCCCAGGATGGTGTCGCGCGCGGCCGCCGGCTGCTCGTGGATCTCCTTGAGCATGAAGTGCTTGTAACCGCCCTTCTCCGCCGCGATCGGGTCCCACAGCACGCGCTGGGTGGTCTTCGACACCTCGCGCCCGTTGTAGTCGGTGAACTGGACGCCCGACCGCGTGATGATGGCCATCTCCTCGTCGCCCAGGAAGACGACGTCGCGCGTGTGCGACAGGATGGCGGGGATGTCGGAGGCGACGAAGAACTCGTTGTCGCCGAGCCCCACCACGATGGGCGGCCCGTTGCGCACGGCCACGATCTTCTCGGGGTCGTCAACCGATACCAGCACGATCGCGAACATACCGCGCATCACCTTGAGCGCACGGCGTACGGCGTTCTCGAGACCGTCGGTTTTCATCTCGCGCTCGACCAGGTGCGCGACGATCTCGGTGTCGGTCTCCGTCTTGAAGGCGTGACCCTGCCCCTGCAGCTCGTGTTTGAGCTCGAGGTAGTTCTCGATGATTCCGTTGTGGACGACGACGATCTTGCCGGTGCAGTCCCGGTGCGGGTGCGCGTTTTCTTCGGTCGGCCGCCCGTGCGTCGCCCAGCGCGTGTGCCCCACGCCGTAGACGCCGTCGAGCGGTTCGGTGCGGATCGCGTTCTCGAGGTTGATCAGCTTCCCCGCCGAGCGACGCAGCTCGATGCCCTCAGGGCTCACGAGCGCCACGCCAGCCGAGTCGTAACCGCGATATTCCATGCGCCGCAGCCCGTCGATGAGCACGGGCACGACAGGCTTCGATCCGATGTATCCGATGATCCCGCACATACGAAAACTCCCTCTATCCCTTTTGCGTGACGGTCTTCTTCCGCTCCACCCAGCCTTCGATGTTGTTCTGCCGGGCGCGTGCGATGCCGAGCGCGCCATCGGGAACGTCCTGCGTGATCGATGAGCCGGCGGCGACGTAGGCGCCCTTCCCCACCGTCACCGGGGCGACGAGCTGTGAATCGCTGCCGATGAACGCGCCATCCCCGATGATCGTCTGGTGCTTCTTCTCGCCATCGTAGTTGCAGGTGATGGTGCCCGCGCCGACGTTGACGTGATCGCCGACGGTGGCGTCGCCGAGGTACGCGAGGTGATTGACCTTCGAGCCCGCGCCAAGCGAGGTCTTCTTCAGCTCGACGAAGTTGCCGATCTTCGCGCCCTCCCCCACCGCCGAGGCAGGCCGCAGGTGGGCAAACGGGCCGATCGCCGCGCCGCTCGCGATCCGCGATTCCACGATGACGCAGAAGCTGTTGATCTTCACGTGGTCGCCGATCTCGGCGTCGGCGATGCGCACGTGCGCCTGGATTTCGCAGGCCCGCCCGATCCGTGTCGGGCCCTCGATCACGACCCCTGGGTGAATGACGGTGTCGCCGCCAATCTCCGCGCGGGGATCGATGTAGGTCGTGGCCGGATCCACCAACGTGACGCCGGCGGCCATCAGCTCTTCGTTCTTCTTCTGTCTCACGAGCGTACCTACTTCAGCCAGCTCCGTGCGGCTGTTGATGCCACGAATTTCCTCGGGGGCCTCCACGAGCAGCGTCTCCACCGGCAGCTTGCGCCGCCGGTAAATCCCCACGAGATCGGTCAAATAGAACTCCCCCTGCGCGTTCTGCGACGCGATTCCCCGCAGAGCGTCGAAAAGAGGAGGGAGGTCGAAGGCATAAATGCCCGAGTTGATCTCTCGAATCTGGCGCTCGCCAGGCGACGCGTCCCGCTCCTCGACGATCCGTGCGATCTGACCGTCCACGCGGACGACTCGTCCGTAGCCATATGGGCGTTCGACTGAGGCGGTGACCACCGTGGCCGCGGCACTCGCGGCAAGGTGCGTCTGCAGCAGCTTTTGCAGCGTCCCGCCCTTGAGGAGCGGTACGTCGCCGGAGAGCAGGATGACAGTGCCCGTCTTCCCGGCCAGAACCGGCTCGGCTTGCTGCAAGGCGTGCGCGGTCCCGAGTTGTGGTTCCTGCAACGCGAAAGTGACGCCTGGGCGACCGGCCAGGCGCTCTCGCACCGCCGCGCCTCCGTGGCCCACGATCACGGTCACCGTGGCAGGAGCCACAGCCGCCGCGGCGTCGAGGACGTGCTCGAGCATGGGCCGTCCGGCGACCGGGTGGAGCACCTTCGGAAGCTGTGACTTCATCCGCGTGCCCTGGCCCGCGGCGAGAATCACGACATGGGTCACTGACTGGTTCATCGGACGGGGGATAAAGGCTCAATACGGTGCACGAGTCGGGCCAACCCTGGCGGTAAGGTTCGGACCTGGCCCGGGCGATCGCCCTGCTGTCGCCTATAGTTTCGCGCGCTCGAGCGCCCTGTAGACCTCGTTTGCCGAGAGCCCGAGCCGTCGGGCGACTTCGCTCGCCGCTCCGCGCCGCCCAACGGGCCGGCCGAGTTCGTTGAATGCCCGAAAGGCGTCGACGATATCGGCATCTGATGATGGTGCACCGGGTGTCTCAGGTGACAGATCAGGGCCAATAACCACCGAGAACTCGCCCTTTCTGGCGATCGACAGAAATTCGGCGCCGTTGGCAGGTCCTCGCACAAACTGCTGGTGTGCCTTGGTCAATTCTCGCCCGACGCAAATCTGGCGACTGCCCAATATTGCGCCGAGATCAGCCAGTGTCGCGCCGATTCGATGAGGAGCTTCGAAGAAGACGACCGTGGCCTTGAGCGCGGAGAGCTTTAGCAGCCAGTCTCTGCGGGCGTTCACCTTAACAGGAGGAAATCCAAGAAATGTAACCGAATTCAATGGAAATCCAGACCCGACGGCTGCGACGAGCGCCGCGCTCGCGCCCGGGATCGGATCGACCGTGACTCCCGACTCCTGGCAGGCCGAGACGAGCTCCGCCCCCGGGTCGGAGATACCCGGCGTACCCGCGTCGGTGACGAGGGCGATGCTCTGGCCGGCCGTCAGCCTGTCGATCAACTGCGGCAGTCGTGCGCGGCTGTTGTGCGCGTGAAAGCTCAGCGTCGGCGTAGGTATCCCGTAGTAACTGAGGAGCTTGGCGGTGCGACGCGTGTCTTCGGCGGCGATGAGGTTCGCCTCTCGAAGCACCCGAAGCGCGCGCAGCGTGATGTCTTCGAGGTTGCCAATCGGGGTGGCGACCACGAACAGCGTGCCGGCCATCGTCGGGTTGTGCGTGAGGGCAATCGATATTGTACCATTGCCTGATGGGCGCTTCTCGAGTTTCGCCACCGAGCGCCCTCAGTCAGAGGGCATGCACCCATCGGAGCCGTTTCCGCACTTCGTCGACGATTACCTCGCCTATCTGCAGGAGATTCTACCTAGCCAGGCGAGCCTCGACGGCGTCCACCTTCACGACGACCTGCTCGAGGATCTGAGCCGGCCTGGCATCGACGGCCACGTCCGCGCGCTCGCGGGGTTCAACCGCCGCCTCAATCAGATCGATTCGTCGCACCTGACGCCGGTCGAACAGGTCGAACACGCCATCGTTGGCGCGAACGTCGAGGCGCGGATGTACGACCTGGAGGTGGTGCGGACCTGGGATCGCAGCCCGCAGATGTACGCCGACACCATCGGCATCGGCCTCGCGGGACAGGCGCTGTTCGCTTACGCGCCGGAGGCCGAGCGCGCGCGCCGCGTCGTCTCCAAGCTGCGGCAGGTACCGCGTCTCGTCCAGGCCGCGCGCGACAACATCAAGGAGAGCCCGGGCATCTTCGTCAAGACCGGGCTCGAGAGCTGGCGCGGGGTGCTCTCCTTCATCGAGAAGGATCTACCCAAGGCGTTTTCGTCGCTCGACGACCTCCACATCCTGGGCGACCTCGCCGACACCGCCACTGAGGCCGCGACCGCCGTCTCGTCGTACATCGGATATCTCGAGACCGACCTTGCCCCGCGCGCCAAGGCGTCGTTCCGGCTCGGTCGTGAGCGCTTCGAACAGAAACTGAAACTCGATGAGGGGATCACGCTCAGCGCCGATCGGCTGCTGGCAATCGCGCTGCGCGAACTGCACGAGGTACAGGAGGAATTCCGCAAGGTGGCGGGCCGCTTGAATGGCACCACCGATCCCATCGAGGCCTGGCGCCACGCCAAAGAGCAGCATCCCGAGCCGGGGACGCTGGTGGCCACCGCGCAGGCGCAGGTCGAGGAGCTGCAAAAATTCCTGCAGCGGCAGCCAATCGTGTCGATGCCCGCGTCGGAGCCGGTCGTCGTGGCCCCATCGCCCGAGTTCTATCGCTGGGCGTTTGCGAGCATGTGGACCCCGGGCCCGTTCGAGAGCAAGCCAAGCCGCGCCTACTACTACCTCACCGACGTCCTGCGCGGCTGGTCGCCCGAGCGCCAGAAGGAGCACCTGCGGGACTTCAACATCCCGACGCTGTGGACGATCTCGATTCACGAGGTCTTTCCCGGCCACTTCCTGCACTATCAGCACCTGCGCCAGGTCGAATCGAAGGTTCGCAAGTCCACCTTCTTCGCGCCGGCGTCGTTCGTCGAGGGCTGGGCTCACTACTGCGAGCACATGATGGTCGAGGCCGGGTTCCGCAAGGGCGACACGGCGTTCCGCCTCGGACAGCTGGCAGAGGCGCTGGTGCGGCTGGCGCGCTTCGTCGTCGGCATCCGCCTCCACTGCGAGGACCTGTCGGTAGAGCAGGGGATGCGTTTTTTCCGCGACGAGGCGTTTCTGGAAGAGCCCACCGCGCGGCGCGAGGCCGAACGCGGCACGTTCGATCCCACCTACCTCGTGTACTCTGCCGGCAAGCTGATGATGCTCAAGCTCCGGCACGATTACCAGGAACAGCAGGCAGGGAAGTATTCGCTCAAAGGCTTCCACGACGCGGTGCTCGGCAACGGCTGCGCACCGTTCTGGGCGCATCGCCAGCTGCTGCTCGGCGATACCTCAAAGGACGCGCCGCTCGAGTGACTCATGCCGCTCTATGAGTACGAATGCGGGGCCTGCGGGCACCGCTTCGAGATCATCCAGAAGTTCTCGGACGGTCCGCCCGAGGCGTGCCGGAAGTGCGGCAAAGGTCCGCTGCAGCGGCTGCAGTCGTCGCCGGCATTCCAGTTCAAGGGCACCGGTTGGTACGTGACCGATTACGCAGGGAAGGGCAAGAGCGGCGGCGAGTCGGCCGACAAGGACGCCAAGCCTGCGGCAAAGAGCGAGTCGAGCAGCGTCGCCAGCGAGAGCGGCGGCGATTCCAAGAAGACCGACGCGCCCGCGTCCACGCCGCCGGCGAAGAATTAGCGCGGAGCCGGCACCTTCAAGTCGAGCGATTCGAGATAGTCCCTGAACGGTCCGGCGAGATCCGGACGCTTCAGCGCGAAATAGACGAGCGCCTTCAGGAATCCCAGCTTGTTGCCGGTGTCGTGCCGCACCCCTGAAATCTCGCACGCGTAGAGCGGGCGCGTCGCCTGCAGCTCCTTGAGTCCGTTGGTGAGCTGGATCTCTCCGGTCCGGTCGCTCTTCGTGGACTCGAGCGCTCCGAAGATGTCGGGCGTCAAGATATAGCGCCCGATGATGGCGAGGTTCGAGGGCGCGTCCTCCCGGCGCGGTTTTTCGACCAGGCTCTTGATGCGGTGCACGCCGCGGCCCAGATCGACCGATTCGTCGATCGCCACGATTCCGTAGCTGGACACGTCTTCGTGCGGCACCCGTTCCACGGCAATGACCGGCCCTCCCACGCGATCGAACACGTCGACCATCTGCTTGAGCGCCGGAGGCGTGGCGTCGATCACGTCGTCGCCGAGAACGACCGCAAACGGCTCGCCGTTCACGAGATTCTTGGCCACGAGCACGGCGTGACCGAGCCCGAGCGGCTCGCCCTGCCGCACGTAGGCCACGTTGATCAACTGCGTGATCTTGCGGACCTCTTCGAGCAGGTCCTTCTTGCCACGCTGCTCCAGAAAGCTTTCGAGCTCCACGGCGCGATCGAAGTGGTCTTCGATGGCGTTCTTGCCGCGGCCGGTGACGATGACGATGTTGTTGATGCCCGATGCCACCGCCTCCTCGACGCCGTATTGAATGACCGGCTTGTCCACCAGGACCAGCATTTCTTTCGGCTGGGCCTTGGTGGCGGGGAGGAACCGTGTGCCGAGCCCGGCGGCGGGGAAGACAGCGGTGCGTACGGCTGGCATGCCGCCGATCGTAACCCAGGTACAATCTGGACGTGCTCGATCCGGCCCTGTTGCGAGAGCGTTTCGACGTCGTCCGTGCGACGTTGCAGAAGCGCGGCGCCAACCTCGATGCGGACCTGCAATCGCTCGCGGCGCTGGAGGCGGAGCGCCGCCGCCTGCTGCCCGAGGTCGAAGGCCTCAAACGCGAGCAGAACGACGCGGCCGAAGAGGTCGCCCGCGCCAAGAAGCAGGGGCTCGACACCACTGCCATTCAGGAGGCCAACCGCGCGCGGTCCCAGCGCGTCAAGCAGCTGGACGCCGAGCTTGCCGCGCTCGAGCAGCGCCGCAGTCAGGGTCTTCTGGTGCTGCCGAACCTGCCGCACGCGACCGTACCGGACGGAACGTCGGCCGACGACAACGTCGAGGTGCGCCGGCACGGCACGCCGGCCACCCACGCGTTCACGCCGCAGGCGCATTGGGATCTCGGGCCCGCGCTCGGTGTCATCGACTTCGAGCGCGGCACCAAGATCGCGGCCGCGCGCTTCTCGGTGCTGATCGGCGGCGGCGCGCAGCTGGCGCGCGCGCTGATCAACTTCATGCTGCAGCTGCACACGACGGAGCACGGCTATACCGAGGTCGAGCCGCCGTTCATGGCCAACGCGGCGTCGTTGACCGGCACCGGCAACCTGCCGAAGTTCGAACAGGACCTGTTCAAGATCGCGGGCGACTGGGATCTGTATCTCGTGCCGACGGCCGAGGTGCCGCTCACCAACATGCATCGCGGCGAGATCCTGGACGGCCGGCAGTTGCCGATCCGCTACACGGCCTATACACCGTGCTTCCGCAGCGAGGCCGGGTCCTACGGCGCCGACGTGCGCGGGCTCATCCGGCAGCATCAGTTCGACAAGGTCGAGCTGATGGCGTTCACCACGCCGGAGTCGTCGTACGACGAACACGAGCGGCTGACGAAGAGTGCCGAGGAAGTACTGAAGCGCCTCGAGCTGCCGTACCGCACGATGCTGTTGTGCTCCGGCGACATGGGCTTTGCGTCGGCGAAGACCTACGACATCGAGGTCTGGCTCCCGGGACAGAACACCTACCGTGAGATCTCGTCCTGCAGCAACACCGAGGCGTTCCAGGCGCGGCGCGCCAACATCAAGTTCCGTCCGGATGGCGCGGGGAAGCCGGACTTCGTGCACACGCTCAACGGCTCGGGCCTGGCCGTCGGCCGGACTCTCATCGCAATTCTCGAGAACTTCCAGCAGGCCGACGGCTCCGTTGTGATCCCGGACGCGCTGCGCCCCTTCATGGGCGGCCTCGCACGCATAACCAAGCGTACGTAGCTGCAGGCCTTCAGGCCTGCCCCTGTGTCATGATCGACCCCTCACCGGAGAGGTGGCCGAGTGGTTTAAGGCGGCGGTCTTGAAAACCGTTGACCTCGAAAGGGGTCCGGGGGTTCGAATCCCTCCCTCTCCGCCAATCTCGCTCGCTCCGCTCGCTCATTGGCGGATCGGGAGGGCTTCCGTCTGACCCCGACTCGCCGTCCGGCTCGTCGGGAGAGAGGGCGAATCCCTGCAACGTCGCTAGCGGCACCGAATCCCTCCAAGAAGAACAGCCGATAAGCAGGCCGGAGGATTCCGGGCATGTCTGCACACCTCAGGTTCGCTCTCGGTTTTGCACTCCTGGCGTCAGCGTGTGGCGGAGCCCCCGAGCAAGAGGCTCCGGCCCCGGCCATCTCCACCGAAGCGGCCGACAACTTGATCCCGGGGCAGCTGGCGCGGGGAGCCGCGCTTCAGACCGAAATCCGGAGCGCCGGCCACGACTGCAACAAGGTGACTCGTACGTTCAAGCAGGGCGTTCGGGAGGGGGAAGACATCTGGGACGCCGAGTGCGAGGGGGGCGAGGCATATGGCGTGGTGTCGAAGGCCGACGGCACGACAGAGGTGCTCGAGTGCGGCGCCCTCGAACGCCAGACGGGAACGAGCTGCTGGGAAAAATTTTAGGGCAAGAGGCCGGAGTCGGACTGCCGCTCGAGCACTCCGACAACGAACTGTTCCTCTGGCAAGGCCCCGAGAATCTCGGCCCCGCCGCTCGACACGGTCTTTGGTACTCCAGTAACCCTATATTGTCTGGATAGATCGTGGAATTCACTGGCCTCGACACACGTCGCTGAAATATTTGGGCTTTCGACCGCCATCCGGTGTGCCAGCGTCACGGCCCGTGGACAGTGCGGACAGGTCGGCGTCACGAACACCTTGATATCCAGCGGCTCCGTCGCCTTCTCGGCGATCGCCCGTTTGCTTTCGTCCGTCAGCCCAGAATCGTCCGTCCCGGCCAGAAGGATGGACTCGACAAGCGAGCTGAACTCATAGCCAGCCGGCGCTCCGAGAAAGCGCATCCGGGTATCTGCCCCATCGCGGAGCAACACGATCGCCGGAATGCGGTCGATTCCGAACTGGGCGCTCTTCTCCCGATCCAGAACGAGATTCACCTCTTCCACTGAGACGCGATCGCTCAGACTCGCAACCTCCTCGACGACCTGCCGCGCGATCGCCACCGTCTCAGGCGCACCAATCGTCTGGGTAAAAAAGAGCAGGGTGACGTCATGGGTCAGCCCGGCCAGGTGCGTCTGCACCGTCTGCCGATCGCGATCGGAAAGTAAACTCATCAGAACTTGAAGAGGTCGTCGAAAGCCTTGCGCGAGCTGTCCACCTTGGGAGTCGTGGTCTCGCGCTCGACCGTCGTGCGCGGACTGAAGCTCGGGCAACTGTTTCGCGCGTTTTTCGGGGCGACCCGCGCGGGCACCGGCTGCATGCATTCGAAGCGGCTGCCGGGGTCGAACGAGACGCACTGGGCGCACGAGCGCAAATCAACACCGCAGCGAAGGCACTTGCTCTCGGCCGCCACCTCGCCCGACACCACGTAGCCGCACTGCGCGCAGCGAAAGACTTCGCGGTAGCCCGGCATGTTGATGTTCTTTGGCCCATCCTGGGAAATCCGCCGGGTGCCGGCGGGCGCGCCAGGCTCTGGCGCGGACCGGCCGGGCTGTGGATTTTTGGGGCGATCCGAGGGTTCGTCCTGATACCCTCGCTGGCGGTATTTTCTGTCGCTCATGAATGCTATGAGGCTGTCAGATTGTAGCGTGGGGAAAGGCCAAAACTGCGAGCTGACAGCTTGATCCTTTTTTCACAACTGTGGTACAACCCCGTGTTGGCCGCTTCATCACGCAGGGCACGCACCACTCACGCCTGATTGGACGCGGGGACCGCTGACTGACGCCCGGGCTAGGGGGGCCAGTCGCACATTTCACGATGCCGCAGATCTTCGATCGCAGCGCAAACTTTCTCTCCAAGGCCAGTCTCGGCGGCCTGCTCCTTTTCGTCGGCGGGGTCATCACCCTTCTGATGGTGTTTGGGCGCTCGTCGTACGTGACTCGAGCAAACGAATACATCGAGCAGCCGATCCAGTTCAGCCACGCGCACCACGTGGGCGACGACGGCATCGACTGCCGCTATTGCCATACGTCGGTCGAGACGTCGGCGTTTGCCGGCATCCCGCCGACCAAGACGTGCATGAACTGCCATTCGCAGCTCTGGAACACGGCGCCGATCCTCGAGCCGGTTCGCGCGAGCTTCCGCGACGACAAGCCGCTGCACTGGATCCGGGTGCACGACCTGCCCGATTTCGTCTACTTCAATCACAGCATCCACGTGAAAAAGGGGATGGGCTGCGAGACCTGCCACGGGCGCGTCGATCAGATGCCGCTCATGCTCCAGAAGAATTCACTGCAGATGGAGTGGTGCATCAACTGCCATCGCAATCCGGAAAACTACGTTCGTCCGCGTTCGGAGATTTTCACGATGGGCTACAAGCCGGCCGAGCCGCAATCGGTCATCGGGCCGCGGCTCGTGAAGCAGTACGCGATCAAGGGCAACACCAGTTGCTCGACGTGCCACCGGTGAGGCGCTCATGAGTGAAATGAAAGACATCGACGCGCTTCGCGCCCACCTCGACGGCACGCGCGGCAAGGAATACTGGCGAAGCCTCGAGGCGCTGTCGGGCACGCCGGAGTTCAAGGAGTTCCTGCACCGCGAGTTCCCGCAGAACGCGTCCGAGTGGCTCGACCCCGTCGGCCGCCGCGGCTTCCTGAAGCTGATGTCGGCGTCGCTCGCGCTGGCCGGCGTCAGCGCGTGCACGCGTCAGCCCACCGAAGAGCTCGTACCGTACGTGCGTCAGCCCGAAGAGCTGGTGCCGGGCAAGCCGCTCTTCTACGCCACCGCGATGCCGTTTGCCGGCGCGGGCACGGGGCTGCTGGTCGAGAGCCACGAAGGGCGGCCCACGAAGATCGAAGGCAACCCCGATCACCCGTCGAGCCGCGGCGCCACGGACCTCTTCGCGCAGGCCTCGATCCTCGGGCTCTACGATCCCGACCGCTCCACCACGATCACCAACCTCGGCGACATCGAGCCGTTCAGCACCTTCGTCGTCGCGATGCGCAGCGTGCTGGCCGCGCAGCTGCCGAAGAAGGGTGCGGGCCTCCGCATCCTCACCGAGACGATTGCGTCTCCCACGACGGCGGCGCAGATCGACGACATCCTCACCCGCCTGCCCGCCGCGAAGGTGGTGCAGTGGGAGCCGTTCTTCAGCCACAACGCGCGTGAAGGCAGCCGCCTCGCGTTCAACGAGTACGTGGCGCCTCAGTACGCGGTGGAGAAGGCCGACGTCATCCTGTCGTTCGACGCCGACTTCATGTGCGTCGGCGCCGCCGGTCTGCGGAACGCGCGCGCGTTCGCGTCGCGCCGGCGTGCCGAGTACACCGGGGCGCGCAACCGCCTCTTCGCGGTCGAGAGCACGCCGACCAACAGCGGCTCGCGCGCCGATCATCGGATCTCGCTGAAGGCCTCGGAGATCGAAAACCTCGCCCGCGCGCTGGCATCACAACTCGGCGTGCCCGGCGTCGCGGCGCCCGCGGTGCCTGACTCCGCGAAGCCGTTCTTCGAAGCGGCCGCCGCCGATCTCCAGGCGGCGCGCGGCAAGAGCCTGGTGATCGCCGGCGACGGCCAGCCGGCCTCGGTGCACGCGGTCGTTCACGCCATCAACGCGGCGCTCGGCAACGTGGGCCAGACGGTCACTTACACGCAGACGCCGGAAGCGCGGCCGAGCAACCAGCTCTCGTCGCTGCGCGAGCTCGTCGGCGAGATGAATGCCGGCACGGTGGACTTCCTGCTGATCCTCGGTGGCAATCCGGTCTACACGGCGCCGGCGGATCTGAAGTTCGGCGACGCGCTCGCCAAGGTGCGGCTGCGGGCGCACGTCGGGCAGTACGAGGACGAGACCGCCGAGAAGTGCCAGTGGCACGTGCCCGAGGCGCATTACCTCGAGATGTGGAGCGACGTGCGGGCCGACGACGGCACCGTCACGATCGTGCAGCCGCTCATCGCGCCGCTCTACGGCGGCAAGTCGCCGCACGAGATCCTGGCGGCGTTTGCGGAAAGCGGTGGCGAGCGCGCCGGCTACGACATCGTGCGAGAGCACTGGGCCAAGCAGAGCGGTCTCTCGACCGCCGCGCCAGCGGCTCCGGCCGTCGCGGTGGCCGCACCGGCTCCCGCTCCGCCCAAGGCCGCTGCGGCTCCGGCCGCGCCAGCCGCGCCGGGCGCAGCCGCGCCGGGTGCAGCGGCGCCCGCGGCCCCGGCACCGGTAGCGGCGGCCCCGAAGCCGGCGCTCTCGCCCTTCGATCAGGCCTGGCGCCGGTGGCTGCACGACGGCATGATGCCCGGCACGGCATTCGCCGCCAAACAGGTGACGCTGCAGGGCGCGATGCCGCCGGCCGCCAACCCGGCGGGTGAGGGGCTCGAGGTCGTCTTCCGTCCCGACCCCGCGGTGCACGACGGGCGCTACTCCAACAACGCGTGGCTGCAGGAACTGCCCAAGTCGCTCACGAAGCTCACGTGGGACAACGCCGCGCTGATCTCGCCCGACACCGCGAAGCGGCTGCTGTTGATCAGCGGTGACGTGGTCGAGTTGAAGCAGGGCGGGCAGACGGTGCGCATCCCCGTGTGGATCGCGCCGGGGCAGGCGGCCAACACGCTGACGCTTCACCTCGGTTATGGCCGCACGCGCTCGGGCCGCACCGGGACGGGCATCGGTTTCGCCGTCAACGCGCTGCGTACGACCGCGGCGCCCGACACGCTGCCGGGCGTGCAGCTCACGAGGACCGGCGACACCTACGAGCTGGCCTGCACGCAGGACCATTGGTCGCTCGAAGGGCGCAACCTGATTCGCGTGGGGACGGTCGCGCAGTACACGGCCGACCCGTCGTTCCCCGCGAAGATGCAGGAAGAGGCTCCCAAGACGCTCACGATGCTCCCGCCGCGCAACTACGAGGGCTACGCGTGGGGCATGGCGATCGATCAGAACGTCTGCACCGGCTGCAACTCGTGCGTCGTGGCCTGTCAGGCCGAGAACAACGTGCCGGTGGTGGGCAAGAGCCAGGTGCTCAACGGCCGCGAGATGCACTGGCTGCGCGTCGACCGCTACTACACGGGCAGCGACGAGAACCCGGACACCTACCACCAGCCGATGCCGTGTCAGCAGTGCGAGTCGGCGCCGTGCGAAGTGGTCTGTCCGGTGTCGGCGACCACCCACAGCGACGAAGGCCTGAACGACATGGTCTACAACCGCTGCGTCGGCACGCGCTACTGCTCGAACAACTGCCCGTTCAAGGTGCGGCGCTTCAACTTCCTGCTCTACGGCGACTTCACCACCGAGTCGTACAAGCTGCAGCGCAATCCGGACGTCACCGTCCGCAGCCGCGGCGTGATGGAGAAGTGCACCTACTGCGTGCAGCGCATCAACCAGGCGCGCGTGGCCGCCAAGCTCGACGATCGTGAAATCCGCGACGGCGAGGTGGTGACCGCCTGCCAGTCGGCGTGCCCGACCGAGGCGATCGTCTTCGGCAACCTGAACGACCCGAACAGCCGCGTCTCGAAGCTGAGGGCCAACACGCTCAACTACCGGCTGCTCGAAGAGCTCAACGTCCGGCCGCGCACCAGCTACCTGGCGGTCGTCCGCAACCCGAACACGACCTTCGAGAAGCCTGCCGCGACCAACGGGGAGGAACGGGGCTGATGGCCGCCAAAGAGCACGTGCCGGATCAGGACGAAGTGGCCCTGATGCAGCGGACCCCGGCCGTCATCGCGCCGGGTCACACCTTCGAGTCGGTCACCGATTCGATCAGCAGCATCGTGCTGACGAAGCGGACGACCATCGGCTGGTTCTTCGGCTTCGCCCTCGCGTTCATGTTCCTGATGGTCCTCAACATGACCATCGGCAAGCTGCTGATGGAAGGCATCGGCATCTGGGGCAACAACATCCCGGTCGGCTGGGCGTTCGACATCATCAACTTCGTCTGGTGGATCGGTATCGGCCACGCCGGCACGCTGATCTCGGCGATTCTGCTGCTGTTCCGTCAGCAGTGGCGCACGTCGATCAACCGCTTCGCCGAGGCGATGACCCTTTTCGCCGTGGCCTGCGCCGCGATGTTCCCGCTGCTCCACACCGGCCGGCCCTGGCTGGCGATCTACTGGCTGTTCCCCTATCCGAACACGATGGGCCTGTGGCCGCAGTTCCGCAGCCCGCTGATCTGGGACGTGTTCGCGGTGTCCACCTACGGCACGGTGTCGGCGCTCTTCTGGTTCACGGGGCTCGTGCCCGACATGGCGACGCTGCGCGACCGCGCGCAGTCGAAGGTCGCCCGCGTGATCTTCGGCATGCTCTCGCTCGGCTGGCGCGGGTCGGCGCGGCACTGGCAGCGCTACGAGATGGCGTATCTGCTGCTCGCCGGCATCTCGACGCCCCTGGTGCTCTCCGTGCACAGCGTGGTGAGCTTCGACTTCGCGGTGTCGGTGCTGCCCGGCTGGCACGCCACCATCTTCCCGCCCTACTTCGTCGCCGGCGCCATCTACTCCGGCTTCGCGATGGTGATGACCCTCGCGATTCCGCTGCGCAAGTTCTACGGCCTCGAAGACTTCATCACCATGCGTCACATCCACAACATGACGAAGGTGATGCTGGCCACCGGCATGATCGTGGCCTACGGCTACGCCAACGAGGCGTTCTTCGCGTGGTACAGCTCCAACGCCTACGAGGCGTACATGATGCTGAACCGCATGACCGGGCCATACGCGGTCTTCTACTGGTCGCTCATCGGGATCAACGCGGTGATGATCCAGCTGTTCTGGTTCCGCAAGATCCGCGAAAACATTCCGCTGCTGTTCGTCCTGTCGCTGCTCGTGAACGTGGGCATGTGGCTCGAGCGCTTCATCATCATCGTCACGAGCCTGCACCGCGACTTCCTGCCGTCGTCCTGGGACATGTATTACCCGACGCGCTGGGACTTCGCGATGTTCACGGGCACCATTGGCCTGTTCTTCTCGCTGTTCTTCCTCTTCGTCCGGTTCCTGCCCGCCATCGCGATCTTCGAGATGCGGACCATCGTGCCGGAAGCGAAGGTGAAGGCGCACCACGGGTGAGGTGATGTCGCACGGACCGGCCGAAACCCCGACGCTCTACGGCCTGATGGCCGAATTCGACAACCCGACGGCGCTCGTCGAAGCGACGACGCGCGCGCGGCTGGATGGCTATCGGGCCATGGACGCCTTCACGCCGATCCCGATCCACGAGCTGGACGAAGCGCTCGGGCTGCGGCGCACGCGCCTGCCGCGCCTGGTGCTGCTCGGCGGCATCCTCGGCGGCACGGCCGGCTTCAGCCTCGAGTACTGGGCCTCCACGATCGCCTACCCGATGAACATCGGCGCCCGCCCGTTCAACAGCTGGCCGCAGTTCATCCCGGTGACGTTCGAGACCACCGTGCTCGGCGCGGCCCTCACGTGTTTCATCGGCATGTGGGCCCTCAACAAGCTGCCGATGCCGTATCACCCGGTCTTCAACGTGCCGGCGTTCGACCGCGCCTCGCGCGACCGCTTCTTCCTGTGCATCGAAGCCACGGATCCGCGCTTCGACGCCCAGTCGACGCGGGCGTTTCTCGAGAGCCTGCATCCCGTGGGAGTGTCCGACGTTGCTCCGTAGCCTCCTTCGTCCATCTCGCCTGCTTCGTGCGTTCGGCGCCGTCGCCGTGGCGCTGGCCGTCGCCGGCTGCCGTCAGGACATGCACGACGCGCCGCGCTACGAGCCGCTCGAAGCGAACACGTTCTTCGCCAACGGCAGCGCGTCGCGCATGCTGGTGGCCAACACCGTGCCGCGCGGGCTGCTGCGCGAAGACACCCACCTCAACGAAGGCAAAGTGGACGGCCAGCTGGCCACCACCTTCCCGATGCCGGTGACCGCCGAGGTGATGGCGCGCGGCCAGGAGCGGTTCAACGTGTTCTGCTCGCCCTGCCACGGCCGCACCGGCAGCGGCAACGGCATGGTGGTGCAGCGAGGGTTCCGCGCGCCGCCGTCGTATCACGAGGATCGGCTGCGCAACGCGCCCGTCGGCTACTTCTTCGACGTCATGACCAACGGCTTCGGCGCCATGCAGGACTACGCATCGCAGGTGCCGGTCGCCGACCGCTGGGCGATTGCCGCCTACATCCGCGCACTGCAGTTAAGTCAGCGCGCCACGGTGGCCGACGTGCCGGCCAACCGGCGCGCCGAGCTCGATCGCGCGCCTGCCGTGCCGGGCGCCGCCAGGCCAGAAGGACGCTGAACGTGGAGCAGACCAGTCTCAACCCGCCCGTCGCCGACCTCGAGGCCCTGCGCAAGAAGGCGCTGATGGCCGCGGGGGCCGGCCTCGTGCTGTGCGCGATCGGCTTCATCGTCGATCGCAATCAGTTCTTCCGCTCGTGGCTGATTGCGTTCCTGCTCTTCCTCGGCATCACGCTCGGGTCGATGGCGCTGATGATGATTCAGCACCTGAGCGGCGGCACCTGGGGCGTATTCCGGCGCGTGTTCGAGGCGTCGGCGCGGACGCTGCCGCTGATGGCGGCGCTCTTCATCCCGGTGATCGCCGGCATGACGTATCTCTATCCGTGGACGCACGACGATCTCGTCAAGGGCGACGAGATCATGCGGCACAAGGCGCTGTATCTGAACACCGGGTTCTTCCTCGCCCGTGCCTTCGTGTACTTCGCCGGCTGGACCGCGATTGCCTGGACGCTCACGGCCTGGTCGAAGAAGCAGGACGAAGGCGACATGACCGTCAACCTGCCCATTCAGCGCCTGAGCGGCTTCGGGATCGTGTTCTACGCGCTCACCGTCACGTTTGCGGGCATCGACTGGATCATGTCGCTCAACCCGCACTGGTACTCGACGCTGTTCGGGTTCCTGATGATGGGCGGGCAGGGGCTGAGCGCGCTGTCCTTCACGATCATCGCGAGCCGGTATTTGAGCCGTCGCCCGCCGATGTCGGATCTGCTGAAGCCAGCCCACTTCCACGACCTCGGCAAGCTCTCGCTCGCCTTCGTCATGCTGTGGGCGTACTTCAACTTCTCGCAGTTCCTGCTCACGTACGCCGCCAACCTGGTGGAAGAGGTGCCGTACTTCATCACCCGCATGAACCACGGCTGGCAGTACCTGGCGATTTTCCTGGTCTTGTTCCACTTCTTCGTGCCGTTCTTCCTGCTGCTGTCGCGCGACAACAAGCGGGCGTCGACGCGGCTCGTAATGATCGCCGCGTGGATCCTGTTCGTGCGGTTCGTCGATATCTACATGCTGGTGACGCCGGACTTCGGCGCCGCGGGCAACCTGCACATGCTCCCGGGTGAGCACGAGAGCCACTTCTTCGTGCACTGGCTCGACGTGGCGGCGCCGGTCGCGATTGGCGGGCTGTGGGTGTGGATGTTCGCGGGCAACCTCCTGCAGCGTCCGATGCTGGCGTTCCGCGATCCGTACCTGCGCGAGTCGCTTCAAAGCTCAGGAGGCCACTGATGGCCGACCACTCTGGGGCCGGGCACCACTCTTCGCCCGACGACGAATACGCGTTCACCCCCGAAGGGGCCGCCTACGAGCACACCGACGCGGCCGTCGGTCCGGTGGCGAAGTTCCTCTTCTGGCTGTTCGTGGCGGCGGTGCTGACACACTTCGGCCTGGCCGGCGTGTACAAGCTGATGATCGACCAGGGCGTGAAGTCGGAAGCGACCGAGCGCCGCTACCCGCTGGCCGCCACGGAGGAGCAGCGGCTGCCGCCGGTGCCGCGCCTGCAGCAGTTCCCGCGCAACGAGCTCTATACGTTCCGCACCGAGGAGCGCGACCGGCTCGAGAGCTACGGCTGGGAGAACAAGGCCGCGGGCACGGTGCACATCCCGATCGAAGAGGCGATGAAGCTGACGGTCGAGCGCGGCCTGCCGGTGCAGGCGGCGGACCCGTCGCAGGCGGCGACGCTCGGCATGATGCCCGCCGACTCGAGCTCCGGACGCACGTTCGAGAAGCGGAGACAGTAGCGTGAAACGGGTGTTGGCGGCCGCCGTGTGCGTGGCGATGACGATCGCAGGGGCGACGTCCGTCTTCGCGCAGGCGCGCAACTACCCGGAGAGCTATCTGCGCTACGCCGGCGACCCGACGAAAGAGAGCAATCCGGCACATCAGATGCCGGGTGTCCTCAAGGACGTGACGTTCCGGCAGCAGTTGAACGAGCAGCTGCCGCTCGACGCCGCGTTCAAGGACGAAGCCGGGCGCGACGTGCGGCTGGGCGACTACTTCAAGACCGGAAAGCCGGTGGTGTTCGCGTTCGTGTACTACCAGTGCACGATGCTCTGCACGCAGGTGATGAACGGCATCTCGAGCGCACTCAAAGTGGTGCCGTTCGAGATCGGCAAGGATTTCGACGTCGTGCTCGTGAGCTTTGATCCGCGCGACACGCCGCAGGCGGCCACCGAGAAGAAGGCGGCGCACCTGAAGTACTGGTCGGCGGAGAACACGGCCGGCGGCTGGCATTTCCTCACCGGCACCGAGCCGGAGATTCGCCGCGCCACCCAGGCCGCCGGCTTCAGCTACCAGTGGGACGAGCGCAACCAGCAGTTCGCCCACGTGAGCGGCGTGCTGGTGGTGACGCCCGACGGGCGGCTGTCGCGCTACTTCTACGGCATCGAGTACTCGCCCAAGGAGCTGCGGCTGGCGCTGGTGGAATCGGGGAAGGGCGTGATCGGCTCGAAGATCGACGAGCTGCTGCTCTACTGCTTTCACTACGACCCCGAGTCGGGACGGTACGGGGTGGTGGTCATGAATCTGATCCGGCTGGGAGGGGTGATCACCGTGGCAGTGGTGGTCGGCTTCATCCTGCTGATGCGGCGTCGCGAAACGCGCACGCCCGCGGAGGGTCGCGCGTAGGCATTATGTTGTCTTCCATTCCGATCTTTCCGGCGCAGGCGTCCACGTTCGCCGCAGACGTCGACAAGCTCTACTTCCTGATCCTCGCGGTCACGTCGTTCTTCGCGATCGCAGTCGTCATCTTCGTGGCGTACTTCGCGATCAGGTACCAGGACGAGAGCGGCACGCAGGTCGGGGCGCCCATTCACGGCTCTATTCCGCTCGAGCTCGCCTGGTCGTTCATTCCCTTCGTCATCTCGATCGGCATCTTCGCCTACGCCACGATTGTCTACTTCGAGATCGTGCGGCCGCCGGCCGAGACCCTGCAGATCTACTCCACGGGCAAGCGCTGGATGTGGCGCTTCCAGCACATCAACGGCCGCGCGGAGATCAACGAGCTGCACGTGCCCAAGGGACGGCCGGTGAAGATCACGTTCACCTCCGAGGACGTCCTCCACGACATCTACATCCCGGCGTTCCGCGTGAAGGCCGATGCCATCCCGGGGCGTTACAGCGAGATCTGGTTCGAACCGTCACAGCTCGGCGATTTCCACCTGTTCTGCGCTGAATACTGCGGCACCAAGCACTCCGGTATGATCGGCCGGGTGGTCGTGATGGAGCCCCGCGACTACCAGGCCTGGTTGAGCGGCAGCGACGGCCAGCCGCTGGCCGCGCGCGGCCAGCAGCTCTTCCAGCAGCTCGCGTGCGTGACCTGCCACCTCAATGACGGCAGCGGCCGCGGGCCCTCGCTGGCTGGCGTCTACGGATCGAAGGTGGACCTGGCCAACGGCACCGGCGTCACGGCGGACGACGGTTACATCCGCGAGTCGATTCTCACGCCGCAGATGAAGCTCGTCTCCGGATTCCAGCCCGTGATGCCGACGTTTCAGGGGCTCGTGAACGAAGAGGGCGTGATGAGCCTGATCGAGTACATCAAGTCGCTGCCCGCGCCGGCTGCTCCGGCGAAGACCGCGACGGCGCCAGCGGCGCGCCCCGCCCAGAGGTAGCACCATGACGACCACGGCACTTCCCAAGCGGACCTATCTCAATCACGAATTCGGCATCAAGTCCTGGTTGCTGACCAAGGACCACAAACGCATCGGCCTGATGTACCTCGTGCTCGTGTTTCTGGCGTTCGTGCTCGGCGGGATTTTCGCCGCCGGCGTCCGCGCCGAGCTCACGACGCCGGCCGGTGATCTGTGGTCGTCGGACACCTACAACAAGCTGTTCACGATGCACGGGATCATGATGGTGTTCTTCGTCCTGATCCCGGCCGTGCCGGCCATCCTCGGCAACTTCGTCCTGCCGTTGATGATCGGCGCCAAGGACGTGGCGTTCCCGAAGATCAACCTGATCAGCTGGTACATCTTCCTCATCGGGATGATCGTCACGGTGAGCGCGATGGTGTTCGGCGGCGTGGACACCGGGTGGACGTTCTACGTGCCGTACAGCACGCAGGCGTCGAACACCAACGTGATGGTGACCGGCATCGGCGTGTTCATCACCGGGTTCTCGTCGATCCTCACCGGCGTCAACTTCATGGTCACGGTGCACCGGATGCGCGCGCCGGGCATGACGTGGTTCCGGCTGCCGCTGCTGGTATGGGCGCTCTACGCCACCAGCCTCGTGCAGATTCTGGGCACGCCGGTGATCGCGATCACGGTGTTCATGCTCGCGCTCGAGCGCGGCCTCGGTTTCGGCATCTTCGACCCGACGCTCGGCGGCGACCCGGTGCTGTTCCAGCACCTCTTCTGGTTCTACTCGCACCCGGCGGTCTACATCATGATCCTGCCGCCGATGGGCGTGATCAGCGAGGTCATCGCCTGCTTCTCGCGCAAGAGCGTCTTCGGCTACTCGTTCGTGGCCTTCTCGAGCCTGGCGATCGCGGTGTTCGGCTTCGTGGTGTGGGCGCACCACCTCTTCGTGGCCGGCATCTCGCCCTACTCGGCGATGGTGTTCTCGTTCCTGTCGTTCGCCGTCGCCATCCCGTCGGCCGTGAAGACGTTCAACTGGACGGCGACGATGTACAAGGGCGCCATCTGGTGGAAGTCGCCGATGTTCTACGTCTTCGGCTTCATGGGCCTGTTCCTGGTGGGCGGCCTGACCGGCCTCTTCCTCGCCTCGCTCGGCCTCGACGTGCACCTGCACGACACCTACTTCGTGGTGGCGCACTTCCACTACATCATGGTGGGCGGCGCCATCATGGGCTTCTTCGCCGGCCTGCACTACTACTGGCCGAAGATCACCGGGCGGATGTACAACGACACGCTCGGGAAGGCCTCGGCGGTGCTGGTCTTCGTCGGCTTCAACCTGACGTTCTTCCCCCAGTTCATTCTGGGCTACCTCGGCATGCCGCGGCGCTACCACGCCTATCCGCCGGAGTTCCAGGTGTTCAACGTGCTGTCGTCGGCCGGTGCGAGCGTGCTCGCCATCGGCTACCTGCTGCCGGTGCTCTACTTCACCTACTCGATCTTCAAGGGTCAGGCCGCGGGCAACAATCCGTGGGGAGCGACCGGGCTGGAATGGACGACGCAGTCGCCGCCGCTGCCCGAGAACTTCCCCGATCAGCCGGTGGTGACCGAAGAGGCGTACGACTACTCGAAGCGGGAGATCAAGGTTGCCTGACGCACTTGCCGCGCACGCCGAGGCCCACGGCCACAGCCACGGGCACGCCGCGCATCACCCTGACCTCCAGCATCACTTCGAGACGCTGGAGCAGCAGAAGGAAGCGTCCACGCTCGGCATGTGGATCTTCATCATCCAGGAGGTCATGTTCTTCGGCGGCCTCCTGGCGGCCTACATGCTGTACCGGATCTGGTATCCGACGGCATGGTCCGAGGGCAGCGCTGAGCTGAACATCCAGCTGGGCGGCCTGAACACGGTCGTGCTCATTCTCAGCAGCTTGACGATGGCGCTGGCAGTGCGCGCGGCGCAGACCGGCAAGCAGAAGGCGCTGGTCGGTTTCCTGATCGCGACCATTGCGCTCGGCACGGTGTTCCTCGTCGTCAAGGGCTTCGAGTACCACGACAAGTGGGTGCTGCACCACGTGCCCGGCCTGAACTTCCAGCTCGAAGAGGGCCAGGTCCCGCAGATTGCCATCTTCCTGTCGCTCTACTTCGCGCTCACCGGCCTGCACGCGCTGCACATGGTGATCGGCTTCGTGCTGATGTCGGTCATTCTCTGGATGGCGTTACGGAAGCGGTTCACGCCCGAGTGGTACACGCCGGTGGAGATGGCCGGGCTGTACTGGCACTTCGTGGACATCGTCTGGATCTTCCTGTTCCCGTTGCTCTACCTCGTGGACAGGGCGCACCAGGTGCAATAGCTCATGTCGCACATTTCTCCGAAGAGCACCTACTACGCGATCTTCGGGGCCCTGATGGCCCTGACGGCGCTGACGGTCTACGTCGCGTTCCAGCACCTGGGATGGCTCAACTTCCCGGTGGCGATCACGATCGCGTTCCTGAAGGCGTCGCTGGTCGTGCTGTTCTTCATGCACGTGAAGTACAGCAGCAAGCTCACGAAGCTGCTGGTGGCGTCGACGTTCTTTTTCCTGGCGTCGCTCTTCGGCCTCACGATGACCGACTACATGTCGCGTGGGTGGCTCACCTCGCCCCGCGGCACCACCACGGCCGGGATGCTGCCCAAGCTCCAGGCGGCGGAACTGCCCGCCGCGAGCGCGCAGGCGCTCGCCAACCCGCAGCCGCTCTTCGAGGCCACCTGCGGCAGCTGCCACAGCTTCACCACCAAGACCGCGCCGACGCTCGCCGAGATTCACAATCTCTA
>Ga0207648_10000491_pt1 | contig 44111 bp, 71 predicted proteins | sample KBSMisM32_FD_184310 | JGI IMG/M metagenome (GOLD analysis project Ga0207648, IMG submission 184310) | Miscanthus rhizosphere microbial communities from Kellogg Biological Station, Michigan, USA - KBS Miscanthus M3-2 (SPAdes) (version 2) | ecosystem: Host-associated > Plants > Roots >... | reverse complement strand
AGAAATTGCCGATCTGGATATTGGTCTCTACGCCAGTTCCAACCACGGTGTTGGCGTTGCCGCTGCCGTTGATGGCGCCAATGGCGATATTGAAGAGGTTCAACGAAGCGCCGTTGGCGACGCTCTGTGCCACCTCGGTCACGGTGGCCGAAGCGCTCGACGCGGCGGCAACCCAGGCAATGGCGGCCACCAGGCGAAGGGCATGCAACATCGACACAACTCCGGATGCGGTCATCGGCGGGCATCCTAGCGCCTGCAGGTGCTGCTGCAGCGGCCGCGCAGCGTGACCTTTTGGCACGAAGGCGCGCGCGCTCTCGACGCTGTGCATCACGATGTTGCAGCCACCGTCCTCAGCGGCGCGACGCCCCGCCCGCGATGCCGCCCAGGCGCCTGGCGTTGGCCAGCGCGCGCCGGTGCACGGGCGCCAGACCATGCCCGGCGATGCCGAGCAGCGCACGCGTCGCATCGGGGCGGCGGCCTCGCCCGCCGCTCCACCACGGTGCCCACAGCGATCCGAGCATCGACCACCACAGCGCCTGCTGCACGCGCCAGCCCTCCAGCGCCATCGCGGCCCACGACTCGTGGAACGCCGCGACTTTCTCCCAGCCCATGCGCGAGAACTCGCGCCGGTCGCGCTCCGACGGGCGGCGGCCGGCCGCAGCCATGCGCTGCAGTCGATGGGACACCACCAGCGGGGCCGCCCACGCCGTTTCGGCGACGCGGCGCGCCAGCTGCTGCGACGACGTGCGACGTGACGCCATGCGGCAACTTCGACGACGCGCCGCCTCAGCGCGAGCGACCGTCGAAATGCGTGACGGTCAGCGCGTCGAGGTCGACGCCCTCGATGCAGCGCACGTTGATCGCCGCCGTCGCGCGGCCCTTCGGGTCGGTGCCCTCGCCGTACGGATGCATGCCGCAGGTCGGGCAGAAGCGATGCCGGATCACGTGCTTGTTGAACGTGTAGCTGGCGGCGTTGCTGTCGGGCGTGAGCAGCCGCAACTGCTCGCGCGGCACGAACCACAACAGCGAACCCCTGCGCTGGCAGATCGAGCAGTTGCACGACAACACGCTGCCGATCTCGCCCGACACCTCGAACGCCACGCGACCGCAGTGGCAACTGCCTTTGTAGTCCATCGTCGACTCCCGCAGGTCCAGTTCAGGCTGCACGCCGGGCCATCAAGGCCCACACGCCCGCCAGCGACAGCAGCGTGCCGCCCATCAGGTTGAAGCGGCGTTGCGCCGTCGATGACGATAGCAAACGGCGCGCCGAGGCCGCGAACAGCGCGTACAGCGTGGCGTTGACGGTGGCCAGCACGACGAAGGTCACCGCCAACAGCCACAGTTGCGCCGCGACGTCGCCTTGCGCGTTGATGAATTGCGGCAAGAACGCCACGAAGAACACGATGCCCTTCGGGTTCAGCGCGGTCACCAGATAGGTGTTGGCAAACAGCCGCCAGCGCGAGCCGGTGGCCGCGGGCGTCACCGGCATTGCGGCGGACGCACCGGCGCGCAGCAGCCGGATGCCGAGCGCGATCAGGTACAGGCCACCGGCCCACTTGACCAGGGTGAACCACAGCGCCGAAGTCGCCAGCAGCGCGCCCAGCCCGAGCAGCGACAGCACCAGCGCGGTGGAGTCGCCCAGCGCCACTGCGGCCACCAGCGGCAGGTTGGCACGCCGTCCGTGCGCCACCGAATAGCTGATCACGGTGAGGATGGTCGGACCCGGCAGGATCAGCAGGATGACCGAGGCCCCGACGAAGGCCAGCCACAATTCGATCGACATGCGCACGCCCTCGATGAAGACCCGTTGCTAGGATACCGGCGAGGTCCAGTCACGCAAGGGACGACGATGACCACACAGAACGCGACCATCCGGGTCGGCGTGGGCGGCTGGACGTTCGAGCCGTGGCGCGACACCTTCTATCCGGCGGGCTGGCCGATCGCGCGCGAGCTCGAGTACGCGAGCCGGCAGCTCAGCACGATCGAGGTCAACGGCACCTACTACAGCCTGCAGAGTGCCGCCACGTTCGCCAAGTGGCGCCAGCAGACGCCCGACGACTTCGTCTTCACGCTCAAGGCCACGCGCTATGCCACCAACCGCCGCGTGCTGGCCGAGGCCGGCGACTCGATCGAGCGCTTCGTGCGCAGCGGCATCGCCGAGCTGGGCGCCAAGCTCGGGCCCATCGTCTGGCAGTTCGCGCCGACCAAGCGCTTCGACGCCGCCGACTTCGGTGCCTTCCTGCAGATGCTGCCGCCGGCGGTCGACGGCGTGCCGCTGCGCCATGCGGTGGAGGTGCGGCATGAAAGCTTCAAGAGCGCGCAGTACCTCGAACTGGCGCGCCGTCACCGCGTGGCCACCGTCTTCACCGACTCCGCGGACTACCCGTCGTTCGCCGACCTGACCGGTGACTTCGTCTACGTGCGCACGATGCGCGCCGACAAGTCGCTGAAGGACGGCGTGACGCCGCAAGCGCTGGCGCAGCTCGCGGCGTGCACGCGCGCGTGGCGCGACGGCGGCGAGCCCGACGCGCTGCCGCGCGTCGAAGCGAGCGCAACGCCGGGCGCACCGCGTGACGTGTTCCTGTACTTCATCAGCGCCGACAAGGAGAAGGCGCCGGCGGCCGCGCTGGCCTTGCTGAAGCGCTTGCGCGAGGCCTGAGTCACGCCGCGCGCTCGAGCACCAGCTCCCACAGCACCTTGGGCAGCAAGTACTTGTGCGTCGTCAGCTCCCGCACCGACAGCGCGTGCCAGCCGCCGCCGAACAGGCGCTCGAGCGCGGCGCGGTCGAAGAAGCGCTTCGGCTGGCCGCGCACGTCGTAGCAGTCGGGCTCGATCGCGCGGTGGCCCAGCGCCCCGTGAAAGCGGTCGCGCGTCGAGTTCAGGCGGCACAGCAGCAGGCCGCCGGGGTGCAGCGCGGCGTGAATGCGCGACACCACCTGCACCGTCTCGGTCCAGCCGAAGTAGTGCAGCGACAGGCTCGCCACCACCGCGCCACACGCGCCGCCGGTGTCCGGAAACGGCGCGCGCACGTCCTGGCAGGAGATGCGCGCCGCAGGCACGCGCGCGCGGGTCGTGGCGACGCGGGCCGGCGACAGGTCGAACGCGATCACGCGCGCGCCTGCCGCACTGAGCGCCGCGGTGTCGTCGCCGCCGCCGCAGCCGATTTCGAGCACCGAGCAGGCGCCGGCACGCTCCAGCAGCAGGGGCAGCCAGCGCTGCAGCCACGGATCGGTGCGCATCGAGGGCGCTCAGGCGGTGCGCTGCTGCGTGCCGTCTCGGCGCGCCAGCAGGATCTGCCATGGCGTGATGCTGTCGATGCGCAGCAGCGACGAGCCGGTCCACGGGTCGGGCGCCAGGCGCTCGCGCACCGCATCCTCCGACGCCGCCTCGATCACCAGCAGCGTGCGTGCGCCGTCGCCCAGCGGTCCACCCAGCACGACGAAGCCGTCGGCCGCCAGCGCGTTCATGAAGCGGGCGTGGGCGTCCCAACCAGCCTGTCCACGCATCGGCACGTTGGGGTCCCACGCCGGGCCGCGCGAGCGGATCACCGCGAAAGTCGTGACGCCGGCCATCGTCGCTACTTGCTGTAGCGCGGCTGGTACAGCTGCACCTGAAAGCCGCCCGGCACCTTGAAGTAGGTGACCAGGCCGTACCCGTGGTCCTCGATCGGCTGCGTGAACTCGACGCCCTTGGCGCGCAGCTCGCCGGCGGTGCGCTCGATGTCGTCGCAGTAGAACGAGACCTCGGCGGTCCCTGAAGGCGGCCCGCCGCCTTCGGTGGGGTGCACCCCGAGGTCGGCCTCGGGCGCGTCGAAGATGACCCAGCCCTCGCCGATGTCGGTGCCGGCCAGGCCGAGCTTGTCTTTCAGGAACGTCCGCAGCGCGGCGGCTTCGGACGAATAGAACATGGCGTGCAGGCCGCGGATCATGGTCACCTCCTGAAGCATCAGAGCGCCGCCAGCATCGCCTGCACGCCGAGCCGCGGGCTGGCGAGCACCGGCACGCCGAGGTCGCGCAGCGCGTCCGCGGCGTCGGCCATCGACGCCTGCGCCAGCACCACCACGTCGAAGCGGCGTGGCGCCGCGCGCACCGCCGCGGCCAGCGCGTCGATGTAGGCCGCGTGGTCGCCGCGCTCGAAGTGCGGCCATGCGTCGTCGACGCACAGCGTGTGCAGCGTCACCTGCGCGTGCGCCGCGGCGGCCGACTCGTCGATCAATCGCGCGGTGGGCTGCAGCGTGCTCGCCAGCGCCGCGACGATCAGGATGCGCGGGCCGAGCGCGACCGCGCGGTCGGCCATCGCGCGGTCGATGCGGGTGAACGTGAGCCCGGGCGGAGCCGGGGCGTGCTCGGCGATGCCGCCGATCGTCGAGCAGGTGCAGGCCACCACCGAGGCGCCGCGTGCCGCCGCCTCGCTCATCGCCTCGTGCACGCGGCGAATCAACGCGGGGTTCTCGACGCCGTGGCGGCGCGCGTCGTCGAGCAGCGGTTCGGCGACCAGGTGATCCACCTGCACGTCGGGGTCGGCCGCTTTCAGCAGGCTGTCGAACGTCGGCACGTGACGCGGCGAGGTGTGCAAGAACGCGATGCGACGCATCGTGCCATTGTGTGCGCAGCCCTGCGCCTGCACACGCCAACAGGGTCGATCACAGCTCGCGCGAGTAGACGATGAAGCCCAGGTGCTGCGCCACCTTGTCGTACAAAAGCCGTGCGGCCGCGTTGCCGTGGTGCGTCTGCCAGTACACCCGCTTGGCGCCGGCGGCCTGCGCCTGCACGTACACACCATCGATCAGCGCGCGCCCCACGCCGCGGCCGCGCTGGCCGTGCGCGGTGAACAGGTCTTGCAGGTAGCAGGTGGGCTCGATGCGCGTGGTGCTGCGGTGGAACAGGTAGTGCGCCAGCCCGACCACCGCGCCGTCGAGCTCGGCCACCAGCGCATGCACCGGCTCCGCCGGATCGAAGAAGCGGCGCCACGTGGTGTCGGTGACCGCCTGCGGCAGCGCGGTCGCGTTCTCGCGGCCGTAGAACGCGTTGTAGCCGTCCCACAGCGGCTTCCAGGCGGCGTGGTCGGATGCCGCGATCGGGCGGACGGTGAGGGTGGCGCTCATCGGCATCTCGCGGCGCCGTGCGAGTCAGGCTGCCGGTGCCGCCTGCAGCGCCGGCATGAGGTGGCGCAACGCGCGCGCGACGAACTCGTCCTTCTCGCCGACCGGCGCCACGTAGTGCAACGCATCGGCGGCCGCCTGCAGACCGGCCAGCCGCGCGATCACCCAGGCCGCGAGGTACTGCGATGCGAAGCAGCCACCGGCCGTGGCGACGTTTCCGGCGGCGTGAAACGCCTGCGGCAGCACGGTGACGCCTGCCTCGAGCACCCAGGGCTTGGTGGTCAGGTCGGTGCACGCGGGCGCGTCGCCGAGCACACCGAGCCTGGCGGCCAGCAGCGTGCCCGAGCATTGTGCCCCGATGAGCTGGCGCGCCGGATCGAGCCGAAACGACGCCAGCAACGCAGCGTCGCGGGCGATCTCGCGCGTGCGCACGCCACTGCCGATCAGCACCGCGGTTGCGTCGCCGGCCTCCGCGAGCCGCGACTGCGCGTGCACCGTCACGCCGTTCATCGACGTGACCTGCGCCGTCGGGCAGCACAGCGTGACGCGCCAGCCCGGCTGCCGTACGCGGTTCAGCAGCGCGAGCGCGATCAGCGAATCGAGCTCGTTGAAGCCGTCGAAAGTCAGGATCGCGATGTGGGTCGTGGTCATGGGCGGGTTGGCGCGGCCGAGTCGGCTGCAACAAATTTCAGGCGTGGATCAGGCGGCCGCCCCCGAAGGCCCAGCTCTCCCAGGAGGTTTCCTTGAAGCACACCATCACGTGCTCTGAGTTCAGACCGGCGTGGCGCAGCGTGCCCATCAGCTCCTCGAGCAGCTTGCGTCGCACTTTCACGCTGCGACCGGCCGACCAGACGATCTCGATCAGCGCGAAGTTGTCGTCGCGCGGCGCGCTCAGGTCGGGGTAGCTGGGGTCGAAGCGAAAGTCGTCGGCGTCGAGTTCGATCACGCGCTGAAACTTGTCGGTGGGCGGCACACCGGAGGACACCAGTGCGGCGTGCACGGCATCGAGCACGGTGGACTTGAACTCGCGCGTCTTGGGTTTGCGGACGGTGAGGGTGACGATCGGCATGGCAGCTCCTGTGGGGTGTTCGCCGGCGCTGCGAGCGGCGCGGCAACGCGACCCCAAGGGTCGCGATGGTGCATGACGGCGCGGCGTCTGGAGTGGCTGGACGCTTGATCGGGTGCAACCGCCGCATTTCAAACGTCATCGAGCGCGTTGCGCGGTCATGCACCGGCGGCCGCGGGCGGGCAGCGGCCCAAAAGCCGCGCAGGCGCCTCAGCCGCGCAACGGCAGTGCGGCGCCGATCGCGACGAACACGCCGCCGCAGGCCTGGTTGAAGCGCTTGCCGACCCGCCGCAGCCACGGGCTGATGCGGTGCGCCATGCTGGCGATGAACAGCTCGGTCGCGATCTCGATCGCGGCAAACGTGCCCGCCATGATGACGAACTGCCACCACAGGCTGCGCGCCGGATCGATGAACTGCGGCAGGAAGGCGGCGAAGAACAGCAAGCCTTTGGGATTGGTGAGCGCCGACAGCGCGCCCTGGCGGAACAGCGACCAGCCGGCGCGCGGCGCGGCCACGCCGTGCGCCTCCAGGCCGATCGGTGGTGCGCGCCAGACCTGGATGCCGAGCCACACCAGGTACAGGCCGCCGATCCACTTCATCACCGTGAGCCAGCCGAGCGACGCCTGCAGCAAGGCGCCGATGCCGAACATCGACAGCGCGATCACCACCACGAACCCGCACGCGCCGCCGAGCACCGTGTACAGCGCCTTGCGCCGGCCGTGCAGCGCACCGTGCGTCAGCGCCAGCAAGCCGTTGGGCCCCGGCGACAGCGACAGGCCGGTCGCCGCCAGCAGGTAGATGAGCCACGTGTGGACGTCCATGGGGCGATCCTGGCGGCGACCGATGCGCCGGTCAAGGGGCCACGCGCCGGTCGCTGACGCGGTCAGTCGAGGAACTTCCAGGTCGCGGCGCCGTCGAGCCGCCGGATGCGCACCGGGCCCAGCGCCGCGGGTTCGAAGTTGCGCGCGTTCACGCCCATGCGGCTGCTCGCGGTGCGCTGCACCGGCTCCCAGTGCGTCACGCACCCGCAGCGCGCGCAGCGCACGAACGCCAGGTTGCGATCGCCCCACGCATAGCTCCCCAGCGACCCGGGCTCGGCATGCACGCGCACCGTGTCGGCCTTGTAGTACGCCCACAGCGGGCCGTAGCGGCGGCAAATCGAGCAATTGCAGTTGGTGAGGCTCGATGGCCGGCGCGGCACATCGATGCGCACCGCGCCGCAATGGCAAATGGCGCTCAGCATCGTGGCGCCTTGCAGCGCGCCATCGAGGGCGTCACGCGATGGTCTGGCCGAGCGCGCGCAGCGGCCGCGTCGCGGTCAGGGCGGATCCTTGTCGAACGCGAGCGCACCCGGTGGGAGCTGCACCCACGGATGGCGCCGGCAGTCGTACACCGAGACCGTGGGCGGTGCAAAGCTCGGGTCGGCGAACGCACCGATTGCGACGCCCACCGACGCGTCATGGCCGACCTCGGTGTGGAACAGCGTGGTGCCGCACACCGGGCAGAACCGGAACACGAAGCGCGCGCCCTGGTCGCCGGTGCGCTCGTATTCGGTTGCGCGGCCCGACACGCGGTAAGGCGCCGCGAAGCTCGCCAGCGCCGCGAACACGCTGCCGGTGCGGCGCTGGCACGCCAGGCAGTGGCAGATGCCGACGCCGCGCGGTTCGCCTTCGAGCTCGATGCGCAGCTGGCCACAGGAGCAATGAGCTGTTCGGGTCGACATGGGCCACCTCGCCAAGACCGTGCGTGTTGGCGGCGATTGGAGCGCAACCACACATCCGGTCGCGCTCCCGCCGGGACGGCCGAGGCGAAGCACGGCGCGCTCATGCGACCTTGCGCTGCCAGCGCGAGCGCTCCCGGTAGCCGGCACGGCGCAACGCGGCCACCATCGGTCGGTTGGTCTCGCCCGTGTCGCACAAGGCGCTCGAGCAGCCGGCGGCCTGGAAAGTGCGCGTGGCCTCGCCGAGCAACGCGACAGCATGGCCGTGCCCGCGATGCGCGGGCAGCACGCCCATGTAGAAGATCGTGCCCTCGGGGCCGGCGTCGTGCCGCCCGGCGTCGCGCCGAAACAGCACCGGCAGCACGAAGCCGACCAGCTGGTCTCGCCCATCGCAGGCGACCTTCCACCAGCCCGGGCGCACCTCGAAGTGGCGCGGCGCGAGCGCCAGCAACTCGGCCGCGGCGTGCCCCGCGCCGTTCAGGGCCACGGCGTACCGATCGGACTCGTCCCGCGAATCGGCCATCACGCGCGCCACCGCGTCGAGCAGCCCATCATCGCGTGCGGTTTCGAAGCGGAGCGCGGCGGACGCTGCCGGCACCGGGCAGCTCGGATCCCAGACGAACGGCACCTTCCAGTAGTGGCCGGCGCGAAGCGGCTCGGACATCCCGGTGACCTCGGAGAACGCCATACGCGTGCGAGGTCAGCCCACGCGCTCCCACGTGAGCGTGCGCGTCACCGGGGTGCCGTCCCACGCCGTGGTGTCGAGCTGGATCACGAGCGCATCGCCACGCACGCGCATCGCCCGCGACAGCACCGCGCCCACGTGCGCGCCGCTCAGCGCGCCGAGCAGCCGCTGCGTCACGACGCCGGTCGCGTCGTCGACCGCGTAGGTGCCGAAGTAGGCGTCGTAGCCACCGAGCGCCTGCGTGTTGTTGCCGGCGCCGCTCGGGCCGCTGGCCGGCGCGGCGCTGCGGTCGCGCTTCATGAACTGTGCCGAAAAGTGGCCCGAGCGGTCGTAGATCAACAGCGCGATGGGATCGGAGCCGAGCGCCGGGTCGGGATGCGTCTGCCCGGCCGACGTGACGTCGGTGCGCGTCAGAAGGCGCCAGGTGCCGGGCAGGGTGGTCGAGAGCGGCGCGTCAGCGGTGGCAGCGGCGTGGGCCATGGGATGCACTCGCGCACTCACTTGCGTGCCTTGCTCGGACGATCGAACTTGCGCCAGTACTGGAACGGCTCTTCGTGAACTTCCAGGTCGAGCTCGGCAATGCGGGCCTGCAGCCGCTCCTGCACGTCGGCGACCGCCTGGTTGTAGATCAGCGGCCCGATCTCCTCGACGAAGTAGCCCAGCAGGCCGCTCGCCGCGACGTTGCCGATCGGCGCTTCCATGTGCTCGCGGAAGTAGCGCTCGATCGACGTGATGGCCTGGGCGCGTGCGTCCTTCGGCAGCTCGATGGTCATTCAATATCCTCGAGGTCGGACTGGGCCCGCGCACCGGAGCGGCATGTTAAGGGGAAGGAAAGACCCTGGGCCAGGCGAGCAGGAGCGCCGCTGCGCACAGCACCCACGCGAGCGTGGCGCAGAGCAAGGTCGCGGTCAGGCCGAGGCGAACGCTGAGCCAGTACACCAGCATCAGGTACACGGCGTAGGGAAGCAGCGACCACAAGCCGAACAGAGCCGTTGCTCGCAGATCGGCCGCGGTGCGCTCCGTGCCCACGATGTAGTGCGCGATCAGCGCGAAGGTCGGAAACAGGGGCACCAGCCCCGCAACGAAGAAGTTCTTCGTCCTCGACAACAGCGCGATCAGCAACACCGCCACGGCGCCGAGCAAGCATTGAGAAAGAGCGACATCACGGTCGGTTGGCTGCGATGCGAGGTGGTTGGGTGCGGCGCGGCGTCAAGGCGCGATCGGCGTCCACGCTTCTGGATACTGCGGCAGTGCGTCTGCGATCTCGTCCCAATGCGCCCGCGATTCGACGTAGGTGTGAAACTGAGGTCGGATGCCGGGGTCGCCGTCGAACGCCCCCATTCGAATCGAGACCTGGGGGCCATCCGGCCAGGTGCCGCCGAAGAGGCTCGAGCCGCAGGTGGTGCAGAACGCCTTGACCGCACCCTGACCCTTGCCAAAAACGCGAACCAGATCGGCGCCCCGAAGCAGGCGGAACTGCTCGCGCTTGACGCGAGCCTGCGTCAGTCCGAACGTGCCGGAGTGCTTCCTGCAGCGAGAGCAATGACAATGGCCGGCCCGGATGAACGGCGGATCGACCTCGAAGCGAACCCCGCCGCACAGGCAACCTCCACGGACCGGCTTGGACATGGCGAGCTCCTTCCGGTAGCCAGCGCTACAGGTGCGCGAAGAACTCGGGAGACGACTGCCATCGGTCGCTGCGGCCGTCGACGTAGGTGATCTGCAAGCCGGAGAGCGCTTCCTCGGTGACGTCGTCGAGGCAGCCGAGATTGACGCCGACCATCCTTCCGATCGGCGTGTCCGTGCCGATGCCGAAGGCCCGCACGCCGCAGTGCTTGCAGAAGTAGTGCTGGTTCTTCCGGGTGTTGAACAGGTACTGCGTGAGCTCGGACTCGCCCGACAACAGGCGGAAGTCTCCTTCTCTTGCCACCGCCGGCCAGAAGCGAGTGCGCCGGCAGATCGAGCAATTGCACCGGTAGGTGCTCTGCGTCAGGTCGAGCTCAGCCTCGAACGTCACGGCGCCGCAGTGGCAGCGCCCCCGATAGGTCTTGTGCATTCACCGTCTCCGCCCGCGCACCGGGAAGGGGAGCACGGCTTCAGGTTTGGGATTTCGCTGCTCGGCGCGAAGGCGCTCGACGCGATCGGTCGCTGGGCGCTGCGACGGGTCAGGCGCCATCGGGCGACAAGTGCTTGTGCATGCTGATGCTGGTGACGTCATAGCCGGCCGTGCGATAAAGCCATTGCGCCTCGGCGTTGCTGCCGAAGACGTTGAGCGCGATCTCAAACAGGCCCAACGTGCCCGCAAGCGGCTCGAGGGCATTCAGCGCCGCCCGAGCGTGACCCCGGCGTCGGAAGGATGGGTAAACCTCGATCTGGAACAGGTAGGCGATCCGCCGACCGCCGCGCGGCAGGGCGGCGAACCACAGATGGCCGACGGTGTCGCCGTCGGCGCAAGCCTTGATGTCGTAGAGATGGTGGTCGGGCGTCGCGACGCCGTGCGGAAGCAAGCGCTCGGTCTCGGCGCGCGCAAGCTGCACCGCCTCATGCGCCAGCCAGCGGCCTGAAGCTACGTTGTCGGCGGCGTAACCTGCGACCGCCTGCTCGAAGAAGCCGGCGAACGACTCGGCCCGCATCGGAACGAGGACAGTCATGGTGTCATGGCCCAAGGCTCGGGCTCACCCGCGCGGGAAGCGCGCCAGGCCAGGGCGCAGCGGGCCAGCTGCAATGAAGGGTAGCGCCCTTGGCCCTTGCTGGTGCTGCGTCATACCGGGCGGAGCTGCTCCGCGACGCTGCGTGTCATCGCGGTGACCTCGGTGCCCGTGTGCAGCGTGGACTTTCGTTCGATGAGCATGACGTGGCACTCTTGCTCGGCGATCGGGTTGTGGCGCACGCCCTTTGGAACGACGAAGGCGTCTCCTTCCTGCAGGACCACTGTCTTGTCTTCCATCTCGATCGTCAGCGAGCCCTTGAGGATGTAGAAGAGTTCGTCCTCGTTCTCGTGACTGTGCCAGGCCAGCGTGCCTTGGACCTTGGCAACCTTGACGTACGAATCGTCGAGCTCGGCCACGACCCGGGGCGACCAGTGCTCCTTGAGACTGGCAGCGACGTGCTTGGGGGAAACGACCTCGGCCATTGCAAGCGCCTCCGAGGGGCAGTGTGCCACGGGGTGTGCGGCCCGGCTGCGCGCGCGTGAGGCGTGCACGCGCGCGCAGCGCAAGGACGCGTTCCGGGCTCGCTGTCGCGCGTCCGGTGCAAGACGCCTGGCGTTGGAGTTCGCCCGAGTGCGCGCGCAGGCGAACTGCAGCGCGTCGGATGCTGGCAGGGGCTAGGCCGCGTCTCTGCCTTTTGCCGTGTGGCGCCGGGTCGGTCGCTGAACGCCCGAGGGCGCCTTCTCGGACTTGAATGCATGGGCCTGCCGGACCAGGCTCAGCACGGTTGCCTTGCGCGCCAGCGGCAGTCTGGCGCGCACACCCAGGACCTTGCTGCCCCAATGCACCGGCTCCAGGAATTCAGGATCCATGGCGAGGGCGAGCTCGCGCTGCGCTGCCGGCAAGAAGATGTGCAGCAGTTCCCCGCCCGGCGGGATGGTCGCGAAGATCTTGCCTCGCACGCGAAACGAGCCGAAGTTGTGATGCGGTTCCTCGGTGGTGTCCGGCAGCGCCAAGGCCACCTTGCGGACGTCATCGAGCTTCACTGCCACGGCGGAACCGTCCTCTGTTCGCGACCAGGGCTAGGCATGGCCCGCACTCGACGGCTTGGGTCGAACCACGATGGACTCGGCCGAGACGTCGGCGGGACCGTGATAGACCGCCTCGACGTTGTTGCCGTCGGGGTCGTACGCGAAGGCTGCGTAGTAGCCAGGGTGATACGTTCTCTCTCCGGGGGCGCCATTGTCGCGGCCGCCATGGGCGAGGGCGGCGGCATGGAATGCGGCAACCGCCGCAGGACCCGAGGCCTGGAAGGCCAGATGAACCGTCGAAGTCTTTTGGTCGGCCTTGTCGATCCACAGTTCGTCGGCCGAGAAGTAGTGATCGCCCTCGCGGATGGCTCGATCCTGGCCGATCGCCTGGAGCACGGCGCGATAGAACCTCTTGCTCGCGCCGAGATCGCTGACGCGAAGGTGCACGTGATCGATGAGCCGACCGCGATGGAACTCCATGGTGCGCCTCCTGGCCTTGACGGAGGCATTCTGATGGGCAGGCAGAAGCCATGACGCCCGCAGGTGCTGGGCATCAGCCGCGGGGGCCCAAGGGTTGTGTTCACCCCGCGGGCGCAAGCGGGCGAGGCGGCTGACGCACGCTGGGGTGCGAAAGAAGGAAGAGGCCGCCGTTCGTCTTGGATTCGCTTAGGACTTGCCCCAACCCGGAATCGCAGCGGCCTGCTGAACCCACTTCGTCAACTGCGATTCGTCCAGGTCGTTTTCGTGGACGTCGATCCATCGAGCTTCTTTCGCGGCGCCACCCGGTGGCGCGGGCTGCAGCGCTGCGCCCTTGAAGAATGTGACCTTCACGTACTTCGTGAAGACGTGAAGGCTTGCGAACCAGCCCTGGCCCCGGACGCCGTACATGGGCGAGTTCCAACGCACAGCCTTGTGGACGCCGGGCACGGCTCTGGTGATGAGTCCATCGAGGCGGCGCGCGACATCACGCCGCCACCCCGGAACGGCCGAGAGGTAGGCCTGCACAGGGCCGTCGCCGTCGGCTTTGGCGATCTGCGGATTTCCGCCCGCGAGAAGCACCGGCTTCGACAACGGCGAGGTCGGCTTCTTCATCGCGGCGCGAACGCTGTGAGGCTCCAAACGATGAGCACCAGCTGGCCCAAGTTGATCAGTATGGCGGACACGTGTGTGCGACGAAACCCTGGAATGGCTTCGGTCGCGCCCCCCTGAATCTGGATGCCGAGCGTCTCCATCTTGGGAATGACCTTGCGGCGCAGGAGGGCTGCCAACAACGCCAAGGCAGCGGCACCGATCGCGATCACGGGCTTTTCAGCGAACGCATAACTTACCGCGGCCCCGCTGGCGCTGAACATCGCGGCGAGATAGTAGATGTTGAAGAAGGCGCGCACGAAGCGGGAGTCCTTGGGGCTGTCGTGCTTGAGAATCAGCAGCGGGACAGAGCCCAAGATGAAGTACGCGGTGGTCACCAGCAAAGCCACCGTGAAAAACAGGGCGGCGATCAGGGCTGCCGACATGGATGGACGCGCGGCCTAACGACCTACTGAGCCGTGCACGCGCCCAGCCGCGGAGCGCTCAGGCGTTGCGACAGCGTCATGTTCTTGCCACCCATCTTGATGTATAGCACCGCTTGAAATCCGCCCGATTGCAGCGCGAAGTGCGCAGCACCGGTGGCCGCCTGCGGATTGTCGCAGCGCAGGGAGAAGTGCGCTTCGCCCTCCGACGAGGATTCGTGCACCAGCGAACAGCCCGCGAAGGCCTCGTGACGCAGGAGCGGAAACAGTGCCGAAGCTTCCTGCGTACCCAGACACAGGCGCGATCGCGTCGTGGCATAGCGGAGGCTCTCTTCCAAATGAGGCAAGACCGTCTGTGCGGTGAGCTCGTACAGGCCGGCCTCGACGCTCACTGTGGAGGCCGCCGACGACGCACCAAGGCCGAGGGCAACGACCGCGCCGACCAGAGTCGACCTGCACGAGCGCATCTCACGGCTCGAGGGCGCTTGGCTCAACGTTGGAGCAGGGCCGGCTGCGTTGGCTGGCGAAGCGCGCCCTCGTGGCGGCGGCGGCGGGTTGGGCATCATCGACGGGGGCACCCGGACCCAGCTGAGCATGACGGGATTCCCTGGCTGCTCGCTACGCCTTGGGTTGTGCCGATTTGATTTGCCTGACTGCCGACACGTCGCCCAGGAAGACCCGGAGAACATCCTTCTCCTTCTGCGAAAGGTCTTTGCTCTCGAGCAGCTTGAGCTTTCCGACGATCAGCTCGAGGGCTTCTGCCAAGTGCCCTATCTGTCTGCCATAGCTGCCCACCTTCTCCAGCGCCTCTTGCTCTACCGCTGCATTGGACGAAGCACCCAGGTTCACGTTGAACAGGTGGAATGACCAGTTCGGCAAGATCGGCTGGGTCAGACTACTCGGCGCCAACTGCAAGGGGACGAATACGCTTTGCACGAGCTACTCCTGATGGTGTCGCGATCCGGTGGCCTGAATGAGGTATCGCGTGCAGACGGGGTCACGAACGGCGAGAGGTGGTTGTGCGCCCCAACGATCGAGCTTACCCGCGCGCGCCGACCGGCGCGGCCGGCCGCGCAGCGGCAGGCATCGTGGCGGATCACTGGGCGGATGGATCGGCGCCACACGATGCCCACGCGAGCACCTCAAGGCGGGCTTGTAAACGCCGGAACCGCGAGCGGACGCCCGAGGTCAATGTCAGGGTGCCGGCTGGCTCGGCGCATCCAGGCCGGCTGGCGCAACGAGAGGTGTTGCCATGTCCGAACTGACGATTCGACCTGATGCAAGTGCATCGGACCGCGCGAGCGCGCGGCCAGCACCGTCTGACGCGATGCCGCCGCCGAGGGCGGAGGATGAGGGCCTGTCGGTGCGGCAAATCAAGTGGATTCCGGTGATCGTGCCGCTCGCTGCGCTGACGATGCTGCTCGCGGCGGCGGCGGCCCTGAGCACGGCATAGTCGCGCGGCTTGGTCCGATACCACCCTCACGCGCCAGCCCTGCGGGCGACGTTCGCCGTGCCACTGCGGGCGCTGCGACGTGCCCTCGGCCGAAGCGCGGCGGTTGGCGGAGCCAGCCGGAGCAGTTGGGTTCGAGCGAAGCGTTGGCGCCACCCGGCCGCTAGACGCTGGGCAGTTCCTGCACGTCGAAGTACACGCTCTTGCCGTGCTGTCGAGCAAGGGCGACCATCTCGTCGGCTCCGGTGGATGGCCCACCAATGCGCAGGCAGGCATCGCACTTGGCAACGAGCCGGCGTGCCACCGGGTGAAAGATCTCATCGAAGACAGCGTCGCCAATCCGCTGGGAGCCTGCCTGCTCGATCAACGGCAAGGCGAACCACTCTCCCAGGACCGGCAAGTGACCTGCGCGAAAGAGTTGCAGCGCCGCCTCGGTCATCGCCGCGACGTTCTTGGCAATGAGCGTGGGGTCGTCGTGGGTGCCGGAGCGATAGGGACCTGCGACCAGCACCATGAGCGTTTTCACGTGGCGAATCCCCAGCGGCATGACGCCCAGCACCAGGCCGACTGGGGCGAAGCGTCAGGCCGTCCCACGGGCCTGCAGCCAGGCGAGAAGTGGTGCAACGATGGGCCGCGGACCATAAAAGGTACGCCAGAGTCCAGCAGCCTCCAGTGCGGCCCGCTCGGCACCAGCGATGTGGAACTGACCCCGGTCGCGCACGACCGAGAAGGAAATCGGACCGCGAGCGAAGACCACGGAGAAGTCGCCAAATGTCGTCGAGTGCTCGACCTGGGTCGGCACAAACTGTTGCGCGCCGAGGGCCCCGACCAGCGGGCCCAGCGCCTGTACGACGGAGGGGGGAAGCTCGACGGTCACGGGGTGCGGTCCAACATGAGTTCACCCGCGGGCGAAGGCCGGCGGAGCCGGTTGCAGCACGCCAAGTCGACCGAAGGGTGAGGTGGCACGCGATCCAGTGTGCTCATGCAGGACTCGTTCGTTGAAGGATCGCTTTCTGATCCTCGAAGCCGATCGGTGCCGACGTGTGCTCGTGAGCGATTCTGAGCACATGCCCGCTCACCCTGAGCGCCCAGGTGAGGCGATTCTGCATGGATCGCAGTTCTTCGCCTTGAGCTGAGCGACCCGCATAGGTGACCACCGCGCTGACCACGGCAGACTCCCGCCCCGATGAGGTCTTGACGGCGTCGAACGTCACCTTCACTTTTTCGTCTCCGAGTGACTTGAACCAGCCTTCGACAGCTCGCTGCCAGGCATCCGAACCCTCGTAGGACCAGACGCCCCATGCATCGAAGACCCGCACGCCCGGGTCGTACAGGCGCATGAAGGCGTCCACGTCCTTTGCATGGACGGCTGCTTGGTACGACTCCAAGACGCGCGCGATCGACTTGTCGATGTCAGTCACAGGCAGTCTCCGGCGTTCTTCCGTTCGGCAAAGCGGCTTGTATGGCGGGCGTTGAACTCATGCACGCAGTCGCCGAGCACCGACGAGGATGATGCACCGGCCCTGGCACTTCTGAATGGGCGCAAGGGTTAGGCATCACTGCGGCCGTGGTACTTGAATAAGTAGTACCCAGACAATGCACAGCCGAAGGCGATGACGCACAGGCGCAGCAGCTTCGGAGACATGAGACGAGCCAATCGAGACCCAAGCAAGCAGCCCACGATGGTAGCGCCCGCGAATGCGCACGCGGTCTGAGGCCACGCGACCAAGCCGGACACGGCCAGGACAATTGCTGCGATCGAGGTCAGGGAATGAGAACAGTGTTCCCCCACCGGCGATCGCGTTGGAGATGCCTGCAATAGCGCCAACTGCGGCGAGCGACAGTGCACTCGGCAGGGTGAGATCTGGCAGGGTCAAGTCGTGAGGCCCGACGGTTTGATCTCACCCACCCACGCGGCCGATTGAAAAGACGCCGGTTCGGCCGCGATGGGCGACAGGGTCGCGAACGCGCCAGGAGGTGCACTGGCGTGCGGCCGAGGTTGCGACCTGCCGCCACGCACCAGCGAACCAGCAATGAAGAACAGAAAGAACGCGGTCAACAAGGCGAGCACAACCAGAAAGACGGACAGTGCATTGCGCTGTCGCGCAGACGCGGAGAGGTGCTTCGTGACTCCCGTGGCAACGAGCAGCACGAGCAAGACGGCAAGTATTGGCAGCGCGTAGGTTCGCATGGGATGCGGCACTAACGTTTGAACAGCGAAGGGCTAGACGGCGGCAATGTATGCATACATCACGCTGTCAATGAGCTGGCCGTCTTTGGTGATGCTCTTGCGCAGCACACCTTCCCGCAAGAAACCCACCTTCTCCAAAACGCGCATGGATGCCGGGTTCCACTGAAAGACCGGCGCCTCGAGCCTGGCAAACAGTGCGCGGTTTTCGATGTGCTGAGCGAAGGCGCTTGCCGCGGCAGTGGCGATACCCTGGCCCCAGTGACCCTGCCCCAGCCAGTAACCGAACTGGCAGGTTTGGCGGGCAATCCCATCGCCCGCAATGGCGCCGATGCCACCGACCACAGCGCCCGCAAATTCAATGGCAAGGTGAAGGTCGCGCCCGGGGCTGCGGGTAAAGGACAACCACTTGTCAGCATCTGCCTCGGTGTACGGATGAGGAAACGATTCGGTCAGGTTGCGCCAGACGTTGCGGTTGTTGGCGTTGCCGATGAGGCTTTCCTTGTCCGCAAGCGCCCATGGACGCAGAAGGCAAGATGGCAGTGACGTTGGCAGGACCATTGCGGGTGGGTCGTCGATCGTCGATTGACCGCCGTCGCGGTCGGAGTGGAACGAAGCCTTGGCCGGAGCGCTTATCCCGCGGTCTTGTCGAGGGCACTCCTCATGGCATCCGCGACCAGGGCGTTGAGCACGGGTTCCGACGCGGCGCCGGGGTCGATGCCGATCGACGTCTGCCATTGTGCAACCTTGCGAGCGAGCTTCGAGTTGCGACCCTCGATCTCCAGAGACTGCAGTTCTTCCACCGAAACGTGCTTCGCGCAAGCAGCGGCCAGGTGTTGATTCCAAACCGATTGGTACCGCGGCAAGCAGGTGTCGAGCTCTCTCTGGACGACGATGCGCGCTTGATCGGCACCGAACCGGGACGCGAGCATGGGGAATGTTTGCGTCCGCGAGGCCATTGCCAGGGCGATCTGCGAAAGACTGGCACCCAGGCATAGCTGGGTGATGAGTTCGAGCGCGAGGTCCCGCGCGGATGGCCCTGCGTGAGCGACGTGGATTGAAAGAAGGCCGGCAGACGCCAGCACCACGCGGCGCCGCGAGAGCCGCACCGTACAAGATAGAGAAGGGGTGTTCACTGGGAGTTGCCAGCTAACGATGGAATTCCTTCAACAAGAGAATGTCGGTCGGCGCGATTGCCCTGCGCGGCGCCGCCTCTGGCAGCGCTTCCGTGAAGCCCAGACGCTCGGCCAGGCGTATTGATTTCGTATTCTTGCGCTCGGCAACGATGAAGAAGCGGCTGACGCCGAAATCGGTGGAGACGATCCTGAGCATCTGCGCAACTGCTTCGGTGGCGATGCCCCGCCCTCCGAACGCGCTGCCGATGGCGTAGGCCACGTTGGTTTCGAGGTTCGCTGCGACCGTCGCCTGAACATAGCCTGCGACCTTGCGCGCTTCATCGCGGACAACCCAGTTGAGCCAATGCTCTGAACCGTCGGGCGACTTTCGAGACTCACTGCGCGCGAGCTTCTGCCTGAGGGCCTCAATCGACTTGGGCGGCTCCTCATCGATGAACTCATACAGCGCCGCCTCGGCAAGGACAGGAAACAGCTCTCCCGCGTGAGCCATGCTCCTCGGCTCGAGCGTCACATGCGGCTTCGGTGCGATCGGCACGGCGATCCAACGTTCGAGTTCACCCGCGGACGCAAGCGGGCGAAGCCCGCTGTCGCCAGCCGCCGTGCCACAACGGGGCAGAGCGAATCGCTAGGCATGGGCGCGGGCGGCGACGGCACGAAGGTGGGCACCCAGCAACGTCGCTGGAACGACCAACAGCAGGCCCAGGACGTTGAACCACAGAGGGTACTGTGGCCAGAACAGCAGCCCGAAGGCGGCGCCCAGCAAGCCCAGGGCCAGAGCGTTGAAGTACGGATATGACTTCGCGATGCGCGCGACAAAGTAGCCGCCCGCCGCCGTGGTGACGGAACCCAGCACAACGCTGGACCAGAGAAACGCCAGGCCCGCGCCTGTTGCTTGCACCGCCTCGGTGATGGGGTTCTCGGGCTTTCCGTCGACAAAGACGTCGCCAAAGACGGCAAGCAGGACGGCGCCGACCAGTGCATCGAGCAGGAGGATTGCACCGAATCCAAGCAAGACGGCCCTGATGCTGATGCGAGACATGCGAATTCACGCCCAATGTTGGAGTTCGCCCGCTTGCGGCTGCCGGTGAGGCCAGCCGTGCCGAGCCGGATGCACCCAGAGGTCAGGCCGCATGGGCGTTGAACCTGACTGTGAGGGCCTGGGGCGACAACCAGGCGAGCACAGCTGCCACGACGATGAGCGCTGGAACGTCACCGTACAGGTGGCCGAAATGCTGCGCGTTGGCAACCGACTGCACCGCCATGGTCGCACCGTGAACGATGCTCGACCAGATGGTGAAGGCGATGAGGCTCACGTGGCGCTCCGGGTCGCGCGAGGCAAGCCACAGGAAAACCCCCAACGTGGCATAGATGGCGATCATCATTTGAAGGTATTCGGATTGGCCTGCGTGCCATGCCCAGCCTGACGGCCAGACAACGGTGAGTGGATAGAAGCCGAAAACGAACACCACGGCAAATAGCCGGAGCGCGAACTTCAGATACTTCAGGCGATCGCTGTCGCTCATGGCTGTGACTCCTCCCGGCGGATGCTCCTCGGCGCGATGCCTGCGGGCCGACGCTTGAGCTCATCCGATCGCGCAAGCCGCCGAAGGTGGCTGTGGCGATTCGGGCGGTCAGGTCTCGCTTTGCATGGCATAGATGCCCTCCTCATCACCGACGATCTTGAAGCCCAAACGCTCGTACAGGCGCAACGCTGGATTGACCTTGAGAACCTCGAGCGTCAGCAAGACCCCAGCGGCGCGCGCCGCAACCTGGAGTTGACGCAGGATCTCCGAACCCATGCCGTGGCCTTGGAACTGGGGCTCCAGCTGCAGTTGATCGAGGTTCCACTCTCCGTCACTGCGAACGACTTTCATCATGCCGATGGGCCGCCCCTCGACCTCGAAGATGGTGCAGGACTCCAGATTGGCAGACGCTCTGCGCCGATGTTCCTCCATTGTGAGCACCGTGCCACTCCGAACGATGTGTTCCTGGATGGTCCGCAAGCGAAGGTCGATGAGAAATGTGATGTCCTCAGTCTTGGCAGCTCGGGCGTTGAAGGTGTGCACTGCAACCAGCCAGAGGCCTGACGTTTGAGCTCACCGGCTCGCGCCATTGTCATGGCACCACAGCTCCTTGCGCACGGCTAACACCATTTCACCACGGCCTTGATTCTCAAAGAGCTTCACAGCAGCGACGCCGACCCACCTCTCGCATCACTTCGCCTTCTTCTGCGGCAGCTGGGAGACGAACTCGACGCACCACAGTACCCATGACCGCAGGTCTTGATCGGCGGAAATCGCGGGTGGATCGATGTAGGCGTAGCCCTTCATGGGGCGGCCAGTGAAGTCCATGGCACGGACATTCGGCATGGCCAGGGCGTCATCGTGGCGTTCCGGGCCAACGCGCGCCATGAGGCTTGAGTTGCGAATGCCCACGAACATCTTGCCGTCGACCAGGAAGGCAAGGCCGCCGAACATCGCCCGCTCCGAGATGCCGGGTCGGCCGACAAGCACCTCACGGACTCGCTGAGCCAGACCACGGTCGTATGCCATGCTTGAGACACCTGACGTTGGATCTCACCGGATCGCGGAAGCTGCCGTCGGCGTCTGGAGCGACTCGGGTGCGGCGAAGGATGGGGCGTGCGACTCATGGGGAGCGTAGCAGCGACCAGGCAGCATAGAAGCACACCAGGATGGCTCCAGCCAGCCACATGCGGGCGGCACCTGGATCGTCGTTGAACGCAAACAAGACGTACTTGAGAAGAGACTCGAGCAACAAGAACAGCGGAAGCAAGGCCAACCCGAGCCACGCGAACTGGTCGGCAGGCAGCAGCGAGGCAGCAAGAGCGCCGGATGCCGCGCCGAGCGCGCCGGCAACGACGATGGCCACAGACCTGCGAAAGATCGTTGACTTGGCGATGGGTGACACGCTCTTGTCCAATGGGTGCCTTTGCGCGGTGGAAGGGCAAGACCTCGGATTCGTGGCAAACGGCTTCGATGCTGTGCCCGTCCGGACCAATGACGAAAGCTGCATGGTAGTTCGCGTGGCGATGCGGGCGCAGACCCGGCGCGCCATTGTCCTGGCCATCGGCATCCAGACGCGTGGTTTGAATGGCGCTCCGCCACTTGAATCACGAGACATCGACTGTTGCGCGAGCGACGGGCGACGCGCTCGTTCGCGAGAGCGGCATTGCTCCGGTCGCGCTGTTTCCTGGATGCGCCGTGCTGCTCATGCACGCGAACGCGAGCACCACGGCCGTTGAAGCAATGCCCGCCTGGTCTCGCATCGGGGTCTTCCGGTTGCGCTCAAATGCATGGCGAGGGATCAGTGTCGAGCGCCACGACAGGCTGCAGAAGCACCAGGCGACTCACGGCTCAACCTCTGAGGAAGTACGGGATGGCGACAAGGACCGCCCCGGCCGCGAACAGGAGCCAGGGGCTCGAAATGAAGTATGGAACGACCATCAGCACGATGCCGCAAAGCAAAGGGATCATCGTGCGTTGCTTCCTGCCATAGATGAAGAAGCCCAGACCGATTGAGCCGAAGAGCAGACCCAAGAACAGAGACGATGCAGAAATTTCAGCCACTCAAGGGGCCTGACGTTCTGAGCTCACCCGCGCGAAGGCCGCAGGCCGCAGGAGCGAAGGACTACTGGTCACCGTGAGGCCGCCCCTGAGCCTATGCTTTCAATGCAGCCAGGGCAGCTGCGGCCGCTTCCTTTTGATCCTTGCCCCATGGAGCACCGACCGTCTTACCGAGCGCGACGAGCTGAGCTTCCAGTGCCGTGCGCGCGAGACCGAGCATGGACGCCGCTTCCTCCACTGCGGCTTTCTCCCGAAGCTTGGTCGGGATGAGCCCACATGCGCAGGCACCCGCGACGAGAACTTCGCGGAAGAGCTCTCCTTCCGCATGATGCATGCGAACGTGCACGGCCAGGATGTCGTCGGTGCTCCAGGGTGGCATGCCTCCTCCGACAAGCACCCCACAGCCACAGACTTCGTGGCCCGCGCCGGCCAAGGCCTCGATGGCATTGCGGATGCCCTGTTCGGCAAGTCGATTGGCTGAAGCGATGCTGCGTGCAACACTCTCCTGCGCGGCCGCCGAGGGGAGCCCTTCGGCAGCGTGGTAAGGCGCGAAGTCGCCTGCGGGAAGTAGCTTGAGCTCGGCACGCCGGAGAACGTGCATCTGCTGCGAGCCGCCGACTGCAACAAGGATCGCTCGACCGGTGCGAGCTTTCAGGCCGAGTGCGACGCGCATGGTCCGTGACGCCTAACGCTTGCGCCCACGCGAGCGCGTAAGCCGCCGAAGCCGGCGATTGCGATTCGGGTGCAGCGAAGGGCTGGGCCACACCGTGTGTGCTTCCTGCAGTGGCGAGATCGGCATCGATCTCTCGAACCGTCGCGTGAGCACTTTGTGTTGGCGTCCCTGAACCAGTTTCAGGTCACTTCTCGAACGGATGGAATCCATCCTTCAGGATTCTGACCCGCAAGAGGTTGGCCCGTGCCGTCACGTACAGCGTGCGGCGCTCAACGCCACGACCAAACGCGACGTTCGTCGGGTTGTCTGCCATGGGCACGAAGGCCAGTTCCTGCCCCGAAGGGGAAAAGACGACGATGCCGCGGTCCTGCGGTACCGCACTGACCCGAGCGGCGTAGAGGTTCCCTTCGACATCGACGGCCATGCCATCGATGCCGGTACGCCGTCCCCAGTAGTCCACCACGGTCCGCCGGGCCCCGACGCTGCCGTCGGGGCCCAATGGGTAGGCAAAGACCGCATTCCAGTTCATGGCGGCCGGCAGGTTGCCGGCCATTGGGGCCGTGGCCGGCGGCCCGATACTCGAGACGTACAAGGTGCGCTGGTCCGGCGAGAGGGTGATGCCATTTGGCTTGCCGGCATCGGCAATCAAGAGCTGGATGGCGCCGCCAGGATCGATCCTGTAGACGGCCGCAATCGGCTGCTCGACGGACTCGTGGCCGTAGTAGCGCGGATCGGTGAAGTAGATGCGCCGCTGCTGGTCGATCACGAGGTCGTTCGGCGAATTCAGCGCCCGACCGTTGAAGAGCCCTGCGAGGATCGAACTCTTGCCGGTTGTCATGTCGGTGCGGATCACGCACCGACACCCGAAGTCCGCCCCGAGCGCGCTGACCAGACTCCCGTCTGCGTCGAACCTGTTGCCGTTGTTCATCCCGCTCGGCGAACGGAAGATTGCGGTGCTGCCCGTGCGCGGGTCGAACCGCCAGACGTGCCCAGCTTGCCCGCCGGTCTGTGCGGTGATGGTGATGTCGCTGAAGTAGACGGTCCCATCGGCGGCGACGGCGGGTCCCTCCAGGAAGAAGCCGCCGGAGAAGATCGATTCCAACCTGGCGTCTGCAGGAAAGATGGGCCCCGGCTGAAAGCTGCTTGGCTGCGCGAAACCCTGCACGAAGAAGGAGAACAGGCCGAACGCGAGCGCGGCCGCGCGGGATAGACGGACCATGGGATCTCCTCGCTCGTGGCTGGGGTGACGAATTCGTCACCGGCAGCAGAAGAGCTTACCCAACCCCGGCAGTGCCCACCTTCGGGCGGCTCGTTTTCGAACGGAGCAGCCCGAGTGCCCTGAGCGTTTGAGCTCACCCGAGCGCGCAGGCGGGCGAAGGCGGGGGTAGCGCTTCGCGTGCAGCGAAGGTCAGGTCGTGCTGCCGCCTGCGGCGTACACGTTGGGGCGATGCACTTCCATCATCCACTGCGGGGCCGCCAACGGTTCGAAGCCGTACTTGGCGTACAGCGTGTGGGCGTCCTTCGTGGCAAGCAACATGCGCCGCAGGCCTTGAAGGTCTGGATGGGCGACCACGGCGTCCATGAGGCGCTTCGACAGGCCCTTGCCGCGATGTTCTTCAAGGACGTAGACGTCCGCGAGATAGGCGAAGGTGGCACGATCTGTGATGACGCGCCCAAAGCCCACTTGCGCGGTACCCAGCAGCACACCGAAACAGAGCGAGTTCTCGATGGCACGCTCGACGACGGCTCTCGGTACGCCCGGCGACCAGTAGGAACGCGACAGGAAGGCGTGAATGGCGTCGGTATCGAAGCGTCCGACGTCGCTTGTGATCTCGTAGGCAGGCATGACGGTGAATTGTGCGGTCTGGCGTGCCAGTCGTGGCAGGTCAGCTGCAGCGAAGGGTGGCCGCATCTCTCGCGAGCGACCGTGCAAGGAGCTGACGTCTAGGCCGCCCTATCGTCGCCGATGAGCTCGTAGACGTTCCCGTCCGGTGCTCTAAAGTGCTGCCATATCCTGCCGGAGGCACGCTGTGGCTCCGGATAGATGAACGCGACACCGGCGGCATGCAATCGACTCTGCGCGACCGCGAAGTCGTCGACCTCAAAGGCCACCACCGGACCGTCGCCGAAGAACCCGTGGTGCTGATCCTTCGGGCCATAGACATGGACTTCGGTCCCGTCTTGCAGCTTGAATCGTCCGGACGAATGATCGATGGACAGAACGTCGAGACCCAGTACATCTCGATAGAACTCGTTCATTTTGTCGAACCGCTGGGTTTTTGCACCCATCCAGCCAAGGCGAATGACTTTCATGGCAAGACTCGAAAGATGGGCCCTGTGGCCTGACGTTTGAATTCACCCGCGGACGGAAACGGGCGAAGCCCGCGGTGGCTCTTCGCATGCGGCGAATGGCTAGGCCGCAGTCGCATAGACGAAGCGCTGAACGGTGCCGTGCCACCACCCTTGCGTGACCTCGACCTCGCCGAAGTTGCCAGCGGTCAAGCGAGAGACGACTGCACGCCAGAAGCTCTTCGCGGCAACGTTGCCGGGCATCTGTCCTATCTCCCACGGACCAGGGTGGCAGCCGAGAACGTGGGTGGCGAGTGCCAGGCCATTGCCTCCGCGCCGGTACTTCTTGAGGATGAAGAACTGTTCCATCCAGTATCCGTCGGTCTGGGTGACGATCGCGGGCGCAACGAGCGCGAACCCGGCATAGCGGCCCTCGACGAGCGCAACGTGAGCAAAGAAGCGCTCTGCGAGCCGGTGTCTGTCGAGGTCGTACCCGTACTGGCCCCTCGCATCCAGATCTTGATCCCAGATGTCGGACAGCTCGTACTGATAGAGCTCCAGCATCCTGCCGACGGCTGCGAAGTCGTCCGTGACAGCAAGGCGGCACTCACAAGACAACGGTCATCTCCGCTGCGGCCTGACGGTTGAGGTCAGCCACCTGCGTCGGCAGGCGCAGCCAGGCGTGGCAAGTCGGCTGCAGCGAAGGGTTGGGCATCGGCACGCTAAGGGACCAAAGCCTTCTGCATCGTGATGAACGTTGCGCGGGTGTAACCTGCATGGGAACGTTCGGCGGTCTTGACAAAACCGAATGCAGCGAAGGTCTTGTGGTTCTCAACCAGTTCAATTCGAGTGTCAAGCTCCATCGCTGGTTTGCCAGCCCCCCGGGCGAAGCCTTCCACTGCATGCATGAGAAGGCGGCCGATTCCTCGACCTTGCCGGTCGGGCCAGACGGCAACCTTGCCAACATAGACGCAGCTCGGGTTGACCTTGGCGAACGCACACCCGACGAGTGCCCCGTCTTCCACGGCCAGGAAGAGCGTCTCCTCTCCCGCCTTCTGCGCAAGGGACTGAGCGTCGAGCTTGTGCAAGGACGATGGTGGATCGATGCGGCCGCTCTGATACGCAAACGCTGCATGCAGCAGTTCCAGCAGCTGGATCCACTGGGCAAAGCCTTGCGAGGCTTGCATGACCTCAACGGGCATTCGATGACCCGTCGGTTTCGCTACACGAGGCCCAACGTCGGAGCTCACCCGCTCGCGGAAGCGGGCGCAGGCCGCTGCCGTGAGCCCTGGGCGACGATTGGCTAGGCCGCATCCTTCTCTCCGCCCTTCACTCCGTAGAACACGACCCAGACCGTGAGGTCTTCCGTAAAGTCTTCGAATCGATGCTCGACCCCAGCCGATACGAACATCGTATCGCCGGCCGAGAACGGGTCGCGTTTCCCGTCGTGGAACAGAACGCCACTTCCCTGCACCACGACATACAACTCGTCCTGCTCGTGTGGCGACTGCTCGTTGGGAGGCACGGGCAGAGAACACAGAAGCCGCAGCGTGCCGTGCTCGCCCACCGATGCAAAGCGCTTGCCGTTGACGAGCTTGACATCGCTTCGTGCTCGCGCGAGCGGGAAGACGGCACTTCGCGTCTCGATTCTCATGCGCGTACCCCCGTTGTTGGCGCGCCGTTCGCGCGCGTTCGCCGTGTGGCCTCACGTTGGAGCTCAGCCGCCTGCGCTGGCTGCGGCGACTGAGGCGATGCGACGTACACCTATTGCCCCGGTTGACCCGGTATCACACTGACGTTTTGTGCCCATTCAAGCTGCGACGTGCACCACGTGCGTATCTTGGGTGGCAGGGCGTGCCGTTGCTTCAGACCACCTACGCGCAGGGAGTAGGTGGGGGGAACGTCGGTGGCAGCGCATGCGAAGACGGGTGTTCCGCAGGTCGGACAGAAGGAGTGCGCGCGTCTCGTGCCGCTATCGGCTGTCTTGATGTAGGTCTTCGGCGCTCCACTGAGCAGCTTGAAACTCTCCCGCGGTGCTGGTACGGACAGACGAAACGCGGAGCCGGTCAGCACTTGGCAATCGGTGCAGTTGCATAGAAGGACGGTCTCGGGATCAACCTCGGCTTCGTAGCGGATCTCGCCGCAGTGGCATGCGCCTTGAACCTTCATTGTGATCTCCAGCTGACAGCGGGATGGTGATGTCTCACATTGGACATGCAAGGACGCCGCCCGAATGGCCGAGTGACGTCCTCTCGATGGAAGGGCTAGGCACATCGCGCGCACAGACGGGCATTGGCCGTGCTGCCCGAGCCAAATGGCATGAGTATTGCCCCACCGGATGACGTGCCACCTCGTAGAAGGAGTGTGCATCATGGACCTCAACGCGCTGATGGTCCGCTACATCGTCAATGACGTTGATGCGGCGATCGCTTTCTACAGCAGGCATTTCGGTTTTCGTGTGGCCGCTCAATCGGGACCGTACTTCGCGATTCTCGAAAGGGACAACTTGCAGTTGGTCCTGAGCCCGCCGAAAGGGCCAGGAGGTGGCTCTCAGCCGATGCAGGATGGGCGGCGGCCGGAGCCTGGCGGGTGGAACCGACTGATCGTGAAAAGCGCCAACCTGGACAGTGAAGTGGCCGCTCTGCGCAAAGCTGGGGTCGGCTTTCGAAATGACGTCGTCTCTGGGCCAGGCGGACGACAGATCCTTGCGCAGGATCCTTCGGGCAACTTGGTGGAGATCTCCCGACTCGGCGACGTAGTCGCCAAGGCAATCCAAGGCCTCCCGTTTGATCGAAGCGGCCCGCCGTAGAGGTCCGCGGGAAGAATGGATGCGGCGTCATCGGATCGCCGGAGCCGCGCCGTGGTGCTCGAGAGCCTGCCTCGCCGCCGGAGCGTCCCGCTACTTCTTGATGAAGTCTGCGACGATGAGCACCACCGGTTCGCCGGACTTGTTCTCGGGCATGTGCTCGACCTCCCGGCCATTGGTGACGACGTCGCCGGTCCTCTTTTGGACAGGGGCAGAACCCTTGCGAATGTCCGTCAGCGTGCCGCTCAGCACGTAGGTCACTTCCGGCCGATCCGCGTGGTTGTGCATGGGGATTGAGGCGCCCGGCGCAAACGTCACCCTGCGCATGCGCAAGATCATCCCTGGATACTCCGCCCCGGCGTCCACCGCCCCGATCACCTGGGCATCCACGCCAGGGGCAATGGCGGGACTTTGTCCCAAGGCCGAGTTCAGTCCGAATCCGATCGCCAATCCGGCCGCCGCCACCGCTCCCATCTTGATCGACATGCGTTTCATGGCGCATCTCCCAAGTCTGGCCGGGCAAAACGATAGGAAGGAGAAATCGGAAAGTCAATTGGCCGCTGAAGCCAGGACCTGGGCATGCTGCCAAGACCCTACGTGTACCTCCGCGACACCACGGCAGGCTTCCGAAGTGGCAGGTTCAATCTGCATGCCGGCCAACGTTTGAGTCCACCTGCGGGGCGGTGGCTGGCGAACCCAGCCGTAGCGGGTCGCCTGCAGCCAAGGGTTGACCACGCCCTCACTGCCGCACCTCGACGACTGACCTGAGCGATGCCAACTCCTGAGCTAGATACCGCTCGGTCGTGGAGCGGAAGAGCCAGCCTATCGGTGTGCCCAACACCCCCGTGAACGAAAAGCGAAGAGTCACCAGGGACTTGCCGAGAGGACCCTCTTCGATTGTGTGAGAGGCGATCATCAGAAGACCAGGCGAGCGAGCTTGCCAGACGAAAAGGCTTGGCGGCTCAAGCTGTGTGACGACCCAAGTGGCTGGACGCAGCTTGGGCTGACGGACGGTGTATCTGAATCCGATTTGCAGAGGTTCGCCATCAAGCGCCTCGACACTGGTGACGGTAGGAAGCCACTTGGGCCATGCGACAACCGCAGCGAGAACGCGCCAGACCGACTCGCGCGGGGCGCCAATGGCGATCGACGCATCGTAGGACCGCATGCGTGGTCTAACGTTTGAGCTCGCCCGCGGGCAATGGCCGGCGGAGCCAGCCGCAGCACGACAGGTGCAATGAAGATTTGGCCAGCGCTCGGTGAGCTATGGGCGCGAAGAACAGCATGGCGACGACAACTGTACCGGCGGGCAGGCGACGCTGCCAAACGAGCAGAAGACGCAGCAATGCCCGGGTAGCGGGCGCAGCAACGCGCCACATGACGCGCACTGGTGAAAGTACACGCATGCATCGGTTGGCATGCTCTCCTCGGTCTTTGCTCCGCACTCGGGGCAGGTAAGCGTCGATCGAAGGACAACGGACGATGCGGCTTCCATGATGCGCGGGCCAATGTTTGAGCTCACCCTGACGCACAAGCTGCCGAAAGGCGGCTGTAGCGATGCGGACGAGGGGCGAACGGGCTGCATTCAGCGGGGCGGCTCTCCTGGCAGGGATGATCTCCAGTTGTCGATTCAGGCGGTAGTCGATCGTCGTACCGGTGGAGCTCCACCTGCGTGGGGACGTCAGGCCCTCAGACAACCAACCGGAAACCCCAATGCCAAAGATGATCTTCGTCAGCCTGCCGGTCACCGACCTCAAGGCCTCGATCGCCTTCTACAAGGCCCTCGGATTCGAGCAAAACCCGCAATTCAGCGACGATACCGCCGCCTGCATGGTGTGGAGCGAGGCGATTTACGCGATGCTGCTCACCCACGCCAAGTGGCGCACGTTTACGCAGCGGCCTTTCCCTCCGTCCGGGACGAGCGAGCTGATGCTCTCGCTGGCGATGGACAGCCGCGACGCCGTCGACGCGGTGAACGGTGCCGCCGCAGCCCACGGTGGGCAGGCCGACGCGAACCCGGTTCAGGACTTGGGCTTCATGTACGCGCGAGACCTCGCCGATCCCGACGGCCACCTGTGGGGTGCGTTCTGGATGGATCAGGCGGCGATCCCACCTGCTGATCAGGGCTGAGTCATCCCGCAGCGCTGCGCGTCCACGCGCGCGTCGACGCTGGGAAGCCGACATGGCTCGGTTGCGTCATGGCCGTTCAGTTCCCGTCTACAGGCGCACCTCTGCCGGAGCAGAGCGCGGCGGGCTCACTGACGCCCAGTGTTGAGCCCAGCCGCCTGCAGAGGCTGCAGCGAAGGGTCAGGCGGCGGCATTGCGAAGCAGCCAGGCGGCCCAGAGCAGGCAAACGACGATGACCGCGGACAGCAATGCGGGCACGAGAAAGAAGTAGAGCACGCTCAGGACAAGGCTTGCCGACTGTACGGCGACAAAGGCCCAGGCCAGCACCCCGATGGATCGGGGCTGGCGAGCGGCGAGACCGCCCAGGTGCCACGCCAGGAACGCGCAGAAGAGGAGGTAGACGGTCACCAATAGGCCGAAGCCCGTGTAGAACTCGGCATACGAACGCACAGCGCCATTGAAATCGAACTGCACGCTGTTCATGGCGTTGTAGACAGCGAGACCTTCGGCAGACGAAGGACGGAACGAGAGGAAGCCGAACGTGTGACCTGCAGCGAACAGCACCAGAACGACGGCCGCAATGCGGTATGGCAGCGTTGCAGTCAAAGTAGCTCTCCCCTCGATCCGCGCAGCCTGACGTTTGAGCTCACCCGCGCGCGCAGGCTGGCGCATCCAGCCATGGCGCGTCGGTGTGGAGCGAAGGGTCAGGCCGTGGCATCAATCGACGATGAACAGCTTGGCGCCGACGTCTGTGTATGACCGATGAGGTTCGGCGTTGTCAGCGACCTGGTAGCTCATGCCTGGCCGCAGCGTGAACACACGTCCGTCCTTGAGCTCGGTGTGAAGCTCACCGTCCGTGCACAGAAGAATGTGCCCTTTGACGCACCAATGATCCGCCAAATAGCCTGGTGTGTACTCGACCATGCGAACGCGAATGGTGCCAAAGACCTGGGTGCGCCAGTAGGCACGGCCGCGCTCACCTTCGTGTTCGGTGCGCTCGACCTGTGACCAATCGGTGGTGCCGAACGGGATAGCAGACATGTGCATGAGGCGATCTCTCCTCCTGCGGCCTGACGTTGAACTCACCCGCGCGCGCAAGCCGCCGAAGTCGGCTGCGGCGATTCAGGTGCAGCAAGAGTGTCAGGCAGCACGTTGCAGTGGGGCGATGTCAAAGTGCAGGACATCTTCGCGGACCCCCAGTTTCGTATAGAGAGCAATTGCCGGTTCGTCGCCATGGTCTGCTTGCACGAAGATGACGTAGATACCGCGGGCCGCTGCCAAGTTCTGGAGTTCGCTGATCATCGCTGTTGCCACGCCCTGCCGACGATGGCGTTCCTCGACGGCGAGGTCGTAGATGTACAGCTCGGAGCGAGCCTGCTCGAACTTGTGAAGGACGTACGCGGCAAGTCCACCGATGACCTTGCCAGCAGCGACGGCTGCCACGGCGATGAAGGTGTTGCTGGCGAGTAGGTTGCGAAGGTATGGGTCATCAGGCTGCCGCTCTGCGTAGATCGCTGGCTCACCAAACGCTCTGCCGAACAGGGACAGCATGTCGCGCAAGGACACGACGTCTCCGGCATCGAGAATGCGAACGTCGCAGGTCTTCTTCATCGCAACGGCCAACGCAGCGCACCGAGGAGCGACCCTCGTCAGTAGATGCCGGGGATGAACCTGCGAGTGCGAGAGCAGTATGCCTCGTAGGCCGAGCCGAATACCTTGATCAGAAGGCGCTCCTCGATTCGAGCTCTCAGTTCGCTGCCCACCCACATGAGCGCGGCGCCAAGCCAGACGGCGACGGTGGGCACCCAAACGGCCGTGCCCAGAGCGAGGAGATTCAGGCCCATGTAGATCGGGTGCCGAAGAAGTCGGAACGCGCCTTGGGTTGCCAGCTGGTGGCCTTGCTCCAACTTGGCGCGGAGGCGCCAAGAGCGGAATGAGGCGATGGCCCAGGACGCCAAGAAAGCACCGAGTCCGATTATGCAAACGCCAACCACGCGCTGCCCGTGGAACCACGGCGGAACGCGATGCGGAATGACCGCAGCGCCGACGCCAAAGTACATGACGCCAAACGCCAAGGCGTGGACGGCGAGGACGGTGCGCGACCACGGAGCGACCTCCTCTGTTTTAGCCGCCTGATTGGTCGGCCGTGGTTCTGAGCGCCGTGCGCCGGTGGTTGTAGTGACTGCCCGCGCCACGCCGAACGCGGCCCAAAATGCAAGGTGCGCCACGTAGATCAGCAACTCGGTATTGAACATCGCCGACGTGAGGCGGGGTTTGAGTGCTGCCTAGCGTTTGAGCTCACCCGATTGCATCAGCGGGCGAAGCCCGCCGTAGCACTTAAGGTTCAGCGAAGGGTTGGGCCTCACGGTGTGTGGCGCTTTAGCGCCCCTCGTCTGGCGGCAACGGCGTCGCCTGAGACCAGACTGCTTTCCAGGAGCCGGCCTGCAGGGCGTAGATATCGGTGTGCCAGCAATCAACGACTCTCCCGGAGGGAAAGGTGATCTTTGCCTGGTACCGGACGGCGGCCATGTCCTCTGAAAGACGAACTCTCATGTCGCCGTGCTCCCACTTGGCGTAGAACGGGGCAATCGCCATGAGGGACAGGTACCGTTCGAGGCTCATGACGCGACCTGGCGCACTGATGAGCTCGTAGTCAGCCGCGTGAAGCGCTTTGATCGTCGGGAGGTCGCGAGCGACAAGGGCCTGCGTCCGCCTGATCTCGAGTGCGCGGAAGAAGTCAACGCCGGGCGTGGAAGCCGCTCTCGACATGGGCGTGTTCATGGCGTGAGGCGGTGTCAACCTCGGGCGCGCTCACGCTGCATGCAGTTTCGCCGCCCAGTAGATGGCGATGCCCATCTGCACTGCAAACGCCGTGAACCGAGCCGTCACCGCGGCGGGTGCTGTGGACACCAAATGAATGACTGACTGAACAATGCGCGCCGCGAGCAGGACGTAGGCAAGCGGATCGGTGACCTGCGATCTTCCGGCAACCACGGCGAGAAGCATGAAACCTCCGAAGAGGGGTAGACCTTCCAAACAGTTCGCGTGCGCTCGAGCCAGGCGCTGCATGAACGGCGAGAGTCCCGCATTGTCCGGTGTGAACCCATTCGCCGGAACTGCTCGCGTGAGTACGAGCTGCGACCGGACGATCTCCATCACGAGAAGGAGCGCGAGCGTCCACGAAAGAAAGCCCAGCAAGGCCAATAGGGTTGTGGACACGTCTTGGGACTCCTGCGCTAGAGCATTGCGAGACGCCTGATCGTCCTGCGAGGCTCAACCTTTGAGCTCACCCGCTCGCGCAAGCGGGCGAAGCCCGCCGTAGCGAGTCGGGTGCAACGAAGGTTTAGGCCGCACGGGTTCGCTGCTCAGGCGAAAGTGACTGGCGGGAATGGACAACTGGCGTGCCGACGAGTGTGAGCCTGAATCCCGCGGCCTCGAATCGCAACGATCCATGCGGCCAGTTGATCGGAATGTGCCAGCGAAATGACTTGCTGCCACCGGGAAACGCCAGGGGCTCCCGTTCGATTGCGTGAATCGAGAACGGACACATGCCGGCCGTGGGAGTTGCGTAGTCGAGTTCGACCTTCAAGCCGAAGACGCCATGAAAGACCAACTCGGCCGGGCACAGGGTGAATTGAAAGCCATTGCCAGACGACTCCCACTTCATGATGTAGTCGATATCGAGCACGAGATCTGCCGACCCGTGACTCTCATTGAAGGATGTGAGGCGAAGCCCGTGAACGTGCACGTCATGCCACGCCAGAGAATCAAAGTCCTCCGTGGTCCACGGACCGAGGCTGTTCATTGCGGCTTGACGTTTGAGCTCACCCGATCGGGGAGGCCGCCGAAGGCGGCCGTAGCGATGCGCGTGCAGCGAAGGGTTGGGCCGCATGCGTCGTACGACGCGATGCACTACTTGGCGAGGCCAAACACACCAGGCCGCTTTCACTGACGCACATAGCGCAAGTGCGTAGCAGTTGGACTATCAACGACCCTGTCAATGCGAAATTGCGGCCCCGGCTCGCGCAGGTTCTCGAAGAGACGCCGCCCAGCGCCGAACAGCACCGGCGCCAAGGCGATTTCAAGCTCGTCCACGACGGCCATGTTCAGGTACTGCTGGACCACATCCGCTCCACCCGCGATGCGAATATCGCGACTGCCCGCGGATTTCCGAGCGAGTTCGAGGGCACGCTGCGGCCCGTCATTGATGAAGAAAAACGTGGTCCCACCCGGACGGACCCAGGGCTCGCGCTTCGAGTGGGTAAGAACGTAGACCGGTGTGTGAAACGGAGCCTCCTCAGGCCAAGCGCGCTCGCCCTGGTCGAACATTCGCTTGCCCATGATGTTGGCACCGATGCGCTCCGTGGTGTTGCGAAGCATGTCATTGGCGGGGCCGGTCTCTCCCCCCGGCCCGAGCTTGAGGTTCTCGCGGAAGTACTGCTGGTTGAAGATCCAGCGCATCAGCGCACCCCACTTGGCGCCCCAGTTCTTGTACTCAGGGGTTTCCCAATGTTCGATGGTCATTCCCTCGGGTGCCATGTAGCCATCGAGGCTAAGCCCTATGTTGACGAATACCTTGCTCATGATTCTCCTCTCGCGACTCTGGGGGTCGGCCTAAGGTTGGAATTCACCCGCTCGCGCAAGCGAGCGGCGCCCGCTGTAGCGAGTCGGTGTGAAGGGTTCGGCAGCACCTTGGACTTAGCCGGTGGTGGTGCCTGAGATTCTGACCAACTTCAGACGCGCAGTGGCGCCGGAGATGACCGAAACGCAGGAACGGGCACAGCCAAAGTGCTTGGCGACGAGAGCGATAAGCTCTGTATTGGCCTTGCCGTCGACCGGGGAGGACCGAAGCCGAGCGACCCATGTGCCGGGATTCTCTGGCTCCAGCGCGCTGACAGATGAGCGGGGCTTCGCGCGGACCGTTATGACGAACGACTCGGTGACCGAAGACGGCTTGGCGCGGCGAGCGGTCATCTCCTGTGCTGCCTGACGTTTGAGTTCACCGCGGGACGAAGGCTGGCGAAGTCAGCCATAGCACGTCGGTTGCAACGAAGGGCCAGACGGCGCGCAAGCGCACGACAGTGCCTTTCATTGCACGCGACTTCCGCAGTGCTTGCATCTGCGCCCTGGCCTCAGGCTGCCTCAGAACCAGTGACGCTTCGAATGTCGGCCACCAACTCGGGGAAGGTGTCCTGATCGAACTCGTGCCCCCGACCGTCGAGCTGACGAAAGACGGCGTGAGGCAGCGACTTCTGGTATTTCCTGAAGTGCGTGAGCCGAACGATGGGGTCATCCGCGCTTTGGTAAAAGAACAGTGGAGATATGGATTGGAGTCGGTGAAGATGCTCCGCGGTGAGCGCGAAATCCGGGAAGTCTGCTCCCCAGAAGGGCGTGGCGACCAAGAAGAGGCCACGAAAGGCAGGCTGAGGGTCCGATTGGGCGACGAACCTGAGGAGCGTTGAAGCGCCAAAGGAGTGACCAACCAGCATCGGGTGGTCTGCCTCCAGCACAAGCTGACCAATGCGCTGGCGCCACGCGCGGTCATCTGGAGCCTCGGGATCGGGCATCCTCGGGGCTCGGACCCGGTAGGCCGGCCCGAGCGCGTCTCCGAGCAGAGGCTCCCAGTAGACTTTGCGCCCCCGCCGCCGGGGTTCACCGGCACCGTGGATGACCAGTACGACTTGCGCCATAGGACGGAAATGGGCTCGATCGGTCCGCCAAGAGCAAGAGGATAGAGGCACCGACCAAGGTTTGAGTTCACCCGCAGACGGAAGCGGGCGAAGAACGCTGTAGGCCAGAGATCGCATGCCAACCAACGCCGCAGCAGGTCAGCTGCAAGGAAGGGTTAGGCTGCACTCTCGTGACGGCTACGCATGCGGCATTCTTCCACCAGCGGGCGACCAGTTCTCCCACGCCAGTTCTTGGAAGATGACCATGAAGTTGTCCGGATCGAATCCCTCTGAGGCCAGACGTTCCATGAGGCCGGACAGGATGGTCTTCTTGACCTTGACGCTGCGCCCGACGCCAAGCAGCACTTCGATCAGAACGAAGTCGTCTGTTCTGTCGTGCGAAAGGTCGGGGAACCTCGGGTCGAACTGAAAGTCCTCGGCGGCCAGTTCCAACACGCGATGAAACCGATCATGCGGGCTGACGCCGCTACTGACCAAGGCGGCATGCACAGCGGCAAGCACCTGGGTCTTGAACTCGGGGGACTTCGGCTTGCGGACGGTGATGGTGACGGTAGGCATACGGGATTGTGGCTGGGGAGCGTGCTCGTGCCGTCTGTGCGGCTTAACGTTTGAGCTCAGCCGACTGCGCGGGCTGGCAAAGCCAGCCGCAGCCGTCGGCGGTAGTGAAGGGGTGGACGTCCACAGATTGACCCATCCGTCAGTCGACCTTCAGCCCGAGTGCTTTGACGACTGGTGTCCACAGAGCGACGTCGGCCGCCAGGGACTGCCGGAATTCCTCGGGACTCGAGTCGAGAGTGGGCTCAATGCCCGCGTCGATCAATGACCGTTGGTAGACCGGTTCGGCGATCGCGGTTCGCGCTGCGTGCGCGATCTGTTCGATGATCTCCTTCGGGGTCCCGGCCGGTGCGAGCAGCCCAATGGAGCCCCGGACGGTCATGCTGGGGAAGCCCAGTTCGGCCGCCGTCGGAAGCTCGGGCGCAGCGATGAGCCGCTTGGGACTCGTCACGGCAAGAACCCGCAGCTTGCCGGACCGATGGAGTTCGAGCACCTGCCCGGTCACGCCTGGCGTGCCCATCGGAATTTGTCCACTGAGCAGGTCGGCGATCAGTGGGCCGGTGCCTCGATACGGGACCGGTGCGATGTCGGGCGCTCCAGCGAGCGACTTGAACAACTCGCCGGTCAGATGCTGAATCGACCCGACGCCGGCGTGCCCGTAGGACAGTTTGCCGGGGTTGGCCTTCGCATAGTCGATCAACTCCTTGAGCGTCTGAACCGGCACCGAGGGATGCACGGCGATGCACAGGACATTGGAGGCCACGGCTGCAATCGGATCCAGATCTTTGACTGGGTCATAGAGCGGCTGGCGCTTGAGCACAGCCTCGTTGACGTGCGGCAGGGTGCCGCCGAGCAGGAGCGTGTATCCGTCAGGCCGCGCGTGCGCGACGGCAGCTGCACCCAGCGAAGCGCCGCCGCCACCGATGTTGTCAACGACCACCGTGCCGAGCAGCGGCCTCAGCTTGTCCGCCAACGGGCGTCCGACGGCGTCGAATGCGCCGCCCGGGGGAAAAGGAATCACGAGCCGGATCGGCCGCGTCGGATAGGCTTGCGCCAGTGCAACGCGGGCGGCGACCGCAAGCGAGAGAGCGCCCGCGGCCAAATGCACAAATTGTCGACGAGGAAGCTTCATCGCAGTGCTCCTCTGAGTTGACGCCGAGGTCGTTGAGTAGCCGCACGAACCGCGCCGCTAAACGAACGCCACTCGCTTGTCGGAATGGGTGAAGGAATACTGAGTGACTCGGTGACGCAACGTTTGAGCTCAACCGAGTGGGGAGGCAGGCGCAGCCTGCAGTAGCACTTAGGGTGCAGCGAAGGGTTAGGTGGCTTTGCCATGTGCCCAGGCGAGCAGTGCGTAAGCGGCACCTACGACGTAAAGGGTGCCGAAGACTTGCTTGTTGTACTTCGCGAGTATGCGCGGAAGGTAGATGTCGAAATTGTCTCGGCGATCTTCCGTGTACCGCGACGCCACGCCTGTGAGCGGGCACGAGCCGTTGTTGAATGCAAGCACCAAGACCTCGATGAACACAACTGCCACAAGCCAGATCGCCAAAGTGTGATGGCCGTACCAGGTGAACACCGGTACGGCAACGATGCAACCGGCGAAGAAAGCCCAGATGAGCGTATGTGCCGTCTTGATAGCGAGCAGATTGGCGCCGCGACTTGGCATGGCAGGAAGAGCGCAGCACTCGGTGGTGCTGCTCAGTCGATGAATGTCCAAGTGTCCGCTCCATCGAAGCGGCGTACCCGAACGGCCTCTTGAAGCCGTGGATCGAAATTGTTCAGATTGACGCCGTGCTTGCCGCCTGGCTCGGGAGCAAGTGGTTCCCAATGCGTGGCGCACCCGCAGGTCTTGCAGCGTACGTTGCGCAGCGTTTTATCGCCCCAGACGTACTCGGCCGTATTCTCCGGGTGTCCTTCTATCCGAACCGTTCCGAATTCGTAGTACGCCCAGAGTCCGCCAAGGCGCCTGCAGATTGAACAGTTGCACTTGGTCGCCTTGTCCGGCGCTGAGGGCAGCGTGAGACGAACCGCACCGCAGTGACATGAGCCTCGTAGCAGCTGTTCCTCGGACATGGTGGACTCGCTTTGGTTTCCTGCGCCGCCTAATGTTTAAGCTCCGCCGCCTGCCGGCGCAGCCAGCCGACGTCGGTGTGGAACGAAGGGTTAGGCATCGTCTTTCGCTTGCATGTACTTGCCATAGTGCTCGATGTAATCAGTGAGGTTCTCCTCGAGCATCGCTTGATACTGCTCTACGAAGTACTTCACGGTCTCCTCCTTCTTTTCCTTCATGCTGGCCGCGTCGGCGGCCCAGCACGCAGCATTCCACGCTTGGAACCGGGCGCAGCCGTAGAGGAATGAAGCACTGACTTTGCCCCGGCCGACCTCTGAGCAATGCTCATTGGCCAGGACAATGAACTTGTCAGCGCGATCAAAGAACGTGGGATCTTTCTGTAGGTCTACGCCCATTGAGCTCTCTGTGTTTGGGAGGGTTGCGGATAGCCACGGCAGCAGCGTGAGCATAGATCCCAGGTCGGCGGGGCCGTCGTGGCGGGGATTTGAACTGTCAGCGCCACCCGACGATGCCTAACGTTGGAGGTCATCCGCGCGCGCAGGCTGGCGAAGCCGGCTGCAGCGATTCGGGTGCAGCGAAGGGTCAGGCCTCACCGGGGCTGCCGTGACTGGTCAGCTTGGCGACCCAGGCCCTGGTGTCGTGACAAGCCTCCATCGCCCGCAAGTAGCCATCCCGTTGGCACATGCGGGCCACATAAGCCAGTTCTGCTTCGCCGAGGGTAACGCTGCCTCCCCTTTGGGCCAGCTCCAGGGCGTAGGTGACCGAGATGTCGGCGGCGGTAAAGGCGTCGCCTGCCATGTAGGGTGATCGCGCGAGCTGCCGCGTGACCAAGCCCAGGCGGCTCTGGAACACCTCAAGCGCAAAACGTGCGCCCCAGTTCCGGCGCTCGGCCGCGGGTGCGAGATTGCGGCAGGCATTGACGAAGTAGATGGATGTGGCGAGGCCAGCCTCGCCGAGATGAAGGAACTGCTGGTAGGCGGGAAAGGCCGCATCTGTGGAAGCCGGCGCAAGTGGAGTCGGCCCGTGGCGGGCCATCAAGTACTCCATGATGGCGATCGACTCGACCATCGTGACGTCGCCGTCCTGTATGGCGGGTATGAAGCCGGCAGGGTTGATGGCGAGGAACTCCGCGTCGTTCTCGACGCCGGCCAGCAAGTCCACTCGCCTCAACCTATACGGAAGCCGCATCTCTTCCAACAGCCAGACGACCCGAAATCCCCTCCCTTCGCCAAATACGGTGATCATGTCTGCGACTCCTGCGGGACGACCGGTTGTGAGGGCTTAACGTTTGAGCTCAGCCGCATGCGAAGGCAGCAGGCCGCAGCACGCCGGCCGGATTGGGGGGTTGGGCGTGACTGGTGATCGAGAAGACCAGGCTGCAGGGGCGGGGTTGCTGCGCAGCCGTGCGACCAACGAAGCCATGCGCTCAAGAACTTGACGCCGCATGAATAAGCTCGAACAGCTGGCGATTCCATTCAACGTGGACACGCGGGTGAAGGTGATTCGCGGCTCTCGGTGGGATTTCGACCGCTGCAGCTACCGCTGCCGCATTGAGATCGTGCAAGCGGTTTGGCCAACCTGCAGGCCAGGGATTCACCAGGGCTCGCAGCATCTGAAGATCTACGTCCCGGCACTTGGCGTACAACTCAGCCGCCTTGTCAGCCAACCCAAACAACTCTGAGAACCTCTCAAGTGTTGGAATCCACACCCAGAATTCATCCACTGCGCCGCAGAAGTCCATCACGGCGGCCGCGAGCTGGGCTCTAGAAAGGCGCGGCTCATCGGGGTCAATCAAGCGAAAGGCGCCGGAGACGAAGGCGTTGGTAGACGGATCTATCACGACCTCGGACGAAATGCCATACCAAGATCGCTTACCTTCATCAGCGAGGCCAATCCAGATCAGCTCGGATCGATCCAACCACGGTGGTGCAGTCCACTCGGTGTCAAGAAAAACTCGCCGTGTCATGGGCCTGCCTCGTGACGCCTAACGTTTGAGCTCAGCCACTCGCGGAGGTTGGCGAAAGCCAGCCGTAGCGAGTCGGCTGGGGCGAAGCGTTAGGCGGCGCCATGGGTTTGCGGTGCCCCTGGTTGGATGAGATCCCAGAGATTGCCGTAAAGGTCTCTGAACACGGCCACGGTTCCGTAGGGCTCCTCCTTGGGCTCGCGGACGAACGCGACACCTTTAGCCTTGTAGTTCGCATAGTCGCGATCGAAGTTGTCAGTGTAGAGAAACAGGAAGACGCGTCCGCCCGTTTGGTTGCCCACGTGTGCGGCCTGTTCAGCGGTGGACGCGCGAGCCAAGAGAAGGCTCGACTCGGTTGAACCAGGTGGAGCGACTACAACCCAGCGCTTGTCTTGCTCTGGGACATACGAGTCCTCGACCAGCGTGAAGCCAAGCGCACCGACATAGAAAGCAATCGCTTCGTCGTACTCGCGCACCACCAGCGATACGAGACCGATTGCCTGTTTCATCGTGGCAAGGGCGGCGTCATAGGGCGCCTAGCGGGCAAGTGGGTTAGGCAGCATTGTGCTGAAAACGCCATGGTGGGCGTACCCTGCGAAAGGCGCGCGGCTGGGAGCGGGCGCAGCCCGCTGGAGGCCGTCGGGTGGAATGAAGGGTTAGGCGGCACGCTTGCTAGAGGAAAGCACACAGCGAATGCCTCCACTTGGGTCAGGCACGTCGCCAACGTACCTTGGGATCAGATGGACGTGCACATGCATGCGAGACTGACCAGCAGCTGCACCGACGTTGACTCCAATGTTGTAGCCGTCTGGCGAGAACGTGAGCTGTAGATGGCGCTGAGCCTGGCCAAGTAGCTGAAGCACGGCGATTTGCTCGTCCGTCGACATGTCAAAGAAACTTGCTACGTGGCGCTTGGGGACGACGAGTACGTGGCCACGGCTTAGCGCGTGATTGTCGTAGCGCACGTAAGCCAGAGCGTTTTGCAAGACGACATCGGTGACAGTGCACAGCTCGCACGGCGATGAGTCACGGGGATGAGTCACGTTGATCGCCTAACGTTTGAGCTCCCCCCCGCGCGGAAGCCGCCGAGGGCGGCTGTAGCGATTGGGGTGCACCGATGGGTTAGGCAGCGGCCACACAGGCAACCGCCGTGAACATGACTTGAGCGCCGGGGTACAGCTGCGCCGGCTGGCATACCGCGCGCGCCGGGGGGTCAGTCGGAAAGTAGACCCTGAAGACCTCGTTGAACGCGTCGATTCTTGTCATGTCGAGCAAGTAGAGTTGCACGAACATGACGTCGCGATAGTCGCCCCCGGCCTCGCGAAGCAGTGCACCCAAGTTACGCAAGGCTTGGTGAGCCTGGTCGTCGAAGGTTGCAAGCATGTCGCCGTTCTTGGGTGACCGGCCGATCATGCCCGCTGTGTAAAGCATGCCATTGGGCGCAACAGTGGCCTGCGAGACTGGGTTGTACATCGCCGCAGCACTCGTGGTCTTGATGACGCGCTTCATGATTGCTCCGTGCGGTTGGCGGGCGGCCTAAACGTTGAGCTCACCCAAGTGCGGAAGCGGGCGAAGCCAACCGTAGCAGGCCGGTGCAGCGAAGGGTCGGGCGTCACCACGATACGAGCTAGAACATCGTGTTCGTATGCTTCGATTCATTCGGGACGACCTGCAGCACGTCCCAATGTTCCACGATCTTCCCATTCGCATCGAAGCGGAAGATGTCCATGCCGGCCCAGTCTTTGCTCGCATCGGTGGGCCACAGCTGATGACAGTGAAGTACGACAAGGTTGCCTTCGGCCACTGAGCGCTTGATGTGCACCTGCTTGCCTGGATATTCGCGCGCCATGCGCTCGAAGTACTCGATGAACGCGGCCTTGCCGTCGGCCACGTGGGGATTGTGCTGCGTGTAGCCAGCACCGACGTAGCGCTCGACCGCCTCCCTGGGTTTGCAGCGATTGAACATCAGGTCGTAGAACGCCATGGCGTTCTGGCGGTTCTGATCAGGAGTGGAGTGCATGTTGACTTCGACTGAATGTGAGATCGGTGGCCAGATCTTTGACGCCTAACGTGAACTCATCCGACGGCGGAAGCGGGTGAAGCCCGCTGTAGCGCTTCGGGTGTGAACGGTGAGGCAGCACTCGGCGAGCGGAACAGGCAAATGGGCTTTTCATCGTGCACCGTGCGCTCCATGAGCTGCCAGCCCTCCCGCTGCAATAGGGATCCGGCAGTGCTCGTTGCGCAGTAGACCGTGTTGTACCCGAGCCGCCGAGCCTCGACCAGGAGGGCCCCGACGAGAGCCGCGCCAATGCCACGACCGCGCAGCTCTGGAAGGACGTAGCCAGCAGCTGCCCATGGCGACAAGTGGCTGAACTGTGCAATGCCCTTGGCCTTGAGCGCGGCAATGCCGCAGAGCTGTGATGCAGCGGATAAGGCGATGACACCCACCGGGAAAACACCTTCAGGATTGGCGAAGGCGCTGAGGTCTTGCGTTGCGTTGCCCGTGCCGGACGGTCCATACCACTCGGGCCACTCCTGCTCGAAGCGGCGCGCGAGCTCAGACACGAACTCACAGTGGTGGCGCAGTGGCTCGACAAACACGATGCTCAACGCGCGGCCCAGCGTTTGATTTCAGCCGAGCACGTAGGGCCACCCGGCACTGCGAACACGAAGAAACACTGCATCCGAGAACGCCATTGACGTGTGGCAGCTCCAAAAGCAGAGCACTGGCGCTGCGAGTGCGAGGGCGGGAACTCAGCCCTTGTACGGGCCCTTGACCTCACCCCAGCCCCACTTTGGCATAGGCGCATGCTGGTCCACCGTTGCACCTGGCTGGGAGTTGATAACGGCGAGCCTCGAACCCCATTCCAGGTAGCCCACAAGCGCAGATCTGAACTCTGGGTCTTCCGGCAACCCGAGCTCATCTGCTGTTGCGAGAAGCAACTCAACCCAACGCCGCCTCTTGTCCTGCGTAAGGTGCCGGTTCAGATGCCGCTGAATCATGTGTGGGTGACCACCATGATGCTCTGAATAGGCCGCAGGACCACCGAGAACCTCGGCTAAGAAGGACGCCACATGCCCAGGATGGTCTGCTCCCATGTGGGCAAAGACCGGCTTGAGCAGTTCGTCTTGGTTGACATGCTCATAGAAGCGCGTAGTCAGGCGATTCAGCGCATCGATACCGCCCAGCCATTCGTAGAGAGTCGGAGTTCCTGAAGTCTGCATATCGGGAGTCCTGTTCTGCTGCGTAACGTTTTGAGCTCGGCCGGCTGCGTAGGCTGGCGAAGCCAGCCGTAGCAGGGCGGCTGGAGCGAAGGCTTGAGCGTCACGCGAGATCCTGCGAGCGGCGGGCGCATTGCTGTGGCGTTGCTTCGTCGCTCGGTGAATCAGCACCTGTTGCACGCAGAGTCTTCCGAAACTCGCGCTTAACCGCCTCCGGAGTTCGATCCGGCGTCGATAACTCGGCTGTGTAGAGTTCTTCGAGGAGGTAGAACGCCGTGATGTCTTTGTAGGCTTGAACAAGGCGCCGCTTGTACCTCTCAGTTTCGCGCTGCCGGACCGCTGCTGCGTACGTGAAAGCGCCGGTGACCAGCCCACCCAAGATCGCGGCCGCGGCGGCAATTGCGGCGACAAGGAGTGTTTCAGACATGTTGGCTCAATGCGGAGCGAGAAACGCATGGAAGATAGCAATGATGCGGCCGCCATGCCACTGGCAGGAATGTGACGCCCAACGTTCGAGCTCACCGGCGTGCGAGGGCTGGCGCAGCCAGCCGAAGCACGTCAGGGGAACGAAGGGTTAGACCGCATCCGCTC
>Ga0207648_10000488_pt1 | contig 44152 bp, 30 predicted proteins | sample KBSMisM32_FD_184310 | JGI IMG/M metagenome (GOLD analysis project Ga0207648, IMG submission 184310) | Miscanthus rhizosphere microbial communities from Kellogg Biological Station, Michigan, USA - KBS Miscanthus M3-2 (SPAdes) (version 2) | ecosystem: Host-associated > Plants > Roots >... | reverse complement strand
ATCCGGCTTCTTCCAGCTCGGAATATTGAAATTTATTGTAATCGTATTCCTTGTCAAAGACCAGTTTCTGGTCTTTTAATTCCTGGAGCTCCTTTTTAACACCCTGCCATTGCGCAAATGCCTGCTGGTATTGAAAAAGCTGGTCAAACTGGCCTGCAAGTGCATCCATGACTTCCCGCTGAAAATCGTTTTTACCAATAACCAGGGTATCAAATTGCTGATGAAGATCAACCAGTAAACCGCTTAATTCATTTAATTGGGAAAGGGTAACAGGAGTATCATTTACAAATGCCCGGGATTTACCATTTGTGCCTATCTCTCTTCTCACCACCAGTTCATCCTGCTCATCCAGTTCATTCTCCCGCAAAAAAGTAAAAACATCCTTTTTCTTACCGGTCTCAAATACGCCCTCTACCACGCATTTCTTTTCCTTGTTCACCAGCACCGAGCTATCTGCTCTTTCGCCAAGGATAAGGCCCAGAGCGCCTACAATGATGGATTTACCGGCACCGGTCTCACCGGTGATAATATTCAGCCTGCCTGAAAAATTGATCTCGAGAGAATCAATGATCGCATAATTCTGTATGGAAAGCCGCTGAAGCATCTGGGCTGCAAATTAAAGTCAAAACTCAATACTAAAAAAAGAAGCGGGAGGGGCTGGCGGGAAGATCAAAGAAAAGAAGGGTAAATGTTCATAAAGTATTAAAAACTTAAATGGCGATCAGATGTTTGTTGACATCCTGATCGCCATTTATTCTTATCTGGAATATTCCTAATCTTTGTTATTTGGTCTCTACATTATTCGCCAGCTCCTCATCCACAAGTATACGTCCGCAGTTCTCACACACCATTACTTTCTTATGCTGTTTTATCTCGCTTTGTTTTTGCGGGGGAATATAATAGAAGCAACCGCCACAGGCATCTCTTTCAACCGGAACAACAGCCAGGCCATTACGATAGTTTGACCTGATCTTCTCATAACTGATCAAAAGGCGGGGATCCACATGTTCTTTTGCTTCAGCTGCAAGCTTATTGTAATGCTTCTCTTCTTTTTCGTTAGCGGCAATGATCTTTTCCAGCTCACCCTTCTTGGTAGCCAGTACGCCTTCTTTCACCGCAATATTCTTCTTTGCTTTTTCAAGAGCCACTGCTTTTTCAGCAATCTCTTCAGTTGCATCCTTTATGTGCTTTTCAGCAAGCTTAACTTCCAGTTGTTGCATTTCAACTTCCTTGTTGATAGCCTCAAACTCACGGTTATTCTTTACGTTGCTGCTCTGCTTCTCGTATTTCTTGATCAGAGCCTGAGCTTCCTTGATGGCTTCTTTGCGTTGCTCGATAAAATCCGTAACTCCATTGATCTCTTCTTCAATGCGAAGCTGACGGGAATGCAAACCCTGGATCTCATCTTCCAGATCAGCTACTTCCATAGGAAGTTCACCTTTCAGGATTTTGATTTCATCAAGTTTACTTTCGATTTTTTGGAGGGTAACTAAAGCAGTGAGTTTTTCTTCAACAGAAAATTCTTTTACTTGTGCCATTTTTATTTGAAGTTTAAGCGCTTAGAAGTAATTGACGGGATTTGTCATTACCCCTGTTTTCAGGACGGCAAAGGTAGGAAATTTTTGCTCTAAATATTCAGCCAGAAGGTCAATAGTGAACTGTTCGCTTTCATAATGGCCAATGTCGGCAATCAACAGCCTGCCATTCGCATCAAAAAACTCGTGATATTTCATATCTGCCGTCACATAAGCATCTGCGCAAACTCCTAAAGCCCTGGAAACGAGGAAACTGCCTGCTCCTCCGCAAAGAGCTACCTTTTTGATCATTTTTCCGGTTAATGGACTGTGCCGCACAATTTTTAGCCTGAAGACGGACTTGAGATGGGTCAAAAAAACATTTTCTTCCATCGGTTTGGCCAATTCCCCTACCAATCCGCTACCTGTAGCAGGGTGGCGGTTATCCAGTGCCACCACATCATAAGCCACTTCTTCATACGGATGTGCCGCCAGCAAGGCCTTCACAATGGATACTTCCAGGTGTGCCGGAAATACTACTTCAATTTTTCCTTCCTTCTCCTGGTGCTGTTCTCCAATTATTCCAACATAAGGATCAGTGCCTGCACCAGCTTTAAAAGTACCAGTGCCTTCAACTGTAAAACTACATTCACTATAGTTGCCAATAAATCCTCCGCCGGCATTGAAGATCGCCTGCTTTACCTCTTCAACTTTATCAGCAGGCACAAAGGTGAACAGCTTCTTAAGCGTGGAAGGCTTTGGAGCCAGAACAGCTGTGTTTTGTAATCCGATAAGCGATGCCATCTTTCCACTCACTCCAGTCAGTACATTATCCAGGTTGGTATGAATGGCATATATGGCGATATCATTCTTGATGGCTGTGATCACAGCCTTCTCTACATAATTCTTTCCATTGATCTTTTTAAGTCCCGAAAAAATAATTGGATGATGCGCAACAATCAGATTACATTTTTTCCGGATCGCTTCATTAATCACTTCTTCTGTAGCATCCAGTGAACAAATGATACCACTGCAATTCCATTGAGGATCCCCGGTTATCAATCCTGCATTATCATAAGATTCCTGCAGGGAAGGATGAGCTAATAACTCAAGGAAACTGATTATTTCGGAAATTTGCATTGTAGATTAATGTGGTGGAAAGATAATTAAAAGGAATTAGTTCCTGATGACTGAGATAACCAACCCGTAATGACAAACCAGCCTCCAACAAAAAAATCAACCCGTTACCAACAAGCCAAAAATTCCTGGCACAAACAGCGTTCCAATAGCAGAATGATTCGCTCTGTTCTATTTGTGCTGATTGGAGTATTATCAGCAGGTTTTGGATTGAAAGGATTTCTAATGCCCAATGAATTTATTGATGGGGGCGTAACCGGTATTTCACTTTTAATAAATGCAAAGACTGAAATTCCTTTAGGTCTTTCAATCATTGTATTGAATATTCCTTTTCTTTTAATAGGCCTTAAACAGATCGGCAAATGGTTTAGCATAACCAGTATCATCGCCATAAGCCTGTTGGCCCTGGCGGTAGTGGTCATTCCCTATCCTGTTGTTACCAATGATAAATTATTAGTGGCGGTTTTTGGTGGATTCTTTCTCGGACTTGGAGTGGGACTTACCATTAGAGGCGGCGGTGTTATTGATGGAACGGAAATACTGGCCATATCACTCAGTCGAACCAGTTCCCTTACGGTAGGTGATTTTATTCTTGTATTTAATGTTATCATTTTTTCCGTGGCCGCATGGTTACTTTCTGTTGAAGTGGCCTTGTATGCTATACTTACCTACCTGGCAGCTTCAAAAACCGTTGATTTTATCCTTGAGGGTGTGGAGGAGTTCACTGGCGTAACCATCATTTCCCACAAGAATGAGGAGATCGGCCAGTTTATACGTAACCAGATGGGAAGGGGTCTCACCGTTTATTCAGGCAAAAAAGGATTTGGGAAAAGAGGTGAGACAGATGTGCCCAATGACATCCTTTTCACTGTGGTTACTCGTCTTGAGATCAGCCGCCTCAACAACGAGATTGATAGGATCGATCCCACCGCTTTTGTTGTTATGCACAGCATCAGGGACACAAAAGGGGGCATGGTGAAGAAAAAACCGCTCATGGAGCATTAAGCCTGCATCTTTTCGATATTGGTTCGGCATAGGTTCGGAGATCCTGGGGTTATCCTAGGGTTATCCTGGGGTTTTTCCAGGGTTATCCTGGGGTTATCCTAAGCTTTTAGATACCAAAAAGCCCTGGATAACCCTGGGAAATACTTTAGATAATACTGGGCAGACCTTAGGATCTCCGAACCTATGTCGAACTAATTACTTTTTCATATAGTTGGAAATCCGAATATTATGAGAAAAAAAATTGACTGCCCCTTACAAACAGAATTAGGTTATGTTATAAGAAACCCTAACTTTACCGCGATGCTTGTCCACCCTTTGGCAGCTTTATCGTAATCTTTAAATCAACTAAGTAATTATGCTGAAACGAACCAAAGGCCGTTTCCTGCTGACCCTTTTGGTCATCACCGGTATGGCAGGAACGCTTAAAGATTCTACTCTCACACCCCAGGAAAGAAAGTTTGCCCTCACTGAATTAAAGGATACCAAAACTGATATACTGAAATCTTTAAAAGGACTTTCAGATGCCCAGCTTAATTATAAGGCTTCACCGGACAGGTGGAGCATCAGGGAATGCTTTTACCATATTACTCTATCAGAAAAAGCGCTGTGGAATCAGTTAAATGATGCCATGAAGGAATCACCAAAACCGGAAGAGCGTAGCGAAATAAAAGTAAGTGATGACGATATTATCAAAATGGTAGAAGACCGCAGCCATAAGGTGAAGACGATTGATCCGTTACAACCGAGCCAGGCCAACTGGAAAGATATCGATGAAGCCCTGATTGCTTTTAAGGCAGCAAGGGCTGAACATATCAAATATGCCAAATCCACTACTGAAGATCTCCGCAATCACATCATTCAATTACCATTCGGAAAGGTTGATGCATATCAGTTTATTCTGTTTGTATCTGCACATTCTAACAGGCACCTGCAGCAGATTGAAGAAGTGAAGGAGGATCCAGGTTTCCCGAAAAAGTAATTTAGTTCTACCATAATAAGCGATCCGGTCATGTCAAAAGGACTATCCTTCAAACATGAGCAAATCAGTTTTTAGGCTACCGGTCTGAATCCCCGATATTTAACGATACGGGTAGGTTACGCAATTGTACGCTTGCACGGGTGATCCCAAACCTCTATTTTGTGACTCAATATAATATCTTATGAAACCAATTGTCGTATCCCTTCTGTTTGTTCTCCTGTTGTCCGGCTGTAAAAAAGCCATCGAGGAAAAGCAAAAAGACCTCATAATCCAGGCCATGGTGAATGGCCAGTGGATGATCACCAACTTCACACATAATGGTCAAACCATCACGGATGATTTTAATGGCTATAAGTTTCAGTACTATAGCAATAAAACAGTTGATGCCATTAAGATCGGCCTGGTAGAAAAATCAGGTACCTGGGACGGCGATGCTGCAACCATGACTACCTGGGCAAATTTTGACGCGGGTGCACCCTTAAGCCTGATCAATGGAAGCTGGCATATTGATAATAGCTCCTGGACCTTTGTGGAAGCTTCACAAACCGTTGGATCTGAGACCAAAACTATGCGTCTCGACAAATTATAATCCATCCCAATATATTCTGGGTTTATTGTCTTAAATTCACAAGCTGATCAGATTCCCAAACCTTTGACACCGGTAGGGGAATTTTTTTTTATAATAGTGCCTCCGTACGGCCTGAATCCTGCTTTTGAGGAATACTTTTTGCAGCAGCCCGGACGTTAGGACCTAAATCAATTCAACGCCTGGCACAACCGAACAATACTACTCTAACGAAGACGCTTTTATCGATCATTTTATTAGTCTTCGGCACTGCTTTCGCATTTGGCCAAAATCCCGTACCGAACTTTACGGCAAATGTTACTTCAGGTTGTGCTGCCTTAACTGTTAATTTCACTGATCAATCCACTGGCAATCCTACTGCCTGGAACTGGGAATTCAGTAATGGCACCCTCTCTAGTGTTCAAAACCCGGTAGTAACCTTTACTGATCCGGGAACTTATTCAGTTAAGCTGGTCGTTCAAAATGCAACAGGAATTGCGGAAGTTGTCAGAACTGACTATATAACAGTTTTTCCATCTCCAATTGCTGCCTTCAACGCCAGTCAAACCCTTGGTTGCCTTCCCTCAACAATCAGTTTTACCGATATTTCAGCTCCAGGAGCTGGCGCTGTAATTACAAGCTGGGCCTGGGATTTTGGAGATGGAGGAACATCTACTCAACAGAATCCAACGCACGTTTTTAACAATATTGGGTTTTACACTATCACGTTGAGCGTTACAAGTAATACTGGTTGTAAAAGCACCAGTTCTTATACAAACTTTATTCGTATTGTAGGTGGGGTAACAACGGATTTCAAATTCTCAGCGCCAACTACCTGTCGCGCGCCTTTTAATGTAAACTTTACTAATTTATCTGACGGTCCCGGAGCCATCACCTATAATTGGGATTTTGGGAACGGTAACACTTCTACCGCAGTTAATCCAACGGCTACTTACGCAACGCCAGGCACTTATACTGTTACGCTGAATGCTGTTAGTGATCTTGGATGTACAGGCACTCAAACAAAAACAATTACAATCAATCCTACAACAACTGAATTTATAGTACCACCAAATATATGTTTGAATCAACCGGTAGCATTCCAGAACACTTCATCACCCGCTCCGGTTACTTCAACCTGGGATTTTGGAGATGGAACTGGAACCTCGCAGATCAATCCGGTTAAGACCTATCTCACACCTGGGCCCTATACTATTAAGCTCATCAATCAATATGCAGGTTGTATTGACTCGCAATTCCATAATGTAAATGTTGCTGACAAACCGGTTGTTGCGTTTACAGTCAATGACAATAACAATTGCCAGGCGCCATTTACCGTGCAGTTCACGGATCAAACGCCAGGTGCTACTGCATGGCTTTGGAATTTTGGTGATGGAACCACCAGTACTCAACAGAACCCGTCTCATACTTATAATGCTTTGGGAGACTATGATGTAACCCTGACAGCCACAACCGGTACCGGCTGTACAAATACGCTGGTTAAACCTGCATATATAAATATACGTCCAACTACTATTCAGTTGAATGTGCCTGCAGGAGGTTGTGCTCCCTATCCCTTTATTCCCAATCCAACAATCACCACTGTTGATCCTATTGCAACCTGGTTGTGGGATTTTGGTGATGGTAGCACATCAACCTCGCCTACGCCTGGTGCCCATGTATACAATACTCCGGGAGCATATCCTATTACATTAACCGTAACAACTCAGAGTGGCTGTACAGTAACTAAGAGTGTCGCTGACGGCGTGAGAGTGGGAACCCCAGCTATTGCAGCGTTTGATCCAGTCGCTCTTACAACCTGTGCATCTAGTCCGGTTTCATTCTTCGACAGGTCAACTTTTACCCCGGGATTTGAACATGCATGGCTTTGGGATTTTGGGGACGGAGAAGTTTCCAGTGAGCAGAATCCCACACATCAGTTCCAGGATACAGGTAGCATTACCGTCAGACTTACGATATTTAATAACCGGTGCCAGTCAAACATTACCCACGTCATTGATGTAAGGCCACCTATTGCACGTTTTGAATATATTGTGGATTGTACAACAGGACTTGTTTCTTTCGGAAATACAAGTATTGTTGACAATAATTTGTCACCAACTTATTTCTGGGATTTTGGAAATGGAATTACATCTACCGCCCAAACTCCCACTCCGGTTAATTTTCCACCCGGAACTCATACCGTTACTTTAACGGTTACAAACGGAGCGTGCCAGGATGTAATAACCCACGATATAGTCATTGCCGCTGAAGCAGCCACGTTTAACATCAGCAAAAATCCTGTATGTAAGAATGAACCCTTTACACTGACATCTACAAATACAAATCCTCAGAATATCAGGACCTATAAATGGGTAATTGGCACAGATACTCTACCTGTTAACGGACCAACTATTACTTACAGTTTGCCGAATACTGGCACTTATGATGTCACTTCTGTTCTTTTCGATATCAATGGCTGCATAAGCAAAACAACCCAGCAAATAATGGTAAATGCGCCGGTAGCCAACTTTACTGCCAATGCACCGGGGGCATGCTATGGAAAACTATTCGGCTTTACTGATAATTCAACTCCTGCAGCTGACATACGAAACTGGATCTTTGATTATGGCGATGGCATAAAGGATACATTAACACGGGCACCGTTTACACATACCTATAACCTGCTTGGGGCCTTCAATGTGTCATTAACAGTAATTGACCTTGCCGGTTGCAGAGACAGTTATACATTGCCCAACCAGATTATCGTAACAGATCCAAAAGTTGGTTTCAGAGCAGATACGTTCTATTGCCCACAGGCACCTTTACAATTTGTAGATACTTCATCTGGGGTAGGACTTAACTACCTGTGGACATTTGGAGACGGGAATTCTTCCACACTTCAAAATCCTTCCAATTCCTATCCCGCAGGAGATGCTGATTATACGGTAAAACTCAGGATCACTGATATTAATGGATGCGCTGATTCTGTTACAAAAGCAAATTATATCAGGATCCGCTTTCCAAAAGCTGCTTTTGAAATTACTGATACCACCACAATTTGTCCGCCATTAAAAACCGGTTTCCTGTTCCAGGGTAAGGATTATGAATCCTGGGTCTGGGATTTTGGGGACGGGGGATCATCCACCATTCAAAGCCCGTCACATTTTTATAGCCAGTTTGGAAGGTTCCAGCCAACGCTCACGCTCACGGGACCTGGAGGCTGTACACATTCATCCAGTGCAAGTGTATCTGTTTATAATCCTAATGCAGCACAGATAAATTATGGGCCGATCACCAGGGCCTGTAATTCCCTGAATGTAGATTTCAATCTGGTATTGCCACCAGGGTTCAAATTCTGGGTTTCTCTTGGAGATGGAACAGTTGATTCTTCAGGCCGTGTCAACTTCAGTCATTTTTATCCAAGACCCAGCTTCAATCAGCCAGTTCTGTTTATGCTTGATACTATTCAGGGTTGTCAACCAGCGATTGCCGGCAGTCCGCGTATCGATGTTCTGGGTGCCATTCCCCTGTTTGGAAAGGATAAAGAAGAATTTTGTGATCAGGGCATGGTACAATTCAGGGATTTTACAACAAAGAATGAAGATATCCAGTCCATGGTTTGGAATTTTGGTGATGGAGGCACTTCCAATGCTGCTAATCCATCACACAACTATACACAGCCTGGTCTTTATGAGGTCAGACTCGATGTAACAACGCTTAGCAATTGCAGTAGTTCTTATAGAGATACCATTCTCGTCTATCGTACACCGGCACCTTCAATTATCAGCAGGGATACGATTTGTGTGAATACCACCGAGCCATTCACTGCTGTGCTGGCTCAGGCAGATACTCTCATCAAATACCAATGGACCTTCGGTAATGGACAAACTGGCAAAGATTCAATCAGTAGTGCCACTTATTCCACCACTGGAAATTTCCCAATTACATTAACCACTGTCAATAAGATTGGCTGCAGCGCCAGTTCAAATAAAACAATTCACGTAGCCACACCACCTACGGCCACACCAGTGCAGAATCCAATCACAATTAATTCTGGCGCCAGCACTCCACTTGCAATGACCTATACAGGCAATATCACCGGCTATACCTGGACGCCACAAGCAAGGCTCACCTGCACGGATTGCCCCATCCCAACTGCCAAACCTCAATCAACCACCAAATACTCGGTTCAGATAATAGATAGATATGGCTGTCGGTCTTCATCTGAAGTAACAGTAGTAGTTGTATGTAATAATGGAAATTTCTTTGTACCAAATACTTTCTCTCCAAATGGAGACGGACATAATGAAAGATTTTTCGTAAGAGGAACAGGATTGTTTACGGTTAGATCACTTACTGTATTTAACCGTTGGGGACAGATTGTATTTGATAAGAAAAATGTTAACGTCAATGATCCGGCATCCGGATGGGATGGAACATTCAATGGACAAAAAGCCAGTCCCGATGTTTATGTATACATACTTGAAATCCTATGTGAAAACGGAGAAATATTCCCCGTAAAAGGAAATGTAACGCTGTTGAGATAATGAAGAGAATCAATAACCATATTAAATCATTGATGACATTGCTGTCGTTCTTCTTGATTGGAAGCGCGATGGCACAGGATATACATTTCTCCCAATTCTTTGAAACGCCTCTATTGCGTAATCCGGGGCTCGCGGGTATATTCACTGGAGATTATCGTATTCAAATGGTTTATCGTGATCAATGGAGAAGTGTAACAGATGGCTATAGGACCGGTTCATTAAATGGTGAATACAAATTATCAGTTGGAAAAGCTGATGATTTTCTGACTGTCGGTGGTCAGGTATTATTTGACCGCGCAGGCTCCGCTGTTTTACAAACAACCAGCGTGCTGCCTGTCATCAATTATCATAAATCGTTGAGCACTGAGCAAAACAGGTATTTGTCATTAGGATTTATGGGTGGAGTAGTTAATAGAAGATTTGATCGAAGCAAAATAACTACTGACGATACTTACACTGGCGGTTTTGATGGTGAGAATACTGTTATTCCCAATTATACATACCTGGATGGAAGCGTGGGCATGAGTTACAATTCCAATTTGAATGATGATCCGGAAGATAATTTTTATCTCGGTATTGCCTATCATCACTTCGCCAAATCAAAGAACAGTTTCTTCCGTGATCCTTCCGTTCAGTTAAACCCGAAATGGGTAGCATCCGGCGGACTTCGGTTTGGTGTGAATGAGTGGTCTTATATCATGTTGCAACTGGATCATTCCGTTCAACTCAAATATCATGAAACAGTGGGTGGCGTGATGTATGGAATGAAATTGGGTCCTGAACTGGATAAGCCTAACTATGTTTTACATGGTGGATTATTCATGCGCTGGGAAGATGCTTTAATACCAGTTATCAAGATTGATAAATCAGGCTTCTCCTTTGCATTCAGTTATGATGTGAATATTTCCAAACTCAGACCAGCCAGTCTCAATCGGGGCGGTTTTGAAATTTCTCTCTCCTATATTGGTTTTACCAACCGGAACAATTCCACACTGGAACGGTTAAGATGTCCAAGGTTCTAGATCCCATTGAATATCCGAACTTCGTTGCTCAAAATATAACTACCAATGGCATTAAAGCCCGGAGACACCGCACCTGATTTCAGCCTCTATGATTCGGCAAAAAATAAAGTGACACTTTCTGACCTGAAAGGCCACAATGTTTTGCTGCTTTTCTTCCCCGTTGCTTTCACCAGCACCTGCACAAAAGAACTTTGCTCTGTCAGGGACAATATTTCCGTATATGATAATACGAACGCAAAAGTGTTTGGCATCTCAGTTGATGCTCTTTATAGCCTGGCAAAGTTCAAAGAGGAACAACATTTGAACTTTCCCCTGCTGAGCGATTTTAATAAATCTGCTTCCAGGGCCTATGGAAGCATCTATGAGGACTGGAATTACGATATGAAAGGTGTGAGCAAGCGTTCCGCCTTTGTGATTGATGGAAAAGGGATCATCCGGTATGCCGAGGTTTTGGAGAATGCAGGTCAGATTCCGGACTTCCAGGCCATCCAGGATACCCTGTCGGAATTGCACCCAAAGTAACGTTAAATTTTATGATATATCTTCCATAAATGGCTGATTATCATAGGAGTTAATTTTTTGCGGCAAATACTTTGCAGATATGAGAAAAACGAATTATCATTGAGGAAATAAAAGTAAATTTGTTTCGTTGAAGCGAATTCTACCCATACTATCCTTTATTGTGTTAACAGCTACCCAGCTAAAGGCCCAGGAAAACCGGGGTCCTTTGCCTGATGGGCCTGTTGTTACGGCATTAAGTCTTTATCCGAACCCTGCCTCCTCCTACATCACTTTTGACCTCAAAAAAGGCTACCAGAAAGGGCTCACAATTACGGTCTTCAATTTTCTTGGAAAGAAAATGATTGAAACACCTAATGTGAATGAAAAAACCACCCTCACGCTAACTGATTTCAACCGTGGCGTGTATATCTATCACCTGACAGACCTTAGCGGCAAAGTGATTGATACAGGTAAATTCCAGGTTTCCCGATAAAGTATTTATTGTTTGAAAATTTCTTTGAGTCCCTGAAAAAATCATATCAGGAACTTGAGATAATCTATTTATTGATTTGTTACAGAACCTGGATTATCAGAAACCTTAGATATTGTGTATTCTCCAGACCAATTAAAAAAATTAACGGGTGATCGGTCCACATGTTTTAAAGGACCTGGACTATCAGGAACTTCAGATATTGTGTATTCTCCAGGCCCCGTATTATAGGGTGATCTGCCGACTGTGCCTGAAAACTCACTTGCCTGATTCTTCTCCTCGCATCTTTTGCTGCCATATCAATTATCTGAAGGAATAGATCTGCCTGTACCAGACTGGTGCAGGACGAGGTTACTAAAAAGCCTCCTGGCTTAACCAGTTTCATTCCCCGCAGATTGATCTCCTTGTATCCTGTGATCGCTTTTTCAATAGTAGCCCTGCTCTTGGTAAATGCAGGGGGATCCAGCATCACCACATCATACTGCCTCCCATCCTTAACCCATTGCTTCAATACATCAAATGCATTGGCAGCTTCAAAACGACAGGTAGATGCTACCCCATTCAATTCAGCATTACGATTGGCCTGTTGCACTGCATTCTCTGATATATCAAGTCCTAAAACTGATTTAGCGCCATAATGCGCCGCATGTATCTCAAATGTTCCCGTATAGGTAAACGCACCCAATACATCAGCGTTCTTAACGATATGCTGAATGGCACGGCGATTATCCTGCTGGTCCAGGAAATAACCAGTCTTCTGACCATTCTCAAGGTCAACATGAAACTTTAATCCATTTTCATTGATGATGATCTTTGGATCAAAAGGTTCAGATAAAAATCCTTTCTGTTGTGGTAATCCTTCCAGCTCTCTTACCGGAACATCATTGCGTTCATAAATTCCTTTGGGCTTAAATATTTCCTGCAATGCTTTTACGATGGCAGGCTTCCAGGCATCCATTCCCAGGGCCAGTGTCTGGATAACCAGGTAATCATTGAATTTATCAATGATCAGTTGAGGCAGTGAATCGGCCTCTCCAAAAACCAGCCTGCAATTTTCAATATACCCGGTTCTTTTCCGGTACTCCCAGCATTCCCGGATACGGCGAAGAAAGAAGTCGTCATTGATCACCTCGCTTTTATCACGTGTAAGCAGCCGTACAACGATCTGCGATTTGGGGTTAATGTATCCCTTACCAACAAACTTTTTATCATGTGTAAATACGTCAACAATCTGGCCCGGAGCCGGGTCTCCCTCAATAGTTCCTACTTCATTATTGAATATCCAGGGGTGGCCGTTTATGACACGGGGACTGATCTTCCGCTTCAGGTGAACTTTGCTCATAAAGAGCGCAAACTAAAGAAACTATGCCATAGTTTGGGTCTGGGGAAAGCGGGCCAGCCATTTTGTCCCGCTTTGGGCCGGTTTCAGCGGGGTCTTCTGCCGTATCGGGTTCTTCGGCAGGTTGGCAATATTCTTGACAACCTTACCTTTGCAAACAATTTGTACAAAAATGGCAGATAAAGACATTAAAGAACCGGTTGGAGACGAGCGGGATATTGATATCAACGCAGACGAGAATATGAGCGGCACCTCGCACCTCAATGAACCCCTGGGAGATGATTCCGAGGTGGAGAAACTGAAGGCTGAGCTGGATGCCGCCAAAGATAAATTCCTACGCCTCCAGGCAGAGTTCGATAATTTCAGGAGAAGAAGCGCCAAAGAAAGAATTGAACTGATGCAGACTGCTGGCAAGGATGTGATCAATGATATGCTGGTAGTTGTGGATGATGCAGAGAGAGCGCAAAAACAATTGGAATCTACCGAGGATGTCAAATCAATTAGGGAAGGCGTAACCCTTGTATTCAATAAACTCCGGAGTATATTACAATCGAAAGGCCTGAAACCGATGGAAACGATCGGAAAAGAATTTGACCCGGATCTTCATGAAGCTATTACAGAAATTCCTGCACCTACCAAAGATCTGAAAGGCAAAGTGGTGGATGAAGTAGTAAAAGGATATTATCTGAATGATAAAATAATCCGTCACGCAAAAGTGGTAGTAGGAAAATAAGTGATTGGAATTATAAATGAATACCAATGACTAATAGCCATTAACTATTAGTAAATTTTATAGCGGGGTTTTGTCCCTCGTTTTGAATTATGTCAAAAAGAGATTATTACGAAGTACTAGGTGTTGCCAAAGGCGCCTCTGCTGATGAGATCAAAAAAGCTTATCGCAAAGTTGCCATGCAGCATCACCCTGACCGCAATCCTGGTGATAAGGCATCGGAAGAAAAGTTCAAGGAAGCTGCAGAAGCCTACGAGATATTAAGCGATAACGATAAGAAAGCGCAATACGATCGTTATGGCCATGCCGGAGTAAGCGGAAACGGAAGAGGTGGATATGGCGGTGGCGGAATGAATATGGAAGATATCTTCAGCCAGTTTGGAGATATATTCGGTGATGACCTGTTTGGTAGTTTCTTTGGCGGAGGAAGAGGTGGAAGAGGCGGACAAAGAAGTCGCGGCATAAGAGGCAGCAATCTTCGTGTAAAACTGAAACTGACTTACGAGGAAATTGCGAAAGGTGTTACCAAGAATATCAAGGTAAAAAAATACATTGTTTGCAATACCTGTAGTGGAAGTGGTGCCAAGGATAAAGGTAGTATTCAAACCTGCCAGACCTGTGGCGGTAGCGGACAGGTAAGGCGTGTTCAGAATACATTCCTTGGCCAGATGCAGACCGTGACTACCTGTCCGACCTGCAATGGAGAAGGAACCCAGGTAACCGTTAAATGCGGAACCTGTAAAGGAGAAGGCCGGGTGTTTGGTGAAGAAACAGTAAACATTGAAATACCTGCCGGTGTTCAGGAAGGCATGCAACTTAGTATCAGTGGACGAGGTAATGCCGGAGAAAGAGGCGGTTCACCAGGAGATCTGATCATTCTTATTGAAGAAGAAGCACACAAGGAGTTACATCGTGATGGATTGAATGTGGCTTTTGATCTTTATATCTCCTTCCCTGATGCAGCATTTGGCACACAGGTAGAAGTGCCTACAATAGATGGACGTGCAAAGATCAAGATACCGGCTGGCACACAAAGCGGAAAAATATTCCGACTAAAAGGTAAAGGATTTCCTGCAGTGAATTCATACGAAAAAGGTGATCAGCTCATACATGTAAATGTATGGACCCCTCAACAACTCACCGCCGAAGAGAGAGCCATGCTGGAAAAATTAGGCTACTCACAAAATTTCAAGCCAACACCAGACAAGAACGAGAAAGGATTCTTTGATAAGATAAGAGAGATGTTTAGCTAGGAGCTACTGGCCACTAGCCGCTAGCTACTAGTTCTTACAGGTCTGATAAAAGTTCTTATTTATAAGTCTAAAGGCTACTAGCTAGTGGCTAGTGGCTCTGATTAAGAGAATTTACATTACTTAAGAAACTTTTGAACTTTTTATCCGTTAACTTTAAAAATTGAACAATACATTAGTATGAACTTTAATTCAGAATTTGAAAAATATGCGGTAAAGCACCGCGGCCTTTCCAGCAATACCCTGCATGGCTATGCCTCCCACCTTGTGACCGCTTTAACTCCCAACATCATTGAAGAAAGACCGATGAACGTTGCTGTAATGGATGTTTACAGTCGTTTGATGATGGACCGCATCATCTTCCTCGGTTACCCTATTAATGAAGAAGTGGCCAATATTGTTACTGCACAATTGCTCTTCCTGGATTCTACAGACCGGACAAGAGATATCAATATGTACATCAACAGTCCTGGAGGAAGTGTGTATGCAGGTTTGGGTGTATATGATACCCTGCAATTTGTAACACCTGATGTATCTACCATCTGCATTGGTATGGCAGCCTCCATGGCCTGTGTACTCTTAGGTGCAGGAGCAAAAGGAAAACGGGCAGCATTGAAACATTCACGCATTATGATGCACCAGCCAAGTGGTGCCATTGGCGGACAGGCCAGCGATATCGAGATCACCGTAAACGAGATCCGCAAGCTGAAGAATGAATTGTATGAGGTGGTAAATTATCATACCGGCAAACCTCTTGACCAGATTGAAAAGGATTTTGACCGTGATAAATGGATGACCGCACCGGAAGCCAAAGAATACGGACTGGTGGATGAAGTGTTACTGATCAATCCACGCAAACAAAAGAAAGACTAATAAAATAATTAAACGATAAATCAAGCGATATGTCGAACAAGAACTATCTATACAATAACTGGCGAATGGATGATGAAGAGGAAGAAGAAAAAGAAGAACAACCGAAGAGTGACCTGATGATGTTCAGCAAAAAGCTGGAGAAATACTTCTTTGAAAAACGCAGCGTGTACCTGTGGGGCGTAGTAGATGACAAGAGTGCCAAAGATGTGGTTTCAAAATTATTACTGCTCGATGCTGATAAACCAGGTGAAGAGATCAAATTCTATATCAATAGCCCTGGTGGAGTTGTAACCAGTGGTATGGTTATGTATGATACCATGCAAATGATGAGCAGCCCGGTAACCACAATTTGTATGGGCCTGGCAGCTTCCATGGGCAGTATCCTGCTAAGCGGTGGCAAAAAAGGCAAAAGGATGATCTATCCCAGTGGAGAAGTGATGATCCATCAACCCTCCCTTGGAGGCTATATCCGGGGGGTAAGTGCCGACCTGGAAATACAGGCCCGCCAGACACAGCGTGTAAAGGAATTAGGAGCCAAAATTCTGGCTGATAACTGCGGGAAGACGGTTGAACAGGTCATGAAAGACTTCGACAGGGACTACTGGATGAACGCTGAGGAGGCCATTAAATACGGGATTGTAGACAAAATTGTGACGAAATTGTAAGTTGATGATAGTCAACATATTAAAAGTTAATTCCTTAAAAAGCCGTCTTTATCAGGACGGTTTTTTAAATTTGTGGAGCCGAACCACGGCCTGATTAGTAACCTTTCAACCCATATTACATAGAATGGCCAAAAACATTTTACACTGTTCTTTTTGCGGACGTAGCCGGGATGAAGTCAAGATCCTCATTGCGGGTCAGGAAGGGCATATCTGTGAAAACTGCGTAGAGCATGCCAGGGAGATCATTGAACAGGAGCTGATGGTTAGGGATGAAAAAACTCCTTCTGCATTCAAGCTTACTATTAAGAAACCGGTAGAGATCAAGAAATTCCTCGAAGAATATGTGATCGGTCAGGATGAAGCCAAGAAAGTACTGGCCGTAGCAGTCTACAATCACTACAAAAGATTACAGCAAAAAACTGGTGAATCTGTTTCCTCCAATGATGTGGAAATAGAAAAGAGCAATATTGTGATGGTGGGTGAAACCGGTACCGGTAAAACCCTTTTGGCAAAAAGCATCGCAAGAATGCTGAATGTTCCTTTTGCAATTGTAGATGCCACTGTATTTACTGAAGCAGGTTATGTAGGTGAAGACGTAGAGAGTATTCTTACCCGACTGCTACAGGTTTGTAACTATGATGTAAACTCTGCCGAAAGAGGCATTGTATATATTGACGAGATCGATAAGATCGCCCGCAAGGGAGATAATCCTTCCATTACCCGTGATGTAAGTGGTGAAGGTGTGCAGCAGGGTATGCTGAAACTGTTAGAAGGTACTGATGTGCTGGTACCACCACAGGGTGGTAGAAAACACCCGGAGCAAAAACTCATAAAGATCAACACACAGAATATCCTGTTCATTTGCGGTGGTGCATTTGACGGTATCGATAAGATCATTGCCCGCCGTGTACAAACCAATACCATTGGTTTCAACGTAGATAAGGACCAGCAGGAAAGCATGAAGAAGAACCTGCTTAAATATGTAAATGCGCAGGATCTGAAATCATTTGGACTGATCCCCGAATTGCTGGGACGTTTACCTGTGGTTACTCACCTGGATCCGCTGGATGCATCTACACTTCGCGCCATTCTTACCCAGCCCAGGAATGCACTGGTTAAACAATACAAGAGATTGTTTGAACTGGAAGGAATACAACTGGTAATTGAAGATGATGTGTTGGACTTCATGGTTGAAAAAGCCATGGAATACAAACTCGGCGCCCGTGGATTAAGAAGTATCTGTGAAGGTATTTTGACAGATGCCATGTTTGAGCTTCCTTCTTCCAAGGAAACCCATTTCACCCTGGACCTGGATTATGCAAAGCGGAAGTTTGACAAGAGCAAGCTGAGCCTGTTGAAAGTAGCATAATAAATTCAGCCTTCCTGTTAAAGAACGGCTATAGAATAAATTATTACTATTTGCCCTCGTTTTCAACGAGGGCATTTTTTTTGCGTAGTTTTAGCCTGTACAGTAAGTAACCTTTAAAACTCAAAAAATGGAAGAATTAATAAACAAACTAAAAGCTGAAGTTGGCCTGACTGATGAGCAAGCCAAAAAAGCAATTGAAGCTATCAAAACTTATGTTGTGGAGAAATTTCCCATGCTGGAAGGCGCGGTAGGTAATCTTTTTGGAAGCTGAGAGAAAGAAAAATCATTTAAACAAAATAGTCATGTTCATTAATAACATAGTTGAACATGACTATTTTGTTCCAATACCTATCGGAATGATCGAATGACTTATTCGGTTATAGAATAATTATCTGATCGTCGCACATTTTCTACCTCTGGGGTTGTTAGCCGCTTCATACGGCGTAAATGAGCGCTGACAGGATTCAATGAAGATCACAATGATTACGAGCCAAACGAAGTGACGTGTTTTCATGGGGTCTGAATTATAGCTCTAAAATACAATCTGCCACTCCGGGATTATAGCCCGTTCCCCTGTAAATCAGTCCGCTACGTGTATTTTCAGCCTCCTGGTGTAGTAAAACTTCGGGAGATACCGTATTAATAACGATAAACGAAACTAGTGGCCGTTAGCACTTAGTATTTTGCCTTATTTATCTGACAAAATCGTCTCAATTGCACTCAACTCATCCTTGCTGAATTGAAGATTATCCAGTGAATTGATATTATTATCCAACTGCTCAACTGAGCTGGCACCAATCAATACAGAGGTAATTCTTTTATCCTTTAATATCCAGGCAAGCGCCATTTGAGCGAGCGACTGGTTACGCTGTTGTGCCAGTGAATTGAGTTTTTTGATCTTTGTCAGCTTATCGTCGGTAATATCTGTGGTCTTTAAAAATCCATGTTCTTTTGCAGCTCTTGATCCTTCAGGAATACCTTTCAGGTATTTATCCGTTAATAATCCCTGTGCCAATGGTGAGAAGGGAATACAGCCCACACCATTTTCTTCCAGCACATCCAGCAATGCATCTTCAACCCATCTTTCAAACATGGAATATTTAGGTTGATGGATCAGGCAGGGAGTGCCCAGATCATTCAATATTTTAATAGCCTTCTTTGCATCTTTTGCTTTGTAATTGGAAATACCTGCATACAATGCCTTACCCTGCCTTACTATTTGATCAAGCGCCATCATTGATTCTTCAACCGGGGTATCAGGATCTGGCCGGTGATGGTAGAATATATCCACGTACTCAAGCCCCATACGCTTCAAACTTTGATCAAGGCTTGATACCATATATTTTTTGGATCCCCATTCACCATAGGGCCCTTCCCACATATGATAACCGGCCTTTGTAGAGATCAGGAGTTCATCCCGGAGATTACCCGAAAAGTCCATCTTCAATATCTTTCCGAAATTCTCTTCTGCTGTACCCGGGGCAGGACCATAATTATTGGCAAGATCAAAATGCGTAATGCCGCGGTCAAATGCACGGCGGATAATACGCCGGCCATTTTCAAAATCATCCACTGAACCGAAATTATGCCAGAGGCCAAGCGATACAGCAGGCAACAGGATACCGCTTTTACCACATCTACTATATTTCATCTTATCATACCTGTTCGGGGCAGGGGTATAATCCATAATGCTAAAAAATTAGAGGCCGTGAACCTACAAAAAATTCCTGTGGTTACAGATTAATTTAAGAAGCCGCTAGCCACTAGCTATTAGCCTCCAGACCTAATTAGTACAACCAAAATGGTTCAGTAACAAATTATAAGTCTGGAGGCTAATAGCTAGTGGCTAGAAGCTATATTACTGGTAGTTAAAACTTGCTTTCTTGTCTCCAATCATTACCCAAAACTCACCAGGCTCGGTAACGGTTTGCAGCTTTGCATTCACAAAGGCAAGATCATTCTTATCCAGTGTGAAACTGACTGCCTGGCTCTCCCCTGCTTTCAAATTGATCTTTTTAAATGCACGCAAACGTTGCATATTAGGAGTGATGCTGGCATATACATCACGTGTATATAATTCAACAGTATGAAGACCATCGCGGCTACCGCTATTCTTTACTGTAACTGTTACCGTCAGCTTTTCATTTCCTTTCAGTGCAGAACTGCTTAATTTGATATCGCTGTAATCAAAGCTGGTATAGCTCAATCCATGTCCAAACGGAAAGAGCGGATCATAACCATGTGATACATTATCATTAAACACCTCTCTCACTTCTTCAGTTGGCTTGCGATCATACAATACTATTTCACCCATTGATCTGGGATAGCTGAAAGGTAATCTGCCATTTGGATTATAGTCGCCGAACAATACATCAGCAATAGCTTCAGCTGATTTCTTTCCACTCCAGTATGCCATCAGGATTCCTTTTATCGAAGGCTCTATTTCTGTAATGAATCGCGGACGGCCTTCTGTCAATACAAGGATCACCGGTTTGCCTGTTTCAATGGCGGCTTTGGCGAGATCAACCTGGTTCTTTGGTAAGGCAAGTTCTCGTGTGTTGCCCGGACTTTCAGCATAGGCATTTTCACCCAAACAAAGTATGATCACTCCTGCATCTGCAGCCGCAGTTTTCAATTTATTACCATCATAATTCGCGGAACTATCAAATCCTTTTACTGATGTGGTGATAACATTTACTGCTCCAATCTTATCACTGATGGCCTGCAGGATAGTTTTGCTGTCTGCCGGATACCACTGATCCTGGTTACCCTGCCAGGTATAACTCCAGCAACCATTGAGTGCAGATATACTTTGAGCAGCAGGACCTGCTACCAATATTTTTGCAGTTTTTGAGAGCGGTAATGCATTATCCTGGTTCTTGAGAAGTGTCATCGCTTCATGGGCAGCTTCCAGCGCCAGCGCCTGGTATTCTGGTCTTCCAAAATTGGCAAAGGACTCTTTCTCAGGATAGGGATTATCAAAAAGTCCCAGTTTCATTTTAAGGGTTAGTATCCTTGTTACCGCGTCATTGATCCGGCTCATAGGTACCTCACCCTTTTTTACTGCTTCGATCAGCAGATCATAGAATGAGAAATCAGAAGGCACCATGCTCATATCGATCCCCGCATTGATAGCCATTGCCACAGCCGCTCTTGGAGTGCTGGCTACAAAATGACGGTCATTCAGTCGTTTGATATCTTCCCAGTCAGTAACTATCACTCCCTGGAATCCGAGTTCCTTCCGCAATACATCTGTCAACAGGTATTTATCTGCATGCACAGGCACTCCATTGATCTCACCCGAGTTGACCATCAGCGTGGAGGCTCCCGCTTTTACTGCTTCACGAAATTGTGGAAGATAATATTCGCGCATTTCTATTTCAGGCAGGTACGCAGGCGTTCTGTCCTTCCCTGTTCGAGGAATTGAATAACCAAGATAGTGCTTCATACAACTGGCAACAGCTGTTGGATTTTTCAATCCATCTTCTTCATATGCTTTGATAGCTGCACTTCCCAAATATTTCCCCATGTATACATCTTCTCCATACGTTTCAGGGAAGCGTGACCATAATGGCTGCCGACCACAATCCAGTACCGGTGCAAAATTCCAGCGTACACCAGAGGCCCTCAATTCTTTGGCAGCTACTTTGGCACCAGCCCTCACCAGTTCAGGGTTACGGGTGGCAGCCATGGCGATACTCTGTGGGAACAACGTTGAATTGAGTGTGTACGTTTGGCCGTGAATGGCATCCAGTCCATAGATCACAGGTATCTTCAACCTTGTGTTCTTTGACTCATCCTGGATCATGGTCATTACCTCCCGCCATTTCTCAGCAGATAAGGCATGTGCTGTTGTATTCAGAATGGAACCAACCCGATGATCCACTACTGCAGTTTTCAGTGCTGCAGGATCAACAGTACCATCCTCATTCCCCCATCCGCCTTTGGCAATAACGGCAAAGGTTACCTGGGTCATCTGACCCACCTTCTCTTCAAGGGTCATTTTGCTGACGATCTCAGTTACTTTTTGTGAAGTTGAATTGCCCGCTTTTTGGGCAAAGACAGATAAGGAAACAAGTGAAACAGTACAAACAAAAATGAAAAGCAAGAAATTTCTTGTGTAGGATCCAGCATTGCGACTAACATAGCATCTCATATAGCATATTTAAGATTAAAGCAGACGAAACTGTAAAAGACGGCAAGCAACAAAAACTTTAGGCCTGGTTAATACCCCTTCGGGATTTTAACCAGGCCTAAAGTGACGAAAATTTCAGATAATAAATGATACTTATTTATCCAATTGTATGCAATAGAAACAATTGCTATTGCGGTATGCCCAGCCCCTTCATCATTTCAGTAGCAACCAACTGATTACCGGCCGGGTTCAGGTGAACGCGATCAGTTGTAAGCACCCCGCGATCTTTGTTTTCGGTATTGTTCTGTGCGTCGTAGTTTATAAATGCATTGCGGAGATCTATCAAAGTACAATTATTGGTCTTTGCCAGGTTGCGGATCACATCACCATAAGCATTGAGGTCACCATCCTGCTGATTGCGACTATCTTTCAATTCTCCAATTACCGAAGGCGTGCATAAATACACCTTAATATTCTTTGCCTGTAATTTTTTGATGATAGCGATATAGAATTTTTCGAACTTATCCTTATCCGTACCGGTACCAGTGGATGCTTTATGCCACACATCATTAATGCCGATATAAATAACTACCACATCCGGGTTCTTTGCCAGAACATCATCCTCCATTCTCAAATAAAGGTCATAGACCTTGTTACCGCCGATACCTGCTCCTACCACTTCCCAGTCATTCTGTAGCCCTTTGGTATTGATCTTTTCCTGTATCAGGTCAATATATCCACCTTTTCCAGCTCCCTGCTGGGTAATTGAATCGCCAAAAAATACAATTTTGGTTTTTTTGAAAGGCGTCATTGATACGCAAATCATAAAAGAAATAATGGCAAGAATACGTAAGCGCATATGTATTGAATATTTGAGTGGGCTAAGTTAAGGGATTAGAAGCTAGAGGCCAGTGGCTAGTGGCTTTTTATATTCCTTCAATTCTCTTAATGATTTCCAAACACGCCCTTGTATTATGATAAGGGCATTTCCAGAAACCGGCCTTGTCCTTTTGCATGGGAGAATAATCTTCATTAACACCCCAGAACCATTCTCCTTTTTTGCTGTCTTTGATATGTTGCTTGATGAATTCCCATGTTTGATGGGAGCGAGCCAGGAATTTTTTATCCGCTGAGATCTGCCAGGCATTGAAAAATCCAACCAGTGCCTCTGCCTGTGGCCATGAATGCTTTTCTTTGATCAAATGACTGGTAGCAGGATCAAATTCATACCATAAGCCGCCATCTTTATCCAGTCCCTCTGCGGCTGCTGCTGCCAGCTTTACAGCCAGTTGCCTGAAATAATCAATATAGATTTTGTCTTCCGTGGTCTCAGCACATTCCTGCAATAACCAGGCAGCCTCTATATCATGGCCGTAAGACTGAAGGGTTGACTTTACCTGCCAGTCCTCATCCATAAAAAGATCAAGGTGCATGGTCTTGCTATTGATGATATAGCGATTGAACAGGTCCAGTATCCCCGTTATTCTTTGTTCAAGTGCAGGGTCAGGCCATACCTGGTAAAGATTGGCATAGGCTTCAATTACATGGAGATGGGTGTTCATGGTCTTCTTCTGATTATCATCCTTCTCACTTAAACGCAGATCATCCAAAGGTTTCCATTCCCGGGTAAAAGCCTCAATATATCCCCCTTTCTCCTTATCCCAACTGTATTGCTCAATAAAATTGCAGAGCTTTTTAGCTTCCTGTAATACAGGCTCTTCCCTTTTTATCTTATAATATTCTGCAAGTCCGTAAAGGCAAAAGGCGAGACCATATATCTGTTTCCGGTCTTCATGAATATCTCCATTTGCATCCACCGACCAGAATACACCTCCATGTCTTTTATCAATAAAATGGTCACGGAGATATTCCCAGGCGCGGGTAGCTATTACCAGGTCACCGGGATCATTGGTGTGGGAATAAGCTGCTGAGAAAGCCCAGAGTACACGACTGGTCATTACTACTCCTTTGGGAGCAGTGGCATCAGGTGTATTGCCATTGTTTACGCTTCCATAAAAGCCGCCGCGCTTTTTGTCAATAGCATGTTGTTTCCACCAGGACAAAATGGAACGCAATTCCTTATCTACCTCCTTCTTTAAGGCAGGGAGAGTCTCATCATTAAATGCCATTCTTACTTCTTTTTATCGTCTGGCTGGGCTTCAATCTTAATCACAGCCTCAGCCAGGTTCTTATCAATCAGCTCGGTCAGTCTCCTCGTTGTTTCGGCAGAAGTAAAACCGTCAGGTGCGGAATTTATCACATAATCCAGCAACCTGTCCAGCGTGGTGGTAGCTACGTGTAATCTTGTATCAGAAGAAGCATAATAAATATACACTTTTCCATCGTCATCCAGTATCCATCCATTACTGAACAGTACATTGGATACGTCCCCTACCCGCTCATCGCCTTCAGGGGCCATAAAATACCCGGCGGGTTTGTGGATCACCTTAGTGAGATCATCCAGGTCTGTCATAAACATATACAACACATACCTAAGACCTGCAGCAGTATTGCGCACACCATGGGCCAGGTGCAGCCATCCGTATTTTGTTTTGATGGGGGCCGGTCCCAACCCGTTCTTCACTTCGTAAACGGTATGATAAACACGGGGATCGATCACTAATTCTTCAGTGATCCTTGCGTTCTCCATGGAGTCAGCCAGACCAAAGCCAATTCCACCACCTTTCCCTGTACTGATGAATCCATCCTGTGGCCTTGTGTAGAAGGCATAGCGGCCATTCACAAATTCAGGATGCAATACTACATTGCGCTGCTGTGCTGAAGGCGTTACCAGGTCATTAAGCCGTTCCCAATTGATCATGTCTTTTGTACGGGCAATACCACATTGTGCAATAGCTGCAGATTGATCAGCTGCAGTTACTGATGTATCTCTACGTTCAGTGCAGAACAATCCATAGGTCCATCCATCCTCATGTTGAACCACCCGCATGTCGTAGATATTGGCATCAGGTACATTTGTTTCGGGCATCATCACAGGGTAATCCCAGAATTTAAAATTGTCGATCCCATTTGAGCTTTCAGCAATAGCAAAAAAAGATTTCCGGTCAGATGATTCTACCCGGGCCACCACCAGGTATTTATTATTCCATTTGATGGCACCTGCATTAAGCACAGCATTGATACCAAACCTTTCCATGAGATGAGGGTTGGTATCGGGATTCAGATCATACAGCCAGAATAGCGGGGCATGTTGTGCAGTAAGCACAGGATTTCTGTAACGCTCAAAAATCCCATTTCCTAAAAACGCTTTTTCGTTTGGTAACTGTAATAATGAATCCAACTTTTTCTCCAGTACAGACAATCGATTAAAAAAATCACTTTTTTTCATATCGATGTTTTTTGTTTCTAATTTTCGAGTTTGTTCCACCACGTTCTTTTCAATATTAAAATGATTACTAGCAAAATTCCAATAGTTATAAGCAGCGGCAGTTTCAGCCACAATACCAGGTACATCGGCAGGATTGTCAAACAACACTGACCGATGATCCCCAACACCACATTGAACATATCCAGTTTAAACCTTTTATTAGGCTCAAATGCAGGATCTTCTGCCATTACTTCTTTATGTACAGGACCCCAAAAACCCCAGGGTCTTACTGTTTTATAAAAACCCTTCAATACATTTCTTTCAGTAGGCGGCGCTGCGTAGGTACCTACCACGCATCCAATCAATGATAGCAGGAAGAGCAATGGCCAGTAGTAGAGATCCAATCCCTCCAATACAGAGAAATGTTTCAACACTGCAAGAGCTATCGCCGGTATTATACCCCACATCATTCCCCAGAAAAATCCATTGGCATTGAATCGCCACCAGTACCATTTGAACATATTGGCTGCTATATAACCGCCATACAGTCCTGATACTATCCATTGCAATACTGTATTTACATCCGCAACCATCAATCCTAACAAGATACCCAGCGTCACTACAGATATCCCCGCCAGGTAATTCATGGAAATGATCCTTTTGGTAGAGGCGTTGGGATTTACATACTTCAGGTAAATATCATTCACGATATAAGCCTGCGCAGCATTCACCGTACCAGAAAATGTACCCATAAACGCTCCCAGCAACCCGGTTAGTACCAGTCCCAATAAACCAGTCGGTAAAAAATTGTTAATCGCTGCCGGTAGTATTCTTTCAAAATCCGTTTTACCAGCCGGACCCAGGTTCATCTGGTTATAATATAATAATGCAAGCACCGTTACACCAATGATCAATGAATAACGGATAGGCAAAAGGATGATGGAAACAAATCCACTCATCTTTGATGCATCCTTTGGCGACCGTGTTGATAATATCTTCTGCATATCATAATTCGGTGCAGGTCCTGCCAGGCTTGCAAATATTCCTTTGAACAACATCATCATAAAGAACAGTCCGAATATTCCAAAGCCATCACTACTGATCTTTTTATTTGCATCGGCGGCCACGGAATTACTCCAGTCAAGGTCCAGTTTCCATCCAAAGAATGGATTCTCCCATCCGGCCGGCACATTCAGTGTATGACCTTTCAGGTTCACGATCGCAATGACAGCAACGGAAACACAGGCAACAGTCATGATCATATACTTAATAAAGTCACCGAGTACGATACTGTGCATACCACCCAAAATGGAATAGAACATGGCAAAGAGCGTGAACACTATGCCATAGAAATGCGGAACAAACTGAGGTGATACTGCAAATGGAACATAATCCTTCACATTCTCCCAGGGAACAAACATTTCAATGAACTTGCCCAATCCCACAAATCCATAGGCCAAAAAGCCAAGGCAGCTTAACAGGGCAAAAGCCACCACAACATTATGAGATGCTCTTATTCCAGTTCCTGTCTTTCCAAATCTTGTTGCCAGCCACTCGGCTCCGGTAGTGGCATTTGAACGACGTAACCATTTTGATAAGAACATCATTAAGAATACCTGGTTGAACACGGGCCAGAGCCAGGGTATCCAGATACTTTTCATCCCGTATACAAAACAGAGGGCCACCATCCACATGGTGCCACTGATATCAAACATATCTGAGGCATCACTCATACCCAGCATATACCATGGAAGTTTTTTACCCCCCATGAGATAGCTCTCCTTATTCTGTCTTGCCTTCTTCCGTAGTACCCAACCAATCACCACCATGGTGACCAGGTAAAGAACTATAATGCTAATGTCAAGTGCCTTAAGATTCATTTCCGGTTTTTAATTCTTTCCGCCTGGATGTAACGCTATAGTTATATAAACGTTACAAACCTAAAAAGCGGTTGCAGGAAGAGGAGTCAACCCGCAACCTTGTTGAACGATTGCTGCTTATTGAACGCTCATTTATATATTTTTTCTTTGCTGCTGTTGTTGGGTAACTGATCATTAATGATATGGTCAATAAAGAAAGTCTCATCATTTATTCAGATCCCGGATATATAATTGAATAATATTCCAGGTACTTCTATCGCTGTCAAAAACACTGTTCAATCCCTGTTCTTCCATGGGTGGATCACCCAGCAGGTCATCTCCCCTTTTCCACCAGATGTCATGTTCTAAAGAAGGACGGCCCGTACCACTGAATGCCCAGAAATTGGCACCCGCAATTCCTTTCTTTGACCAGGCACTTTCCATCAGTACATTGAACACAGCCATATAGTATTGATCACGGAAGGTGGTAGGACTTTTTACCTGAAAGTTTTGATAATCTCTTGGCAAACCAAACTCTTCCACTACCAGTGGCTTTTGCAGTTTCGCAGTTACAGCAATATGTTTGGCGATATAGGATGTGGTATTTGAAATGACCTTCGGCATTGCCTGCCCTATCGCGGTATCCTTAAACCAGCTCCAGTTCCTGGGCCAGATATGAATGGTGGCGTAATCTATATTTTTATCCGCATGAATCGATTCAAATAGTGTCATATTTTCTGTGCCCATCTCTCCTTCACATCCTGTTGTTACCAGGTGATTCTTATCAAGCGATTTGATATAAGCTGCAGCATCACTCACCCAATTCGCATAAGCCGTGTTGGCGGTGGGGCGCATTGGCCTGGGTTCATTAGCCAGTTCCCAGGCCATAATGGCCGGGTCACTGTTATAAAGCTTTCCTGTTATTGTGTTTTTGCGGACCACGATACTATGTAGCTGCTTATAATAATCTTCCTTACATGGCTCACAGGAATAAAACCGGCTTACATAATCTCGCATTTCATCCCAGTTGAGCTTTCTTCTCAATGTGGTGTCGCTGATGAGGCCATTCCAGTTAAGGTATTGAAGAAATCCACCGCTCCATTCCCAGTTATTGGAAAGGAATAGTACTGCTTTCATTCCGCGCTTGTTCATTTCTGCAAGCAGGAAATCGAGCCCATTCAGGAGATCCGGCTTATAAACATTTTTGGTTGGTTGATAAGCAGGCTCTGCCCGGGTTACGCCGTGAATTTGTCCTTCACCTTCAACAGCAGCCATCACCCGCAGGTTGGTCACGCCTTTTTTCTTAAGGAAGTCAAGCTCTTTTTTTATTCTTTCCCTTCCTTTCTGATCATTAGCAAGCAACCCACCATACCAGTAGTTGGCGCCAATAAAATACCAGGGCTTGTTGTTGACTATGAATTGTTGATGGCTACAGGTCACATAACGCGATGACTGCGCCTGTAGCCGTTTGGGCTGGAAAATAAGGGTCACGCCCATTACAAGCAATAGGGTACGCAAGCACATTGGTATACTAGCTATTTAATTCTTTATTCTAATTCAAAAATGTTCCTAATTTCTTAATCCCACATGATCTATATGAATAGTTCCTGTCCATCCGGCCGACTGCAGTACTATCTCATCAATAGTAGCAGGGGTTGGAGTCTTCAGTGATGAAATATTCACCTGAAACGTTGTCCATTCACCTTCTGCAATTGTAACCTGGGGCGGACTTCCGTAATTACCATTGCACACCACATTCAGTTTCTTACCATTTGTTCCAGCTTCTCCAAATACAGAAAATTCCAGTTTGGTATATGAACCCACAGGAGCCGGCGTACCTGCATGGAAGGTTAGTCCCTGGTATCCATTATCTGCATAAACAGCCATAATGGATTTGGAACCCTGGCGCACATATGCTGAGCTATTGAAATTATGCGTGGCGGTATATGACCAGTCCTGGAAAGTATTCTGCAAAGCATCAGTATAAATAGCAAATGGGAAATCTGCCAGATCTGGTAATCCACCAATTATTCCAAGTGGATCAGCTGATTCAGCCTGTACAGTTGAGTTCTGAACATTCAATTTCACTTTACCTTTCAATACACCTGTCGGCACTGTCACAACTATTTGTGTTGGGGACTGGCTTACAAAGCTGGTAATCGGGCTTCCTACTCCGGTAAACGCAACACCGGTAGCAATATTAAGATTGGTACCTGTAATGGTTAGATTGTCACCCGGTGCAATTGGATTAGGCGCTATGGAAGTAATAACCGGTAATACCACATCCAGTTCCATCGTTGATTCATTAGTACCGCCTGAAGTAACACCCAATATCAATTTGCCCTTTATAGCTCCTGCAGGAACCTTCACTACTATCTGGGTAGCCGACTGACTAACAAAACTTGTAACAGCAGTTGTAGTTCCCGCAAAGGTGATCTTATTGGCAAGGTCAAGATTAGTTCCGGTGATAGTAAGATCAGTTTGATGTAAAACAGGATTGGGAGTTAGTCCGGTAACAACAGGTAAAACCACATCCAGGTCCTGGGTTGATTGCACTGTTACACCTGAAGGAGAAGTCAATGTTATTTTTCCTTTCCTTGTACCTCCCGGAACCTTTACCACAATTTGAGTTGCTGACTGACTTACAAAGCTGGTAACAGCTGTGCTCACGCTATTAAAAGTGATCTTCGTTACCAGGTCAAGATTAGTGCCCGCAATTGTAAGGTTTGCATCATGGAAAACCGGGTTGGGGGTCATTGATGTAACAGCAGGTAAAGTCACCTTTACCGTATCAGTTTCCATCTGGGAAGATTTTGTACCGCCATAGAAAAGAATAAGCCTGCCGGTTTGCGCATCCATAGGCACCTTCACTACCAGTTCATCAATTTTCTTGCTTACGATTGTAGTTGCGGGTTTATCTCTTGCAAAGGTCACACCGCTTACCCAATCCAGGAATTTACCCTTGATAGTAACATTGTCTCCAGGTCTTGATTCCTTTGTAATCGTAGTTATTACTGGTAGTACATCCAGGTTAAAGCGGGTCTTACTCACAACATCCCCGGTTGGTGATTTTATAGTAACCAATCCTTCCTGTGCCAGATCGGGCACTACCAGGTGAATTTCAGTTTTTGTCTGTTTCTTAAATTCATTTTGCATCACTTTTGCACCGCCGGTAAAATCAATTTCTGTGACTTTATCCATATTATTCCCAAAAAAACGAATGGTATCCCCGTGCTGTGCACCTGTTGGTCCAAAGTTTATCAGTTCTGTTTTGGTGGAATTGCTTCCATTGTCATCATCATCATCCTTATCACACGATATCCAGGTTCCCGCCACCACCAAAAGAGAAAGCAGGAGAGATAATTTTATATTCAATTGTTGTTTCATTGCAGAAGAATTTAGGTTCGCTTTAAGCATTCATATATTATTTAGCCACTTTTGGAACTACACGGAAATTGTCAAATGAAATATCCGCGTCAAGATCACCAGGTCCATGGAACAGCAACCTGCTCCAATAACCACTCGGGCTAACTGTCGGTTTCACTTTATAGCTGGCTACTACATCCTCAAAAGGAATCACAACTGTCTGCCATTGACCTTTGGTATCAATGGGAGGATTCCATTTATAGGCGTCATTGTCTTCTGCAGTTAATCCTACATTTATCTTGAATTGGTTGGCACTATAGGGTTTAACTGTATTCACCTCAAACTTCAGGTTATAGTCAGCAGGTTTTAATATTGCATCATCAGGAATATTCTTGCTATGAACAGGCATGGCAGATGCAGGACCGCCTGCCAGTTCATTCCAACTCCAGGCGCCAATAGCTTTTTTGAAGCGCAGGTAATTGCCGCTGATCTTAGGGGGGTCTGAAGGACCAGGATTGCTTACAACATAAGAAGCATTCCACCAACCTTCATATGGATCGCTGTCTATGAACACATTCCTGGTATCCCTGAAAAAGAAATTGGATTTTGTTTCACCGAAATTTGTTTTTACAGTGATTGGGCCCATTTGTGCACCTGCAGGAACTCTTATTTCAACGATCTTATCGGTAACGGATACTTTTTCTCCTACGACACCACCGGTGAAAGTGACGGTTATTGGTTCATAAAAAAAATCTCCGCGGATAGTAGCAACATCACCGGTATTCACAAATTCAGATACCATGCTGCTAACGGTTGGCTTGGCAATCTGCACCACAAAATCATACAGCAGCTCTCTTCCATCAGAGAAAACAAGTTTCATTTTATTAGTGATCTTTTTTGGTATCTGGCTGGGTACACTCACCAAAATGCTGGTATTCGTAATATAGGTGGGAGTTAAAATTGCCGGTTGGTCATTAAACCATATTTGAGTTGTATTCTTCAGGTTATTGCCCACTATGGCAATAAGCATACCCTGGCCGGCTCCTATCAGTAGTGAATCGGAGGATTCAGGCCTGGTTATGCGGACATAATCAATGCGGGGTTCATCCTTATTATTATCCTTGCTACAGGATGTATATAAACCTGCCACAGCAAGAAGTGTGGTGGCAAGTATTATTATTTTATTAATCTTTTTCATCTGGTTGTGCATTTATGTAAAGAGTTAATGGTCTGGTTTATGGGTATTCCACAGCCGGCTGTGCAAGATTGGGAGCCTGGCTTTTTTCTTTTGCCGGTATTGGCAGAAGGAAATTGCCAGAATTCGCATTGATCTTTCTGTCAGTAGTAGCCCAGGGTGTTTTCTTGATTGTCCACTGTGTGGGATTTGGCATCACATCAGGTATTACTTTGAAATAACCCCTGTCCTGGGAATTTAGAAAAGCATACGCTTTTGTTGGATTCCAGTAATGCAAGCTCACCAGGTCATACCAGGCTGAGCTTTCCATAGCAAATTCCAGGAAGCGCTCTTTAAGGATAACATCCAGTGTAAGTGGGTCAGTGCGCTCAGGTAATCCAGCCCTCATGCGAATTTTATTATAAGCCGCTAAAGCAGCAGCATCACTTGTACTTGCACTGTTTCCAAGAATTGCCTCCGCTATAATGAGGTACATTTCTGCAAGGCGTAGCATATAGGTGTTATTTGGATAACGCTGTGCTTCAACCGGGATACCCAGGTCAGCAGATTTACCAACTACATATTTTTTTACACTGGCAAAATTCACATCCTGGTTATTATATGGAAATACCAGTTTTTGATTTACATTATTAACAGTTTGCGTGATCTCTGGATATAGAGTGCCGGGAAGCATATAAGTTTCTCTTAAACGCTGATCAAGTGTTCGTCCTACCAGCATGGTATCACCAGAAGGAGTAAAACCTTCATAATTTCCGAGCATCCAGTAGGTAGCTCCTTTATCTCCACCCCAACCTTCCACACTGATCTCTGAACTATAATTCAAATAAGAAGGGGCACTATTACCAACACCGTATCCGGGACCACCAGCAAGGAAGACCCATTGCAATTCAAAAAGCGATTCTGGTTTGTTATCATATGACCATTTGAACAGTTCGCCATATGTTTTCAAAAGACTTTTCCCGCTATTATTGATCACTCTTTCTGCGAAGTATCGTGCACTATCAAGGAAAGACTGATTACGTACACCACCAGTTGCTTCCACACCTGCGCGGGTGAGATAGAAGCGTGCAAGCATACCTTCAGCAGACCATTTTGAAAGACGGCCTGCCTGTATTGCTGTTTCCGGAAGGTCAGCAGCCACAGCACGCATTTCGCGGGTAATAAAACGCCAGATACTTTTCACTGTATTCTTCTTGAGTGTTGTATCATTCAGCAGTTCTAAATTGTTCTCAATAATGGGTACTTCACCCCAATTCATGGTCAGATAACGATAGGCCAATGCCCTCATGAACCTCGCTTCTGCAATTGCCATTTTCTTGATTGCAGGAGTTACATTTGCTGTTGCATATTTATTGATATTGTTTATGGCAAGGTTTGACTGGCCAACAACAATAAAGAATGAACGCCACGCTGCTTCGTTCTCCGGTGTAAGGTCTGTTGTATTGAACAGAACATTTCCCCTGTCATTATAGGCAGAATAAGTGGTACCGCTGCGGAAATCTCCGAGGTTATAGGATGCCTTGTCGTTATAATCAAACCACACTTTGCTATATAGTAGATCGGTGGCAGCCAGCACCTGTTCATCTGATTGATAGAAATTTGCGTCTACCACAGAATCCGTAGGCGGTTTTTCCAAAAATGTTTTCTTACAACTGAGTACTGCCGGCACCAGCAAGCTGAGTGCGATCAGTGGTCGTATATATTGTTGTATTTTTTTCATCTCTTAAATTTTAGAAGTTAACGTTCAGAGTAAAATTATAAACAGGGGTTAATGGATATCGGCCATAATCGAGACCAATAGCCTGATTGCCTGAATTAGAGTTGGCTCCAACATAAGATCCAACTTCAGGGTCAAAGCCCTTATAATCAGTGAACGTTAACAGATTCTGTGCACCAATGGTAGCCCTTATCGATTTTACAATCTTTTGCTTTCCAATCAGAGAATTCGGAACATTATAGGATAATGAAATGTTCTTTACGCGAACAAAGGACCCGTCTTCCACCCACATTGTACTGGTAGTATTATAGTTATTGTCATTCCCAACCTGTGAGTTGGTGAATCTTGGAACATTTGTATTCGGATTTTCAAGAACTGGTGATCCATTCTTCATGGTAATCCGGGCATAGTCCAATGCATCTACTAATAAATTACGACTGGTGTAAATGGTTGATGTTTTGGAATTGACTTTGCGAATATGATTGTATATATCCTGTCCGAAAGTTCCAGTAACCAGGATACTAAGATCAAACCCTTTATAAGAAAATGAATTAGTTAAACCGCCGAACAATTTCGGCCATGGATTTCCAATATTTGTTTCATCGCGGAAATCTATCTTATTGTCTCCGTTAATGTCCTTGTACTTTATATCTCCTACCCATACACCAGTGGTTGCGTTGGCAGGAAGCCTGGCCCCGTTATTGTCAACCCGCACAGGACTGTTTGCTATATCCTCCAGGGACTGGAACAAACCATCGGCAATATATCCGCGGAACAACCATGGCGCTTCACCTACTGCAGAACGCTGTGTCCAGTTGTCCATCCACCAGGAAATACGGTCTACAAAAGCTGCATCTGAATAAAACTTTTCAATGTTTGTTTTGAAAGCTGAAAGGTTCAGACTGGTTTCCCAGCGTAATTTCTTATTATCAACATTAACTGTATTGATAGTTATTCCCCAGCCTTTTGTCTGTAACTCTCCAATGTTGGTAACGGGATTTCCCACCGCTCCGATGCCGCTTGTACCCATATACCAGGGTAGCGGTTTATCCATCAGCAGGTTGCTGGTGTTCTTGATATAATAATCTGCCTCTAATGAGATCCTGTTTTTCAGGAAGCCGATATTAAAACCGAAATTGGTTGTTTTGGTTTCTTCCCATTGTAATTCAGGATTGCCGTAACGGGTAGGAAGGAAACCTGTTCCAAGGTCAGTGGGATCAGCACGCAATGGAGAATAAATTCCTCCACCACCCTGGCTACCTGTAAGGCCAATTTCAAATCTGAACTTAAGCTCACTGATCTCTGGAATATTAAAGAAGCTTTCCTGTGAGGCTCTCCAGGCTGCAGATAATGAAGGGAAGTTTCCCCATTTGTTTTCCGACCCAAAGTTGGAGGACCCATCCCTTCTAAAATTTCCGGTAACTATATACCTGTTATCATAATTGTAATTAATCCTTCCCAGGTAAGATTCCATGCCCCATTCGCCAGAACCGCCTTCGTTAGTGCCAGGTGCGGCACCCGCATTGATGTCAAATACATTATTGGTAAGGAAGCCTGACCTGCGACCTCTGAGGTTACGCCAATTTGATTCCTGTGATTCATGGCTTACCATTACACTGAAATTGTGCTTTCCGATCACCTTATCATATTGTGCCAGCTGATTAAAATTCCAGTAAGATCCCTGTCCTATGAAATTATCCAGTGTGGCGGAAGGGTTGATGGCCCATCCTATATGGTAAGTGGGATTAAAGAATAATTGATTTTGATAGTTGATATCAGTATTGAATGAGGCTCTTAATAAAAGGCCTTTGATTGGAGTAAGGTTAACATTCAATCCTCCCTGGAATTGTCTTCTTTTGTTTTTATTCGTTCTCAGGGTCGCAATGGCAACAGGATTCACAGGAGCAAACTGGTTGGCGCCATTGATAATATCTCCACCACCCCATTCACCATTTAAATTTTTTACTGGTACCTGTGGAGTTATTTGCAATGCATCAGAAATAATTCCTTCTGAGCTTGTTGTCAGTTTTTCATCTGTCTGGTTAAAGTTCAGATTCACTCCTATAGAAGCCCATTCTCTTGGTTTATTGTCAAGGTTCACACGGAATCCATAACGATTGAAGCCGGAGCCTAAAGCAATACCATCCTGTTTCAGGTATTCGCCAGACATATAATAGGTAGTAGCAGTAGTACCTCCGCTCATGCTCAATTGGTGCTTTTGCATGCCCGCATACCTGAATAGTTCATCCTGCCAGTCTGTGCCGGGTCCTAAAAGAGAAGGATCCAGGAATTCTGTGGGTGTGGTACCACCGGCCAGCGCGTGATATTCTTTAACGATCTGGGCATATTGCGGAAGGTTCATCACATCCAGGTGTTTTGGTGGTGCCTGCAGATTATACTGGAATCCATAATTAAGACGAGATTCACCCGCTTTACCTCGCTTGGTTGTGATGAGCACAACTCCATTTGTGGCGCGGGATCCATAAATAGCCGTGGCAGAAGGGCCTTGCAGCAACTCGATATTATCAATGTCAGCCGTATTGATACCTGCAAGTGTATTAGAAGAACTTGTAGTTCCCCCACCCTGCATCTGAACTCCATCGATCACATACAGCGGTTCTGTATTTCCATTAATCGAGCTGATCCCACGGATAAGCACTGATATACCACCGCCCGGCTGACCGGAATTCTGCGTGATGTATACACCTGCCGCACGACCCTGGATAGCTTGTTCAATAGTGGTATTAACCGTTCTTTCAATGTCTTTGGAGGATACTGTTGTTTGGGCACTTGTCAGGTTGGCTCTTCTTGCTTTTCCATAACCGATCACTACCACATCAGCCAGTTTGGTATCGGTAATTTCAAGAGCAGTAGAGACCGTTTCCTGTGAGCCTATTAGTATCTCTTTTGGTTTGGCTCCCACATAGGAAACCACCAGCCGGTTAGCGCCGGGTGATACAGAAAGCCGGAAAAATCCATTTACATCAGTACTGGTTGCAGTATTTGTTCCTTTTACGCTTACCGTTGCATCCTGCAATGGTTTTCCCGTCTGATCTGTGATTATACCTGTGATTGCCCGATTTTGGGCATAGGCAGCTGAAGATGCCAGGAAGACCGCAAGGAATAGTACCGCGGTCACCCTCGTGAGTCGGAAATATCTCATATAGCAATTATGTTTGACCAAATTTACCTTTTAGGTCATACCCAGAACTAGTAGTATTTTATCCCATCCTGATGCTTTATTTCCAAAACCTGCCAAATTTTAAGTAGATACCCCCGGAAAATTATCCCCCTGCCTGTAGTCTAAAGAGAAGGGCAGGAATACCGACTAATACTATTTTATCCTAATTTTAGACCCCTAAGACCTACGATGCAAAACAACATATTGCGGGAAATAACCCCGCTGACCCAGAGCGATTGCTTTACTATCTTCTCGCGCGTTAAATCAGAATTTGATTTTCCGATGCACTGCCATGAGGAGCTGGAGTTGAATTTTATCATGAATGCCAAAGGAGCTAAAAGAGTGGTTGGAGATCATATAGATGAGATCGATGACCTGGAGTTGGTACTTGTAGGTTCAAACTTACCCCATGTATGGCAAACGCATAAATGCAAGAGTAAGGAGATCAGGGAGATCACTATACAGTTTCATAAAGATCTCTTTGATGATAAATTCTTACGCAGGAACCAGTTGAGTTTTATCCGGAATATGCTGGAGAAATCTGCCCGGGGTATTTTGTTTTCAACACAAACTATTGAGCAGATCAAACCACGATTGATGATATTGAATCAAAAACAGGGATTTGATTCTGTACTGGAGCTGCTTTCCATTCTGCATGATCTTTCTATTTCGCGAAACATGCATACGTTGTCTGATGCTACGTTTAGTAATGCAGAGTTATCTTATAACAGCCGCCGAATTGAACGTTCCATTGAATACATGAACCAGAATTTCCAGAAGCCGATCACGTTGACAGAAGTAGCCAAACTGGCGAATATGACGGACGTTTCCTTTAGCCGTTTCTTCCGCAGCCGTACGGGAATTACATTTATGGATAGTTTGCTGGAAATGCGATTGGGGCATGCTTCACGGTTGTTAATCGATACAACACAGTCAGTAGCAGAAGTAGCATATAACTGTGGCTTCAATAATATCTCCAATTTCAATCGATTATTCAAAAAGAAAAAAGGCTGTACACCTAAGGAGTTCAGGGAAAGTTATTCTTATGGCAGCCGGGTGTTCATTTGAGCGAGGAAACTTTTGATCACAATAGCGTGTTGGGTATGGTTCGAAGAGCTGATAATTAATGGTATTTGCCATATCTTTTTCCATCTTCCAGGAAAAGTTGCAGGAAAAGCTTTTGTTCTGTGCGGGTGACATGCAGATCTCCCGGTCCCTTTAAAAACCGGTCATTACGATAGATGTGGTGTTCAAAACCAATACTCAGGTTTTTATATATCCTTACTGTTACAACAGGTTTAAGAATTGCTACCAGGCTATTACCTGGAAATCCATCATAGGTATGTATCCAGTAATAGTAGCCGGTAAATCCCAGTGAGGCCCAATTGTGCAGATTAAATCTTTCTTCCAGTTTTGCCTGGGCACCTCCTCCAAAATTATATTGACGGAACTCAGATTCAACAGGACCGAATTGTGTATTGTTACCAGCCAGCGGCACGATAGCCAACTGGAAATTTGAATAGATATGTGAATGCCTGGCAACCGGGACATCGGATATGAGACCTCCGCCGAATCCCAATGTAGCTACTTCAAAAATATCATTATGCCAGTAGTCGTAATGTTGGAACAATCCCAGCAATTTGTGATCATTACTATTGGTGCCTGCCAGGATCCCATAGCCATCTATATGATTAAGCAGGTTTTTTCGGTCACCATAGCTTAATTCCACGCGGAACCGGAACAAATCAAAAGGTTTACGATGCCTTATCTCAAACGGATCGCCATAGTCCAATTGCAGGTGAAGTGTGCCATTAGTGGCGCCTGTCCCGAAGATATTATCCTTATCCACTTTGTTATTTACTTTATGAATACCTCCAGACAGTGTAATGTTCAGCGGTTCTTTTTGATACACTTCCTTTGATGTTCTGCGGAACATTTTTCCCTGTGTTAAACGATTTAGTGCCCGGGTAGGGTTTATAATACCCGCTAAAATTTCCCTGAATACGCGGTCACCTCCCCTGGTACGATCGTCAAGAATATTTGAACTAAGCCGGTAAAAAATTTCACCGAGAAACATGCCGCTGATTGGGGTATTGATCAGGTCATTGTAAGAAGGTCTTGTATTTTCTCCAAAATATTCCCAGGTGAGACTACCCTGGATGGCAAAAGGTAAAGATCCCCAGTAGGAATATCCATTAGAGCGGGCCACATTATAATAAAAACTACCTGTGTGTGGATGACCGATAAAGTTGATACCAAATCCATCCTCATCCCATTCAGGGCCCTTTTTAAAATTAATCTTCCAGTAATGTGGGCCTGTTTTTGCCCAATCATATTTGTAGATAAAACGGGCAACCGACCAGTTAAACAGATCAGCTGAAAATACCCGTACCGCTGGTACCCATATTGGATACCGGGGATTATAGGCAGGGTCATCAGCCAGCAGATCGCCATACCTGTTGTATTTTGTACTATCAGCAAATGCCATACTGGATATCACTGCTGCAGGCTGTGATACAATACTGCTATCTGTAAATGTATTGGCGGACGAAGAGTCAATGTTTTGTCCACGTAAACAGGTGGTCAGCAGCAAAAGGAAACTGGCTGTAAGGATTGATCTCATTGCAGTTGAAAATATGCAGCAAGCGTGCCAGACCTTTCTGGCATATCATGATAATAGCCATCCAGGCATAGAGAATGGGTTACGCCATTTACAAATAAAAAATCCCGCTGTGTCCAGACAGCGGGATTGAGAGGTGCAATGAATTTCCCTCTATAGTGGTTTTTCCGTCCTACAAGGTTGTTTGAATTGCGGCTGTAATGATCCAAATCTTATTAAGCCCGCAATTCATTATTAATCTACTTGTCAGCTACATCCTCCCTGGTTACCACAGTTCAGACATTTGTAGCAGGTACCACTTCTCATCATGATGTGGCCGCAAACATTACAGGCAGGTGCATCACTCTGCATGCTCTTTGCAGCTGTATTCACGGCATCCATTACACTATCAGTTTTCAGTGGCTGTGCAGCACGTTTATTCTTTACAGGTTGAGGTGTGATGCTTCCACCACTGGCAGCCGGTACAATACGAACATTAGACAATTCCGGTTCTACATATTCAAGACCTGAAGGAACTTCATCCCAATCATCAGCACCGGTATTCATTACTTCTGGTTTATCCAGCACATGAACCAGGTCAGTACGGCCCAGGTATTCATAACCAAGTACACGGAAAATGAAGTCTACAATAGAAGTAGTTGATTTGATATTCGGGTGTTCAACAAACCCGGATGGGTCAAACTTGGTGAATGCGAATTTATCTACGAACTCCTCCAATGGAACACCATATTGCAAACCAATAGAAATAGAGATGGCAAAACAGTTCATCATACTGCGCATGGTAGCACCTTCTTTTGCCATATCGATGAAGATCTCACCGAGCGTACCATCACCATATTCACCCGTGCGGAGGAAGATGGCCTGTCCATTGATCTTGGCTTTTTGGGTGAAGCCCCTGCGTTTAGCAGGAAGAGAACGACGCTCAACAATGCTCGCCAGTTTTCTTTTCAGTTTGGTATCAGGAGATGACTGAACTCTTTTCTGTACTTCTTCCAGTAACTCTTCAACAGTCAGCTTTGCCATGTCAACAATGTTGGATTCAAGTGTTGAAACCGGAGCAGGCTGTTGAGTAACTTCTGCTGTTTTCTCTTCCGTTTTTTTCTTTTTATCGCCCTTGGTACTGAGGGGTTGGGAAAGCTTGGAGCCATCGCGGTATAAAGCGCAGGCTTTCAATCCCAACTCCCAGCTCAGCAGGTACGCATCAGCAATCTCTTCCACGTTTGCTTCATGTGGCAGGTTGATCGTTTTAGAGATGGCACCGCTGATAAAGGGTTGTGCGGCACCCATCATGCGGATATGGCCGTGCGCATGTATATAGCGCACGCCTTTCCTTCCGCATTTGTTGGCACAGTCAAAAACGGGCAGGTGCTCATCTTTTAATAAAGGCGCACCTTCAAGCATCATGGTTCCGCATACGTAATCGTTAGCGGCCTCAATCTGCGCATCAGTAAATCCAAGTGCTTCCAGCAGACTCCATTCAAAGTCGTTATATTGCTCAGGGACAAAGCCGAGACGCTGAAGACACTCTTCTCCCAATGTATATTTATTGAAAACGAAACCAATTTCAAATGCAGTTACAACTGCAGCATCCAGGCGTTTGATCTCATCGGCAATAAATCCTTTTTCACTTAATACCTGGTGATTGATGAACGGAGCACCGGCAAATGATCCAGAACCTACTGCGTATTTAATGATCGCATCAGTTTCTTTAGCGCTATAACCCAGGTTGCGGAGTGCAACAGGTACTGACTGGTTGATGATCTTGAAGTAACCACCACCAGAAAGTTTTTTGAATTTAACCAGTGCGAAATCAGGTTCAACACCTGTGGTATCGCAATCCATGATCAGGCCGATAGTACCGGTTGGTGCAATTACAGTAGCCTGTGCATTGCGATAGCCATATTGTTCACCCAGTTCTACAGCATCATCCCATGCCTTGCAGGCAGCTTTAAGCAGATAGTCGGGGCAATGTTCAGCCTTGATGCCCTGAGGCGTCAGGCTCAGCTTTTCATAAACATCAGCATCATAAGCAGCCAGTCTGTGGTTGCGCATTACACGCATCATATGTTCTTTATTCTCCTGGTAGCGGGGGAACGCACCGAGAGCTTTAGCCATTTCAGCGGAGGTCTTGTAAGAGATACCGGTCATGATAGCGGTGATTGCACCTGCAATGCCGCGGGCATCATCACTGTCATAAGGAATACCGCTTACCATCAGCATGGTGCCGAGGTTAGCGTATCCCAATCCGAGTGTTCTGTATTCATAGCTCAGTTGTGCCACTTCTTTGGAAGGGAACTGGGCCATTAAAACGGAAATCTCCAGTACTACTGTCCAGAGGCGGCAGTTGTACTCATATCCTTCAACATCAAAAACATTTTTCTGTGCATCATAGAACTTCATCAGGTTGGCAGATGCCAGGTTGCAGGCGGTATTGTCCAGGAACATATACTCGCTGCAGGGGTTGGAAGCCCTGATCTCACCACCTTCGGGGCAGGTATGCCACTCATTAATGGTAGTGTTGTATTGAGTACCGGGATCTGCGCAACGCCATGCGGCATAGGCGATCTGGTTCCATAATTCTTTAGAAGGAACTTTCTTCATTACGCGACCGTCCATACGGCCGGTGAGTTCCCAGTCTTCTCCGTTTTTGAGTTTAGAGAAGAAGGAGTTCGGGATGCGAACGGAGTTATTGGAGTTTTGTCCGCTCACAGTTTTGTATGCTTCTCCTTCGTAATCAGAGGCGTAACCTGCACTGATCAACGCGCTTACTTTCTTTTCTTCTTCTACTTTCCAGTTGATGAATTCAACGATCTCAGGGTGGTCAAGATCAAGACAAACCATTTTAGCTGCCCTGCGGGTGGTACCGCCAGACTTGATAGCGCCTGCTGCACGATCACCGATTTTCAAAAAGCTCATGAGGCCACTGGAGGTACCGCCGCCGCTGAGTTTCTCTCCCTCTCCACGCAAATTGGAGTAATTTGTACCTACGCCGGAACCGTATTTGAAGATGCGAGCTTCACGAACCCAGAGGTCCATGATACCACCCTCATTAACCAGGTCATCATCCACGCTCAGGATGAAGCAGGCATGAGGCTGGGGACGCTCGTATGCGGAAGTAGATTTCTTTAATTGACCGTCAACGGGGTCTACATAATAGTGGCCCTGGGGTTTACCCTTGATGCCATAGCTCTCATACAAACCCGTATTGAACCATTGCGGGCTGTTAGGCACGCACATTTGGTTCAGGATGGAGTATACCAGCTCTTCGTAGAAGACCTGGGCATCTTTTGCTGATGCGAAATAGCCATATTTCTCACCCCAAACCCGCCAGCAATTAGCGAGACGATGAGCCACCTGTTTGGCTGAAGTCTCCCGTCCAAGACTGCCATCAGGTTGAGGAACACCGGCTTTGCGGAAATATTTTTGGGCTAATATATCAGTAGCGATCTGACTCCATTGTTTAGGAACTTCTACGTTGTTCATCTCGAACACCGTTTCGCCAGTTGGATTTCTGATTACCGACGTTCGGTAATCATATTCAAACATATCGTAAACATTGACTGCATCGTTAGTATAGCGACGATGAAACCGCAGTCCGCTTGATGCAGACATCTGCTCTTTGTTGTCCATAATAAAAAGAATTAACGGGTTAGGTTTTGTTGTCTGGTCCAGAACCTCTCTGGCGAGTGGCTTGATTACGAAAATATCTTTTGCATACCTGTTTTCCTATCGCCAGTTTTCCACAAGATGTTTATAAGGGTCTGCATAATTTCTGAAGTCCTTTACAGTACTGCATTGTAGAATTTCTTCACAATGGGTATACATTAATTGGACAAAATTTTTTTGGTGAAGTCAATCCAGTCTATTAATAATTCCTTAACACTGGGTAATTGCCTCTTGTTCACTTATGAACAGAAGGAACAATTATTGTAGACTAATTAAGCCGGGAAAGTTTTCCACGTAGATATACATGGGAGGCACACCAGTTAACCATTAATTACGATAATCAGATGTAGTCGAAACCTTTGTGAATCAAAAGTTTTTCGCATTTTTGCAATAATCAATGTTACCGGATGAAGTCAGCCACTTATCAGTCCTTATCAGAAAAGAAGAAGCAGGGCCACAAATCCTTTGCCGTACTCATTGACCCTGATAAGGTTAATCACTCCATACTTGATGAACTGACGGAACTATCGGTATCCGCAAAGGTTGATTACCTGCTGGTTGGCGGTAGCCTGGTGATCTCCAATCATTTGGATGACTGTGTTCAGCATATCAAAAAACGTTGTGATATACCGGTTATACTGTTTCCGGGGAGCCCTTCCCAGATCAGCAAATACGCGGATGCTTTACTCTATCTTTCTTTGATCTCAGGCCGTAATCCGGAGTTACTTATTGGGCAGCATGTGGTGTCCGCTCCTTTTGTGAGGCAGAGTGGCCTGGAGATTATGTCTACAGGGTACATTGTAATCGATGGTGGTGCTCCTACTACGGTTTCCTATATTTCTAACGCGGCGCCAGTTCCTGCTGATAAAGCTGAGATAGCCATGTGTACTGCTATGGCAGGTGAAATGCTGGGGATGAAGCTAATTTATATGGATGCAGGAAGCGGCGCTAAAAGGCCTATTTCTGAACACATGATTGAAGCTGTTGCTAAACATATTTCTCTTCCTCTTATTGTTGGCGGGGGTATCTCAGACCCTGAAAAAGCGTATCGTAATTGTAAGGCGGGTGCGGATGTGATTGTGGTGGGAAATGCGAT
>Ga0207648_10000487_pt1 | contig 44153 bp, 44 predicted proteins | sample KBSMisM32_FD_184310 | JGI IMG/M metagenome (GOLD analysis project Ga0207648, IMG submission 184310) | Miscanthus rhizosphere microbial communities from Kellogg Biological Station, Michigan, USA - KBS Miscanthus M3-2 (SPAdes) (version 2) | ecosystem: Host-associated > Plants > Roots >... | reverse complement strand
GCTGCCGAGCGCGATGGCCGGCGTGTGATGCAGGAAGCCGCCGAACGCACGCCGACAGAACGCGTCGTAGTTCTTGGTGAACAGGATGAACTCGTGCCACAGGTCGTCGGCGATCTGCGACGGCATCGACACGTAGCGGCGCCCGCTCTTCAGGTGGGCGAGAAAGAACTGGCGCAGTCCATGCGCGACCAGTTGGCATTCCTTCAGACCGAGGCCGGGGTGCCGCTTCTGCAGCCGATCGAACAGCCCCTGCGGCAGGTTGAAGCTGCGGATGAATGCTTCGCGCTTCAGCGACAGCTGGCGCTGCCACGTCGCGAGCAGGCCGAACGCCAGCACCAGCATCACGAAGATCAGGAACCCGCTCATCGATGCCCTCGCGGTGCATGCCGCGGCGTCGTGCCGACGGCCCTAGTCTTTCGATGATGCCATGCAGCACGACGCCGTCAGCGCTTTGGGCACGCCGATTGCTGTGGCTCGCAGTGCCGGGTGGACCGGCGAAGGAGACGTCGATGAGCCTCGGCTTGATCCTGCTGATCATCCTGATCCTGTTGCTGGTGGGTGCGCTGCCCACCTGGCCACACAGCACCAGCTGGGGCTACTGGCCCAGCGGCGGCATCGGCGTGGTGGTGCTGGTGCTGGTGGTGCTGCTGCTCAGCGGCCGCCTGTAGCGACCTTCCGGCGCGCGTCGCGTCGACGCCTCGACCACCGCATAGCCGATCGCAGCCGCCGCCAGCGGCAGCAGGTAGTACAGCGCACGATAGCTCAGCAGCGCGGCCAGGACGTCGGCGCTGCCGAGTTCGCCGCCGAGGCAAGCGACGAACACCGCTTCGATCACACCGAGCCCCGCGGGCACGTGTGTCGCGACGCCCGCCACCGCCGCCAGCAACAACACCGCGAGCACGGTCGGGTACGGGGCCGCGCGCTCGAGCAGCACCCAGACGATCACGCCCATCAGCGCCCAATTGGCGATCGACACCGCGAACTGCCACAGCGCCACGCGGGGCTGCGGCAACGCGAAGCGCAGGCTGCGCACCCGCACCTCGCGGCCGTGGCGCACGATGCACAGCGTCAGGTACGTCGCGGCGAGCGCCACCATCAACGCGCCGATCGCGCGCACCGCAGCGTCCGACAGTTGAATCTGCGCCGGCAAGTGTGGCGGTGCCAGCGCCAGCACCAGACCGCCGAGCGCAAGGTAGCCCACCCAGTTGGTGACCACCGCCACCACGATGATGCGCGCCACCTGCTGCGCCGGCAGGCCGGCGCGCGCATAGAGCCGCAGCTTCATCGCCAGCGCACCCACCAGCGAGCCGAAGTTCAGGTTGAACGCATAGCAGGTGGCAGCAATGCCGAGCGTGCGCGGCGTCGACACCCGATGGCCGGTTTCGTGGCGCGCCACCAGGTCGTAGCTGCTGAACAGGGCATGGCTGCCGAGCGCGAGCAGCGCTGCCACCGCCAAGCCGAGTGGCGGCTGCCGCTTGAGCGAGTTCAGCACCTCGGGCCACGCGATCGTGCCGGCCTGGTGCACCAGCAACGCGAGCACCACCAGCGCCAGCGCCCACGGTGCGATCTGCCGGATGCGCGCCCACGCGGCCCGCGCGCGCGGCCGTGCGGGCGCGACGGCCATCCTCAGCGGGCGCCGGCGGCGCTGCCCGCGGTGCCCGACTGGTCCATGCGGCGCGCCGGGCGCGCGATCACGTGGCGCGGCTTGGGCTCGAGCGACGGCGGGCGCAGGGTCTCGACGCGCGGCGTGCTGTGCGGCAGCCACTCCACCCAGCTCGGAAAGCGGTGCACGAAGTGGAACACGAAGAAGCTGCGCACCTGCGCCAGCGCCGACGACCACGGGGTCGGCGGCGCGAGCTTCACCTCGCGACAGCTGTGATCGATCAGCTCGTCGAGCCGCTCGCGCAACTGCAGCGCGAAGTCGGGATCGCGCACCACCACGTTGGCTTCCAGGTTCAGCGCCAGGCTGAGCGGATCGAGGTTGCTCGATCCCACCGTGGCCCATTCGTCGTCGAAGACCGCCACCTTGCCGTGGAACGGCCGTGCGCAGTACTCGAACACGTGCACGCCGGCGCGGATCAGGTGCGCATACAGCATCGACGCCGCGAAGCGCACGATCGCCATGTCGGGCTCACCCTGCACGATCAAATCCACTCTCACGCCGCGGCGCGCGGCGCGGCGCATCTCGTGCAAGAGCTGATAGCCGGGGAAGAAGTATGCGTTGGCGATCACGACGCGCTTGCGCGCCAGGCGCAGCGCGGTGCGGTATTGCAGCTCGATGTCGCGCCGGTGGTGCTCGTTGTCGCGCGTCACCAGCGCCGCGGTGCCGTGGCTGGCGGCAGGCGCAGGGCCCCGCTGCTCGCGCCGCCACGTCCATGCGTGGCGACGCGGCTGCGGCGTGGTGAGCGCGGCGCGGCAGAACGCGCCGATCTGGTGCACCAGCGGACCGGCGATCTCGATCGCGTAATCCTGCTTGGCCATCGGGCCGTATTCGGCAAGGTGGTCGATCGAGTAGTTGATGCCGCCGACGAACGCCACCATGTCGTCCACCACCACCAGCTTGCGGTGCATGCGGCGGAACACGTTCAAGCGCCTCCCGAACGCACCGCGCACCGGCTCGTAGGCGCGCACCTGCACGCCGGCGTCGGCCAGCGGCTTGAGCAGGCCGGGTCCGAGGTCGGGCGAGCCCCAGCCGTCGACCAGCACGTGGACCTCGGCGCCGTTGCGGGCGGCCTGCAGCAGCGCCTGCTGCAGCTGGCGTCCGACCTTGTCGTCGAAGAGGATGAAGGTTTCCAAGAGCACCTCGCGGCGCGCCTGCGCAATCGCCTCGAACACGCGCGGGTAGTAGTCCTCGCCGTTCTCGAGCAGCGTGAGGTGGTTGCCGTGGGTCCAATCGAGGGTCATAGCTGTATCTCGGCGGCCAGTGGGGCGTGATCCGACAACGTCGCCCAGGGCGTGCGGGGTAGGGGCAAAGGATGTGCCTCGGCGACCTGGCGGACGTAGATGCGGTCCAGCCGCAACAGCGGCCAGCGCGCCGGAAAGCTCTTGGCGTGCGCGCCGTGCGCCGCGCGAAACACCTCCACCAGGCCGCAGCTGCGCAGCACCGCGTCGGCGCGTCCGCGCCAGTCGTTGAAGTCGCCGGCAACGATCAACGGCGCATTGGGTGGCACCTCGCGCGTCAGCAGCGCCAGCAGGCGCTCGAGCTGGCTCTTGCGATGCGACTCGCGCAGTCCGAGGTGAACGCACACGCCGTGCAGCATCTGGTGCCCGCCATCGGGCAGCATCACGCAATGCAGCAGGCCGCGCGCCTCGTCGCCCGGCATCGACACGTCGTGGTTCGTGAAGCCGATGATCGGGTAGCGCGACAGCAGCGCGTTGCCGTGGTCCAGGCCGTCGATCACCGCGTTGCGGCCGTAGGCGTGGCTGCTCCAGATCTGGTCGGCCAGAAATTCGTAGTGCGCGCCGTCGACCCCGTGGGTGTCGAGTCGGCGCCACGCGCGCGGCGTGGGGTCGTTGGCGCCGGGGCCGGCCACTTCCTGCAGGAACACCAGGTCGCTGCCCACCACGCGCACCGCTTCGCGCAGCTCGCGCAACATGAAGCGACGGCGTAGCGCGGTGTAGCCCTTGTGGACATTGACGGTCAGCACCCGCACGCGCGGCGCAGGGGGTTCGCTCAGCATGGCGCATCGTGGGGCCCGGCCCGCCCGCGCACCGTCGGGCGACGCAGCATCACGCTGTAGGACAACGCCGACCGCCGCCCCCAACGGAGCCGCGCAGACCTTCCGGTCAGCGCCCGCTCGAGTTTCGACCGGCGCGCATTGCATCTGAAACCGCACCGGCATCGAACTGCAACGCGGGCACCCCAATCTCATACCCACCGGCGCAACCCCAAGCCGATGTCAAGGAGTCCCTGCATGAACCCGAACCAGACCACCCGCGCGCTCGCATTCGGTGCTGCCGTCGCATTCGCGGCGGTGTTTGCGCACGCGGCCGCCTACGCCGAGAGCGTCTCGCGCGCCGAAGTGAAGGAACAGACCCGCGCCGCCAACAAGGCCGGCGACATCGCCACCGGCGAGGAAGACGCCGCCTACAAGCTGCCGCAGCCGGTGTCGGTGCGCACGCGCGCCGACCGCAAGGCCGAGACGCTGGCCGCCAACCGCGACGGTGGCCTCGGCTCGCCAGGTCAGGCGTTGTACCGCGCGTACAACGTCGCACCGCGCGAAGCGCTCGCCAAATCGACCAAGACGCGCGCCGAAGGCCAGGCCGAAACGCTGCAAGCGGTCCGTAACCATCAAGTGATGGGCGCCGGCGAGCAAGGCGAACCCAGCGCGCATTGAGCGCCGTCGCAGCAGGCGCCGGCGCGAGCGCGGCGCCAGCGCGCTAGCCGAGCGCGGCCTTCAGCACGCGCGCGTAGTTGCCATACGCCACGCGCTGGATGGTCTCGCTCGGCAGCTTCATGTCCTGCAGGTGATCGACCACGGCGCGCACGCCGGCGTAGTCGTTCACCGACCAGTTCGGGCCGACCCCTTCGATGTCGGTGCCGAATGCCACGTGGTCGCGGCCGATCCAGTCGATCAGCTGTGCGATCTCGTTGGCGTAGCCGCGCGTGTCGCGCGGCCGCACGCTCCAGCGATCGCGCGGGTTCGTGAGACCGAGCCCCCATAACCCGACCACGCCGCCTTGCCCAGCGATCTTGCGCGCGAGGTCGAGCGACAAGCGGCGCTGCAAGAACCCCACGGGGTCGACAAAGCGGCCGCCGACGCGATCGACCCAGCTGTGCGACCATACCACCGGCCGCCTCGCGATCTGCAAGGCCTGCTCGACGGCGTCGCCGGTGCTGTGCGCCAGATCGACCAGGATGCCCTTGGCCTGGCAAGCCTCGACCAAGCCCTTGCCGAGCGCGCTCAAGCCGCCATGCTCGGGCACCTTGGTCTGGAAGTCGCCGACCGGCGTGCGGATGTAGTGCACCAACTGCAGGTGGCGCAGCCCCTGCGCGTGGGCCGCGTCGAGCCGGCTCAGTTGCCCTTCGAGGAAGTCCGCGCCTTCGCTGGCGAGCACGACGCCCGGCGTGCCGTCGGCCGCGATGCACGCGTCGACATCGGCGGCGCTGAGCACCGTCTTCAGTTGGTGCTCGCGCAGGTAGGCCTTCATGCGACCGAGCGTGGCGGCGAAGTGCGCCGCCAGCGCACCGGGCTCCGGCACCGACACCTGCTCGATGCCGGTGGCGGTGGCGTGAATCCAGCGCCCGTCGGCCACCAGCTTCCACGCCATCAGCGCGACGTGCTGGCTGCGCAGTTCGTCGGCCAACCCCGAGCCGGCGAGCGAGCGCGTGATCAGCCCGTAGTGGCTGTGCATGTCGGCTAGCGGGATGCGCATCTGCGCATCGACCGAGCGCGACCCGACGAGCGCGGCGGACACGGCGGCCTGCAACCAGTGCCGGCGCCGCATCGACGCCACCAACCGGCTGCCGCGCGCCGCGCCGGCCTTCAGCGGCCCTGCCATTGCGGCTTGCGCTTCTGCTGGAACGCGCGCACGCCCTCGTCGGCATCCTCCGATTGCAGCGCCGCCACCAGCGCCGGCAGGCGCAACGCCTGTGCCTGCGCGACTGGCATCGACGCGGTGGCGCGCACCACCTGCTTGATGGCCTGCACCGACAACGGCGCGCACGCGAGGATCTGCTCGACCCAACGCGCCACGGCGGCATCGAGGCCGGCGCGTGGCACCACCTCGTTGACGAGGCCGATCTCCAGCGCGCGCTGCGCGCCGATGCGCTGACCCGTCAACAGCATGCCCATCGCGATGCGGTGCGGAATCTGGCGTTGCAGCAGTGTCATGCCACCGTCGAGCGGCATGCGCCCCACCAGCGGCTCGGGCAAGCCGAAGCTGGCTTCCTCGCACGCGACCACGATGTCGCAGCCGAGCACCATCTCGAAGCCGCCGCCGAGCGCGTAGCCGTTGACGCGCGCGATCACCGGCACGTTGAGCGTGTCGCGCAGCGCGATGCCCCCGAAGCCGCCGGGCCGCGCGGCGGCCCAGTAGTCGACACCCTTCAACGGCGGCGTGGGCGACGGGGTCTTCATGTCGGCGCCGGTGCAGAACGCGCGCTCGCCATCGCCGGTGAGCACGATCACGCGCACGCTCCGGTCCTGCTCGAGCGTGCTCCAGATGCGCTGCAGCTCGGCCTCGGTGGCGAGATCGATCGCATTCATCACGTCGGGCCGCGCAATCGTGACCGTGGCCACGTGGCCGGCCACCTCGAAGCGAACGCCGCTGCTCATTTGAGGTTCGCCTTCGCCGCGACCTCGGCCAACACCTCGTCGGTGTGCTCTCCGAGCTGGGGCGGCGCGCGGCGCATCGTCGCCGGCGCCGCCGACATCGCAATCGGGCTGGCGATGAAACGGTAGGCCGCTTGCCCGGGCTCGCTGCTCTTCAAGATCATGCGGTTGTGCAGCGTCTGCGGGTCGACCAGCACCTCGCGCATGTCGCGCACCGGCGCGCACAGCAGGTCCTGCTCTTCCAGGCGCTCGAGCCAGTGCGCGCGCGTGTTGGTCTTGAAGCGCTCGCGCAGCTGGCGCTGCAGCTCGGGCTTGTGGGCGAACTGCGCCTCGAGGTTGGCGAAGCGCGGGTCGAGCGACAGGTCGGGCAGCTCGAGCGCGGTGCAGATGTCGCGCAGCGGGTTGGCCTTGAAGGCGCCCACCAGCACCAGCGGATGATCGGCGGTCTCAAATACGCCCGACAGCGGCATCGCGGCCCAGTTGACCTCGGCATCGCGCATCAGGATCATCGCCGCCTCCTGCATCTGCGCAGCGAGCATCGAGTTGTACAGCGAGACGCTGATCTTCTGGCCGACGCCTGTGCGCGCGCGCTGCAGCAGCGCCAGCAGGATGCCCTGCACCAGATGCATGCCGGCCGAGTAGTCGGCCAGCGCGATCGGGTACGTCGCCAGCGGGTGCGACGGATCGGCCTTGCGCGCGATCGCCCCGCTCATCGCCTGCGCCAGCACGTCTTGCCCGCCCTTGTGGGCGTAGGGCCCGGTTTCGCCGAAGCCGGTGCCCACCGCATAGACGATGCGCGGATTGAGCGCGCGGCAATCGTCGTAGCCCAGGCCCATGCGGTCCATCACACCGGCGCGGAAGTTGTTGACCACCACGTCGGCCCCTTCGATCAGCGACTTCACGGCCTGCATCTGCTCGGCGTTGCGCAGGTCGAGCGCCACGCTGCGCTTGTTGCGGTTCAAGCTGCAGAACACCGGGTTGTCGATGCCGTCCTTGGGCGGGAACGTCGAGCGGCTCAGGTCGCCGGCGCCGGCGCGCTCGATCTTGATCACGTCGGCGCCGTAGTCGCCCAGCATCTGCGTGCACACCGGCCCCATCATCACCTGCGTGAAGTCGATGACGCGGATGCCGCTCAACGGCAAGTCGCCGGTTCCGATCTCTTGGGACTTCATGCCGCCTCCTGCTGCGCCACGCGGGCCGCGATCGCCGGCACGTCGGCGTTGGGACCGCTCTGGTCGCCGGGGTCGGCGCCCTGCGCACGCAGCTTGGCCTGCAGCCGCTTGACGTCGACGTCGCGCACGCTCACGCCGGCATCGAGCGCCATCGCGGCGGCCACGCCGGCCGCCTCGCCCATCGCCATGCACGGCGGAATCTCGCGCGACATCTTCTGCGCCGACGAGGTGGCCGAGTAGTGGCGCCCGGCCACCAGCAGGTTGTCGATCTGCTTGGGCAGCAGCGCGCGGTACGGCGTGGTGTAGTCGCGACCGCGCGCCACCGCGTCGGCAAAGCGGGTGCGCGCCATCAGGTCTTCCTTCGTGATCACGTACTCGCCCTCCAGCATGCGGGTCTGTCGCACGCCGGTCTGCGGCGCCACGTCGATCACCACGCAGCGCTCGAAGCCCGGCACGTTGGCGCGCACGAAGTCGACGCTCTGGTGGATGTGCTGCCGCCCCGTCACCTCGGCGCGCGTCAGGTCCTCGACCTTGAGGCCGTCGAGCCCGGTCATGTGCGGGCAGTTGCACCACACCACACCGGGCAGCGGCGTGCGCAGCCACCAGTGCGCCCAGCTGCCGCCGATCAGGCGCTTGACCTCCTTGTCGAGCAGCGCGAACTGCTTGGGTTGCTCGCGCTCGAAGCGCTCGGCGGCGTCGCAGTCGACGTTGCCGAGGCGGAACACCGTGGTCAGCATGTAGGCGCCGCCGATGTGCGGCGCGCCGGCGGCGGCGGCGACGTCGAGGTCACCGGTGGTGTCGATCACCACGTCGCCGAGGATCGCCTGGCGCCCGCTCTTGGTGTCGCACACCACCCCCTTGATGCGTCGGCCCTCGACCCACGCGTGCGAGAACCACGAGTGCAGCCGCAGGTCGACGCCGTGCGCGGCCACCATCTCGAGCGCCACGCGCTTGAAGCCATCGGGGTCGAACGCCGCGGCGAACACGATCGGGTGCGGCTTGTCCTGCGTGTGAAAGTCAAATGCGCCCCAGCGTGTCCAGCGCTGGATGGCAGCCGGCGCGATGCCCCATTCGTCCTGGCGCGGGAACTGGGCCAGGCCGAGCGCATCCAGGCGCTCGATCAGGTTCAGGCACACGCCGCGCACCGAGATCTCGCGGAGGTGGCTGTCCCACATGTCGTCGAGCACCAGCACCATGCCGCCGGAGGCCAGGCCGCCGAGATGGCTGTAACGCTCGAGCATCACGGTGGACGCGCCGTTGCGCGCAGCGGCGAACGCGGCCGCCATGCCGGCGGGCCCGCCACCGACCACGACCACGTCGGCGCGAGCGACCACTTTGACGTCGCGCGCCGGTTCGCGCATCGAATCGGGGACGGCTTGCATCGCGACTCCTGGAAGGAAAGCCCGCCGGTCACGCCGTTTCAGGCTGCCAGCGGATGATCCAGCGCTCGAGGCCGACGATCACCATGAAGAACGTGCCCGACAGCACCGCGCTCATGATGATCGCCGCATACAGCAGCGCCGAATCGAAGTTGTAGGTGGCCTGGATGATCATCGCGCCGATGCCCTGGGTGGCGCCGATCCACTCGCCGACCACCGCGCCGATCACCGACATCGACGCCGCGATGCGCAGCGCCGAGAACAGGAACGGCAGCGCGCTGAACACGCGCAGCTTGAAAAAGATCTCGCGCTTGCTGGCCGACAACACGCGCATCAGCTCCATCGCCTGCGGGTTCACCGCCTCCAGGCCGCGCACGCCGTTGACCAGCGTGGGAAAGAAGCACACCAGCGCGGCAATCGCGATCTTGGGCTCGACGCCGTTGCCCATGATCAGCACCAGGATCGGCGCCTTGGCCACCACCGGGATCGAGTTGAACATCACCACCACCGGAAAGAAGATCTCCTGCAGCCGGCGGTTGTGCACGAACAGCGTCGCCACGGCGATCGCCACCAGATTGCCCATCAGGAAGCCGCCGAGCGCCTCGCCTGCGGTGGGAATGAGGTTGGCCAGCAGCACATCGCGCTTGGCGATCAGCGTCTGCAGCACGGCCCACGGCGACGGTGCGATGAACGGCTTGACCTGGAAGATCACCACCACCGCCCACCACAACAGCAGCAGGCCGATGATGCCCAGCGCCGGCATCGCACGACGGCGCCAACGCTCGCGGCGCCGGGCGTCGCGGTAGCGCGCCTGCTCGTCGTCGAGCTGCGGCGCGCTGCTGAGCGTGTCGGCCGGAACGCTCATGCGACGTCCCTGGGCGCTGCGCGCCATGCGCCGGCCAGGGCGCTGGCGCGCTGGTGGCGGCCCGGCGCGCGCATCAACACGTCTCCAGCAAACGGCGCAACTCGCCGGTCAGCGCCACGAACTCGGCGCTCTCGCGCGTGGTCAGCGTGCGGTCGGCCGGCAAGGTCACCGGCACGATCGCGCGCACGCGGCCCGGGTTGGCGGCCATCATCAGCACGCGCTGGCCCAGGTAAGCGGCCTCGTGGATGCTGTGCGTCACGAACAGCACCGTGATGCGGAGCTCGCGCCAGACGCGGCGCAGCTCCTCGTTCAGGCGGTCGCGCGTGATCTCGTCGAGCGCGCCGAACGGCTCGTCCATCAACAGGATCTTGGGGTCGCTGGCCAGCGCGCGCGCGATCGACACGCGCTGGCGCATGCCGCCCGACAGCTCGTGCGGATACGCCTGCTCGCTGCCCTTGAGCCCCACCAGCTCGAGCAGCTCGCGCGGCGTCGCCTTGGCGCGGCGCGCGCGGCTCACCGCCACCTGCAGCGGCAGCTCGACATTGGCCAGCGCATTGCGCCACGGCAGCAGCGCCGGGTCCTGGAACACGAAGCCGATGTCGCGCCGCAGGCGCGCCGCCTCGGGCGCCGCACCGAACACGCGGATCTCGCCGCCGTTGGGGCGGATGAGGTCGGCCACCACGCGCAGGAACGTCGACTTGCCGCAACCCGACGGACCGAGCAGCGTGAGGAACTCGCCGACCGCGACGTCGAGGCTGAAGCCCTGCAGCGCGGTGATCGCGCGGCGCTCGGTGAAGAAGCGCACCTGCAGGTTGCGGCAGCTCACCGCCATGCCGCTGGCGGCGGACGCCGACGTGTCCTGCGCCGGGGGCGCGGCCGCCACCGCGATCGCCATCGCGTCAGGCCTTGCGAGCGGCTTGCGTCGCCTTGAGGATGTCGAGCGTGATGACCTCGTCGACCTTCGGCGTGCGCGCGGTGAACTGGCCGAGCTCGCTGTACAGCGCGATCTGGTCCTGCCAGTTGGCTGGATCCATGCTGCCCCAGCCCTGCGCGCGCGCGACGTCGCCGAAGCTGTAGGCCAGCATCACGTCGGCGGCCACGCGCTCGTCGGCGCGGTCGAGGTTGGGGTATTCCTTCACCAGCATGTCGACCGCAGAATCGCGGTTCTTGTCGGCCCACGCCCAGCCCTTGGCCGCTGCGCGCAGGAAGCCCGCCAGCGCGCCGCCCTGCGATTCGAGCGTCTTGGTGGTGGCGTAGTACGGCAACGCGTACAGCTTGACGCCGGTGTCCCACAGTGCGAGGTCGACGCGATCGGAGCCGAGCACCTTGAGCGCCGTCGTGTTGGTGGTCCAGCCGGTGACCGCATCGACCTGGCCCGTCATCAACGGCGTCATGTCGGCGCCGATCGGGATGATCGTCACGTCTTTCTCGGCGATCTTGTTTTTCGCCAGCAGCGCGCGCAGCAGGATCACGCCGGTGGACTGGATGCCGATCTTCTTGCCCACCATGTCCTGCGCGCTGCGGATCGGGCTCTTCTTCAGCGAGAAGAAGCAGTACGGGTGCTTCTGGATGCCGACCGCGAAGCACTTGATCGGCAGCCCTTGCGACACCGCCAGCATCAGCGATGGGCTCGACGACACCTGGCCGAGCTCGAAGCGGCCCGAGGCCACCACCGCGACGCCGTCGATGCTCGGGCCGCCGGGCTGGATCTGGAAGTCGATGTCTTCCTTGTCGAAGTAGCCGAGCTGCTTGGCGACGATCTCGCCGAGTTGGTTGCCGCCGATCAACCAGCCGAGCTGCATGTTGATCTTGGTCTTGCCGGCGGCGCGAGCACCCACCGACAGCAGGCTGCCGCCGGTGGCCAGCGCGCCAGCGGCCAGCGAAGCGCCCACCAGGCGCCGACGGTGCAATTGCGGGGGCTGTCTCATCGCGATCTCCATCGTGCGCGCAGCGGAGACGGCATTCTGTTGGCGCGCCGGCGAAGCCACAACTAGAGATTGCTTGGTGACGGGCGCCCGCTGCTGCCCTTGCCGTTCAGCCCGTGCCGCCTGCGTGCCAGCCTCGCACCAGCGCATGCGCACGTTGCGTCAACTCGGTCAGCGCGACGCCCGGCGCGTACAGCGCCGAGCCGACACCGACGCCCAGCGCGCCGGCGGCTCGGTACGCCGCCAGGTTGTGCGCGCCGACCCCGCCCACCGCGTACAACGCGGTGCCGGGCGCGAACACGGCGCGCCAGGCTTTCATGACCGGCGGGCCGAGCATCTCGCCGGGGAACAACTTCAGCCCATGCGCGCCGGCGGCGAGCGCGGCGAAGCCTTCGCTCGGCGTGGCCACGCCGGGCATCGAGAACAACGCGCGCTGCACGGTGCGCCGCACCACCGCGGCGTCGAAGTTGGGTGCCAGCACGAGCCTGGCACCGGCATCGGCCGCGCGGTCGACATCGGCCGCGTTGAGCACGGTGCCGGCGCCGATGCACACGTCGACGCCGAGCGCGCCCGCCTCGCGCGCCAGGCGCGCGATGCTGTCGAACGGCTGCGGCGAGTTGAGCGGCACCTCGATCACGCCGATGCCGCCCGCCACCAACGCGCGCGCCACCTCGAGCACCTCGTCGGGCCGCACGCCGCGCAGGATCGCAATCACGCCTTCGATCGATTTCACCATCGCCGTTCACTCCTGGCCTGCCACCAGCCCCGCGGCCCGCGCCACACGCCACTGGCCGCGCGTGGTCGACTCGCTCGGTGCGCGCCGCACCGCGACGCCGATGAGCTCCAGCGCACGCGCATAACGATCGCACAACGCGCTGTCGCCCAGCAGCGTGACGGCCTTGGCAGGCGCGTCGGCGCGCGCGCTCGCCAGTTCGGCGCCGATCAGCAGGCCCGACAGGAAGTCGGGCAGCTCGTGCGCGGCGCGCTGCCCCATCAGGCCGGCGGTGCGCGCCGCGAACAGCGTGTGCAGCAGGTGCGCATGCTGCGCCGCGCCCAGGCGCACGCCGTCGTCGAACGGCGCCGCGGCGAAGGCGCCGCCGAAGGTCATCCCCCTTCCGAGGATCGAATGCTGCGTGAGCAGCGCGTAAACCTCGCCGGTCATGTGCGTTTGAAAGCGCAACACGCGCCCTGCCTCGCCCAGCCACGCCCACTTGCTGTGCGTGCCGGGCAGCACGCAACAACTGCCGTCGGGCAGGTCGGCGCCCCACAGCTGCGTCTCTTCGCCGCGCATCACGTCGGCCTGGCCGCTGGCGCCGACGCAGCGCAACCCCGGCACGATGTGCAGCGTGTGTCCCTCACCGAACGCCATCGGGGTCAGGCGCGCCGCCGCGTCGGACAGGCCGGCCGGGCAGTCGATGTACGGCGCTTCCACCCAGCCCTGCCGGCTGCCGATCATGCCGCTGGCGATGCATTCGCAATGCGGGTGCGCCGCGAGCCAGGGGCCGCACAGCGACGTCAGCGCGTCGGCGAAGCGCCGCTCCCGCACCGCCATCACCCCGGAGGCTGCGCTGCGCGTGTCGAGCACCGCGCCGTCGTCGCCGAGCAGGCTGGCGCGCAGGTTCGATGTGCCCCAGTCGAGGGCGATCAGGTGCGCGCTCACGGGGCCGGCACCGCGCTCACTCCGGCTCGATGCCCGCTGCCTTGATCAGCTGGCCCCAGCGCGCGGTGTCTCTCTCGACCAGGCGGCGCAGCGACTCGGGGTCACCGGGCAGCGGATCGGCGTAGAGGTTGCCGAGGTAGCTGCTCATGCCGGGGCTGCGCACCACGTCGTTGGCCAGGTCCGACAGCCGCTTCACCACCTCGACGGGCGTGCGCGCAGGCACGAACAGCGCGAGCCACGCGTTGAACTCGTAGCCCGGCAGCGCCTCGCCGATGGTCGGCAGCTCGGGCACGCTGGCCACCCGGTGCGCCGCGCTGATGCCCAAGGCCTGCACCTTGCCGCCGCGCCACTGCGCGATGCCGAGGCCCGCATCGGTGATTATGAAATGGAGCTGGCCGCCGATCAGGTCGGTGATCGCCTGCGCCGACGTGCGGTAGGGCACGTGCACCGCGTCGATGCCGGCCATCTGGCGAAACGCCTCGCTGGCGACGCGGCCGGTGGCGCTCGAGCTGCCGCAGTTCAGCTTGCCGGGCTGGCGCTTGGCCAGCGCGATCAGCTCGGGCAGGTCTTTGACGCCGAGCGTCGGCGACACCACCAGCACCTGCGGAATCGTCGCGAGCGTGGTCACCGGCGCGAAGTCGGCCACCGGGTCGTACTGCAGTTTCTTGAACAGGTGCACGTTGGCCGCGTGCGTCGAATTGGCACCGAACAGGATCGTGTAGCCGTCAGCCGGCTGGCGCGCCACGTACGACGCCGCCACGCCGCCGAGCGCGCCCTGCTTCGCGTCGACGATGAACGCCTGCCCGGTGGCCGTCTGCAGCCGCTCGGCGAGGTAGCGCACCATCTGGTCGTAGGCATTGCCGCCGCCGAACGGCACGACGATCGTCACCAGCTTCGAAGGATAGGTGGCGCTCTGCGCGTGTGCGGCCACGGCGCCGGCTCCGAGGCCAGCCACCGCGGCGAGCCCACCCAGCCCCTGCAGCGCGCGGCGGCGAGTGATGCGCTCATCGAGGGTCGCCATCGCCTCGCTCACTCCAGGTGACCGTGTTCGCGGTAGTAGCGCTGCGCACCCGGATGCAGCGGCAGGTCGACGCCGCGCGCCATCGCACGCGGATCGATCGGGTAGGTGAGCGGGCTGTGCTGCACCGGGATGTGCCGGAAGCGCGCCTCGAGCTCGGCGCGCTCCTCGACCATGATCGACGTGATCTCGTACGCGATCGACTCGGGCATGTCGTCGCGCACGATGGTGGCCCAGTGCGACCAGTCGATGCACGGCACCGCGCGCTCATTGAGCACGCGCCCGGGCTCGACCACCGCCTCGCGCAACCCGTACTCGCGGACCAGTTGCCGCATCGCATCGGGTTCGATCGGAATGAACGAGAGCGGCGTCTTGCGCGCCCAGTCGCTCCACAGCGACAGCATGATCGCCTCGTTGAACACCGCGTTGACCTTGCCGTCGATCGCCGCCTGCAGGCACACGCGCGGGCTGTCGTGGTCGAGCCAGCTGCCGCCCCAGTGCACGATGTCGTCGGGCTCGATGCCGTGCGCGCGCAGGATCAGGTCTATCACGTGGCTGCACAGGTTGTTCTCGTCGCGCAGCGGCGTGGCGATCTGCAGCGCCGGCTTGCGCGCGCGGATGTCGGCGAAGCTGCGCAGCCCGAGGTCGGCGCGCAGCGCGAACGTGAGCCGGTCGTCCTGCGGCAGGCGGCCCAGCGTGCGCAGCTGGGGGCGCGGCCGCGGCGCGTAGAAGTGCTTGCCTTCGTAGGCCCAGCGCACGCCCACATGCACCGGGGTCGTGATCGCGAGGTCGGCCTCCCCGCTGGCCACCAGCTCGATGCCTTCGCGGTACGCACTGCCGGTCTTCACGCTGAACTTCGAGCGCGGCGCGCAGCGCCAGCGCATGTGCGCGGCGATCCAGCCGAGCACGGTGTGGAAATTGGCGGTGCCCCAGTCGCCGACCATCGTCAGATCGACGCGGGGTCGCTTGTCTCGCTGCGTGTCCAGTGCCGTCTCCTCGTGGCTGCCGTGGCGCGTCCGCCGCGCGTCGCCGGTGCGAGGCGCACCATAGCATTGGCTGCGCAGATCGGAAGCGCCGGCGATTTCGGCGCAAGCGCCGCTCAGGCGGCGCGCGCCAGCGATGGCTGCGACACGGCGTACAAGTGCCAGTCGCCCGGCACGCCCTTCAGCGACTGGGTGCCGCGGTCATCGAACACGATGCCGGAGCCGGCGACGAGATCCTTGACGGTGCTCGATACCAGCACCTCGCTGGGCGCGGCGCGCGCCGCGACGCGGGCGCCGATGTGCACCGCGATGCCGCTGTACTTGTTGTCCGTCACCTCGCATTCGCCGGTGTGCAGTCCGGCGCGCACCTGCATGCCGAGCGAACTCATCCCCTCGGAGATCGCGCACGCACAACGCACCGCGCGCGCCGGGCCGTCGAAGGTGGCGAAGAAGCCATCGCCGGCGGTGTCGATCTCGCGCCCGCGGAAGCGATCGAGCTGCCGCCGCACCATGTCGTGATGGCTCTCGACGAGCTGGCGCCAGCGCCGGTCGCCGACGCCCACCGCAGTCTCGGTCGAACCGACGATGTCGGTGAACAGCACGGTGGCCAGCACGCGGTCGGCCACCGCGTGGTGGCGCACCCCGGTGAGGAAGGCCTCGATCTCTTCGGTGATGACGGCGCTGTCGCTGAGGAACGGCACGTGATCCGGGCCGTCGAGTTGGCGGTACTGCGCACCGGCGATGTGCTCGGCGAGGTAGCGGCCATGCTGGACGTCGATGGCCTGGTCGTTGCCGGCGTGCAAGATCAAGGTCGGCACGCGGATGCTCGGCAGCACGTGGCGGATGTCGACTTCGGAGTTCATCCGCAGCAGCGCGGCAGCGGACTGCGGACTGGCACTGATGCGCAGGTAGTGCGACCACCATTGCCGGAATCGCGGGTCGGCGGCTCGACTGGGCATGCGTCGTTCGATCCCCACCGGTCCGCCCCAGCCGCTGGCGATCTCGTCGAGGAAGGCTTGGTACTGCAGTGCCGTGCGGCCGAACGGGTAGTCCGGCGCGACCATCATCCGTGCGTAAGCGCCTGCCATCACCAGCGCCGACGTGCGCGTCGGATAAGTGGCGGCGAACAGCGCGCACATCGGCCCACCCTCCGAGTAGCCGAACAAGGCTGCGCGCTCGGAGCCGACGGCATCGAGCACCGCGCGCACATCGTCCATGCGCACCTCGAGCGACGGCAGGTCGGCCACGCGGTCCGACAGGCCGGTGCCGCGCTTGTCGAACAGGATCAGCCGCGAGAACGACGCGAGCCTGCGCAGAAAGTGCTCGACAGCCGGCTCTTCCCAGAACGCGTCGAGGTTCGAGACCCAGCCCGGCACCAGCACCAAGTCACGCGGGCCATTGCCCACGACCTGATAGGCAATGTTGACGCCGCCACTGTTGGCGTATCGGGTCTCTGGACTCATCCGCACCTCGATGAATCGATGATACGCGCCGCGCGGCGGCGCGACGTACGCCGCAGGTGCCGCGGGCGGCTGCGGCGCTAGCGCGCGCTGGGCGGGAAGCCCATCTTGCGGGCGCGCTCGTCCCACACCGACAGGCGCTGCGGCGTGCCGCGCGGCCAGCTGTGGCCGGTAGGCGCGCTGGCACCCTGCGGCGTGGTGGGGGTGCCGGTGTGCGGCAGCACGACTTGGGCGGTGGCGTTCATGTCCGGGGTCGAGAGCGTCGGATGGTCTTTGCAGCGCTGAGTTGCCGGCGGCCCGCCGCCGGTTCATCGGCCGTGCATCGGGCCCGGCGGATTGGCGGACTCACGTGTCACAACGCAGTCGAGGCGCTTCACGACGACAGCTTGCCGACCTTCGTCAGGTCCGGGCATGCCAGGTTGTCGCCGCTGGCCCAGCCGCGCAGCGCGCGGTACACCACGTCGTAGCCGGCCGACGGACCCGACAGCTGCATGCGCGTGCGGTTGCCCGGCAGCGCGGTGGCCTCGGCCACGACGACGGCCGCGCCGCTCGTGGACAGCTTGCTCGGAGCGACCGCGGCGCTCTTCTGCAGCTGCTGCAGCTGCAGTTCGGCGCGCTCGCCATCGGCCACCACGGTGGCCCTGTATTCAGTGAGGATGTTCTGCTGGCTGGTGAAGGTGCGCAACACGGTGCCCACCGCGATGTCCAGGCATTCGGGGGCCTGTTGCTGCAACGTGGCCGCCACTTCGCGCACCGGACGGTTCACTTCGAACGTCTCGGTCTTGGTGGCCATTGCACCACGCGTGGCCTGGCGCGATTCGTCGGCGCTCGGCGGCATGCCGCCGCACGCCTGAAGCCACATCGAAACGGCAGCCAGCGTGAACGGGGTGAAAGAGAGCCGCGGCATCGGGAACCTCCTGACAGCGGGTGCCATTCTGGCGAACGACAGGGTCGCTGACACGTCCTTGGCGAGCCCACTGACGTTTAAGTGCCAAGCGAGGCAGTCAAAGTTCACGTGCAATCGGCACACACCCCCATGTGCGTGTCGTGTAGGACAGGCGCGCCCGCACGACGCCACGGCGCTCAGCCGCTTCTCAACGCCACCTCGAAGCCGCGCCTCACGGCGGGGCGCGCCATCACCGCCCGGTACCAGCGCTGCACGTTCGGCCAATCGGCCAGGTCCACCTTGTGGCGCGGATGGCGCCACGCCCAGCCGACGATGGCGAAATCGGCGATCGTGATCTCGGCGCCGGCGAAGAACTCGTGGTCGGCCAGCCGCTTGTCCATCACCGCGTAGAGACGCCGCGTCTCCTTCGTGAAGCGCTCGAGGCCATAGCGGCGGTCGGCCTCGTTCTCGAGCGCGATGAAGTGATGCACTTGGCCCGGCATCGGACCGAAGCCGCCCATCTGGAACATCAGCCATTCCATCGTGGCCACGTGCGCGCTCGGCTCGCGCGGCCAGAAGCGGCCGGTCTTCTCGGCCAGGTAGATCAGGATCGCACCGGACTCGAACACGCTGATCGGCGCGCCGCCTGGCCCGTCGGGATCGACGATGGCAGGAATCTTGTGATTCGGGCTGATCCGCGCGAATGCGGGCGCGAACTGCTCACCCTTCGTGATGTCGACCACGTGCACGCGGTAAGGCAGGCCCATCTCCTCGAGCGCGACGCTGATCTTGCGGCCGTTGGGGGTGTCGAAGGCATGGAGGTCGATCGGCACGGAAGCTCCTGGTGACGGCCACATCCTGCCACGCAGTCTCCAGGCCCGGTGCCGCGAGCCCCGTCGCTGCGGCGCGCGACCCAAGACGCGACGCTCATTGCACGGCCGCGCCGGTCTCGTTGCGCGCCGCGCGCACCTGTCCGGGCGGCTGCATCGCCGGTGCGCTGGCCGCGCCGGCCCGCATCGCCTGCAGCGTGGCCTCGCGCGCCACGATCGCTTCGCCGCGCTCCGGCGAGTCGAGCCAGAACGGCAGCATGGCGGCCACCGTCACGATGGTGCTCGCGAGGATGCCGGCCCCCAGCGCAGCCAGCCGCCACGACGTCGAAAGCAGTTCGTAGGTTCGCATGTCGCCCTCCGCGCGAAGGGCGCCGCGATGACACCGCAGCATTTCCCTTCGCTTGAGTAGACGGTGCGATTCGGCGCAACCGGACATTCGCGCTGCACGCGATCTGGGGGTGGTCAGCGTGCGGGCGCCGCTGGGTTGCCGAGCCTGACGGCGAGCTGAATGAGGGGCGCTTTGAAATAGGGGCTGACAGCCGACTGTGCGGTGAAGGCGGCACGAGAAAGATCGAACAACTCGCGTGCGCGCTGACGTTCTCCGCCGCGCCATGCGCACAGGCTTGCGATGGCGCGCCAGCGGGCCAGGCGCGGGTCGTGGATGTAGAACTCGCGACCCAGCAGGCTCAGTTGCTCTTCCAGCAACGGCAGGCCCTGTCGCACCTGGCCCGTGCCGCACAGCGCTGCGCCGCGCAGCAGGCGCGGATCGCGGTAGTCGTCGACATCGGCGTCCGCGGGCAGCTCGGGTATCCATGCCAACGCCGCGGCGAAGTCGCCACGATCCAGCTCCAGTTGGGCACGCACGAGCGGGATGCCAGCCTCATCGGGCGGCGGCATTGTCTGCTGGCCCGACGAGCCCTTCGGTGCCGTCGCGGCGGACAGTTCGGCCTCGGCATCCGCGAACCGCCCCTGCATGCCGAAATTGCGAGCGAGGTCGACATGACCCTCGCCCGACGCGCCACGTCGGGCACGCTGTTGCCAGTCGATCGCTTCGCGGAACAACGCATCCGCATGCAGATGCTCCCCGCGATGCATCTCGAGGTAGCCCCAGATGTTGGACGTCATCTGCATGGCCCACGGCTGTCCGGCCCATCCGGTTCTCAACACGCCCACCGCAGGCTCGATGAGGGCGTGCGCGCGCTGCACGTCTCCCCACGCCAGATGGAGCACGCCTTGATTGAAGCGCACGCGCGCCAACAGCAGCACCGGCACCGACGGTCCCTTGGCCTCCATCTCCGCCCGCAAGCGCTCCAGCGTCGACAGGGCGTCCGCCAACGAGATACCACGTCGGCCCGCGGCCTTCGACATCGCCATCTCGGTGGTCAGCAGGGCTTCCGACACGACGGCGCCCAGTTCGTCAATGCCGCCGCGCTGGCGCAGCGCGGCCAGCGCCGGGACCATGTGGCCCTTCGCGCGCTCGAACTGGCCTCGATGAATGAACTCTCTGGCGATGACGAGCCGGCCGCGAATCGCCAGGCGCGACCAGGGCCCGTCGGCGGCCAGCGCCATCTCGATCATCTGCTCGTACGCCGGCAACGCAGCGTCGAAGCCGCGCTGGAAGTTCAGCAAGAACGCGCGCTGATCCAGCGCCTTGACCGCCAACAGCGAAGCCTCGCGCCCTTGGCGCTTCAGGTCCGCATCGATGCGGTCGAGCTCGCTCAACGCGTCGGTGTCGCGCGATTCGCGCAGCAGGACGTCGACCAGCGCGAGTCGTGCCCGCACACCCGCATCGGAGCCTGCATCGGTCCACTCGAGCGCCTTGCGGGCCGCCTGTTCGGCGCCGGGCAACTTGTTCTGCTGAGCCAGCGCTTCGGACAGCAGCGCCCAGGCCGCCGCGTGTTCATCGCCCTTGGCTTTTGCCGCCTGCAAGGCACCCACCTGCATTTGCGCATACATCTCGGCCTGCGTCGAAGCGCCCATGTCCAGAAAGATGCCTGCCACCACGCCGTACAGCTCGGCCTGCAACGTGGTGTCCGCGGCGAACTTGGTCGCGATCAGCTTCGCACCGCGCTCCAGCATCACCTCGGCAGGCAACTGCCGCAGCTCCGCGTTGAGCGGGTTGCCGCGCTCGTTGACCTTGAACACGTCGACCACGAACTCCTTCACCACGCGCGCGCGCTCGGCGGCATCCTGGGCGCGCCGCGCCTGCACGATCGAGACCGCGGCGCCGCCGAGCACCGCCACCAGCACGGCGCTGGCTGCCGCAAACAGCACGCGGTGCCGCCGCACTGCCTTGGCCACGCGGTAGTGCATGCGGTCGGGCTGCGCCAGCACGCGCTCGCCGTCGAGGTGGCGCTGGATGTCGTCGGCCAGCGCGTCGGCCGTCGCGTAGCGGCGCGATGGCTCGCGCTGCAGCGCCTTGGCCAGGATGGCGTCGACCTCGCCGCGCAGCGCGCGGGCCAGCGCCTTGCCGTCGGCGCGGCTGCTGGCCAACGGCGCCTCGCCTTGCAGCATGGCCTGCTCCATCGCGGCGAAGCCTTTGCCTGCCTCATGCGGCGTGTGCCCGGTCAGCAGCTCGAACAGCAGCACGCCGAGCGAGTAGACGTCGGACGCCACCGTGATGGCTTCGCCGCGCAGCTGCTCGGGCGACGCATAGTGCGGCGTGAGCACGCGCCCCTGCTCCTGCGTCAGGCCGCCTGGGCTGGCCGCGGCGTCGTCGAGCAGCTTGGCGATGCCGAAGTCCAGCAGATGCGCGTGGCCATCGGCGGTCACCAGCACGTTCGACGGCTTGAGGTCGCGGTGCACCACCAGGCGGCCGTGCGCATAGGCCACGGCGCGCGCCACCTGCACGAACAGGCGCAGGCGCGCCGGCACCGGCAACGCGTGCGCGCGACACCACGCGTCGATGGCCTGGCCGTCGATGTACTCGAAGGCGAGGTACGGGCGCTCGAGCGCATCGACGCCGGCGTCGTACAGGCGCGCGATGTGCGGATGCTCGAGCAGCGCGCCGATGTCGCGCTCGCGCGCCATGCGCTCGGGCAGGCCCGCGCCCCACACCAGGCGCGGCAGCTTCAGCGCCACCTGCCGCTTGAGGCTGCCATCGGCGCGCTCGGCCAGCCACACCAGGCCCATGCCACCGCGGCCGATCTCGCGGATCAGGCGGTACGGGCCGACGCGCCCGCCCGCGCTGGCGCCCAGTGCGTCGGCTGGCTTGTCGTCGAGCCGCGGCCCTTGCGCCAGAAAGGCGGCGTCGTCGGTGCGCCGGTGCTCGGCCAGCATGTCGCGCAAGCGCGGCGCCAGATGACGGTGCTCGTCGGGCAGCGCGTCGAGCCAGGCCTGCGCCTGCGAAGGCTCGAGGTCCAGCGCCTGGTCGAGCAGCCGGCTCAGGGCAACGAGGTCGGACGATTCGAGGGGCATCGAGACGGTTCGGTCGTGCAGGCCTGCGGCAGACGGATTGTCGATGCCGAAGCGGACACCTCCCCGTCAGGACTTGAGCCAGGTCATCAGCAGCAGGCGCGCCTTCTCCCAGTCGCGGCGCACCGTGCGCTCGGTGAGGCCGAGCGCCTCGCCGATCTCCTGCTCGGTGTAGCCGCCGAAGTAGCGCATCTCGGTCACCGCTGCCAGCCGCGGATCGGCCTGCTCCAGTGCCGCCAGCGCCTCGTGCACGCGCAGCACTTCGTCCTCGCCGGCTGGCAGGTTGGCGGCCAGCAGCGTGTCGAGCGTGAGGCGGTTCAGATCGCCGCCGCGCCGCTCGGCCTGGCGCTCGCGCACCGCGTCGATGATCACCGAGCGCATCACCTTGGACGCGTAGCCGAAGAAGGCGCGCCGATCCTCGGTGCGCAGCACGCCGGCGTCGAGAAAGCGCAGGTACGACTCGTGCACCACCGCCGTGGTGTCGAGGAACGTGTTGCGCCCGCCGTCGCGCAGGCGCGACCGCGCCAGCTTGCGCAACTCGCGATACGCCTCGGCGAACAATGCATCTCGCGCGGCGCCGTCACCGGCATTGACTCGGCGGATCAGTTCAGTGAGCGTGCCCATCCGTCGGACTCCAGTGACTCGAACGCGCCGTGCCTGGGTGGGCCCGCGGCGCCACGGTTTGCGCCAAGGCGCACTGCACAAGTCAATATGCAACAAATGCGCCGCGGCGGGTGGACGTTCCGGCGGCGCCCTCGGACATCGACACTTCCGATCACGCCATCACACACCCAGGAGTGACTCGATGAACCGCTCGCAACTGACCCGCCTCGCCGCCTTCGCCGCCGTGTTTGCCGCCGCCGCAGCCGCAGTGCCCGCCGCACTGGCACAAACCCACGAGGCCGCACTCTCGCGAGCGGAAGTGAACGAAGCGACGAGGACCGCGATCGCCAGCGGCCACATGATGCCGGCCGGCGAGCTGAACATGGCCCAGGCACCCATGGTGTCGGAAAAGACGCGCGAGCAGCGCAAGGCCGAGACGCTGGCCGCCAACCGCAACGGCGCGCTGAGCGCTCCGGGCTCGGTGCTGTACTACACCCACAACGTGGCGCCGCGGGTCGCGCTGGCCGCTTCGACCAAGACCCGGGCCGACCGCAAGGCCGAGACGATGCAGGCCATCAAGCAGCACCAGATCATGGGGGCGGGCGAGGCCGGCTGAAGTGCCCCGCCGCGGCGCCTTGCCGCCGGCTGCTACTCCGGCAAGGCGGCCTTGCGTAGCGCGTCGCGGTGGTGATCCAGCTCTTCTTCGCGCCCGTAGTGCAGCGCCGGCAGGCAGTGCTCGCGGATCGTGAAGTCGGGAACGCGGCGCAGCACTTCGGAAACGCGCGCGGCCGCCAGCAAGGTCTGCCCGAGCTGGGCGTGGCAGGCCGCTATCAGCGCGTGGTGCAGCGTGTCGGGTGCGCTGAGGTGCCGCAGCGACTCGATCGCGTCGGCGTACTGCTTGGCGACGAACTGCGCGCGCGCCAGGTGAAACCAGAAGCGCTCGGGGTGATACGGGTTGAGGCGCATCGCCTTGCGGATCCACTCGATGCCCTCTTGCGCCTGCCCGAGCCAGGTGAGCACCTCGCCGTGCTGCACCACGATCAGGTCGTCGTTCGGGTTCAGCGCCAGCGCCCGCTGCTGGTGGAACATCGCCTTGCCGAGGTCGTTGCGCACCACGCCCAGCGCGGCCAGGATGCGGTGCACGTCGCTGTCGTTGGGGTCTAGCCCGAGCGCGATCTCCAGCTCGCGCTCGATCACCACCTCGAGCGCGGCGCGGTCCTGGCACCAGCCGTATCCCCACTGCTGGCCGAGGATGCACGCGTGCCAGGCGTGCGCGTGCCCGTACCTCGGGTCGAGCGCGATGGCGCGGTGCACCAGCTCGAGCGCGCGCGCGTTCTCGGCGCGGGCGGAGCGGTGGTGCAGCACCTTGGCTTCGAGCACGCACTCGTAGGCGGCCAGGCTGGCCGGTGGCTTGCGTTCGGCCCGGCTGTGGGCGTCGGCCTCCAGGCGCCCTGGCAGCGTGGCGACGATGGCCGACGTGACCTCGTCCTGGATGGCGAAGATGTCCTCCAGGTCGCGGTCGTAGCGCTCGGCCCAGACGTGGCGGTCGCACTCGGCATCGATCAGCTGCACGGTGATGCGCACGCGGTTGCCGGCCTTGCGCACGCTGCCCTCGACCACGTAGCGCACGCTCAGGTCGCGCGCCACCTTTTTCACATCGACCGCCTGGCCCTTGTACTTGAACGAGGTGTTGCGCGAGATCACGAACAGCTCGCGAAAGCGCGAGAGGTCGGTCAGGATGTCTTCGGTCAGCCCGTCGGCGAAATACTCCTGTTCGGCCACGCCGCTCATGTTGACGAACGGCAGCACGATGATCGACGGCTTGTCCGAGGCTGGGTCGGGCGCGTCCGTGGGCGCGGCCGGCGCGCGTGCGGACGCCGACGCCTGCACCCGAAACGCCCGCACCGGGTGGGCGATGTTCTTCACCGATTGCTCGCCCTGATCGACGAAGCGCGCGGTGACCTTGTTGCGCAGCGCGCACTCGACGGCGTCGGACACCGTGATGCCGCCGGGCAGCGCCAGACCCTCGAGGCGCGCGGCGATGTTCACGCCGTCGCCGTAGATGGTGCCGTCGTCCTTCTCGATCACGTCGCCCAGGTGCACGCCGATGCGAAAGCGCATGCGCCGGTCTTCGGCCACGTCGTCCAGCAATGACTCGATCTGCTGCTGCACGTCGAGCGCCGCCAGCACCGCACCGGCTGCGGTCTCGAACACGGCCAGCACCGAGTCGCCCGCCATGTCGATGACGCGGCCCTGGTTGGCCTGGATGCGGCTGCGGAACAGTGCGCGTGCCGAGTCGAGCGAGCGCACCGTGGCGCGCTCGTCGGCGGCCATCAGGCGCGAATAGCCAGCCACGTCGGCCACCAGGATGGCCGCGAGTCGCTGCTTGAGTTCGACGCTGCTCACACGAATCGTCCCTTCGCGTGGTCGATTCAGTCGAAGCCATATTACAGGGCGAGCTTTGCCTGCGATGCGGGCGCGCGCAGCCGAACCACCGCTGCGTGATGCTTCGGTGAACAACGACCGCCAGCGCGATGGCGTCGAAACCATTATGCTGCATTGCAGCAACGAGGGTTTCGCATGTCCATCCACAGCATTTCGAACACCATCGACCAGGCACTCACCGCGGCCGGGCTCGACACACGCACAGGCACCATGAAAGCGGTGATGGAGACCATTCGCAACGCCTTGGAGGCCGCGCGAATCGCTCAACATCCCAAAGACGAGGGCTCGCCTGGCACCGCCCACGCCACCAACGCCACCAACTCCACCGACGTTGCCGACGTGGTCGACATCGAGGCGCGCCTCGTCGATGAACAACTGGAGGCCCGGCCGCTCGTCGAGCGCAAGCACCCCGCAACGCAGCGCGGGCGGTTCCTGAGCTTCGTGTACACGAGTCCGCTCGGCAGCCGTGCCTACAAGCTCTACGTGCCCGGCGCCGATCGCGGCGAGCCGATGCCGCTGGTGATGATGCTGCACGGCTGCAAGCAGAATCCCGACGACTTTGCGGCCGGCACTCGCTTCAACGACATCGCCGAAGAGCAGGGCTTCCTGGTGGCCTACCCCGCCCAGTCGGCCCATGCCAACGGCTCCAACTGCTGGAACTGGTTCGAACCGGGCGCTCAGCTGCGCGCCGGCGCGGAGCCCTCGATCCTCGCCGGCATCGTCGGCGAGATCGGCCGCACCTACCGCGTCGACGCGCGGCGCGTCTACGTGGCCGGCTTGTCGGCCGGGGCTGCGATGGCCGTGGTGCTGGGTGAAACCTATCCCGATGTCTTCGCGGCGGTGGGCGCCCATTCGGGCGTGCCGTACGGCGCAGCGCACGACGTGGCCTCGGCGTTTGCCGCCATGCACGGCGGGCCTCCGTTGCCGACCGGCGAGGGCAAACGCGGCATCGTATCCGCGCGCCGCCCACGCGCGGCTTCGCGAGGCGTGGCAACCATCGTCTTTCATGGCGATCGCGATGCCACCGTGGTGCTCGACAACGGCTCGGCCATCGCCGATCAGGCGGTGTCGAACCTCGAGTCCGAATGGGGACCGCTCACGCGCGAGGTGCAAGAGCGCGCGACGCCCGGGCGCAGGTGCACTCGAACTACGCATTGGGCCAGCGACGGGCTGCCGGTGGTGGAGCAGTGGACCGTGCATGGCGGCGGGCACGCCTGGTGCGGCGGCAGCGCTGCCGGATCCTTCACCGAGCCCCAGGGCCCCGATGCGTCGCGCGAGATGGTGCGGTTCTTCCTGCTGCACGAGCAGCGCGAATCGGCCATGGCGGCTCTCGACTCCAGCGCTGAGGGGCCGCAATGAGCGGGCGCGACGAAGGCGTGAACCGCGCGGCCACGCGACGGCGCTGCAGCTGTCAGTTCTTCGGCGCCGAGGCAGGCGCGTCGGGTTTCTGCGCCCTCACTCTGGCGTAGGTGATCTTGCGGGTGCCGCCCTCGCAGGAGCCGACCACCTTCTCGCCCTCCGCCAGTTCGTTGGAGACGATCTCGAGGCTGTAGTCCTTGATGCCGGCCGCCGTGAGTTTGGCGGCGATCTCGAGCGCCAGTTCCTCGCACGGCTTGGCGCCATCCGCCATCGGGGCGCACAGCAGCGAGACCACGAGCAGGGCGGCAGTGGGCTTCACGGCAATCAAAGGGTCATGCGGCGAGCGAACGGCGTGTGCACGATCGGGTCGAGTGACATCGTCGGCCCTCGGCTCGATCGTGGTGGCCGCGGATCATACGAGGGCGGCGCATTTTGGCCCTGCGCCCGCGTCACTGGCCCAGCTGCTTCAGCGCCTTCTGCGCCGGCACGAACCCGGCTTGCGCCGATTGGCGCAGCAGACGCATCGCCTCGGCCGCGTCCTCGTTGACGCCCTTGCCGGTGCCGTACAGCAGCGCCAGCGCGTACTGGGCCTGGGCCTGGCCCTGGTCGGCCGCCTTGCGATACCAGGCCGCGGCTTCGGTCATGTTGGCGGGCACGCCCCCACGGCCGGTGGCATAGCGCAGGCCAACTGCAAACTGCGCGTCGGCATAGCCCTGATCGGCCGACTTGCGATACCACTGCAGCGCCTGGACTTCGTCCTTCGCGACGCCGCCATCGCCCTCGGCGTACGACACGCCGAGGTTGAACTGCCCCACGCGATGGCCCTGCTCGGCCGCCTGGCGAAACAGGCGCGTGGCCTCGACCGCATCCTTGTCGACACTGCGACCCTCGAGGTGCAGGAAGGCGAGGCGCACCATCGCGTTGCCGTCGTTCTGTGCCACCGCCATGCGCAGCCACTTCAACGCCTGGGTGTCGTCGCGCGCAACGCCCTTGCCCTCGGCATACATCCCGCCCAGCAGTTCTTGCGCCGGCGCGGACCCCTGCTCGGCCGCCATGCGGATCCACTTGAGCCCTTCGGCCCGGTCTTGCGGCACACCCGCTCCGGTGAGGAGCATCACGCCGAGCTTGCCCTGCGCCTCGGCATCGCCGCGCTCGGCGGCGCTGCGCAGTTCTTCGTCCAGAGCGGCGCCCCACGCGGCGGCGCACGCCAGCACCACGGCGGCGGTGACCGCGACAACAGCTTTCATCGGATGCATGCAGCAGCACTCCGCCCGCAGGCCCCGCGCGGGCCACCCCGCGCCATGCATCGTCACACGCAGCGGCGGCGCGCGCCAGGACACGCAGCGGGCCCGGACGGATGCCGCGCGCGCTCCTCAGGCCTCGCGCCCGGCCCTCACGCGTCGAAGAGATAACGCTGCACGGTGGCCCCGACCCGGCGCACGACGTCGGCCCGCTTGAGCGCGACCATTGGCGGCAACTTGAGCACGTAGCGGCACAGCGCCACGCCGAGGATCTGCGACGAGACCAGCCCGGCGCGCCAGGCCACCTCGGCGCGCGGACGGCCGATGATCTTGGCCACCTGCGGCGCCACCTGCGTCGCAAAGATGGCCTGCATGCGCGCGGCGGCGGCTTCGTTGGTGACGGCCGTGCGCAGCAGCGCCATCAGCGTGTCGTCGCCTTCCCAGCGATCGAGAAAGTGCGTGACCAGGGCGGCGCCGACCGCACTGCGCGGCAGCGCACCCAAGTCGGGCAGGCGCAGGTCGAACTCGGCCGCGGCAGCGAACAAACCCTCCTTGTTGCCGTAGTAGCGCATCACCAGGGCCGGATCGATCTGTGCCCTGGCAGCGATGGCGCGGATGGTGGCGGCGTGGTAGCCGCTGGCGGCAAAGTGCTCGCGCGCCGCAGCCAGGATGGCGGCGCGCGTGCCGTCGGAGCGGCGCGGGGTTGCGGGTTCGATGGGCATGGTGACAAGTGTAATTCAACACGCGTTGACATTTGGCGGCCGATCGCCCAAATTGTCTACATGTGTTGACCAACACCCGTTGACTTCCAGGAGTCACCTCATGCCGCAGAGCGCAACCCCCCAAAGCCAACCCAGTGCCTTCGACACCGACGTGCTGATCGTCGGCGCCGGCCCCACCGGACTCGCGCTGGCCACCGCGCTGGCCGCGCGCGGCGTGCGCGCGCGCGTCATCGACCGGCAAGGCGCCGGCGACAACACCTCGCGCGCCGCCGTCGTGCATGCGCGCACGCTCGAAGTGCTCGAGCCTCTGGGGGTGTCGCCCACACTGGTGGCGCGCGGCCTGCAGGCGCGGCGCTTCACCATCCGCGATCGCGACCGCGTGCTGGTGCCGATCGTATTCGACCGCCTGCCGACACGCTACCCGTACACGCTGATGGTGTCGCAGGCCGTCACCGAGCAGGTGCTGCTCGAGCGTTTCACGCAGCTGGGCGGCACAGTGACGCGGCCACGCACGCTGGTCGACCTGAGCCACGACGCCGCGGGCGTCAGCGTCACTCTCGATGACGGCTCGCGCCTGCGCTCGCGCTACGTGGTGGGCTGCGACGGCATGCACAGCGCCGTGCGCGAGCGCGTCGGCATCCCCTTCAGCGGCGGCAGTTATGGCGAATCGTTCGTGCTGGCCGACGTACACCTGAGCGGCGCGGTGCCGAGCGACGAGGTGACCCTGTATTTCTCACCGGCCGGCATGATGGTGGTGGCGCCGTTGCCCGGTGGCGTGCATCGCATCGTGGCGCCGGTGGACGCGGCCCCCGAACACCCGAGCGCCGACTACGTGCAGACGTTGCTCGACACGCGCGGCCCGCAGCGCGAGCGCGCGCTGGTGCAAGGCATCGTGTGGGGCTCACGCTTTCGTGTGCACCACCGCGTGGCCGACACCTACCGCGCCGGCCGAGTGGTGCTCGCCGGCGACGCTGCCCACGTGCACAGCCCGGCGGGTGGCCAGGGCATGAACGTGGGCATCCTCGACGCGATGAGGCTGGCCGACGCGCTGGTGCGGTCGCTGGCCGGCGACGCGGCCGCGCTCGACGCCTATGGTGCCGAACGTCGCCCGGTGGCCCAGCAGGTGGTGGCGATGGCCGACGCGATGACCCGCATGGCCACCGTGCGCCCGGCCCTGCGTGCGCTGCGCAACCTGCTGCTGCGGGCGCTGTCGCGCCTGCCGGCGTTTCGCGGGCGGCTGGCATGGCGGCTGTCGGGACTGGTCTACCGCTGATCCACCCTCCACCCGGCGCCAGAACCCGTGAGCGAGGCGACGCAAGCAGCGTCGGCCACCACCGCCGCGCGAACCACCGACGCGGCGCGCGCGGTCAACGCCAACGGCATGCTGAGCCACCCACCACCGCTGCCTCAGCTCGGAAGCGCCTTGCCACCTTCGCGCTCACGTAGTCGCCATATGCCCTCGAAGGCCTGCAGATGGGTGCCGTCCCAGCGGCGGCCGCTGTCGTCAGAGCCGGCGATCGTCGCCCCGACACGCGCCAGGCGAAGTCGGGTCGAAGTGACGTGCCGTGCTCCCGATCATCGGGGCATCAACTGCTGCGCGCGCTCGATGCCGATCCAGCTTGGCCGCAAGCGCTGCGATCCGGCAACGGCACCTCGCGCGCCGCACCACGCGGTGGGCGCTCGCGCAGCACCACGTCGTACAGGTCGTCGCGATAGGTCACGTCGATCTCGTAGCGCTGCCCTGGCGTGGGCTTGATGAACACCTCGCGGCTGATCTGCCCGCGCGAGCCGCCGAGAAAGCCCGAACTCAGGAACTTGAACACCAGATGGCTGCCACGGTCGGCGGGGATGCCCACCGCGACCGACGGTTGGTCGAGCTGGATCGTACCGAGGTACTGCGTGCGGCACGACGCGTCGACGCCATGCACGTCGAGCTCCACGCGCACGCTGGAAAAAACCGACCCCGAGCTTGCCACGGTGCGGATGCTCAAGTTCTTGGCGGGCAAATCGTTCGGGTAGGGCTTGATCCCCGAGCAGCCGGCCGATGCCGCGAGCGCTGCCGCGCCACACCAGGCCGCGAGCCGCTGCACAAGCCGCATCACTTGCCGATCTTGGTGAGATCGGGGCAGCCGAGGCTGTCCCCGCTCGCCCAGCCGCGAATCGCGCGGTACACCACGTCGTAGCCGATCGACGGCCCGTAGAGCTGCATGCGCGTGCGGTTGCCGGGCAGCGGATAGGCGTCGGCGACGATGATGTAGGCGCCGCCTTCGGGCGGCTTGCTCGGGTAGATGACGCCTGTCTTGTGCAATTGCTGCAGGTGGAGCTCGGCCCGCTCGCCACCGGGCACGACTGTGGCCCGGTACTCGGTGAGGATGTTCTGGTAGCTCGTGGTGGTTTGCGACACCGTGCGCACCGACATGTTCAGGCACTCTGGCGCCTTGCGTTGGAACGTGGTGGCCACGTCGCGAACCGCGCGATTGACCTCGTACGTGTCGGTCTTGGCCAGCATCGCGCCCGGCACGGCCTGGCGAAATTCCTCGGCGGTTTGCGGCATGCCACCGCAGCCGTGCAGCAACACCGCACCCACACCGGCCGCCAACGTGGCAGGAAGACGCTGGTTCATCGTGAACCCTCCATCGACTCGGGCGAATTCTCCGGCCGCTGAAGACCCCGCAACGCGCCGCGCGCACGCGCCGCGCCGCGCGAGGCAGCAAAAAATCACAACCACGCCCGCAGGCCTGACGGCCGCGCTGGCCGCCGGCAACGCCGCGCAAGTCAGATCACGAACCCGAGCCGCCCACCACCTGCTGCTTCAGCTCCGGAAACACCTTGCCCACCTTCGCGCTCACGTAGTCGCCATACGTGCCCTCGAAGGCCTGCAGGTTGGCGCCGTCCCAGCGGCGGCCGCTGTCGTCGGAGCCCGCGGCCGCGCCCGGCACCGGCGCCACCCGCCATGCGAAGTCGGGGTCGAAGAACAGCGGGATCGACAAGCGATCGCGGCCGCTCGCGTTGAGGGCCACGCGGTGCGGCAGCGAGCGGTAGCGCCCGCCGGTCATGCGATCCAACATGTCGCCGATGTTGCACACGAAGCTGTCGGGCAACGGCGGGGCGTCGATCCAGCCCGCGTCGGTGCGCACCTGCAGGCCGCCCACGTCGTCCTGCCACAGCATCGTGAGCAGCCCGTAGTCGGTGTGCTCGCCCACGCCCCACTGCGCGGGCGACTCCGCGGGCACCGGCCGGGTCGGGTAGTTGAACAGACGCAGCAGGATCAGCGGGTCGGCCGTGCCACCCGAGTCGGCGAACCAGCGCTCGGGCAACCCGAGGCCGAGCGCCAAGCCACCCATCAGCGCGTGGCCCAGGCTCGTGAGCGCATCGATGTAGGCGAGCACGGTGTCGCGAAAGCCATCGAGTCCCGGCGGCCACAGGTTGGCGCCGTGCAGGATGGTGCCGGCGCGCACGCGCGGATGCTCGGGGCCGAGCTCGCTGCCGAGGTACAGGCCTTCCTTCCAGTCGGGGCGGTTGGACGTGAGCTCGCCTCCTAAGGCGAAGTAGCCGCGCCACGCACGGCCGCCGGCCGACATCGGGATCTGCATCTTCGCGGCCTCGCTCTGTGCGAAGAAGGCGCGGGCGCGCAAGACGAGGCGCTCGATCAGCGCGGCGTCGACGCCATGGTTGACGGCGTAGAAGAAGCCGTGGGTGCGGGCGGCACTGTCGAGGGAGCGGGCCGCTGCGCCGCGCGCAGACGGAGTGCTGCGCGCGCTGACGAGCGCTTGCGCATCGATGATTGGCAGCGTGGTCAAGGACGGCTCGATCAAGTGGCTTGGCACAAATCGTACTCGCGCACCGCATCGTGGTAGACAGGGCGCGAAGTCGAAAGGTCGAACACGTCGTTGAACTGTTCTACCCGCTGCGCGCGACGTGCTCGAAGACGACACTGGCCCGGTGGACGCGTTTGAACAAGCGCGTGCAGCCGGCAAAGACGGTGCCGTTGCGCGCGATGCGCGATGCCGAGCCCGCTGCCGGGGTATCGTCCTTCTTACCGGTCGGCGCTTGGACGTGAACTCGCCGGCTGACGCAGCATGCATCGGGTCGCCACTCTTGCGACCGTGCCGCAGCCGATGCAAGCTGACAGCGCCGCTCGGGCGCGGCGACACCGGCGGCCCCGCTACCTGAGGAGGAGTGAGGATGAACAGGTCGATCCACCGCGTGGTCGCCGCCGCTGTGCTGATGGCAGCCTGCCTCGGTGCATGGGCCCAGCCTTACCCCAACCGCCCCATCCGGCTGATCGTGCCCTTTCCGCCCGGTGGCACGGCCGACGTGGCGGCGCGCACGATTGCGCAGGCGCTGTCGCAGGGATTGGGGCAACAGCTGATCATCGACAACCGTGGCGGTGCCGACGGCGCCATCGCGGCGAATGCGGTGATCACGTCCGCACCCGATGGCTACACGCTGTTCTTCGCCACCACCACCGCCCTCAACGCGGCGCCTACGCTGCGCAAGACGCCGCCCTATGACCCCATCACAGCCTTCACGCCGATCTCATTGACCGGCAAGTTTGGATTCTTCTTGATCGTGCACGAGAGCGTGCCGGCCAAGACCCTTGCAGAGCTGCTGGCCTACTTGCGCGCCAATCCCGGAAAGATCAGCTACGGCACCGGCAACGGCACCAGCATCCTCACCACGGCGCAACTTGCCGCGGCCGAGAAGCTAGACATCGCGCACATTCCGTACAAGGGCGACGCACCCGCTGCAGCCGACCTGATCGCCGGCCGCATCCAGATGGCGATTGCCACACTGTCCGCCGGCATACCGCCGCAGATCAACGAGGGACGGCTGCGTGCCCTGGTCACGTTGCTGCCCAACCGCAGCCCCCTGTTGCCCGACTCGCCGACAGCGGCCGAAGCCGGGCTGCGTGGCCTCACCATCACGCCATGGGGAGGACTGTTCGGTCCGGCCGGATTGCCTCGGGACGTGGTCGAGCGCGTGGCAGAAGAGATGAAGGTCGTGGCAACGCGCCGCGATGTGCGCGATGCCCTCGACAAGATCGCGTTCGAACTGCAGGCATCGACGCCGGCGGAGATGGCCACCTTGTTGAGCGATCAGCTGCAGGTCTGGCGCAAGGCGGTGCAGGACCTCGGCATCGAGCGCAACTGATGGGGCACCCCATCAGCCTCACCCGCTCTTCGCCACCAACGTCAAGATGTCATAACTCGCCACCACCTCGCCGAGCTGGTTGGTGACCTCCACGTCCCACGCCACCACGCCCTGCCCCACGCCCTTGGCGTCCTTGCGGTTGCGGTCGATCTTGCGTTTGCACGTCAGCCGCGCCTGGATGGTGTCGCCGATGCCCACGGGCTTGACGAAGCGCAGCGTGTCGAGCCCGTAGTTGGCGAGCACCGGGCCCGGCGCGGGGCTGACGAACAGGCCCGCCGCGGCGCTGAGCACGAAGTACCCGTGCGCGATGCGCTTGCCGAACGGACTTTCCTTCGCGGCGACTTCGTCGAAGTGCATGTAGAAATAGTCGCCCGAGATGCCGCCGAAGGCCACGATGTCGGCCTCGCTCACGGTGCGGCGGTGGGTGAGCAGCGAGTCGCCCACCTTGAGGTCTTCGAAGTGCTTGCGGAACGGATGGAGTTCGCTTTCTTGCCGGGCGGCGCCGCGCACGTATTCGCCAGTGACGGCGGCGAGCATGGTGGGCGAGCCCTGCACCGCCGCGCGCTGCAGGTAGTGCTGCACCGCGCGCACGCCGCCCAGCTCCTCGCCGCCGCCGGCGCGGCCCGGGCCGCCGTGCTTCAGGCCCGGCAGCGGGCTGCCGTGGCCGGTGGACTCCACCGCTGCCTCGCGGTCGAGCACCAGCAGGCGGCCGTGCCACGCGGCGAGTTGCGGCACCACGTACGCCGCGGTGGCGCGATCCTTCGTCACCAGCGTGCCCACCAGGCTGCCGCGGCCGCGCGCGGCGAGCGCGATCGCGTCGTCGAGCGCGTCGTAGGGCATCAGCGTGCTCACCGGGCCGAACGCCTCCACGTCGTGCGCGGCGTGGCTCATTGCATCCTTGGCGAGCAGCAGCGTGGGTGCGAAGAATGCCCCTTCGCTGACCTTGTCGCCCACCGGCGCAAAGCCGTCCTTGGCGCTGAACACGACTTCGGCGTTCTGGCCCAGCTGGGCCACGCGCTCGGCCACGTCTTTGGCTTGCGCGTGCGACGCCAGCGCGCCCATGCGCACGCTCTCGTTCGCGGGGTCGCCGACCACGGTCTTGGCCAGGCGCACACGCAGCTTGTCGGCCAGCGCGCTCAGGTGCTGGCGCGGCACGATGGCGCGGCGGATCGCGGTGCACTTCTGGCCGGCCTTCACGGTCATCTCGCGCGCCACTTCCTTGACGAAGAGATCGAACTCCTCGTCGTCCGGGCTCACGTCGGGTGCCAGGATCGCGCAGTTCAGCGAGTCGGCCTCGGCGTTGAACGGGATCGAGTGCTTGACGATGTTGGGATGCACCCGCAGCTTGGCCGCGGTGTCGGCGCTGCCGGTGAAGGTGACCACGTCCTGGCCGTCGAGCCGGTCGAGCAGGTCGCCCGAGCCGCCGATCACCAGTTGCAGCGCGCCGTCGGGCAGCAACCCTGACTGGTCGATCAAGCGCACCAGCGCTTCGGTGAGGTAGCTGGTGGCGGTGGCCGGCTTGCCGATGCACGGCATGCCGGCCAGAAAGGTGGGCGCGAATTTCTCGAGCAGGCCCCACACCGGAAAATTGAACGCGTTGATGTGCACCGCCACGCCGCGCCGCGGCACCAGGATGTGCGTGCCCGCGAAGCCGCCCTTCTTGCCCAGCGGCATCGCCGGCCCCTCGTGCACCACGTTGCCCGACGGCAGCTCGTTGCTGCCGACGCCCGAGTAGGCGAACAGCGTGCCGCTGCCGCCTTCGATGTCGATCCAGCCGTCGTTGCGCGTGGCGCCGGTGTGCGCCGACACGGCGTAGAGCGCTTCCTTGTTCTCGGTGAGGTACTTGGCCAGCGCTCTGAGGATCGCGGCGCGCTGCTGGAAGTCGAGCTTCAGCAGATTGGGAAGACCCACCGAGCGCGCGTAGTGCAGCGCCGCGCCGAAGTCGATGGCCTCGGCGTGCGTGCTGGCCACCGGCGCGCCGTTGACGGCGCTGCGCAGTTGCGTGGCGGGCTTGGCGCCGAGCCAGCGGCCGGCGATGTGGCTTTGGAGGACGGCAGCGGTCATCTCGATTCCAGGCGCGGTGGATCCGCGCTGGAATCGTAAGTCCGATCAGCCTAGTTGGCCGGCGAATCGGCCTTCCACTGCTCGTGGATGCGAGCGAAGTCCGACGCCCGTGCTTCGGCCACCTCGACGCGGTGGTCGCGCATCAGGTCCGATCGCGGGGCGACCATCTCCAGGCGCTTTTGCTTGCGCTCGCGCGAGGTCAGCGCGTCGACGATGCGCGCGCGCAGCGCCGCCAGCCCTGGCGTCAGCGTGGCTGGTGCCAGGCCGTCGAACTGCCGCAGGATCACGCGCAGCCGCTCAGATTCCACCTCGAACAGGAACAGTCCGGTCGGGTCCTTGTGCTTCAGCCCGTGCTCCACGGCGGCCAGCACGCGCAGCAGCAGGCGGTTCTGCGGCGCGGCGTCGAACAGCGCCTTGAGCTCGGCACGCATCGGTTCGGCGCCGGTGGCGGCCGGCCGCTCGGGCTGGTCGAGCCCAACCGCGAGCTTGCCGTCCACGCGCCGCACGCTCACCTGGCGGGTGAACAGCGCACGCACCGCGCCACCGAGCCAGGAGCTCTTGTCGCTCGCGGGGTCCTGTTTGGCGTCGGCCGCCGTGGCCGCGGCAGGGGGGACTTTGGTCGGTTTGGGCATGGGCTCGCGCGCAGCGCGGGGCAACGCCGTGTTTATCGACTGCGGCAGCGCACCGGCCGAGCCGGCCGGTGCGGCCGCAGCCACTGTGTCACGGCAATACTGCGCACCGCCCCCCGACGCGTGCGCGGCGCAGGCACCGCGCGTTACGCGCGCTCGATGGCCAGCGCGATGCCCTGGCCGACGCCGATGCACATCGTGGCCAGGCCACGCCGGCCGCCGGTCTTTTCGAGCTGGCGCAGCGCGGTGAGCGCCAGGCGCGCGCCGCTGGCACCGAGCGGGTGGCCGATCGCGATGGCGCCGCCGTTGGGGTTGACGCGCGGATCATCGTCGGCAATGCCGAGTTGCCGCGTGACGGCCAGACCTTGCGCGGCGAACGCCTCGTTGAGCTCGATCACGTCGAGCTCGGCCACCGTCCAACCCAGGCGCTTGAGCAGCTTTTGCGTCGCGGGCGCGGGGCCGATGCCCATGATGCGCGGCGGCACGCCGGCCACCGCGGCGCCGATGATGCGCGCGCGCGCCTTGAGGTTGTGCTTCTTCAGCGCGGCATCGCTGGCGATCAGGAGGGCGCAGCTGCCGTCGTTCACGCCCGACGCATTGCCGGCGGTCACGCTGCCATCGGGCTTGACCACGCCCTTGAGCTTGGCGAGCGCTTCGAGCGTGGTGGCGCGCGGGTGCTCGTCGGTGGTGAACTGCACCGGGTCGCCCTTCTTGCTGGGGATGCTCACCGCCACCGTCTCGCCCTCGAAGAAACCGGCCTTGCTGGCGGCCTGCCAGCGCTCCTGCGAGCGCAGCGCGAACGCATCCTGGTCGGCGCGCGACACCTTGTATTCGGCGGCCACGTTCTCCGCGGTCTCGGGCATCGAGTCGATGCCGTGCTGCGCTTTCATCAGCGGATTGACGAAGCGCCAGCCGATCGTGGTGTCTTCGATCTTGGCGCTGCGTGAGAACGCGCTGTCGGCCTTGGCCAGCACGAACGGCGCGCGCGTCATGCTCTCCACGCCGCCGGCGATCATCAGCTCGGCCTCGCCGCTGGCGATGGTGCGCGCGCAGGTGGCCACCGCGTCGAGCCCGGAGCCGCACAAGCGGTTCAAGGTGGCGCCAGCCACCTCGGTGGGCAGGCCGGCCAGCAGCGCGGCCATGCGCGCGACGTTGCGGTTGTCTTCGCCGGCGCCGTTGGCGCAGCCGTAGATCACGTCGTCCACCAGCGTCCAATCGACGCCGGCGTTGCGCTGCATCAGCGCCTTGATGGGGATTGCGCCGAGGTCATCGGTGCGCACGGTGGCGAGCGCACCGCCGTAGCGGCCGATCGGAGTGCGCACGCCATCGACGATCCAGACGGGGCGGGGCAGTGACATGGTGAGTCTCCGATCAATGTGCGTGAATGCCGTGCTCGACGACGAGGCAGCGACCGAACGCCTTCGGGCGGGCGATCACTTGGGCTGGAAATTGTGAGTCAGCGTCCAATTCGCGACGTTCTTGCCCAGCGCAGTGCCGTCGAGAGTCGACGTGCGGAAGTGTATGCCGCCGGCGATGCGCGCGATCTGGTTCTCGTCGACCAGGCTCTGCGTCGTCGTGAAGTGGCGCGTCGTGCCCGTGAAGGTGCTGGTGAGATCGAACGTGACGTTCGGTGTACCGAAATAGATGCGCAGCGTCTCCGCCAGCGCGCCCGCGATGCAGCAGTGAGCGGCCGGGTACTCGGGATGGTTCGGCGTGGCCAGGAGGGAAGTCCAACCGGCGTCCACGGCGGTCGCGTCGTTGCCGTCGGTATCGGCCAGCGTGATGGCGCTGATGGGGCGCCAGAACTGATGGAAGTACTTGGACTCGAAGCAGGCGTTCTGGGCGTCGGCGTGCGCGACCCAGAGCATCGCCATCAAGCGCGCCTGCTCGGCCACACTGCGGTTGGTCATCGCGAAGGTGCGCAGGTTGCGCGGCCAATAGGCATTGGACGATTCGGCGTTGAAGCGCGCGACCTCGGTCTGTTCGGTGGTGCGCACGCTGCTGGTGGCCGAACCGAGCGCCTTGGTTTCGTTGAGGTCGGCCGCATACGCTGCGCTGCTGAGCGCCGGCGGCCCGGGCGCACGGAACTGGTCGATCGTCGTCAACGCAAAAGGCTTGATGAAGGCGTTGGGCCTGCCGATCGGGTTGATGCCGCGAAACTGACCCGGTGCGCTGCCCGGCACGTACGGCGCCAGCGCGACCGCGCGCCCGTCGTTGGCCCGCAGCGTCAGGATGCCGGCCGCGACTTCGGCGCCGATGGCGAGCCCCTGGGTCTTCGCGAAGCCGTTGGGCAAACTGGCCAGGAAAGTGTCGTATGCCGCCTGGTATTGCGCAGCGCGACTCGGGAACAGCCCGAGCAGCACGCGATACGCTGCCGCAGCGACGGCCGCTTCCGGCGACGCGCCGGCCGCGGCAGCCGTCGGTGTGATGGCGTAGGGCCGGTGCGTGCCGGCAATGGCCATCACCGCGTCGTAGATCGCCACGTGCACGGTGGCCAGGTCGACGGCCGTGTTCGGGCGCTGCTCTTCCGGCGTGCCGGTGGCGGACGCAGGCAGGTTGATCGTGTTGGTGGCGACCTCGTTCCAGACCGACACGGCATTGGGGCCGGCAACGGTGATCGTCACCGGCTGCTCGGCAGCCGGCTCCGAGCTGCCGCCGCCGCCACCGCCGCCGCAGCCGGCCAGCACGGCGTGCAGGCAGGCGACGCTGAGGATCGCCAGCGGCTTGCGCAATGAGCGTGTCATGGCCTTCGCTCCTTCGCGACGCGCGCGGTCGTCGTCGTCGAGCCAGCGCACGGCTTCGGTGAGCACGCGCCACGCGATCTGGGCGCCTGCGCCTCGACGATGCGGTTGGTGCGCTACGGTAACGCGGTGCGCTCGCGCGTGCGACCGCTCGGCGCGATGGCGCACAGCGGACATGGGCAAACCAGGCCAGCGATGCCGGTCGAAGCGATTCGCGCGGGCGAGCGAGCCAGCGTTCCAGGCAAGCTCAATCCACGGTGGCCGTTGATTTGCGCGGCAGCTTCACCGCCGGCAGGCCTCCGAGAAACAGGTCGGCCACGATCGGCGCAATCGACGCGTGGTCGAGCGAGCCTTCGGGCTTCAGCCACGTGAACATCCAGTTGATCATGCCGAACAGCAGCATCGTCATCGGCTTGGCGAGTTTGGCCTTCTTCAAGTCGGGGCGCAGCGCGGTCACTGCACGCGCAAAGCCGGCCACCACTTCGCGCTCTTTGCCGAGCACACGCGCCCGGTCGTCGTCGTTGAGAAAGCGCACGTCTTCGGTGAGCACGCGGTGCGCGTGCTGCGCGCCGGCGTACTCCTCGACGATGCGGTTGATCAGTTCGCGCAGGTGGGCTTCGGGTGGCAGCCGCTCGGCCGTGACTTCGGCCACCAGCGCGTGCAGGCGCTGCACATGGCCTTCGGCGATCGACACCAGCATCGAGTACTTGTCGTCGTAGTAGTGGTACAGCGTGGCCTTGCTCAGGCCGCAGGCCTGCGCCACCTCGTTCATCGACGTGCCCGGGTAGCCGCGGTGGGCGAACAGCGTGGCCGCACGCGCCAGGATCAGCTCGCGCTGGTCGTCGTAGTTCTTGGCGCGGCCGCGGGGCATCTAATTTCCAGTCGCGCGGCGCCGGGCCGCTCCCAAGGCGCGCGACAGCCCTCTCGGGAGGCAGCGAACGAAGTGAGCGTGGGGGCACACGATCATCAGCGTTCGTCGAACGACAGCACCACGCGCTCGGTGGTGGGGTGCGCCTGGCAGGTGAGCACGAAGCCGGCCTCGACCTCTTTCTTGTCGAGCGCGAAGTTGCGCTCCATGCGCACCGTACCTTCCACCAGCTTGGCGCGGCAGGTGCCGCACACGCCCGAGGTGCACGAGAACGGCACTTCGAGCCCGGCGGCCGACGCGCAGTCGAGGATGCTCGGCTGATCCTTGCGAAACTCGATCTCGCGGCGCAGCCCGTCGCGGATGATCGTGACGCGGGCGAGCTCGGCGTCGCCGGGCTGCGCCTGGTGGATCACGGCGCCCACCGCCTGCGCGGCCTGCGGCGCGATGCCGAAGCGCTCGATGTGGATGCGGTCTTCGGCCACACCGGCCGCCAGCAGCGCGGCCTCCGCCTCGTCGTTCATCTGGTAAGGGCCGCAAACGAAGGCGTGACTGATCGTGGCCGCCGGCACCAGGGCGCGCTCGAGCCGACCCGGCTCCGCCGGGCGACTCGAACCCCCGGTCCCGGGAGCACCCAGGAATTCGCCGATCTTGTCGCGGTTCATCACACCGTGGTTGATCGGCGCGTCGGTGTGCTCGTCGGAGAACACGTGGTGCAGCACCAGGCGCGAGAGGTACTTGTTCTTCAGGTCTTCGATCTCTTCCTTGAACATCGTGCTCTTGAGCGCGCGGTTGCCATAGATCAGCGTGAAGCGGCTCTTCGGCTCGCGGCCGAGCACGGTCTTCATGATCGAGAGGATCGGCGTGATGCCGCTGCCGCCGGCGATGCCCACATAGTGGCGAACGAGCGCAGCGTCGATCGGCACGAAGAAGCGGCCCTGCGGCGCCATCACGTGGATGCTGTCGCCGATCTTCAGGTGCGCGTTGATCCAGTTGCTGAACACGCCGCCGTTGACCTTGCGCACGCCCACGCGCAGCTCGCCGTCGTCGACGCCGGCGCAGATCGAGTACGAGCGCCGCAGGTCCTGGCCGTCGACCTCGCGGCGCAGCGTCAGGTACTGCCCCTGCGTGAAGCCGAACACGTCACGCAGGTCGGCCGGCACCTCGAACGTGACGACCACCGCCTCGGCGGTGTCGGGCTCGATGCGGCGCACGCGCAGGGGGTGGAACAGTGGCGTGGTGCTCACAACGTCACAACGGCTTGAAGTATTCGAAGGGTTCGCGGCAAACCACGCAGCGGTAGAGCGACTTGCACGCGGTGGAGCCGAAGGCCGACAGGCGCTCGGTGTTCTTGCTGCCGCAGCGCGGGCACTCGATGGCATGGCGCGGGACCAGGCGAATCGGTCGGTCCTGATTCACCGCTGCCTCGCCACTGGGCGGTGCAATGCCGTACTCGCGCAGCTTGCGTTTGCCGCTTTCGCTGATCCAGTCGGTGGTCCACGCCGGGGCGCGCTGCAGCGTCACCCGCGCGGGGCCGAGCCCGGCTTCGTTGACCGCATCGATCACCGAGCGCTCGATCACCTCGGTGGCCGGGCAGCCCGAATAGGTGGGTGTCAGCACGACCTCGACGCCGTCGGGGTGCGCCACCACGTCGCGCACGATGCCGAGATCGCACACGCTGAGCGCCGGCACCTCGGGGTCGAGCACCGTGTGCAGCACGTCCCAGGCGCGCGCGGCGCGTTGCTCGTCGCCCGCGAGCCGCATCGCCGGGTTCATCATCACCAGGCCCCGCCGGGGTACGCGCGCTGCAGGTACTGCATGTCGCTGAGGATGTAGCCCATGTGCTCGGTGTGCACGCCGGTCTTGCCGGTGCTGCGAAACGCCGAGTCCGCCGGCATCGGCAGCCTGGCTTCATCGAGCATCTCGCGCATCTCGGCCAGCCACGGTTCGCGCAGCGAGTCCCAGCGCGGGCCCAGGCCGTTGGCGGCGGCCCAGGAATCCACGTCGTCGGACTCGAACAGCTCGGCGCTGTAGCGCCACAGCATGTCGAGCGCCGCGCGCATGCGGCGCGCCGACTCGTCGGTGCCGTCGCCGAGCCGCACCGCCCAGTCGGCGGAGTGCTGCTGGTGGTAGCGCGCTTCCTTCAACGCCTTGCCGGCGATGGCCGCCAGCTCCGAATCGCTCGATTCGCGCAGGCGCTCCCACATCAGGCGGAACCACGTGGCCATCATCGCGTTGCGCAGCACGGTGAACGCGAAGTCGCCGGGGCGGCCCGGGCCGTTGGGCAATTCGACGATGGTGGCGTTGCGGTAGTCGCGCTCGTCGCGCAGGAATGCGAGCTGGTCTTCGTGCAGCCCCTGGCCGCCCAGCTGGCCCACGCGCGTGAGCACCGCACGCGCCTGGCCGATGAGGTCGAGCGCGATGTTGGCCAGCGCGATGTCTTCTTCGAGCACCGGCGCATGGCCGCACCACTCGCCCAGGCGCTGGGCGAGGATCAACGCGGTGTCGCCCAGGCGCAGCAGGTATTGCACGCTCGGCGCCTGTTCGACTTGGATGGAAGGGGTTGTCATTCAGTTCTCCGCGGCGCCGAGCGCCAACCAATTCGAGCGGCCAGCGCGGATCCGGCTCTGCCGGTCCGCTGGTGGCGCCCCCTTTGAGGGGAAGCGCCGCAGGCGCATCGGGAGTGGGCCATGTCCTACATGTGGTCGACTTCGCTCGGAAGCTTGTAGAAAGTGGGATGGCGGTACACCTTGTCTTCCATCGGGTCGAAGTACATGTCCTTGTCGGCCGGGTCGCTGGCCACGATCTGATCGGAGCGCACCACCCACACGCTGCAGCCCTCGAGTCGGCGCGTGTAGACGTCGCGCGCGAGCTGTATCGCCATCTGCGGGTCGGCCGCATGCAGGCTGCCGCAGTGCTTGTGGTCGAGGCCCGACTTGCTGCGCACGAACACTTCCCACAGCGGCCATTCGTTGAGCGAGCTTTCGTTCGCGGCGTTCTGACTCGAGTTCATTGGATCCCCTTGGCGCTGCGCGCCGTCCCCGTGCAGGAGAGTTCGCCGTTCGCGCTCATGCGGCCTCCTGCTTCGTGGCTTGCTTGCGCGCGTACGCCAACGCGGCGTCGCGCACCCAGGCGCCGTCGTCCCACGCCTTCTGGCGCGTGGCCAGGCGCTCGCGGTTGCACGGGCCGTCGCCGGCGATCACCCGCTTGAATTCGTCCCAGTCGATGGCGCCGAAGTCGTAGCTCTCGCGCGCCGCGTTCCACTTCAGATCAGGGTCTGGGAGCGTGACGCCGAGGATCTTGGCCTGCTCGACGGTGGCGTCGACGAAGCGCTGACGCAGCGTGTCGTTGCTGACGCGCTTGATGCCCCAGCGCATGCCTTGCGCGCTGTTGGGCGACTGGTCGTCGGGCGGGCCGAACATCATGATCGACGGCCACCACCATCGATTGACGGCGTCCTGCACCATCGCCTTCTGGGCATCGGTGCCCCTCTGCATCATCGTGAGCAGCGCGTCGAAGCCCTGCCGCTGGTGAAAGCTCTCCTCGCGGCAGATGCGGATCATCGCGCGCGCATAAGGCGCGTACGAGCAGCGGCAGATCGGCACCTGGTTCATGATCGCCGCGCCGTCGACCAGCCAGCCGATGGTGCCGATGTCGGCCCAGGTCAGCGTGGGGTAGTTGAAGATCGAGCTGTACTTGGCCTTGCCCGAGTGCAGCGCGTCGACCATTTGGTCGCGGCTGGTGCCCAGCGTCTCCGCGGCGGCGTAGAGGTAGAGGCCGTGGCCGCCTTCGTCCTGCACCTTGGCCAGCAGGATCGCCTTGCGTTTCAAGGTGGGCGCACGCGTGATCCAGTTGCCCTCAGGCAGCATGCCGACGATCTCGCTGTGCGCGTGCTGGCTGATCTGGCGCAGCAGCGTCTTGCGGTAGTGGTCGGGCATCCAGTCCTTGGCTTCGATGAAGTCGCCGGCGTCGATCTTGGCGTCGAAGCGCCGCTCGAGCTCGACCTCCTCCACCGAACGCACGGTCTTGCGCTCGCGCTCGTCCTTGGGCTGGGTGTCCATCGCTTGCGTGTACATCGCGAGCTCCTTGATTACTTGGGACGCTTATCGATGACGCGGCGCGCTTTGCCCACCAGCGTGCGTTCGATCGATTCGGGCGCGCCCACGCTCACCGTGGTGCTGACGCCGATCATGGTCTTGATGCGCGACTGCAGCCCCGACGCGATCTGCGCACGGTCGGTGCTGACGTGAGCGGGCAGCAGCTCGCACAGCACCTGCATCTCGTCCAGGTTGCCGTCGCGCGTGACCACCAGCTGGTACTGCCCCGACAGCGCGCCGTGCTGCAGAATCAGCTCCTCGATCTGGGTCGGGAACACGTTCACGCCGCGGATGATCAGCATGTCGTCGCTGCGGCCGACGATCTTGCCCATGCGGCGCATGCTGCGCGCGGTGGGTGGCAGCAGG